>Ga0224513_10000366_pt1 | contig 16716 bp, 21 predicted proteins | sample SF_May12_sed_USG_5_FD_169109 | JGI IMG/M metagenome (GOLD analysis project Ga0224513, IMG submission 169109) | Sediment microbial communities from San Francisco Bay, California, United States - SF_May12_sed_USGS_21 | ecosystem: Environmental > Aquatic > Marine > Sediment | place: USA... | reverse complement strand
CGGCCTCTGGGGATTGTCCTCGGGGGTCGTTTCTTATTTGTCACGAGATATGAAAGATTGGCTGAAGCGGAATGAAGCGTGTATTATAAATCTTGTCATAATTGCTTATCGGACGTTATATCGATATCTGAGACACCCAACCACTCGCTCAAACGAGACTCAACCTTTCGAGGGGATTACAGAATGAAATCGACTTGCGCCGTCCTGATTCTCTTGGCAAGCCTAAGCTTCACAGGATGTTCTAGCGCCAAGAAACCGGTTCTCTACCCCAACCAGCACCTGAGCATGGTCGGTCAACAGCAGGCAAACGCTGATATTGATGACTGCATGCGGGCCGCTGAAGCCAGCGGAGCCAACTCGGGTAAAAGTGAGGAACTCGCCAAGAGAACAGCCAAAGCCGGCGCGGTCGGCGGTGCCACCGGGGCTGTCGCAGGTGCAATTTCTTCGGGGACCAGTACAGGACGGGGAGCAGCGATTGGCGGCGCCGGGGGAGCCACGGCAGCCTTGGTCAGTGGCGCCTTCGACTCCTCGGAACCAACCCAGGTCTACATCCGCTTTGTTGAGATCTGCTTAAGAGAGAAAGGCTACCAGCCGATCGGCTGGCGGTAACAGCGGCAGATCCTGCCGATGCTTTTCTAGAGCTCTTTCGGCTTCAGTAATCGATCCCCGGTTGAGGTTCGATATCCTTCTGATAGGCGTGTTTGACTTCGCAGACTTCGCTGACCGTATCCGCCAGATCAATGACTTCCGGATGGGCATTCCTTCCAGTTAACACCATGTGTACCAACGCCGGCTTCGCCTTGATCAAACCCAGCACCTGCTCCAGATCGACCAGTTTGAGTTTCAAGGCGTTATTGATCTCGTCCAGAATAATGATCTGATAATCGCCGCTGGTCAGCTTTGTCGTGGCCAGTTCAATGGCGGCCTGGGCGCTGGCACGATGTTCTGCGTGGGTGTAGGTGTTGCCTTGAATACCGCAAAAGCCCATACCCGTGGCATGCAGCTCTACGAGTCCGTCGAGTCGCTTTATCCCATCCCACTCACCGGTGTAAAGATCACCCTTCATAAACTGAATGATGCAGCTTTTAAAGCCATGGCCGCTGGCGCGCAGCACCATCCCCATGGCGCTGGTTGTTTTGCCTTTGCCATTTCCGGTGATCACCACGACCAGACCCTGAGGTTTTTTCGGTTCGAGCTTGTCAATTTTGATTGGTTTCGGTTGTATCGGCATGAAATGTCCTCCTGTTGACCTAGTTTACCGTGTTCCTGACGAGAACAAAAGGGTCGATCGAAAAGAACCTGTCCGACTTAATCTTTCGCGGCAAAAACATTTTGATTGGGTATAATACTCCGAGTCGTTTGCTCCCGTCACCCACACGATCCATATCATCAGGGAACAATAATGAGCGAGTTCTTTCTACAATTCAGTCCTGTCACACAAGCATTTATTGCGACTCTGTTTACCTGGGGCGTCACCGCCGCAGGGGCCTCTCTGGTTTTTTTCACCAAAGATTTAAAACCTAAATTAATGGACTCTCTGCTCGGCTTTGCTGCCGGCGTGATGATCGCAGCCAGCTTCTGGTCGCTTCTTGCACCGGGCATAGAGATGGCGGAACAGTTGGGGCACATCCCCTGGCTGACTGCCGCAATCGGTTTCATGGGTGGCGGGATTTTCATGCGCCTGACCGATAAGTTCCTGCCCCACCTGCACCCCGGCCTCAGTACGGACAAAAGCGAGGGGGTGAAAACCTCATGGCAGAGAAGCACGCTGCTGGTGCTGGCGATTACCATGCACAACATCCCTGAAGGTTTGGCCGTCGGAGTCGCCTTCGGTGCGGTTGCAGCCGGCTTGCCTTCGGCCACAATCGGTGGCGCCATTGCTCTGGCGATCGGCATCGGCATTCAGAACTTTCCCGAAGGCACGGCCGTATCAATGCCCCTGCGACGTGAAGGGATGTCGAAAGGCAAAAGCTTCTTCATGGGCCAGGCCTCCGGCATGGTCGAACCAATCGCCGGAGTCGTCGGTGCATTGTTTGTTATCTACATGCAACCGGTTCTTCCCTACGCACTCTGCTTTGCCGCTGGCGCCATGATTTTTGTCGTGGTCGAGGAACTCATTCCTGAATCACAGAGGAACTACCAAAATATAGACCTGGTCACTATGTCCACCATGGTCGGTTTTTCGGTCATGATGATCCTCGATGTGGCTTTGGGATAGCGGGTCAGTTTGTTGATTGCCTGACCCAAAGCAAACACAGAACTCACGAAGAAATGAACTTTATTCTTTTTAAACTTCCCTGTGTCTCTGTGGTAAAATCGCTTCGCCTTTTCACTTGAAACCATAACACCCACGGACAAGGTCACAATGCTCCGTTTAATGCTCCTCGGTCTGGCCGCTGGTATGTTCTTTAGCGCCACTTTCATACTGAACAGAGTCATGAGTCTCGAAGGCGGCCACTGGTACTGGTCGGCGGCGCTCAGGTACGCCTACATGATTGCATTTCTCGGCGCAGGACTCAGAGCCTGTAAAGGTGCTGAATATTTCGAGCGGATTCTGTCCGAGCTTAAGAAAAATGCACTCTTCTGGGTCGTGAGCGGTACGATCGGCTTCGGCGGTTTTTACGCCCTGATCTGCTTTGCCGCAGATTATTCACCGGGCTGGGTGGTGGCAACCACCTGGCAGATGACGATCATCGCATCGTTGTTTGTGCTGATGCTCTTCGGGAAAAGCTTTTCTATAAAAATCTGGAGTTACGCGGCCATTGTTTTCTGCGGAGTTTTTCTTGTCAACATCAGCCAGGTCGAAACGGCAAACCTCTCGACTTTGCTCCTGGGGGCCTCGCCCGTCCTTGTCGCAGCATTCCTCTACCCGCTCGGCAATCAACTCGTGTGGGAAGCCAAGCAGGGGCGCAAAGGCTTACCTAAACTAGATACTGCTCTGCTCGACAACACCTTTGTCAAAGTTTTCCTGCTCTCTATCGGCAGCCTCCCTTTCTGGCTGCTGCTTTACCCTTTCACCAGTGCAACAATCCCTACGCAGGGCCAGTTTATCAACGTTGCCCTGGTCGCCCTTTTTTCAGGTGTGATCGCCACCTCGCTCTTTCTCTCTGCTCGCAACGGCGCAGACAATGCCAGCAAGCTGGCCGCTGTTGATGCAACTCAATCAAGCGAAGTGATCTTTGCCCTGGCCGGAGAAGCGCTACTCCTGCAAGCCAGCCTGCCAAACGCGGTTGCTGTGCTTGGCATACTCATCGCCTGTGCAGGGCTGATCGCGTTTGTCCGTCACGAGCATAACTAAAGCTTTACTTGGAATAGAGTTCGACGATCAACTGCTCGTTAGCGTTAGCGTCAATCTCATCGCGTTGCGGCAGACGATTCACCGAAACTTTCAACGCATCACGATCCACCGCGAGCCACTCAGCACCGGCAAAACGTGGATTCTCCATCAGGTAACGGGTTGCCAGGGCTTTGGACGCAAGCGTGTCACGCACTGTAACCTGATCGCCAACCCTGACCCGATAAGAAGCAATATCCACCCTCTTGCCGTTAACCTTGATGTGCCCATGATTCACCAACTGCCGCGCCTGCATGATCGTGCAACCGAACCCGGCCCGAAAGACCAGGCTGTCAAGACGGGTCTCCAGAAGGACCAGCAGATTTTCACCCGTAATGCCACGCATCTGCTGGGCCTTGCGGAACAACCTGCGGAACTGTTTTTCCAGCAGGCAGTAGGTATGCCGTAACTTCTGCTTTTCGATCAGCTGTTGCCCATACTCGGAGACCTTGCGCCGGATCTGGCTGGGGCCATGTTGACCGGGGCCGTGACTGCGCCGTTCAAGTAATCTATCGTACTTTGGATTGACATATATGTTAACGCCGAAACGGCGGACGAGCTTGCCTTTGGGACCTGTGAATTTTGCCATAGCTTTGATTCCTCGCTGTTTTTTTTAAAGATGGATCAACAGTCCTACAAAACATGACCTTTTTTGTCAACTATTTTCGCATTCGCCTATTCAAGTCTTTAAAAAGCACATTTTGATCATGGCTTAAGGCCCGGGTGGAACCCGCTCAGAAACAATTAAGTATGGTGTCCCCATATCTAAAATGATACCCTCACGCTTGCCGTTTAAAAACGGCCATACAGACAACATTGATTTGAGGCAAATATGCAAGACTTCACACCCTATCTCGGGTTTATTGCGGTCAGTTTGATGATAGCATTATCACCGGGCCCAAGTTGGGCTTACACCATCTCGACGACTCTCGGCCATGGCCGCAAAGCCGGCATGATCGGCAATCTCGGCAATTCCACAGGTATCCTCTGCCATGCCGTTGCGGTCGCTCTCGGGCTTGCCGCCCTGCTGCAATATTCTTCAGCGGCTTTCCAGGCAATCAAGTTCCTCGGTGTCGCTTACCTGGTCTACCTGGCCATCAAAGCCTTCCGAAGTGGCGCAAGCGTCAGCACTGCGACTGAAACGACCGGCACCGACAACTGGAAAATTTTTCGTAACGGCGCCTTTGTCAGCATCTTCAACCCAAAGATCTCTTTATTGATGCTGGCGCTGCTGCCTCAGTTCGTTGATCCTGCTACACAAAATCCAGAACTGCATATTGCGGCCATGGGTGCCATGCACGCCCTTACGGCAGGCATTGTTCACACCCACCTAATCTTCTTCTCAAGCGGCTTTTCACGTCGCCTCAAGAAGTCCGGGAAAGTACAGAAAGCCATGCGCTGGGCAACGGGGACGGTTTTCCTTGGTTTCGGCGCACGCCTGGCGCTATCGGACAACCACTAATTTCGGAACTATTGCTGTAGCAAAGCACTCTCTTACAGACTGACTAGAAAGGTTTTACGTGGAAACAAAAAAATCATTGAAAAAATTCTTCTTCATGCTCGGCACCTGGTTTGTTGTTATCGTTGCCGTCATCGGTGGATCGATCCTCTATGATCAATACAAAACATCTGAGTTTGATGATAGTGCGGTGCCCTACATCAAGGAAGTGATCCCGGAAATTTCGCAATGGAATCCGACAAAAACCAAGGCATTGATGGCCTCTGAAGTTGTCGCGACCATATCGGAAGAGAAATTTGCCCAAGCGATGGACCTATTCTCCCGGCTGGGCCAGCTTCAAAGTGTCGAAGAACCGAAGTTCATAGAGGTGCACTCCGGCAAACAGGGTGACATCGGAGAGCAGACGATTGTCGAGTATGAAATTGATGCCAAATATGCGACCGGCGATGCCACGATCAACCTGAAGCTTCTGTTCAGAGACGGGCTCTTCGAAATCTACAATTTCAACTTCAGCTCAGAAGCTCTACTCAAATAACTTAAACCATGAAAAAAATATTCATTATCAAGGCGGGCTCGACGTTTCCTGAGACCGCAGCCAAACATGGCGACTTTGAAGAGATGACGAAACGGGGCCTCAACAGCAAGGACGCCAGGGTGCTGACGGTCGACGCGTGCAAGGGAGAAGAGCTGCCTGCCCCGGAAAAGTGTCTTAGTGTCGTCATCACCGGTGCGCACTGCATGGTCACCGATAATTTGCCATGGAGCCTGGCGATAGAAGCATGGATCCCGGCTCTTGTCCGGGCAAAGATACCGTTACTCGGAATCTGCTACGGTCATCAACTCCTCGGTCGCGCCATGGGTGGACAAGTCGACTTCCATCCCAGCGGCAGAGAGGTTGGTACGGTTGAGATCAGAAAGACGGCGGCAGGTTGCGTTGATCCCCTCTTCAAAGAACTCCCAAAACGATTCCAGGCACACGCCACCCACGCTCAATCAGTGCTCGCCCTTCCGAGCGAAAGCATTTTACTGGCTGAGAATGATTTTGAAGCACACCATGCGTTCCGCATCGGTCCCTGTGCCTGGGGGGTACAGTTCCATCCCGAATACAACAGTCATGTCATGCGCGACTATCTTCACAAGCAGGAGAAGCTCCTGACCGAAGCCGGGCAGGATGTTGCGGCACTCATGCAGGAGATTTGCGAAACACCGGCAGCCAACGCCTTTTTGGCACGCTTTGCCTCACTGGCAACGAAAGGCACATGCTGATGACGACAATCACCGGAGGCTGTTTCTGCAAAGCCATTCAATATCGGATCAAAACCGGCATCTCCATGGCGGTCAACTGCCACTGCAATGTCTGCAGAAAAGCTGGCGGCGGTGCTTTCTCAAGTCACGCCGTGGTCCGGGAGAGACGCTTTGAAATTGTCTCGGGAGAAGAAAACCTTTCATCCTTTCATCTCGGAGAGAGTGTGACGAAACATTTCTGTCGCCATTGCGGAACTCCGCTTTTCAACAGTAACAAACGTTATCCGGGGCATCGTATGGTTGCTGTCGGCAGCCTTGACGATCCAACAGTGGTCACACCAACCGCCAACATCCACTGTGACAGCCAGTTGAGCTGGGTCACTCTGGACGAGCGGCTGCAGAACTTTCCGCAAGGCTACAGTTGAGCCGACGTTATTTGTTCTGCGACGACCTTTTTGAGCGCAACAGGCTTCGCCCCTGAACACAGATTAATTGCGCTGACAGCTTGTTGTTTTTTATGAAAAGGAAGCAATAATGATTCACAGAAAGCTGCTAAGAATACTGATGGGCGCGATAATCATCTGCCACTGCTTCACCAGTCAGTCCATGGCGACAGAACAAGATATAAGCGCAGCTTTGGTTGCAGACGAACTCAAAACCCTGTCAAATGCAGTCGACAACCTCAGCAGACAAATCGCCAAACAATCGGGTAATGCTGAAGAAGAAACCACCCTGCGCAAACTCGATATCGCCATCGCCTACCTGAACTTTCGTTCGCGGCGCATCGAGATGTTCGAGCGTGACCTGCAATCATCAAGAGCCAGCCGCAACCGCATTGAAGACGTACTGGAGCAGTTTCAACGAGAAGAGAACAGCCTGTCACAGAGCTTCGATTCCAACCAACAGGAATCCATGCAGAAAGCCCGTGAAGAACTCCGTTTCCGGCAACAGGCAATCAAAGATCGCGGCAGCCGTCTGGACGAGGAAATCATCCTGCTCGAAAACCGGATTATGGATATGCGCAGCCAGATCGATAGCGTAGAAAGTTTCGTACAGAAGAACCTGCAGTTTTACAGATAGACTGAACGCAGGGATGAAGCCGGCCTTCATGGGACTTCCTACTCGGTCTCCGCCCTCTTCTCCTGCATACTTGCAAGCAGCGCCCGTTCCTTGTGCAAAGCAGCGCTACTGTGTGTCCAAAGATAATAATTCTCAAGTCCCATCACACTGATTCCGGCGAAGAAAACCGCCCAGAAGTTATCCTGCAGCGCCCCCGACAAATGGTAGAAGAGATAGAAAGCGGTAAAGAAAGCGGCGTGCATAAGACCAAGGTAAGGTTTGATGTTGCGACTCATGCGGGCAAGAGTACGAACAATTCCGGAAAAGGCATAAACGACCAGGGCCAGGCTGATCATTTCTGCCGGTGGCGGCGTGCCAAGAAGGTTGCGCACCTCTGTACTGAGTTCGGGCAAGAAGGAAAACCCATTGAAGGCGGCGAAGCTGATCAGCAGGAAGCAGACCATTGACCAGAGCCCATTGCCGGAAGCTCTTTCCAGCTTGCGGATACGCGCCTCGATCCTGAGCCGTAAGCCTTCGCGTCCCGGCAATGGCAGTTCTTCGGGCTTTGGCTGCACCTGGCTCATCGTCGGCTCCTTCTGCCGCGTGACAGAATGGTTAAAACAGAGTCAGTAAAGGTCCAAATCATCAATGTGACGCATCTTATTAAGAGGCCTCGTCTCCCTTGGATGACACTTGAGTTTCGAGCTCCTGGACCCGGTTGGTCATCTCCTGAAAGGATTTTGCCAGGCGGGCAATGTCACCAGTCACATCAGGGAAATCTTCACCCAACCTACCATTCACCGGGATTTCGGTAAAGTCGGCAAGTTGCTTGATTGGTAAAAAGACCTGTCGATACAAAAGAGCGCAAACCGCACCCACGGTTAATATCAGAATCATGCCGCTAAAAACGATCATGCGATTTTGCAATTGTCCTAAAGTCTCTTTGAGAGGGTCCTGAGAAACACCGATATCAAGGGTTCCCAGCAGGCTCTGCTCACTCGTATGAAAATGACAGGCGGAATTAGAACACTCTGGCTCGTTATAGATTGGCGCCATGATAGCGAGGACATCCTTACCCTCTTTGTTGTTAAATTGGCGAGCCTGGGCCATGGTACCGAGACTGCTTTTCGGATTTGCTTGGGCGTGACATTCATTACAACCGGCGGCCGACTTGTCGATAAACTTATCCCGTTCCCCCTGCTCTCGGGAGAACATGATCAGCCCCTTCTTGTTGAAGATTCTGACATGTTCAACCTGGTTCTGTTCGCCGATACTGCTGATGATGTTGCTCAGGGTTTCCCTGTCGTCATGGAGCATCGCATAGCGCGTTGATTTGATAACGGTATCAGCCAGATCGGCTGCATGTTGAACCTCGCCCCTGATGAGATCATCCTTTACGAAGGTAAATAGAAGCACACAACAGGCGATGACAAAGCCGGTGACGGCACAGGCGACCGGAACGATAGCGCGGCTGTTTATGCTGCTTAACATGGCGAACCTCCTTAGCCTGCCCTGGTGGCCGCGGGGTTTTGCCAACCCCGCGGCCAACGTTTAATCGATCTTGCGGTACATGGCCCCAATCGGAGCCGCTGAAGTTTTTATCGGTGCCGGCCTTGCCGCCTCAGCGGCAAGAGCTTCTTGTGGTTGCTCTTTCCATGAAAAAATGATCGGCAGACGGTAGAGGATGAAACGATAGACCACAACGTAGATCGCAAAAATTGTCACGGCGACAATCACTTCAAAGATATGCGGCACTTCCTGATAAAGCTGCCAGTTAAAGGCAATCAGTGCCGTATTCAGCCGGTTCAGGACAATCCCGAAGATCGTCACAAAGGCTCCCACCCTGGCCAGGTTGACCGCCTGATGGCGAACGGCATAGGCAAACAGGAGAATCGGCAGGATAACACCCACGGCCATTTCGAACAGGAACCAGGCCCCCCAACCGGTTGCCAGATAGCCCCATTCGTTATCATGGGCGATACCGATCATCTTGATCGCTAGGTAAGTGATCAGGGCCAGGCTTGCACCTTTGGCCAGACCGAGGGTGCATCGATCCAGGTTGTCTTTAAAATTGTCATCACAGCGCCAGGCCATGGTCTTCTTGACCACGGTGCTGACTGCTATCACCATGCAGAGCCCTGCCGGAATCGACGAACAGAAGAAATGAATCCACTGGAAGGACGCCGAATACCAGAGCGGGTGGACTTTGCCCGGTGCGTAGTTAAAGAGCGCCCCCAGAGCACCTTGATGGAGAGTTGAAAGGATGATCCCTGAGACGGTCAGGCCGAGCGCTATGCGACGGATGAAGCGCTTGCCGCCCAACCAACCGATCCACTCGAAAAAGGAGACGGAAACTTCAGCGACCTGCACAGAGAGGTAGGTGGCGACATGCCAGGCAACCAAAAAGAGGACGGCCGCCGGGCCGAAAGACACTACCATTGGGTAAGGTAGCCTCCAGGGTTGGCCGAGATCGACCAGCAAATAGATAACGGCAAAAAGGTAACCAAGCAGCCCGTTAAGCAGAGCCAGTCTCTCAATCGGCTCGAAGTCGTGGCGGCCGAAGATTTCAACCGCCGTGCCCAGCATGAAGCCGGAGGCCGAGAGGGGCACCATGGCAAAGAGCCCGAAACCGAGAAAGAGTCCCCAGGGGTAATCATTGGAGCCGTGGGTTACGACGCTGAGTCCAAAGATAAATCGATAGGCGATCAGCGGCAGACCGATGGCGAAGATAATCGCCAGGATCCAATTGAAGGGATTACGCAGAGCCTGACCAAGATATTGGCCTGGAGTCAGACCGAGCATTAATTTACGGAACAATGACCATTGTTGGTCGGTTTTTTCGTTGACGTGGGAATCAACCGGTTTCGCACCCCACTCGATCAGGCTTTTCATTGGTCGCCTCCTTCCTCGTCATGCTGCTTCTCGACGTCGTGATTATCTTCGTCGTGCGCCTTCTTCTTTGCCAGAAGATGGAAACCGGTAAACATTGCCGGCCAGATCGCCAAGACCATCGGCACTGTACCGAGGAAATCCTTAACATTATTGATGATCGGTTCATTGCCCGGGTTCGGGTCAAAACCGACCTCGTCAAAAGCGACCGGTGACAGGTACATCCAGCTGGTTCCGCCCAGTTCCTTTTCGCCGTAAAGATGGTCAAGGTAGCGACCGGGATGAGTCTGGATGCGTTGGTGACCGATCTTAATCAGATCTTTACGTTTACCAAAGGTCAGGGCCTCCTGGGGACAAACATCGACGCAGGCCGGAGGCAAACCGTTCTTCAGCCTGGTTTCGTGGCAGAAGATGCATTTTTTGACGACCGGATCGAAGGCGCTGGAGTAGCTGTATCCCGGGATATTGAATGGGCAGGCGACCATACAGTTGCGACAGCCGACACAGACCTTGGAGTTGTAGACAACTGCACCTTCCTTGGTCTTGGTGTAGGCATTGACAAAACAGGAGCTCAAACAGGCGGGCTCGTTGCAATGGTTGCATTGCACCTTGCGATAGAGGGGACGATCACTGTCATCCGGGCTGTAGCGATTGACCACGGTGTAGGCGTTTTCATCGGGTCTGCGCTTCTGCTTGCCGCCGTGGAAGGTTTCTTCAAAGACCGACTTGTCATCGAACGGCCGGCCGGGAGCAGGCAGGTTCTGCTCTTTGTTGCAGGCCGCCTCGCAACTGCGGCAACCGATGCAACGGGTCAGATCCACCAGCACCCCCATACCATCCGGATAACCTTTAAAGGATCCGGCCGCCATGGCCTTTTTCGGGCCAGCCAGGGTTGTGGCGGCACATCCTGCAAGGCTCGCAGCAAGAAATCTCCGTCGACTGATTCCACTCATAACAACTCTCCTTATCGTAAATAGCCTGCTCATAAATAGCCTCTGAGCTCTGACCGTTTCAGTGTCCGCTCGTTCCCGCCGCCGAGAGATCCTTCGCATCATGATGATAGAAAGCGTCTCCTTCCGGTGTTCTGGCGTGGCAATCCTGACAATCCGTCGGGCCATCCATCTCTTCATGACAACCAACGCAGTTCCAGTGATAGGCCGCTTTAAGTCCTGGGGTATCAATATGGAACTGGTAGCGATCAAGCGCTTCCTTGTTGATATTTTCGGCTGAGAACGGGTTGGCAAGGTGGCATTCACGGCAGCCGACTGATGCAACTTCATTGCTGTCGGCGTGACAACGCACACAACGCTCATCAATTGTGCCGGTCCCTGTGGTGTGGTGGTGACAGGCGGAGCAATCCTCACCAAGGTCAGTATGCATGGCGTGATCAAACTCAACGCCATCGAACAAAGCGACCATGGAGTCAAGGGACACCTGCTCCGGCATTTCAGCGGCGAGCAGCAATGAACTCGTCGCAAAGAAAGCCAACACCATCATCAAGGTAATCAAGATCTGTTTAGCGCTCATGGTTCTCACTCCTTTTCCTTGAGGGCCTGACGGCGTTCTCATTTTTCAACCTCACCCGGCTTCTCGTTCAGGTACTTGTAGAACATTGGAAAGCCGATAAAGAATGCGATACAGATGAGATATTCGATGCCCTTGATGTACTGGTAAAAATCCACCAGGGTGTAAACTTGGTGAACTTCTACGATGTTGTCGAGTATTTGATCGATCATGCCTTTCTCCTTTTCTGCGCCTCGGGCCTTGACCCCGAAAGAGACTAGCCCTTGCTGCTTTGGCGTTGGACCTGTTTGTTCGTTCCTTTAACCAGGCCTTTGATGAAACCGACCAGGAGCATAATCGTCGGCAGCAACTGCACAACAACAACCAGTGCACAGAAAGCCAGGAAGACACCGACCAGGATGCCGCTGGAGTAGGTTGTGGTCGTGTCTACGGCCAAAGCCGGGCTGGCCAACATCAAGATTGCCAATCCTGTTCCTAATAACGTTTTCATGATTTCCTCCGTTCTTTTGGTTTCTCTCCTCATTGCAACCATTCACCTTGAGGTCCATGGGTCACTTTTTCAAACGCACATTTGACTGCTTCCCGCAACTCCTCTTCGTCACCGGCACGAACCGGTTTGAGGGCATGGTAAAAAATTCCTTCATTACGCGCCTTACGGATCAGAGCCAGCGGTAGTTCACTGGCCACCAGAATAATTGTCAGGTTGCGATTGCATTTCTTCAGAATCGGAATCAATTCTGTTGCCAGCAGTTCGTCAAACCTGGTGCTGATAAGAACAACCTGAGCGGTCTTCTTGAGAATTCCGTAGAGGATCCCGGCTGCCGTGTTGGTCACTGTGACCTGGTAACCGGCATTAATGAACAGATCCGCCATACGCTTCCTGGAGAAGACGTCTTCGTCTGCGATGAGTAGTCCAGGCATGTTCATCATTGTTTTTTCTCCTGCCAAAGGCCAAATCGCCCCAGGCAAATGGGCAAGCCCCGTCTAATCGACTTTTTCGGAAATCTTTTCCCGGCGAGAGAAGACACCCCTGACCAGGCTGAAAAAAAGAATCATTGCCGGCACCAGTTGAGACACAATGATCAAAGCGAAGAAACCGATGAAGAAATAGGTCAAGACTCCTGCGCCATCATTGTGTGTGCCCACTGCCGCATAAGCAGCAGAAGTGCTGCCAGCCACCATCGAGATCAACATCTGCATTGTTTTCATAACGGCCTCCTTCTTCTCCTGTTCGTTGACACCAGTTCCTGACAATGAGCTACTGCATCGGCCATACCATTCTTAAAAATTTTTTATTAATACTTATAACAAATTGTTTTTATTGATTTTTATTCAGAGAAACAACGAAGTAAAACTGGCGAAGAAAGAGGGTAACGTATAAATAAAATATACGTTCACTGTCGGCCAGAACAGCCTTCAGCTACGGGTAATCCTTGTAAGCGCTTGAATGGGCAGGGGGTTTTAACGATGGTCGGAGTGTATAACAGAAATATACGGCACAATTATTATTTATATTCCCCCCTCTTGCAGCGAACACTGTAAGAGGGGGGGGGCACGGACGATCTATTGTGGGGCGTTATTTGTATCGAGAAAAGAAGGGGGAGCCTGACATTAAAAACGACTTGTTACTCGACCACCCGCATACGGGCACTGATACCCTGCTTTTTCAGCATGGCCTGGAAGTTTGGCCTCTGCATGCCGACCTCTTGCGCCGCCCTGGTGATATTCCAGTCATTGCGGTCAAGGGCACTGAGTAAAAAGGCCCGTTCCAAGGGCACAACGGCCTCCTCCCTAAGCAACTGCTTGCGTGCTTTCAGCTCATTTGCATCGAGTGGCACCGCCTGACCGGCGACTGCAACCGAGCGTTGTCCATACCCCGGTAATCCCAGATCCTGTCGCTGCAGAAGATCTGACTGAGAAAGGACTACTGCCCGCTCAATTAGATTTTCCAGTTCGCGTACATTGCCGGGGAAACCATAGTTCTCCAGTTGTTCAATCACTTCGGGACTGAAGCCTCTTATTTCTTTGCCATTCTCCTCTGCAAAACGCTTGAGAAACTGGCTCGCCAGAAGCATCAGATCACCTTTGCGTTCGCGCAGGGGAGGGAGTTCGATCGGGATGATATTAAGTCGGAAGAAAAGATCATCACGGAAAGTCCCCTGCGTGACCATGTCCCGCAAATCGGCGTTTGTCGCTGCAACCAGACGAATATCGATTTTGATTGGCGTGGTTCCGCCGATGGGCGTCACAACGCGCTCTTGCAACACTCGCAACAATTTTGCCTGGGTCGACAGGCTGATATTGCCGACCTCATCAAGGAGCAGGGTCCCACCTTCTGCAACCTCGAACAGCCCACGTTTGGTCTGGATAGCGCCGGTAAAAGAACCTTTGACGTGACCAAACAGTTCACTTTCCAGTAGGGTTTCTGCCAAAGCAGTGCAATCTATGGCCACAAAAGGCTGTGAACACCGCGAGCTGTGAGTGTGAATAGCCCGTGCGACCAACTCTTTACCCGTACCGCTTTCGCCGCTGATCATGACTGTGCTGTCTGTGGGGGCCACCTGCATGATGCGCTGATAAAGTCGTTTCATCTCACGACTGTCACCAAGCAGTTGATCAAAACCGTGGTTCTTGTTCATTTCCCTCCACAGACAGATATCATCGATGAGTACAGCCCTCGATTCTATAGCGTGCTTGACCTTGCTAATAATTTCATCATTGCCGAAAGGCTTGGAGAGGTAGTCAGTCGCTCCATTCTTCATGGCCTCAACAGCATTATCGATCGCTGCATACCCGGTAATCAGAACCACCGGCAGCTCCGGCTGGCAGCCCCTTATCGCCTGCAGTACTTCCAGGCCACTCATCCCCGGCATCTTCAAATCTGTTATCAGCAACTTGAAGTTCTCCTCATCCAGACGGTCCAGTGCCGCGTGTCCGTTACTGACAACTTCGACCTCGTAGCCTTCGGCAGAAAGTATGCGCCGCAAACCTTCCCGAATAACCGCATCATCATCTGCTACCAGAATCCGTTCAATTCCCTTATTCATAGAGCCCTCTTGGTCGATATGGAAAGTCTTGATCCAAACTTTACGTCAACAGCTTGGCAAGCGAACGCAAAAAGCTATGCAAGCAATGCTTTATCTTTAGACAATAAATCATCGTCATCGGTTCGCAGCAGCGAAGAGATCGGCAATTCAACCGTGAAAACTGTACCCTGGCCAACGGAACTTTGTACCAGAATTTGTCCACCATGGTTTTCAACAATGCCGTAGGAAACCGACAGACCGAGCCCCGTCCCGGCGACACCATTAATGTCCTGGTTTTTTGTGGTAAAGAACGGGTCAAAAATTCTACCCAGATTCTCTTCGGCGATACCTTGGCCAGTATCTTCTATTATCGTAATCAGGCGGTCGCGCTTTAGATCGGTCCGCATGATGATCGTCATGCGCCCGCCGAGGGGCATGGCATGACAGGCATTGATCAGAAGATTGATAAACACTTGCTCCATTTGCGTTGGATCTACTTCAATCTCCGGCAGGTTAACGCCATAATGACGCACGATATCAACATCGTTGACACTGGCATGATGGCTGACTAGGGCCAGGGTACTTTCCATGATATCGGACAGGGACCTGAGCCGCTTATCGGGTATAGAGGTACATGAAAAATCCAACAGCCGCTTAACGATATCGGCACAACGATTGGTCTCGTGCACAATTGTCAGGGCATCCTCGCGTTGTGCTTTATCAAGCCTTTTGTCATCAGCAAAAAGATTGGCGAACATCAATATGCCTGCCAGCGGATTATTGATCTCATGGGCGATACCTGCAACCAGCTGACCGAGTGAAGCCAGCTTTTCCGAGCGCACCAGCTGATCGCTGACGTTGGCGATCTGTTCCGTCCTCTCGATGACCTTGGCCTCAAGGGTTTCTGTCAGGTCTCGGTACTCGTCGCGCGTTTCCTTTAACTTCAGCGTCATGAAGTTAAAGGCTTCTGAGAGTTCACCGATTTCGTCGTTTGATTTCAAGGGCAGCTGACTGTCGAGCTCCATATTCGAGACCTTTTGGGCATGCAGCAAAAGATCATGTACGGGATTCACAACCATGCTCTGCGTCATCCAGCTCAGACAAACAATCACCAACAGCAAGAGGGTCACGCCAAAGGTCGCAATGCTGTTGCGATAAGAACTGGCCTGCACGCCGATGTTGGCCAAAGATCCTTGGACCTCGAGAAAACCAAGGATTTTAACGTCTGGCGGATGAACATGACAGGCCGCCGTATAGCAACTGGGCTTGTTACGAATCTCGGTCGTAACGCTGAGAATCTCATCGCCCTGGGCATTATGGAAGATTCTCCGGCTGTTTCCCAGTGGATGGCTATCAGGTAAAAACACGTCACTGTTACATTCCTCGCAGGGAGTATTGATCTCTTCCATGCCCTTGCCTATTTCATCTTCGAGGGTAGAAAAGTGGACATGCCCTGCCGTGCTGAAGAGTCGGATACGGTCTATTTTTTCATGGGAGCAGACCTCATTGATCATTTCGTAAACCTGGGTACGATTATCTTTCAGCATTTGGAAGTGCGTGGTGTGCAAGATGATTTCGCTGACAGTCTCAATATCATCCTTGGCGTCCTGCAGAAAAAGCTCTTTAAGGGTGCTGATATTGAAAAAGGCAAAGAGCGAAATGGTGACCAGCAGGACGACGCCGGTCCTGAGGATATACTTGCTGATCAGACTTTTGCTGAAGGCCCTGAACACCATCATCCCACCTGATCTTTAGCTGACAAAAAAAACCGGGTGCTGAGAATGAACCCGGCCATCCCGAATTCTTCCTGGCAACCCGGCTATCTCAAAGACAAGACCCGTGGCTTTCCGTAGACCTCCTCACGGAAGGGTTGGCTTTGCCAGAAGCTTAACTTCTATTAATTATTAGTCTCCAATATAAACAAGATAAGCCCCATGTCAAGTTTTCAGCCGCCCCCTTAAAGGTTTACAAATTGCTAAATTTTCACTGTTTTGTAGAGGAAATTCTTGAACTTGTAGAATCTGCGCTGTTCATTTGCATTCCGCGAATGCGCTCCACACGCCCTGAGTGCAGCCGCGATATCAGGCATGTTGCGCGCGCCGTCACGTCGGGTTGCTTCAACCAGCGCACAAACAGTATCTCTGGTCAGCTGATTATCGATAAACGGTCGGTGCACCAGG
>Ga0224513_10000364_pt1 | contig 16731 bp, 19 predicted proteins | sample SF_May12_sed_USG_5_FD_169109 | JGI IMG/M metagenome (GOLD analysis project Ga0224513, IMG submission 169109) | Sediment microbial communities from San Francisco Bay, California, United States - SF_May12_sed_USGS_21 | ecosystem: Environmental > Aquatic > Marine > Sediment | place: USA... | reverse complement strand
AGATAATTCAAAAAATTGGTCAGTACTACTCCATACATAATTTAGTGCAGTCAGACATTATGAATACTGAACTCAGACCAAAAATTGAAGATCATGATGATTACTTGCATATACTTCTAAAGTTACCACATATACTTTCTGAAAATTTATTGTTTATGGAGCAGATCAGTTTTCTAGTTGGAAAAAATTACGTATTGTCATTTCAGGAGACAAGCGATGATATCTTTGATCCTATTAGAAAAAGACTTGAGAACTCTGTGGGGGCAATAAGGGAAAGAAAGAGTGATTATGTTACTTATGCTTTAGTTGATGCAATAATTGACTATTATTATGTAGTGATGGAAAAAATTGGAACACAAACAGAACAACTCGAAGAAGAACTGATGGATAACCCCACCCCCAAGACACTGCAAACCATTCATACCTTAAAGAGAGAGATGGTAATTCTTAGAAAATCTATCTGGCCTATGAGAGAAGTTATAGATAGATTTGAGAGAATGCAGTCTGAGTTAATACAGGAGTCTACCAGAACCTATCTTCGTGATGTATACAATCACTCTGTTCAAGTAATGGATAACATCGAAGGTTTAAGAGAGATGATAGGCGGGATGCTTGATACCTACCTTTCAAGTATCGGCAACAAAATGAACGAGGTCATGAAAACCCTCACCATTATAGCTAGCATCTTTATCCCAATTACCTTTCTAGCTGGAATTTATGGAACAAACTTTTCCTATGTTCCTGAACTGGAATGGGAAGGCAGTTACTTTGTTATGATTGGGGTTATGGGAGTAATTGTATTAATAATGATATTGTGGTTCAGAAATAAAAAGTGGTTATAGATTGACAAACCAGGTTTTACAAAGAGCATATGAAATCCTTGAAGGTACCACTAATGATAAAATCACAAAAGGCTTTCAGACATTCATCATAACTCTAATTGCTGTAAATGTTCTTGTTGTAATAATTGAAACAGAGGAATCCGTTTTAGATGAATATGGTTATTTGTTTACACCTTTTGAAGTTTTTTCCATCATCATTTTCACTGCAGAATATGCAGGAAGAATCATAGTTTGTAAATTAAATCCAAAATATCATAATTCAAAATACGCCAGAATCAGAATCTTGTTTACTCCCATGATGTTAGTAGATTTGGCAGCCATTCTACCATTCTTCTTGCCATTTGTAGTAGCTGATGTTAGATTTGTAAGAATAATACGACTCTTGAGACTATTTCGATTATTCAAACTTGCCAGATACTCAGACCCTATGCAAACACTTGGTGAGGTGTTCAAATCAAAAGCAGGCGATTTGGCAGTAGCATTTTTTATTCTCTTCATTGTGTTAATTTTTGCATCTAGTTTGATGTATCATGCAGAACATGAAGCACAGCCTGAGGTATTCTCCAGTATTCCTGCGTCAATGTGGTGGGGAGTAATTACGCTAACTACAATAGGGTATGGGGATGTTTATCCGGTGACCGTGCCAGGTAAAATCATCGGTGCAGGCGTGGCCATTTTAGGAATAGCTGTGTATGCAATTCCAACAGGTATCATGGCATCTGCATTTACTGAAGAACTACGCAAGAAAAGACAGACACCTAAACGCTGTCCACACTGTGGAGATGAAATCTAAGGTGAAAATTCATGGATATTGAGAAGATAGAAAATTCGTTTAGACCAACTTTGGATAAAAAATGCTCTTTTGCAAAAAAAGGAATGGTGGCATCTGCATTTCCAGATGCTACAAAGGCAGGTGTGGAGATGCTTAGAAAAGGAGGTAATGCAATTGATGCTGCATGTGCAACTGCTTTAGCATTGGGAGTATGTGAACCCCAGGCCTCAGGAATTGGCGGCCAATCAATGGGAATCATACACATCAATGGAAAATCTTATGCCATTGATGGCTCCAGTCGTTCTCCATCGTTGGCACATTCGTCAGTTTATGCCAACAAGAAACATCGTCGTTTAGGATACAAAGCAACTACGGTTCCCAGCACACTTGCACTGATTGGATTTTTACATGAAAGGTATGGTAAATTAGAATGGCAAAAGATAGTTGAGCCATCAATAAGTATTGCAAAAAAAGGATACAAAATTACCCAACTTCAACATGATCTACAAAAAAGAGAACTAGAAAACTTTCTCTCAATCAAATCAAAATCCGGTGCAAAATATTTCTTAAAGGATGGACTACTTCCATATGATGTAGGAGATAGATTCATTCAAGAAGATCTATCCGAAACACTTACTGCAATTTCAAATTATGGATATCGTGTTTTCTATCAGGGGGAAATTGCCAAAAAAATTATTCAAGATATGAAAAATAATCATGGTTTAATTCAAGAAGAAGATTTAACATACATTCCTGAACCGATTCAACGAAAACCAATCAGTAGAAAGTACCGACATGTTTCAGTTGTAACTTTACCCCCACCTGCCGCTGGAAGAACATTATTACTCACACTAATGATGTTAAATCATTTACCTTCAAAGTTTTTGCGCAGCTCAAAACCAAGTTCATACCATTTTGTTGCTGAAACATTTAGAAAGGCATTTTTACATAGAGTACAACGACCATTTAATCCTCACACCTATGATCAAGCTCAGGATAAATTGCACCTACAAAGATCCTTTGCAAAGCAGATGGCTGAATCAATTCACAATTCCATGGATGCGACTCTTCCAATGATTGATCCTGATTTTGGAGGAGAAGACACCACTCATTTTTCAACTATGGATGAGGAAGGAAATGCAGTAGGCATTACTCAATCCATAGAACTTGCTTATGGCTCAAAAGCAGCAGCTGAAGGCCTAGGATTTCTTTACAATAACTATATGTCTGCATTTGAGTTTTCAAATCTAAATCATCCTTTCTATATTAGACCTAATGCAATTCCATGGACTTCGGTTTCACCTGCTTTGGTGTTTTCAAACAAAAAGATATGGATGGTGGTAGGAAGTCCAGGGAGCCAAAGAATCTATTCCACAATAACCCAATTTCTTTCAAGAATAATTGATGGTGACCTCTCAATGGATGAGGCAATAAAAAGACCCAGGTTTCACTGTGCTATAGGCGGCACGGTAAGCATAGAAGACGGAGGATTCCGTAATGAAATAGTCGAATATCTAAAAGATATGGGATATGATATTTCTGTAAAGGAAAGGTATTCGTTTTATCACGGTGCAATTCACGCGGTAATGAAGTTACAGACTCAATCAGGCTTTCAAGGTGTTGCTGAAATTAGGCGTGATGGAACTGCGGGAGGTGTGAATTGAACAAATTACCTGTATTGCTGTCAATTCCTCACGGAGGTACAAAAAAACCTCCAGAACTTGATGGATATCTGTGTATTACACAACATGATCAGTTTGATGATTCTGATCCCTTTGTTGTTGAATTGTATGACCTTGGGGATAAAGTTCAACGTGTGATTAAAACTGACATTGCAAGGGCTTTTGTAGACCTTAATCGTTCATTGCAAGACCTTCCTCCACAAAATCCAGATGGTCTGATTAAAAGCTCAACGTGTTATGAAAAACCAATTTACATCAAAGGAAGAGAACCAGATGACTCTTTAACAAATATGCTAATCGAACTGTACTACAAGCCTTATCATGGAGCCATTCAAAAAAGCATTTCTGAACTGGATTTACAACTTTGTTTGGATTGTCATTCTATGGCAGCTATTGCCCCTGGCATATCTCCTGATGGAAATAAAACAAATCGACCCAAGTTTTGTCTTTCAAATAATGATGGAAAAACATGCTCAGAAGAAATGCTTGATTTATTGGCATCAAGTTTGTCTGAATCCTTTGGAATTGAGAGAAAAGACATCTCATTAAATGATCCTTTTCATGGTGGACATATTACCAAAACCTATGGAAACAATCCCATCCCATGGATACAAGTTGAGATGAACCGAGATCTATATTTGTCCAAAGAATGGTTTGATCATGAGACCTTAGTAATTGATAAGAAAAGACTGCAACAACTAAATCAGATGTTTGAAAATACATTGGTATCTTTTTTTAATAAAATTAAGAGATAGGTTTGATCTTATTTGATTGGGAATTGCTATTGACAATCCTCTTTCAGACATAAAATCTACTACCGTTTTGAAAGGAACATTTGATTTTACTGAAATCGGATATGCCGTCATAAATTGAGAAACTGGGAGATCTTTTATTTTTAAAAGCATGAATTAGAAAATAATTTGACTTATTTCACTCAGGTGTCCAAGAATCAGTTCTGAGAATCAGTATAGATAATTTCATGGATTTGTAATATAGATGAAAATCTAAGAAATCTCAAGTATAATGGTTATAAAGTCATTCAAGTACACAACTCCTCAAATTACATACCTAATTAAGAAAAAATTATGGGCACAAGTACTTCTTGCTTTATTTTTGGGATTGATTTTTGGCATATTTCTGGGTCCAGAAACTGGAATAGTTGAAAAAAATACAGTAGATGTAATCGCCGATTGGTTGTCAATTCCTGCAAATCTATTTCTGAAAATAATCCAAATGATAATCATACCTCTAATTTTTGCATCTATAATCCGGGGCCTTACATCGTCTGGCAGTATAGAGCAACTCCAAAAGCTTGGTTTGAGAGCTGCTCTGTATTTTGTAGCAACCACTGCAATAGCTCTGACAATCGGAATTCTTGTGGCAACAACAATAATGCCAGGAAATTTTATTGACAGTTCTTTGATTAAAGAAAGTTTTGGAATTGAAGATACGGGAGAAAATGTAGAAAATGTAGAGCTTGGTATACTTGATATCCCACAAAGCATAGTGGGTCTGGTACCAAGTAACCCATTGGCATCTTTCATGTCCGGGGAAATGTTGAGCATAATTATTTTTGCCTTGATTATTGGAGTCTCAATGATATCATTACCAAAAGAGAGCTCCAAGCCTCTACTTGACTTGTTAGAATCTGTACAAAAAATTACGATGAAGGTAGTATCCTGGGCGATGCGTTTGGCACCATTTGCTGCCTTTGGTTTGATGGCAGATGTAACCTCAAAGGTAGGTCTTGCAGCACTTACTGGACTTGGTGCATATATGCTCACTGTGGTAATTGGTCTTTTTGCAATGATGGTAATCTACATAATAATCATCAAGGTATTTTCTGGAAGACCTGTTGCTGCTACATTTAGAATGATGAAAGATCCACAACTACTTGCATTTTCAACTTCAAGTTCTGCAGCTGTAATGCCAATATCAATCAAAACCGCAGAAGAGAAAATGAAGATAAAACCTAAAGTTTCCCAATTCATCATACCACTGGGTGCAACTATCAACATGGACGGTACTGCACTCTACCAGATAGTGGCCGTATTCTTCCTTGCTCAACTTTTCAATATAGACTTGGGGTTTACCACCATACTTTTAATCTCACTGACTGCACTTGCAGCATCAATAGGTGCCCCATCTGCTCCTGGAACAGGAATTGTAATACTTTCCACAATACTAATTGCAGCAGGAATTCCACCTGTTGGGATTGTTCTCCTTCTTGGTGTCGACAGGATTTTGGATATGACTAGAACTATGATCAATGTTACAGGTGATCTTACCGCCTGCCTCTTCTTTGATAAGAGAATAAAATCAGATGACATACCTGATGGTTAGTAATACGTGAAAAGAAATTATGAATTTGGTTACTGGTATAACCAAAAGTTTGACATTAGCAAATAATTGATTGATGATAAATTAGATTCATTTAGATATTTTTTATTTTATACCAAAATTTTAGATCAGATTAGTTCTAAAGATTTATGAGGTTCTAGGGATTAATAAATTCGTGACAAAACAATTCTTTATTGTCTTAACAATCATTATCTTGTTAGGTGCTGGAGTAATTCAATCGGGATTGGCAGAGTCAGTACCTCCTTGGGTAAAAAATACCGCAAAGTGGTATGGTGATGGACTGATCTCAGAAAAAGAATTTCTTAATGCAATGAGATATCTTATAAATAATGGAATACTCGACGTGGAGCAGAAAATTGCAGATATTCCAGAAATTGAGCCTGATGATACAAAACAAGAATTAATTGAGACAGGTATAGAACTATTAGAAGCAAAAAGCAATCTTGCTGCTCTAGAATTTTTCAACAAAGCATTAGATAAAGATCCAAGAGACATTAAAGCACTAGTTGACAAGGGCATTGTTCTTGCAAGGCAAGGAAACTACAAAGATGCTAAAGCAGTGTTTGATAAAGCAATAGAGATTTCAGAAACAAAGGGGGCTGTAAACTACAAAGCAGTAGCCAATGCTGGAATTGTACTATCCATTTATGGGGATCCATATGAAGCAATAAAATATTTTGATAGGGTATTAGATAATGAAGACGATGTAAAGCAAGAAACGCTTCTTGCAGTATTAACTAACAAGGGAGTTACTCTGTTGGAACAAGGAAAATATGAAGAATCACTTCCGTATTTTGACCGAGTACTAGAAATCCAACCTGATAGAATAGGAGGACTTGTAAACAAGGCAAATGCTTTGCAGGAACTAGATAGAGTAGATGAGGCATTTCCATTATTCATCAAAGCACACCAACTAACAAAGGATCCACTTAGCTGGAAACCCACATTTGTAATAATAAGATAATAATAGGAAATTAAGAGATAGGAATTAAATTTTATGATTTCAATAATCTTTGTTATCTAATCCAATATTTTTGAGAAATTTATTAGTCTCACTTAGAGCTTGTTTTCTGATTTTTAGTCTGTCTTCTTTTTTGATTGATTTTGATGCGACATGAAGCATCTCATCCATCAGATGTATTCCTCCCTGTGCCCCTTTTTTAAGTCCTAGCTGATATAACATAGGAAGATTTGCAAGATTAGATGTGACTTGGATCTTAAAGTCCGGTACATTTGGAGACTTTATGTCGGGAGTCTCTATTTCAATGAATTTATCGACTACTTTTGAGAGTAAAGTGGCAAGACTATCTCCTATATTTCTCTCCATCTTTGTATTTTTTTCTTTTCTTGCCATCATTACGATTCTTTTAATTTTGAGAAGGGCCTGGTTCGTCTCTACTGAATCAAAATCTTTTGCAGTTAGATCTAATCCAAAATCCTGCATGAATGTGGAAATAATATAAGACAAGGCTTCTTTTCTGCATGATGACTTTGTTGTTCCAAATGGGCAATTATCGCAATTTGTACTATAATATCTCGCACCACGTTGACCAAAACTTGACAGAACTACCTTATCTTGCTCACGCAGCTTTCTAATGGTTCTTGATACCAATCCCTCATCAACTACTAATACTTGAGAAATTTCCTGATTGGAGTAAGAACCCTCATCAATTAATTCTAAAATCTCTTGTTCCAATTCACCTGGAGAACGTCGTGATGGCTCTTCAATGGCATCCACTAGATAATGAGAAACTAATTTATCACCTGTCTCATGATTGATTACAAAATAATTCCCGTCAAATTCGGCATCCAATCCAGACAATGTTTCTGCTTTGATAATTTTTGTAAGTACCTTCTCCAAATTTCTAATGTTGAAGTCTTTTAGCAATTCAGAAATTTTATCTTTAGAGATTTTCAGATTTCCAGAAATGAAAAGATTGTATAAAGCCCATCTGACTTTTCTTTCGTCACTTCTCTCAATTAATCTTAGCAAGCTGCAAAAAGCATCTATTCGGTTCCATTTTATATCTGATATTTCATCTTGTGTATTTTTGATAAATAGTGTTCTGTCCAAGTTCTTTGTAAATTCTTCAAATTGTTTTGCAATTTGTAATCTACTTGTTTTTGTCCTTTTCTTTATTTTGGCACTTTTGGAAATTGCATCTAAAAGATCATCTTTAGATACAGTACCTTCAGCTCGAAATACTTTGGTTTCATATCTTAGAAACTCAAAGAATTCTAGTGATCTGTCAAGGATTGATACAGGTGGAAAAACTTTGAGTGCCAAAAGATTTGGAGTTGAAAGCCCCATGCAGACATTATATGAATTGACTATTTATGCCTACAAAGACAACCACATGACTAATTTAATGCCGTAGATAACTGGTTTGACTAGATCAGACTCTAAACAAAAGTTTTCTGCTTTAATACAGGAATCTGAGTTTTCTGTCTCATGAGCACAACTCAAATCATCTGTAAATCAGAAATGTGGCAACCTGAGCCACAAACAAACATGGTTGAAAGAATACCTGTAGAAGAAAGGAGAAAACTTTCGATAAACAAAGAGACACTTGAATCCATCCAAGATTGTACTTGGGAAGATCTGAGAGGACTGTCATTTGTATTTGAGGAGTATTGGGTCTAAATGTTAGAAATACCTGAATCAAAATACTTCACTATGTCCAAGTACATAATGTATGATGATATAGTCAATGATGATTTTATGAAATCTGTGGAAGCACTAAATCCACAAAATATGCTTACAGAAAATCATTATTAATCAGTCAGAGATAAATCTGTGATTTATTACCAAACCATATGGCAGAAGAGATAACCTCGAACTTTAGCTCTGGTCAATTTCAGACATTGAGTGAACTTGTTTTGTCTTCATCTACAATTCAACTGGCGTTACTAATTCTCATTGTTGGAATCATTTCTATAATTATGATACACCGAAATTTTTCAAGATGGGCAAATACCAAAAAAGTTAACCATGTTCATCCAGAATTAGCTGCCTTTATCAGAGGAGTATTGTTGACTATTTTTGCGATAGTTCTTATTACTTCGATTAACGTGTACGTGCAGGCTTTTGAACTATTTGATGAAGAAATTGAAATTCAAGAAGCAGAATCAAGTGACAAACTAACACAGAGAGAAGTTTTTGCCAAACTACTAAACTCTATGAACATTATTTCTGTTGGCTATGCAATATCTCAAATCATTCCAATTCTGATTACAAAACAAGACCAAAGAAAACAAGAACGTATAGACTTTGATTCCTGGAAAATGATGACAGGATTTGCAGATGACAAACCAGGCTTTTTTCATAAAATATTTGAATGGATTCCACCAAAAGATCCACCAAAAAACATGTCCAAGGAAGTTTTTCAGCAATTATTAAAAACAAAAAAAGGAAAAAAGAACCTTGAGCAGTTTAGAACCTCACGAGGATTTACAATCGGAAGTTACAAACAACTAGTAGACGATCCATTCGGAGAATGGAAAAAATCTGAAAAAAGTAAATATCTGAAATACCTCGATGACTGCACAACAGGAAACAATGCTGCAGGACAAAAGCTTAGGCTTGGCATAACTCCACAAGAAGTATATCCTTTTGACATTTGGACAGAACAGAAAAGATTAGGAGATTATGCCCCAATCATCCCTGGTGGACAGCCACCTGGATGGGCACAAAAAAGAGTACAGGACCTGCCAAAATCATTCAGACAGTGGATTCCAGTTATTCTCAACGTTGCAGTCTTTGTAGGCATACTTGCTTGGTGGGAGATTGATCTATTTGTTTTGGCAACAGCTACTGGGGGAATATCCATAGGAATTGGATTTGCCCTAAAAGACACGATGGAGAATTACTTTGCATATGTTTTCATCAGAAAGGACAGAGTTTTTTTGGAAGGCGACAGAATTGAGGTTGACGGATACAACGGATATGTTCATAGAATTACTCCTCGTGTAACATACATACGTCATGCTCTAAATGAATCGCTGGCTATCATTCCTACAAGGGAATTAGTTACGACAAAAATAATTAACTACACCCGTTCTTTTAAGCTTGTTCCAGCAGAGATTGATGTTGGGGTATCGTATCTCAATGATCCAGAACAAGTTGCGGCAATTATGGTAAAGATAGGAAAACGTGCAATGAAGGAAATTACTGATTCAGATGGGGCACATCTAATAATTCAGGAGCAGTGTCCTTATCTTGAAGAAGGAAAACCTAGTTGTGGATGTGACAAGGATGTCTTGGTAGATATGGAACAGCCAAAGGTGAGATTCAGAAAATTTGATGATTCTGCATTATACTTTGGGATGTGGGTATATGTTAGAGACTATGGCTCACAATTTAAGGTAGAGAGCGACATGCGTATGATAATGTACAAGGAATTTAAGAAATATGATATACGAATTCCATGGCCCATTAGAACTGTATATCATGGCGATGAAAAAATAGAGTCTCAAGAAATTTTAACACATGATGATGAACGTAAACGTGCTTTGAGTGAATATGGAACCGGTGATCCAAAAAAAGAAGACAAGACATGAAGACGATGATGTCTTTGATTATCTGCTATCGAAATACGCGCCGTCTAGACTTTCATAATTCCATTTAATACAAACCATTGCATTTCCTGTACAAAAAAATTATCATTGATTTGCCTTGATTTTGGCAGAATTAGTCTGCTCCTTATTTTCCATTAGAAATTAGTGATAGTAAAAAACTATGTTTTGTAAAACTGATACTATTTTGATTTCCAGTAAACGTAATATTCATCAAAACGTACATTATCAATCTTGTTTTTCTGTCTGGCTATTGTTAGTTTTCTCAATTTTTTCTTGTTTTTTTGTTATTGCTCTACTCTTATTTTCATCAATTGTTTTCTCAATTGGTAGACGACAATAATTGGAGCAATTAGATATATTCCAAGGTTAGCAATAATTGTACTTGCTCCAAAAACTAGTACGTCAAACTCCGAGCCTCCTTCTGCATATTCCATTAGATGTAATGTCATCAACATTGGATAAAGTGCAATCTTTATCATTTCCTTTAGAATAAAATTTTCTCTTTCTATATCTGCAATAGCTGGCAAAAACAAGTAATAGATTTAATTAAATCCGGTCATAAATGCAGCACCCTGCTCATGTCTAGTCAAAATGAACTTAATTCTGGAATCCAAAAGTGAAATCATCATATCAACATTTTCCTCGCCAGGCATACCAAAGATGCACTCTACCCCCTCTATCTCTAGACACTTTACAAGTAAATCCAAGGCCTTTATTTTTTCATGTTTTTCTCTTATTGTTTTTGAAGATAATTTATTCAAGGTATCCTAATCGATAAGCAAGATATCATCCTTTAAAGTATGCTAGAATAGATAAAATTACTGCAAATGCCGTAATGCCAAATCCTATTGGGCTTAACATAGTATCAAATCCTTTAAAAAATTAAATGTAAAACTTCAGGTGAAAATTATTTAGAACAATACCTAAATTAATAACACTTTTTCAGGCTCTAATTATGAGGACATAGAATGGTGTTTTATCTGTCTCAAATAACATATAATAAAATCTAAAACTTGAGAGTTCCTTGCCTTAACGCATCTTTGATTATTATGATGAATGATTCTACGGTACAGTTTCTTAAAGAACTAGGCATTTCGTCAAGTTCAAATTTTTCGATCATCTTTGCTTTCTTTCTTACTGCAAATCTTATAACACGTGGAACATTTTCAGCATATTTTCTGTTCATATATTCTATGATTTCATTAGTTTCAAAGTTGTCCATTACTTGATTATTTTTTATATTTTAAATTAAAGTTATACGTTTTTGTTTTTAACCATTTTAGTTCTATGTTTTTTAACTAACTCCAATTTGAGAAATATTGTAAGAATGAAAATTATTTGAAAAGTCGATATACGTAAAACCATTAATCTTTCTACAAAGTAATGAAATATGAGAAACTCAACTACATATAATAATGAGAAAGGATATACTTCCTGCATTTTAGTAGAACAAAATTAATGCTTATGCAAGATTACTAGATAGAGCCATTTTCTAGATATTTAGAAAATAATCTCATCACATATCAACTAGAATAAAGATTGTAACAATAACAACTACTATCACATAGATTAACCATCTTCGTGAACCAAAAACTCCCGAATTATTTCTTTTACTCATATATTTACAGTTAGATTCTTTTCAATAATTCCTTTTTCTTTTTCTGAAATTCTCTAGAAGTTATTAGATCAGTATCACGTAATTGGCCTAATTTCTCTATTAATTCCAGATTAACCTTGGGTGTTGGATTAAATCTCATTGCAGCTTCCTCAAGACTTTTTGTTAGTTTTTTAGTAGCATCACTTCCCAGTTTTCTTCCTATATCGGAGCTCTTTTTTGCAACCTTGGTTAACTCATATTCTCGTATGCTAATAGATTTGACCTTATTTCTAAGCCCATCCAAAATTTTTCTCTTCTTTTTTGGTGTAAATCTCCGTTCAAATTCTTCTAGAACCAACAAAGGAAAGTGGGTCAGCTCAACATCTTCATAATAACTAAGCAAGACATCATCGGAGATATTTATCAAATATTCATTGAAATTTTTGTTATTTTTCAAACTCATTATCTAATTATTTCGTTAACTATCATAAAAAATTATATTCGTTTATCATTAAAATAAATTAAAACCGAGGATTCATACAAAAAATTCTAAAGAATTTTCAAATCCATCCCGTCAATTCGCATGGTTTCAACCTTATTGTTAGAATCCACACATCTTGCTTCGTACACGGGAACGTAAACTTGATCCAATCTGTCAATAACCACCTTCTCATTTAATATTCGAATCTCATTGTCAATATCCTCATGTAATATTTTGATCAATGTATCAACAGCTTGCTCCTTATTTACAACGCAATGCCTAACATGATTTTCATTATTTTTGAGTACATCTTCAGGAAAGTTTTCAAAATCTTCTGACTTCATCTTGTATCTGAACTTTATCTCTTTTCCTTGAGCATTGATAGTTATCTCATCTTCAATATCTAGTTCAACATGTTCTTCTACAGGAATATTGAGTATGTTTTCTTTTTCTCCAACTTTTATGCTACTTCGAATTTTCTTCCATGTTCCAGATTTGGTTCTGACTGGAAATGTGCCCTTACCAATAACAACTTCTTTTACTTCGGGGCCTGTTGCAATTTCGTAAATACTTTTTCTAAAATAATCAACAGTATATTGTCCTCCCACTATCCAATAAGGCTCATAATAAAGATCAATAGATGATATGTCAACCTCCTCTGGTTTGGGTCTGTTAAACACTGTACCGTAAAAACTGGTCTTTTTTTTATTTGCAACTATTTGAACATCACTTAAGGGCTTTGGTCTTAAAACAATAGTTTTCTCTGGGACAATTTTTTGTTCCACGTATTATGTAAAACTCAGTATCGTTTAAACTATTTTAAAAATCCAACTTTAAAACGGAAAATATAATACCAAAAAGAATCTTATCTATGTGTTTGGCTAGGAAACCAAGAAAAAAAGATGGCGATTTTTTTGACAAGTTAAGGGAGAAAACTAAGGAGATAAAAGAGGTCGGTACTGCCATTGGTAAAACTACTATTGAAAAGGGTGAAGAAGTAGGTAAACAGATATCCACTAAGGGTAAGGAAGGTATTGACAAAGGAATATCTGCTGCAAAAAAAGGTTCTTCATCAGACAAGGAAGTTATTGAGCTGATAGAAAAATTAGCTAAATTAAAAGAAGATGGATATCTTACAGAAGAAGAATTTAAGCAGGAAAAGAAAAAGTTGTTAGCAAGGCTGTGAAAAAATCAGGTATTCACTCACGCCTCCATCTGAATCAGAATTAATTTTATAAGAACACGGCTTCCAGTCAATAATGATTGGCAAAAAGATCTCTGCACAAATATGACATAAATCAAAAGATAGTTTGGGCATCTGTTGGAATTTTTGCAATAAGTGGGATATTACCATGGTTTGTAGTACAATTCCCTATTGGAAATCTAAAGATCTCCATATTTGATCTAATTGTTTACTTTACTGACTCGCAAGGAGTGGAGATTGATTTTTACTCTGCTTTCATTTATGAGATTCTTTTGATAGGATGGATTTTTGCTATGATCTTTTTAGTGGTAACTGCCATCTTAAAGAAAAATAAATTAATTTTTGCTTCATCTATGCTCACAATTGTATCTGGAACTATGTGGGCTTTTGTAGTTCCACATTTGAGAATTCAAATGATCGTTCTTAGTCTGTCAAATCAACCAATTAATGCTGATCAAACATTAGGTTCTGGAGAGATAACAGCTATTATAGCTGGGTGTGTTTTGTTGTTTGTATACATCAGATTGAAGATATAAAACAAAAAATTATTATCATAAAATATACCATAATGGCACATGCAATCAAAGGTCATAACTAAATTCTGTCAAGTATCTGTTTTTTCTTTAACTCAAATTCCTCTACTGTAATTATTCCTAATTCTTTAAGTTTGGCTATCTCTTCTAACATTCCTATTGAAGTCTTTCCATACTGAGTTCCCCTTCTAATTGTTCCAATGAATTCTTCAAAACCGTCAAGTGATTTCTTTTTGATTTCTTTTAGAATTTTAGGACCTTTTTCTTTAATTACCCGTTCTTTTTGCAAGACAATATCGGTAGATTTTACAGTGTCAGCCTTTATTTTTTCTAGGATAGAATGAGATTCTACTTCCTTAATCCCAGTAGAAGTAATCTTACTTGTTCGACCCTTTAGTTTTTCAAGAATATCTATTTGTGAGAATCTCTTTGTTGGGCTGGATGTGACTTTCTTTCTCCCAATCTTTTTATTCTTTTCATGAATATTCTCACTCTTTTTAGTCTCCAATAGGAATCCTTTCTAAACTAGGATATATTTATCCTCTTAGTTTTTTTGAAAGATTTAAACAAATACCATGAATACCTAGGTTGAATTTGGGTTTAAAATTAATCTCCATTGCAGTGATAATTGGAATAGTTATAGGCTCTGCATCTACTATTGTAGTTATCACAAATTTTCCCTTGTTTACTAGTGAGTTTTTTGATCCAGGAAATTACATAAAATTACAAGATGAACAAGAGATAGATGAGAAAGAAAAGATAGTAGAGAATTCTTTAACTACTAACAACTTGAGATATGAACTCGTTGATGTTAAAAAATCTGATTTTGGCATAAATGGAGAAAAACCGCTTGAGGGAGGAACATTTCTGATTACTATACTAGAAATAGAGAATACGGGAAAAACTGAAGCAATCATTTATGGCACAAATTGGTTCGTAAAAGACTCTGAAGAAAGAATTTTTAAACCAAAAACCCATAATGCTATTTCTGAGGATGGTGAAAAAAGATTCAGTATTGCCATCCCTCCAGGATTTAAGGTAGTAAAAGAGATTGGTTTTGAAATTCCTGTAGGTTCTCAACTATCAATGAGTCTATATGTTGCTGATAAACCAGGTGACTCTGAACCTTTATTGTTTGGTCAAATCATCTAGATATTATAATATGTGAGTTTATTTCAAAAAATTTTGCCGATTTTGAACTAGACACATATTCAAAAGGAAAATCAAATGTACATACAGCAAAACTTTTTTGATTTTTAGAGTAAGGTCATTTTAGTGCCCATAGGTTTTGATTTTTCTGTAGAACTTTGTTATTATATCTAGGATTTCCATGGTATCCTGTATGCCAACAGGATTTGTAAACATCTGCAATGTTGACCCATGTTTTCCTAGTGTGTACTCTATTCCTAGTCTGAAATAGCTTTTTCCTTTTGACCAAAGATCAGGAATGTCTCCATGAAGACAGAGTAATCAGTCCATGGGATATCTGTATGGCTTTGGGGAAGAATTAATGGAATACTCCAAATTTAACAAATATCATATAATAATACCTAAAACCATGAATTACAATTCAGGATAATTACAACTATTGATTGTCATTTGAAAATCAAATGGTTACCAAATGGAGTAATTTTATTCCCAATAATCATTCAATCCGACACCCGAACCATTCTCTTGCCACAATGCAGGCATGTTACATTTGAATTATTTTCAACCAAAGTCATTGGCATGTCACATGTCTTACAATTCCATGTTGGCATTTCGTGTTTTGTATTATTGAATCTCAGATATGAAATTGTCTATTTCATTGGTTCACGGATTTCATATTATTACCTCAAGAGAGATATTGCATATTTAATTTTAAAAAATAATATTCAACCTATCTAGTATGATTTATCGCTATTAGTAATCTCATCTCCAACATAGATGTATGCAAAAAGCTCCTGATTCCCTGTAGTATCTATGCTCATCCATCCGGTAGAACCAAGCCCCTCCAAAACATACATTGCATCTACATTGCCTGTGTTTCTGTCAATTACCTTGACTCTAGTTCGTTGTATGATTACTTCTTCAGAGTGGGAGAAAATCCTAATTGGTTTTTGTTTTCCATCTTCATATATCTTGACTAGCTGAATCTTCAATTTTTATGTCCCTTTTTGTTATGGTGAAAAAAAGTATCCATTTTGTTTGAAATCTCAAATTCACCATGTTCACCATTGTGGTATACTAATAGTATACCATATGATATATACTTTTAGTATACCAACATTCACAGTGATTGTGAAAAGTGTAGAATTTGTCACAAAGGTTTCCAACATGGGAGACAAAAAGATAATAATTATTCCAAAGCACTATCATGAATTATTAAAAAAACGTAATCTTTTGGGTGATGAGATTAGTATCACATTAGAACAGATTTCCTAAAAAGATAATCAACATAAGTATCAAAGAATTTTCAGGTAGATAGTATTTGTTGATTCATCAATTACGATGTTTGAATTTTTATCTTGTTTATTGTTTCTCATTTTTTTTGATTGCTATATTGCAGAAAGAATCATGATGTTTGCTGGCCTAAAAGTGTAAGTGTAGATCTCACTCCATTAATATATCGTATTTTGGTTCTTGTATTTTCTTTAACAGTGTTGTTTGATGTAGTATTTAGGTACACTATAACATCATAC
>Ga0224513_10000361_pt1 | contig 16772 bp, 9 predicted proteins | sample SF_May12_sed_USG_5_FD_169109 | JGI IMG/M metagenome (GOLD analysis project Ga0224513, IMG submission 169109) | Sediment microbial communities from San Francisco Bay, California, United States - SF_May12_sed_USGS_21 | ecosystem: Environmental > Aquatic > Marine > Sediment | place: USA: California... | reverse complement strand
GCCGAAGCGGGAAGCTCCGGAAGCTCACCGTCACCCGGGGTGAAAGAGTGCTCGACAACAATTTCGCCGTCGCCGTGAACCGTGTAGACAACTTCGTTGGTAGAACTGACATCAGGATAGGCACCGTTGAATCGAACCTCCACATTTGCCGGCCCGACTTTTTTAACCGCCGACGAGGTCAGGTCCCAGTTCCCGGTGGCGGACTTCCACGGCGCGCAGCGCTTCGGCATGTCGTTGCCGCGGTCGTTGTCGGTAGGGGCGCGCCAGAAATTGGGTCGGGGACCCGAGGCCACGAGCTCGGTGCCGTCGGCCGTCCACGACGAAATGGTCCCTGTCTCGACATCGAAACGCACGGTGAATCCATCGCCAGAAACCGAGATTTGATCATCATCGTCATCAACCTCGAGCGGAGGCTGGGTGGACACGTCCACCGGCTCAGCGTCTGCCTCGAGATCCAGCTTGAACTGCTCCCAGGCGACCTCGTGTCCCCTCTTCGCCCAGGAGGCATTCTTTGCCAGCCGGAAGCTCAGATCGAGCCAGTACTCAACCCCTGGCTGCGGCGCAACGGCCGGCAGCGAAAGGGTGACGATCTGGCTCTCTGAAGCTGCAACATCCAACTTGGGGAGCCTTCCGGAGGCGAGGACATCGCCGTCGCCCTCGAGTCGCCAGAATCCTTCAAAGAGGTCGAGGTTGATGAACCCATAGCCGTTTCTGATCTCGACCTTTGCCTGGGCGAGATCGACCGGTGTTGCATGGATGTACTGATAGACCTTTTTGAGCTCGAGAAGGCCCGGATGGGGCACCCGATCGGCCGACACCAATCCGTTCATCAGGAAGTTGTCGTCGTGGTAAACCCCGGGCGGTTCGAAGGCGCCACCGAACGCGAAATAGAGCTCGTCGGGCCGACCCGGAATGGGCTGCCGCAATCCTTGATCCACCCAATCCCAGATAAATCCACCCTGCAATCTGTCGTACGTGTAGATCGCGTCCCAGTACTCCTTGAGGTTGCCGTTGCTGTTGCCCATAGCGTGCGAGTACTCGCACATGATGAGCGGACGGTCGTCGAATTTCTCCGCGTATTCGACGATCTGGGGTATCCGCTCGTACATCGGGCAGTATATGTCGGTGTTGGGGCCGAGCTCGGCGCGTTCGTAATGGACTGGCCGCGACGGATCGCGCTCGCGGATCCAACCGCTGGTCGCGGTGAAGTTGACCCCGTCGCCGGCCTCGTTGCCGAGCGACCAGATGATGATGCTGGGGTGGTTCTTGTCTCGCTCCAGCATGCTGACCGTCCGGTCCATGTGGGCCTTCCCCCACTCCGGTTTGTTGCCCAGTGTTTTATCCAGGTCGTAGCCGATACCGTGCGACTCGATGTTGGCTTCGTCGATCACATACAGGCCATAGTGATCGGTGAGGTCGTACCACTCGGACACGTCGGGGTAGTGCGAGGTGCGGACGGCGTTGATGTTGTGCTGTTTCATGATCAGGATGTCTTGGATCATCCCCTCGGTGCTCATGACGTGGGCAGTGTCGGGATCGTGCTCGTGACGGTTGGTGCCCTTGACCAGCACCGCGACGCCGTTGACCAGCAGTTGTCCGCCGGTGATCTCGACCTCACGGAAGCCGACGTTGCTCGAAACCGACTGCACGACTGAGCCATCCATGTCCCTCAGGGTCACAACCAGGCGGAAGAGGTTCGGTTCCTCGGCCGACCACTTCGGTGGGTCGGCGACCTGACGGTCGAGTCGGACCTTGACCTCCGCGGCCGCATCCGCCTCGGCCGATGCAGTCAGACCATCAAGGACCAGCTGGCCGACGGCATCGAAGAGTTGCGCCGCTACGGTGAACGGTCGTGTCGCCCCGCCCAGATTGCGAACCCACACATCGATGCCGAGCTCGGCGTCCCGGTAGTCCTCATCAAGATCCGTGTGGACCTGGAAATCACGAATGTGGAGGTCGTCCCACGAATAGAGGGAGACATCGCGGAAGATGCCGCTGATGCGCCAGAAATCCTGGCACTCGAGATAGGAGCCGTCCGAGTAGCGGTAGACCTCGAGGGCGACCATGTTCTCGCCAAGCTCCAAATACTCCGTGACGTTGAATTCGGCGGGGGTGCGGCTGCCCTGGCTGTAGCCGACCTCGTGACCATTGACCCAGAGGTAGAAGGCCGAACTCACGCCGCCAAAGCGGAGATATATCTGCCGGCCGTCCCAGCCCTCCGGCACCGAAAAAGTCCGGCGATACGAGCCGACCGGGTTGAAATCATGGGGCACCCGCGGGGGGTCGGGATCGCCCCAGGAGTAGCGGACGTTGGTGTAGATCGGGTAGCCATAACCGTGGAGTTGCCAGTTGGCGGGCACAGGAATGAGATCCCATGCGCTGACATCGAAACCCGGCTGGAAGAACTCTGTCGGCCGCTGGGCCGGGTTCTCGGACCAGTTGAAACTCCACTCACCGTTGAGTGACACATTCCACGAGGACGCTGTCGGGTCCCTCTCCAACGCAGCTGCGGGGTCTGCGAAGGGTATGGCGGTGGCCCGCGGCGCCTCCTTGTTGCGCCCGATCATCTTCGGGTTCTCCCAATCGGGGTGAGGCTCATGCGCGAAGCCTCCACCGAGGGCGGTCACTGAAAAACCGAGCAGGATGATCATCGTCGCTGCGATTCGCGTCTTTTCCAAGGTCACGCCATTCCTCCGTCCATTTCGAATAGAACCAATAGCCGTCTTCAAAAACGACGAGCCCGCCGAAGCGGGCTCGTCCCAAAGGTGTCCTCGATCAGAAAGCCAACCTCAGGCGTAACTGAGCCCGCCTCGGTAAGACCCATCCCCCGGGCAGCGGCTCTTGACCGACCGGGTAACGGGTGTCTCTCCACCATTCGACGGCATCGTCGTTAAGGATGTTGAGAACCTGGATATCGATATTGAAATTTACCCCTTTGCCGAGGTTGAAATGCTTGCCGACACCGATGTCCCACAGGTACTGGGTCGGGAGGCGCTGATCGTCGGAGCCCGGAATGGTTGTGACATCAACCCAGCCTCTGGTCGGTAGGCGGACCCACTGACGACGGTCCCAGCCTATGCCGCTCTGGATATTGACCACCGAACTGATTTTGAACTGATACGGCAGCATGACGTTGCCGACCAGCCGCAAATTGTGCCTGCGGTCGCCGTTCAACAACCCGTCGGCATATGTGTAGACGTTCGGGTCGGCCTCCTCGCGGCTGGCCCAGAAAACGCCGCCCTGCGCTGCCCAGCCCCCCGGACTGCTGTGAAATCTCGGGTTCAGGCCCTCGGATTCGGAGTAGTTGTAGGTCACCATGAGGTCCCAGTTCTTGCTGAACCGCTTCTTGTAGGTCAGAAAGATGCCCAAATAATCCTGTTCGTACGGGCGATCACCACCAAGCGCGCCTGGACCGGTGCTGTTGCCCTTGTAGCGAGTTGGATCGACCGAGTAGTCCTTGAAATCGTAGACGATCCCGGTCTCCGGGTCGATCCATTCGAACCACTCGAATTCGCCATCATCGTCGATGTACCAACCGATCTGGTTCTTGGTCTGTTTGTATACCGCCTGCAGCCCGATGGAACTGGAGGTACCGACCTGGTGCTCGACGCCGAGGGTGTACTCCCAGGTCTCGGCGTTCTCAGTGCCGTCTATCAGAAATGCGTTGGACCTTTGCCCCCAATCTGAAATGATTTCCCACTCGTTGTCCCAGTTGAGCCAGTAGGTTCTCCAAGGCGGCGCCTCTGGAGGCGGTGCGTACCAGTCACCGGAAGCCATGCCGGCGTGGAACTGTCCGACCGATCCACGGATGACCGTTTTCCCATCACCCGTCGGCTGCCAAGCGAAGCCGAAACGTGGGTCGAAAGTGGTCCAGTCCAGTACGTCCTGGCCCGGGATGATCTCGCCGGTCGGGTTCGACTGCATATCGAGACGCGGCAGGTCCTCGATCCAGCCCTTATGGTTGTCGAAGCGGACGCCGATGTCGAGGGTCAGGCGGCTGCTTATCGTCCAGCTGTCGGTGACAAAGGCCCCGATAGACTCCGATTCGCCGCCATAGATGTACGGCAGCCCGGTGTACAGGTACTGGTAGACGTAAGGGTATCCGGTGTAGTACTCGTACTCATACTGGTAGTAGTAATAGGGTTGGAAGGTCTCAATCTGAGCCCCGTCCCTGGAATATTGGACCCCGAAACGGAACTCGTGGTCTCCCTTGATGAAGTTTTCGGCGTGCTGGGTCAGGATGATCTCGGCGTCGTTGGAGGATTGATCCCAATCCCAAGTCCAGAACGGGTCCCCGTACCACAGGTATGGGTACACCGTCATGTCGACAAAGGTGGGTTCGCCACTGGGGTTCTGGGAACGCCACTCTTCAGTGATGCGCATGACACCGACCCGCACCTCGAGGACCGTAGTGGGTCCGAGGATGGCGCTATAGTCCAACCCCAACATCTGGTTCTTGGTCCAGGTCTCGCTCCACCCTGACGGTTCGGTGTAAATGTCCCCCGCACTCGGTCCCAGGTACTCGTAATCGCTCGCGATCAGGTTGAGGCGGTGATTCTGCGCCAATTGGGTGGTGAATTTGAGGTCGAAGTTATCCCAGGTGGTCTCTTTCTGATTCGGCAGCGTCGAGTCTTCGTAGGGATAGAACGCCAGAAAGCGTCCGAATTCGGCACCGGCAAAGAACCAGAGCTTGTCTTTCACGATCGGGCCACCGAGGCTCATCTGCAGCACATTGTGGTGGTCGAGGGTGTAGGTCTGAGCCCCCTCCGGCGCGTCCTCACGGCGACCGTTTTCATCAACCCAGCTCGACGGCCAGTAGTCGATATTGGCCGATCCGTGAAACTGGTTGGTGCCCGACTTAGTGACGACGTTGAAGGCTGTGCCCAACATGCCGCCATACTCAGCGGTGGCGCCGGTACCGAGGACCTGAATCTCGGATACCATCTCGTCGTTCATCGACCACCGCAGTTCGCCGCTGTCGGCGCCAGTCCGATTGAGGCCGTCGATGTTCCATTGGCTGGATTTGATGTCTGCTCCGAAGGCTATGATTCTGGCTGAACCCTCGGTCGTTTGTGAAACGCCAGGAGTCACGGCGATGACGTCGTAAAAGTGTCCCCTGGTCGGCAGATCGATGATTTGTTCTTTGTCAAATCTCGTATTGAAAGTCGGGCTCGCCGTATCGACGACCGGCGTCTCGGCAATCACCGTGATCTCATCAGTGAAAGTGTCCGGCATGGTGAAGTCGACCGACGCCACCTTGCCGATCGCGACTCTCACGTCTGCGGCTACCTGCGTCTGGAAACCGGCAAGAGTCGCCGTCACTTTGAAGTTGCCGATAGGCAAGGCAGCAAACTGGAATCCCCCTGAAGGGCAGGAAACAGCGGTTCTCTGAGCAGAACCGAGGGCCTCGCCGGAGACCGCGATCGTGACCCCCGGGAGGGCCTCACCATCCTTATCGAGGGTCCTCCCGCGAATGCTGCCGGTGGTCTGGGACCACGCCACCTGGCTGAAGAGCAGCAGACAGAAAACAAGCGCCCCGCCGATCCATCTCCCTCTAGTCATCATGAACCTCCCCCGGCTCGAATTTCCAAATTCGTCACTCATGTGCCTTACACACGGACCACCTCGATGGCCAGCCCGTCGCTTTCCAGATTGCCGAGCACCGAGGTATCGGCCCCCTCATCTGTGATCAAAAGATCTGCACCTGAGATATCGGCGACAAAGGCCGATGCCACCCGGCCGATCTTCTCGTGATCGGCCAGAAATACCGTCTTTGTCGCCGATCGCACCATCGCCTGTTTGATCTCGGCCTCGGCAATATTGGTGTTGGTGAAGCCGCGGACAGGATCAACCCCGTTGCAGCCGAGAAAGGCCACATCGGCCTTGAGCTGGTCGAGGAGCAGGGTCCCCATCGGTGCAACCAGCGAATGCTGGAGCGGCCGCAGCGTTCCTCCAGTGACGATCACCGACACCCCCGGAAGCGACTCGAGGATGAGGGCGATATTGAGCCCATTGGTGATCACCACCACTCGTGAAAGTTCCGGTGAGAGCGCCTTGGCCATCTCGGTGGTGGTGCTGCCGACATCGATGATGATGGTCTGACCGTTTTCAACCGTGGCGGCTGCATGCGCGGCGATAGCCATCTTCTCGGCGCGGTTGGCGGTGCTGGTCTCCTCGAGGGGCATTTCCATGGCGCCGATTCGCGACGCCACCGCTCCACCCCGGACGCGGGTCAGCACACCCTTTATCTCGAGGTGCTTGAGGTCTTCGCGGATGGTGACTTCCGAGACGCCGAGTCGGTCGCGGAGATCGGCGATGCTGACCTGGCCGTTGATCTCGATGGCCCGTCGAATCGTGTCGTGCCTCAAGGCGGCCTTGAGAGCGACGGGATGATCCGTTGTAATCATTGATGGCACCTAAGAAATAAAAGATAATCCCAGATTTTAGAAAGCGCAAGGGGTAGTGCGGCAAAAATTGGAACCTACCGTTTCGAACGAACTGACGGGTGTCGCAACGATCCCTACCGGCTTGATCGGGATCTATTGATACCCGTTATCATTGTATTATCTCGGTTAGTCACGAATTTTAGAAAATTCGCACCGTATCTCTCGCAGGTCCACAGATCTCAATTCTGTTCACGATGATTCAAAGAAAATAGAAGAAAAATTGAAAAACGAGCCCGCCGAAGCGGGCTCGTCCACGAAATAGCCTCGATCAGAACTGGAACCGCAATCGCAGCTCGGCCCGCCGCGGCAGGACCCATTGGCTGGGTACAGGATTCACCTCGGGACTGAACTCGCGGGTCCTCCAGCCCTCGACCGCATCGTCGTTGAGAAGGTTGAGAATCTGCAGGTCGACGCTGAGGTTCGTTTCCTTGCCGAGATTGAAGTGCTTGCCGATGCTGAGATCCCAGATTAACTGGTCCGGGTACCGCTGGTCGTAGCTGGCCGGCTCGGCGATGATCTGGGTCGTTTGCCAGGAGTCCGGCAACTGGACGTACTTGTAGCGGTCGTAAGGGCGACCGATCTGAAAATTGGCCACGGTGCTGAACTTGATCTGCCACGGAGCCATGTAGTTCGCTACCACCCGGAACATGTGCCGGCGGTCGGCGTTGAGAGACTTGTATGCGTTGATGTGGGCGTTGGGATCAGCCTCTGACCGGAACCCGTACATGACATAGCCCTGGCTGCCCCAGTCCAGGAAGGTCGGGTTCAGGCCCTCCGACTGGGACCAGGTGTAGGAGGCAAACATGTCCCAGTTATTGCTGAACCTTTTCTTGTAGGTCAGTATCAATCCTTTGTATTCCTGCTCGTACGGGCGCTCGCCGCCGTTCGCTCCAGGTCCGTTGGTGTTGCCCTTCATCCGTGTCGGTCCCACCTCGCCGTAGTCGCGGAGCTCGAACACCTGTTCGGTCCAGGGGTCGGTGTAGGTAAAGGTTTCATATTCCGCGTCGTCGAGGATGTACCAACCTATGAGATTGTCGGTCTTCTTGTAGACCGCCATCGCGCCGATCGTGCTGGTCGCGCCCACCTGGTGCTCCACCCCGAGGGTGTACTCCCAGGTCTCAGCGAGCTCGGTACCATCGACCAGCAAGGCGTCGGGACTGGGCGGCCATGTCGCAAACTGCTCCCACTCGCCTTCCCCGTTGAGCCAGTAGGAAGCACCGGTCGGCGCCTCGGGCGGTGGCGAATACCACTGTCCGGATACGACTCCCGCGTGGAAGCGCCCGATCGAGCCGCGGATGACGGTTTTACCGCTGTCGGTAGGCTGCCAGGCAAAGCCCAAACGCGGGTCGACATAGGTCCACTCGGCCACGTCACGGCCCTCAACGATCTCACCGGTTGGGTTCGTGTCCATGTCGAGACGGGGGAAGTCGGGAATCCAGGCGTCGTGCCGGTCATAACGCACCCCGATGTTGAGGGTCAGCCTGGGGGAAACTTCCCAGCTGTCGGTGACGAAAGCGCCCAACGTCTCCGATTCCGCACCGTAGTAGTACGGCGTTTGGAGGTACTTGCCCTGCCAGATATAGTAGACGTATTCGTAGTTGTAATAGTCGTAATAGTAGCCTTCCGCCTGGTAGTAGTAGCTCTGGTCAAACATCTTGGTGACACCGCCGCCCTTCTTGTACTGGACGCCGAAGCGGAAGGTGTGGTTGCTCTTGAGGAAGTTGTCGGCATGCTGCGTGAGGATGACCTCGGCGTCGTCGGTCTTCGGCTCCCATGTCCAGTTCCAGTAGGTCCCACCGTAGTACATCCAAGGATCGACGCTCATGTCGACAAAAGCCGGCTCATCGCTCGGGTACTGGGGTCCCGACCAGCTGTCGCCGCGCCAACCGCCAGCCCTCGCCTCGAGAAAGGTCTTGTCGCCGAGGACGGTGCTGTAATCCACGGCCAACATCTTGGTGTGGTCGTTTTGCTGCCCCCAGGTCGTTATTTCGGAGTACACATCGCCCGCCCATGGGCCCACGTAGTCGTGGTCTCCGAACCGCAGGTTGAGACGGTGGTTGTTGCCGAACTGCGCGGTGAACTTGAGATCGTAGTTGTCCCAGGTGGTCTCCTTCTGCTCGGGGAGCTCCTCTTGGTATGGCCAGAAGGCCAGCTGGCGGCCCCACTCCGTTGCCGCGAAGAACCACAGCTTGTCTCTGACGATCGGACCACCTAGGGTAAAGACCAGATTGTTGTGGTGATCGAGCCGATAGGTCTGCGCCCCTTCCGGCGCGTCCTCTTCCACCGCGTTTTCGTCGGTCAGGCCGGGAACCCAGTAGTCGAGGACGCCCGAGCCGTGGAACTGGTTGGTGCCCGACTTGGTGACGACGTTGAACGCGGTCCCAAGCATACTGCCGTACTCGGCGCCGGCGCCGGTTCCGGTCATCTGGAGCTCGGCGATCAGCTCGTCGTTCATCGACCAGTAGAGATCACCGCTCTCCGGCGAGGTGCTGTCGAGACCGTCGATGTTCCACTGATTCGACTGCACGTCCGAGCCGAAGGCCGTGAGGAGGAAAATACTCTCGCGGTCCGTGGCCACTCCCGGAAACACCGCGAGGGTGTCGTAGAAGTTGCCCCTGGTCGGTAAGTCCTTGATCGTATCGGCGTCGTAGGCCGCATCGAAGCTGGGGCTCGCCACGTCGACGATCGGCGTCTCACCTATCACAGTGATCTCGTCGGAAAACGCCTCCGGCAGGTTGAAGTCGACCGTCGCCATCCCGCCGATCGCGACCCTCACGTCCTCGGCCGCCTGCGTCTGGAATCCGTCGAGGCTGGCTGTCACGGTGTAGGTGCCGACGGGCATCGACACGAACTGGAAGCCTCCCGAAGGGCTCGTCACCGCTGTCCGCTGGGCCGAGCCGAGGATCTCGCCGGTGACGACGACGGTGACCCCCGGCAGGGCCTTGCCGTCGACGTCGACGGTCCTCCCTCGAATACTACCAGTGGTCTGGGCCCAGGCCGATCCGCCGGAAAGCAGCAGAATGAAAACAAGCACTACGCCGATTAACTTTCCTCTGGTCATCATGAACCTCCTCCGGTTCTTTTTTTTCGATCCTTCGCTCATCTTCCTCTCAAACGGACCACCTCGATGGCCAGCCCGTCGCCTTCCAGATTGCTCAATACAGACGCATCGGCACAATCATCGGTGATCAACAGATCTGCGCCGGAGATATCGGTTACAAATGCCGACGCCACCTCGCCGATCTTGTCGTGGTCGGCAAGGAAGACCGTCTTCGTCGCCGACCGCACCATCGCCTGTTTGATCTCGGCCTCGGCGATGTTGGTGTTGGTGAAGCCACGGGTCGGATCAACCCCGTTGCAGCCGAGGAACGCCACGTCGGCTTTGAGCTGGTCAAGGAGCAGGGTTCCCATCGGCGCGACGAGTGAATGCTGCAACGGCCTCAGGGTGCCGCCAGTGACGATCACCGAAACCCCGGGAAGAGCCTCGAGGATGAGGGCGATGTTGAGGCCGTTGGTGATCGCCACGACTCGGGTGAGCTCTGGTGACAGAGCCTTCGCCATCTCCGTAGTCGTGCTGCCGACATCGATGATGATGGTCTGGCCATCCTCGATGGTGGCCGCTGCGTGCACGGCGATGGCCATTTTCTCGGCGTGGTTGGTGGTGCTGGTCTCTTCGAGAGACATCTCCATGACGACGTTGCGCGACACCATCGCCCCACCTCGGACCCGGGTCAGCACACCCCTGCTTTCGAGATGTTTGAGATCTTCACGGATGGTGACGTCCGAAACGCCAAGCCGGTCGCGGAGGTCTACGATGCTTACTCTGCCGTTGATTTCGACGGCGCGCCGAATCGTGTCGTGCCTCAAGGCGGCCTTGAGAGCGACGGGTTGATCCGTGGTGAGCATCAATGATCCCTAAGAAATAAAAGATAATCCCAGATTTTAGAAAACGCAAGGGGTCGTGCGAAAAAAATTCTAAAGACCAATTGCAGCAAGGTTTATCAAGAGGCCACATATTCAAATAAGCCAACGAATACTCTAATGATACTAGATATCACTGCATCTCCTGGTCTCACCACCCCCTCCCAGAGCTTCATCTGAATTGCCTTGCGGAAGCCGCAGGATCGCATGGCGGCTATTCCATTTTCAAAAGAAATAGAAGAAAAATCGACGAAAAGAAAAGAAATACTGATAGGCTCACGTCCGTGATCATGGTTTCGAAAATAGATATGCTCTGGCTGTCAGGGAACCGCATCCTGCTCCGGAAATGGGCGACGAGACGGTTATCATCAGGTCTGTGTTGGCGATGAATGTGGACACCCCGGCTGCCGGAATCACCAGAATGCCCTTTGGTGCTTTGCCTGACGGTCGTGATGTCGACCTCTACCTCCTGATAAACGACAACGGCGCGCGGGCGTCTATAACGGGCTATGGCGGCATCGTTACCTCACTGACGGCTGCCGATCGAAGGGGCGAGTTTGCCGATGTGGTTCTCGGATTCGACGACCTCGATCACTATCTTGCGGGGCACCCATACTTCGGCGCCATCATCGGTCGATATGGAAATCGCATCGCCAACGGCACCTTTGAACTCGGCCGCACGACCTTCACACTCGCGCAGAACAACAACAACAACCACCTGCATGGCGGCGCGATAGGTTTTGACAAGGCGCTATGGTCGGCAAAACCGGAATTCAACGCCGAAGGCCCTCGATTGCGACTCGCCCATGTCAGCGCAAATGGTGACGAGGGCTATCCGGGACGGCTCGAAGTCTTTGTTGAATACACTCTGACTCACGACAACGAGCTTCGAGTCGACTACCGCGCCACCACTGACGAACCGACCCACGTCAATCTGACCAACCACTCGTACTTCAACCTGGCCGGCCCGGACGGCGGAGACATTCTGAGTCACGAGGTACTGATCAACGCGGACCACTTCACCCCGGTCGACGAGGGGCTCATCCCCACGGGCGAGATTCGGAGCGTCGAGGGTACGCCGATGGACTTCCGCGAGCCGGCCACCATCGGCGCACGGATAGACACCGACGATAAACAACTCCGATTCGGGTCCGGCTACGACCACAACTTCGTGTTGAACAGAGTGGACGGGGAGCTCTCGCTCGCGGCCAGGGTCATCGAACCGACCACCGGTCGTGTGATGGAGGTTCTGACAAGCGAGCCCGGTGTCCAGTTCTATACGGCGAATTTCCTCGACGGCGGTCTCACCGGCAAAGGCGGCACGGCCTACGGCCGACGATGCGCCCTCTGTCTGGAGACTCAGCACTTCCCGGACTCGCCCAACAAACCGGAGTTCCCGACAACGGTGCTGCGGCCGGGCGAGGTCTACGAGTCGACAACCGTTTACAGGTTTTCTGCGATATGAACGGCGTCGGGTCTTTCCGCCGTCCATTGACGACTGGCGACCGCCGATTCAAACTCGTTCGATCAACACATGAATGGGAGACACCGTGGGTGTAGGCATCATCGACATCATCGTTTTCGTCATCTTCGTGATGGTCGTCATCGGCATCGGCCTCTGGCAGAGTCGGGGTGAGGAAATCCACGGAGAGCATGGCGCTCGAGACTATTTCCTGGCGGGCCGTGGTCTGACATGGTGGCTGGTCGGTTTTTCCCTGATCGCCGCCAACATCTCCACCGAGCAGTTCGTCGGCATGAGCGGCAAGGCGGCGGACTGGTTGGGGATGGCGATCGCCAGCTACGAGTGGATGGCCGCCATCACCCTTGTTGTCGTCGCCTTCCTCTTTGTCCCGACATTTCTGAAGAGCGGAATCTACACGATCCCCGAGTTCCTCGAGTACCGCTACAACCCGTTCGCCCGCATGGTGATGGCCATCTCGACCCTGATCATCCTCGTCGGGGTGCCCACAGCTTCGGTCATCTACTCCGGGGCCAAGGTGATCACTGTCAACTTCCAGGGGCAGGCCCTCTTTGGTTTGGACCTCGGCAGCATCACGGTCGGCTGCTGGATCATCGGCTGTCTGGCCGCGGTCTACGTCTTTGCGGGCGGGCTCAAAGCCTGCGCGTGGGCGGATTTGATCCAGGGCACGGCCCTGATCGTCGGCGGCGCGATCATCGCCTATCTCGCGATGAAGCTCCTCGGCCATGCCGATCCGGCCGCGTTGGCCGCCACCGCGACCAGCTCCGTCGACCCGGCCCAACTGGCCGACGCCGGGGCGATCGAGCGTTTGCAGTTGCTGAACGCCGGAGACTGGCAGGCGGGCAAGCTCCACATGGTTCGCCCGCCCGACGATCCCGAGGTCCCATGGACGGCCCTGGTAGTCGGACTGTGGATCCCGAACTTCTTCTACTGGGGCCTCAACCAGTACATCACTCAGCGGACTCTTGGATCCAAATCGCTCGCCGAGGGCCAGCGTGGCGTCGTCTTCGCGGCCTTTCTCAAGCTCCTGATCCCGTTTGTCGTCGTGATCCCTGGGATCCTCGCCTACAACCTTTTCACCAGCGATCTGGAGACGGCAGCCGTCGTCAAAAACGCCAAGGCCATCGCGACCTTTGCCCCGGATCTCTACGCCGAGCTTTCGGATGAGGTCAAACCCGACCCCAACGAAGCTCTCTTCGTCAATGACATCAAGGCCATCAACAAACGGCTCGAGGCCGCCAGGACCAACCCGCCCGAGGACATCACGGTCTTTCGGTTCAGTGAAATCTTCGCCACCAGCCACACCGCCGACGCCGGTCGCATCCTGACTTTTAACGCTGGGCGGCTGGGTGTCGCCGAACCGTCCGCAGTGATCGACCCGCTGAGCATTCTCGACGCCAACAGGGCCCTTCTGAGTGAGGCCGGTGGTACCGCGAAGAAAGGAGCGGTCCACGAGCTCGTGCTGCGCGATTACGATGCTGCCTTCCCGGTGCTCATCAAGAATCTGCTGCCGGCGGGCATTGGCCTCAAGGGCTTTGTCCTGGCGGCCATCTTCGGCGCCGTGGTGAGCTCACTGGCGTCGATGCTGAACTCGTCCTCGACGATCTTCGCCATGGACATCTACCGCAAGATCAAAAAGGAGCCGTCCCAGTTCGAGCTCGTTTCGGTCGGCCGCGTCTGCGTGGTGGCCTTTGTCTTCATTGCCATGCTGATCGCGCCGAGACTCGACAACCCGAAATTCGGCGGCATATTCACCTTCATCCAGGAGTTCCAGGGCTTTATCAGTCCGGGCATCCTATCGATCTTCCTCTTCGGGGTGCTCGTCCACCGCGCCCCACGCGCCTGCGGCACCGTCGGTCTGATCATCAACCCGATCCTCTATGGGGCACTCAAGTACTTCGCACCGAATATCGCCTTTTTGAACCGTATGGCGATCTGCTTCTTTGTGATTCTCGCTGTGTTGACAATCATGACCCTTCTCAAGCCGTTGCCCGAGCCGGTGACCTTGCCTGTCAACGAAAATATGGACATGCGGACCGATCCGCGGACCAAGATCTTCGGTGTCGTGGTGGTCCTCCTGACCCTGACCCTGTACGTGATCTTCTGGTAAACGGCCGGAGAGAACGAAATGTCGCTTACGACCGACGCGCACGCGATCGAAGAGCTACGGAGGTTGGCGACGGAGGTCGGGTTGGACGTGGCCGGGGGCACCATCCGTCGCTCATCCTCACGTTTCTGCCTCGGGGTCGAGCACGGAGACTACAACGGTACCGAGCTCTTCGGAGTCGGTACAGACCGCTTTATCTGGCTCGCATACAAACCCAATGATACGGGCCGGGTCCGGCTACTGAGCGGCAATTTCCCCGATGCCGGGGTCATCTCGTTCGAACCCGGCAGAGTACCGGCACCGAAAAGCCCAGAGATCGCAGAAACCTGGGGCCGTTTCCCGTACGGCGTGGACCACGTCCTCCAAGCTGAAGGTATCGCCCTCTCGAGAGGCGTCGACGTCGTCCTGTACGGCAATATCCCCGGGGGAGGAATGTCGCGCTCGGCATCGCTGACCCTCAACCTCATCCTGTCGCTGCTGGATGCAAACAGCATCGAAGTCGACGACCCACTCAAGATTGTCGATCTCGCGCAAGCGGTGGAGAACGACTACATCGGTTCCCCGTGCGGCCAGCTCGATCAGATCATGATCCTCTTCGCAAAGCAGGCCATGGGGACCCACTACAACCCTGGGAACCGCTCCGTCAGCTACGTGCCGCTGGGGGACGAAGCGGAAGATTTCCGAATCGTCGGGCTCGATACCGGAACCGTTCGGCCCGGCCTGGAGAAATCGACCTACCGGATTCGCCGCGCGGAGTGCGACGAGTTCTCCGAACTGCTCGGTCCCGAGTTCGGAGTTTCCTGCCTCGCCGATGTGCGATCACGCGAGCTGTACGACCGGATCCTCGACAGGTATGGAGACACGCACCCGGACCACTGTGATCGACTGACTTATATCTTCCACGCCCAACAACGGTTCGCGACCATGCTCGCGGCGTGGAAGGCAGGAGATGTCGAGACCGTTGGCCGCGTATTTCGCGAAGACGGCATCGGGCTGCGGGACGAGTACAAGATCTCCGGGCCCGAGTTGGAGACCATGTGCGATATCGCCCGCACCATCCCCGGTGTCCTGGGTGAGCGGATGCTGGGCGGTGGCGACAAGGGCGCTGCCGGCGCTCTGGTGCGAGCGGACAGCGTCGAAGCCCTCGAAGCCGCCGTCCGAACCGGCTACCCGAGGAGCCACCCGGCCTTCTCTGACGATTATGCAGTTCACGTATGCAGGGTCGTCGACGGCATCACCACGCTCGATCGGGGTCTTTGACGGCAGACCAACGCGGGAACTCGATCAGGGCTCGTCCGATACCTTGATGATGAGCTTGCCGTCGTGCGAGCCGTCAAAGAGGCGGTTGATGTTCCGGGGCGCCGTTTCGAGACCGTCGTAAACGTCGACCCTGTATTTCAGCCGCCCTTCCTCATACCACTCGCTCAGTTTTTCCACGGCTTCGCCGTAGCGGTCCGCAAAATCAACGACGATGAAACCCTCTACCCGCGCACGTCGAATCAGTACTAATGGAAAGGAAGACGGCCCAGGAACCGGCTCGGTGGCGTTATAGCCGGAGATGAGGCCACAGATCACAATCCGAGCGAAATCGTTGATCCACATCATCTCGGCATCCAGAATCTCACCGCCCACATTTTCGAAGATGACATCGATGCCGTCGGGACAGTGTTTGTGGAGCTTACGAGCAACGCTCTCGGTCTTGTAATTGATCGCCGCGTCGAAGCCGAGCTCATCGGTGAGCCAGGAGCACTTGGAGTCGCTGCCGGCGAGGCCCACCACCCGGCAGCCGACAATCTTTCCGATCTGGCCGACAATGGATCCCACCGCCCCGGCGGCGCCGGAGATGACGAGAGTTTCACCGGCCCTGGGCTTGCCCACATCGAGGAGCCCGAAGTAAGCCGTGATACCCACCATGCCGAAGAGCCCCAGGTAAGCGGTGAGGGGCAGCGTTCCAGGCCGTATCTCCCGCAGATCCGAGCCGATCGAGATGCCGTAGTCCTGCCAGCCAATCGTCCCTGAGACGATGTCACCCTTGGAGAAGCGCTGGTTCCGCGATTCCACAACGACTCCAATCGTGAGCCCCCGCATGACGTCACCGATTTGAACCGGTTCGACATAGGACGCCGTCTCGCGCACCCAGCCGCGGTTGGCGGGGTCCAGCGAGAGGTAAATGTTACGTACCAGCACCTCGCCGTCCGCGAGGCTTCGAACCGGCTCTTCCACCCACTCGAAGTCCGACTCCTTGATGAGCCCCTGAGGTCTGGCAGCCAGTCGCCACTGTCGGTTTGTGAGATTTGACATCGAAAGCTCCTCTTCATCCCAATCAGATAAATTCGGTTTCAGGGATAATACCTTCTCATGAGGTACGAGGGCACAGTGTACAGGCCGCCGTCCGAAGCCGGGTCTTTGATCATTCAGGCGACCATAGGCTGCCCCCACAATCGCTGCGCATTCTGTGCGATGTACCGCGATAAGAAGTTCAAGAAACGGCCGTTGGAAGAGGTCGTCGAAGACCTCGACATGGCGCTCGACACCTATGGGCCCGGTGTGCGTACGATCTTTCTCGCGGACGGCAATACCGCGGCCCTGCCTACCAACACCCTGGTCGCCATCGGCGACGCTGCCCGCGAGAGGTTTCGGTACCTCGAGCGGATCACGATGTACGGATCGGCGAGGTTTTTGGTCAAGAAGGATCGCGAAGAGTGGCAGGCCATCGGTGACGCCGGCATCACGAGAGTTCACTCCGGGCTCGAGTCTGGCGACCCGGTGACGCTGGAGCAGATCCACAAGGGAGTGGATCCGGAGGCGGCCACCCGGG
>Ga0224513_10000357_pt1 | contig 16818 bp, 17 predicted proteins | sample SF_May12_sed_USG_5_FD_169109 | JGI IMG/M metagenome (GOLD analysis project Ga0224513, IMG submission 169109) | Sediment microbial communities from San Francisco Bay, California, United States - SF_May12_sed_USGS_21 | ecosystem: Environmental > Aquatic > Marine > Sediment | place: USA... | reverse complement strand
GATTTTTCATCAGATATAGAAAATCCGTTGGATAAAATCAGATTTTTCAAATAATCTGCACTGTAATGTTCAGATGACCAAGTAAATTTCAGAACGCCCAATTTTCCAAAAGAGTAATTTTCGGTGGTTACAGGTACTGCCATTACAAGTAATCCTGATTTTGTCAAGATTCTTCTTGATTCAGAAATAAAATTGGCCAAAGGTTTGAAGTGTTGTGCAGACTCCAACGCTAAGACACGATCAACGGAGTCATCTGCAAACGGAAGTTTCGTAGAAGTTGAATTGATAAATTCTATATTTTTTTGACTTCCAGAAAAAGACAATTGGTTAAAATTGATATTCACATCATACAAATGAAGATCAGGAAAAGTATCTCGCCACAGTTTAGAGGGTGCAGATAATCCACTGCCTACATCAACTGCATGTATACCAGAAGCCAGATCTGCCAAATTTGCAAAGATCATGCACAAATTGTTTTGTGCAGAAATTGGATCCGTGTGTTTTGAAGACCAGTAGCCAAAATTAAGCATGGAACCACCGGTTGCCAATTGCATTACAGGTGAAAGTGAATTGTAAAGATTTACAATGTCTTTTTCATTTCTACGAAATGTCCAAAAAAACAGATCAACAGGATTTATCGATATCAAAAATATTTCTAAATCTATTTGTGAGTTAAGACTATAAATTTTAAGGCCAGTTAGAGATTAACACATTTTATTAATTTGACATATTTGACTAAATCATGAATGACGAAAAATCAGAAATGCATTCAAAGATAATTCTTGCCAAATGGACAGACAGGTTTCTTGCATGGTTGATTGATTTTATCATCATTTCAAGTATTTCAACAGCAATGATTTTTGCCCTATTTGGATCAATCTACTATGAATTTGATGAAGATGGGTTTTGGGCAGAAAATACGCAGTACATCCCTACCAGTATTTTGTTCTTTGTGTATTGGGTAATTTTGGAATATAAAACAGGTCAGACCATTGGAAAGAAAATTCTCAATTTGAAAGTGATATGTATTGACGGAACTAAAGCAGATTTGAAAGGAATTTTGTTAGGGGGTTTTGGAAAATCATTTTTACTGCCAATAGACGTAGCGCTAGGATGGATATTGACAAATGAGAAACGTCAACGAATTTTCAACAAATTAGGAGACACGGTAATTATAAAAATTAAAGACAGTGAAGATACTTCAGACATTAAATATGTGAAAGACTAAAGTTTGCCAGATTGTTTTGAAAATTTAATTTTAAACAAAGAATGAATTCATAAGGAGTCATACTATCTCAAATGAGATCTTTAAATTAGAAATAATTTGCAATAAAATATGTCAAAAACTCTCCTATACAATGACAAACACATGCAGATCTTTGAAGATAGATTACGATTCAAATCTTGGATTTTGCCATGGGGCAAAAAAGATGTCATGTTATCACACATTAGAAAAGTTTCAGAAAAAAATATCGGATTGTCATCGGGACAATTACGAATTTCAGGTTCAAGTAATTTTAGAGATTGGTTTCATTTTGATGCTGCACGACCTACAAAGAAAAAAGCAATCGTACTTGAAACGGACTTCAGAGTATACAAGAGATTGTGGATTACTCCAGAAAAGCATGCTAATGTGTTCAACATGTTGAAAAAGTTGGTTTAATTCTTGTACTAAAATCAATTTTACGAATTGTCATGATTATTTAATTAGAGATTGTCGATTTCTTATGTCTGAACATCGTATTGTTTCCGTTTTTCTATTCGTAATTGTTTCAAACACTTAATACACGATTAATAGATATTATTCACCCATTTGAATTACAGATAGCAATGAATGATATTGTAATTCGCCATATGTTAAAAGAGGATCTACGAGAAGCAGACAGGATAATTCGATTGGCATTTGGGACATTTATGGGTCATGATGATCCTGAAAATTATCGGTCAGATGCAAGATATGCTTATCCACGTTATAGTGCTGATTCTTCTGCATCATTTGTAGCCGAATCAAATGGCAAAATTATAGGCTCTAATTTTGGGCTTCATTGGGGAACTGTTGGCATATTTGGTCCCTTAACTGTTCATCCCGAATACTGGAATAAAGAGATAGGCAGTAAACTAATGGAGCCTGTTATGAAATGTTTTCAGGAATGGAAGGTGACTCATTCCGGAGCCATGACATTTGCAAATAGTCCAAAACACATTAACTTGTATAGAAAGTTTGGATATCATCCCAGATTTTTGATTCCAGTAATGTCAAAAAAGATAGAATCCGGATCTGTTCTTTTAAATTCTAAATTCACTTGGGCAAAATATTCAGAGTGCAAGGAAAATCAAGACAAGTATCTTGAGGGATGCAATCAAGTTGCAAATACAATTTATCCGGGTCTTGACTTGAGATTAGAAATAAAGGCAGTAAACAAGATGAATTTTGGAGAAACGATAATCATCTTTGATAAAAACAAAGAGATTGCAGGATTTGCAATATGTCATTGTGGAATGAATACAGAAGCTGGAAAGGACAAATGTTACGTAAAGTTTGGCGCTGTCAAGGTAAATTCTGATGCACAAAGTAATTTTGTGAACCTTTTGAATGCATGTGAAGAATTAGCCATTGCAAGAGAGACTTCTGTTTTAGTAGGAGGGGTCAACGCTGGCCGCCATAATGCATACCAATCTATGCTAAACCAAAATTTTTGTATTGATTTTCTAGGAGTGTCATTACATCAACCAAATAATGATGCATATAATATTGCAGAGAGATACGTCATAGATGATTGGCGTTAGGAGGTCACATCAATCATAAAATCAACAATAATTTCAATTTTCGTTATTGTAATTTTAAAATAATTCTCTTTTAGATACTGGTACATAGATGAGATGTACCAAACATGTTGTCAAACAATTGTTGTTATTTACAAATGATGATGAAACAGTCGTAATACTTAAGAACATATCATAGTTACATCGATGCACTTACCTTGTATTTTGATCTAAATGTTATTTTGCGTGTAATTACTGCGCCAAATTCTGCATTTGTACAAATACGGGACAATGAAGAAAAATATTTTGCACAGTCAATAGGACTTTTGATATTCACTTCCATTCTTGGGGCATTGATGCTGGTACCATTCATTATGATTCCTCTTGATGACGTATATTTTGAAGGCGTTGATGACGCCAATTTCCCAACAGACAATACAGATGTGATCTTGTTTGTTGGAATTAACATATTGAGTGGATTTGTTTATATCGTATTATTTTACTTCATTGGAAAAAAGATTGGAGGCAACACAAACTGGAAGAAAGTATTCTCCGTGATTTTTCATACGCATGTTCCATTAATTCCAATGTCGGTAATTCTCTCAATACTGGTATTTTTGATGATGGACTCCATAGCATCAATAGATTCATCATTGTTAATGGAACTAGATGAAGACGAAGAGCAGATCCTGTCCCTGATTGGACCCATGTTAGGATATGTAGGATTGTTTGTCATTGCTGCAATTGCATTTGTGGTCTGGATTTTTGTTGTGTCAGTAAAGGCAGTGAAAACGGTTAATGGGTTTGGAACTGCAAAGGCATTTGGCCTAATAATTTTAGTAATGATCATATCATCTATTGTGACTGCTCCATTTGGAACGTGAGTTTATTAAATCAGTTGTTTATTTTAAATTCAACTATACTAATGAAAGATAGTTTTTCTTTTTTACAAATAGCGATAAAAGATTTTTAGATAAAATTTTACAAAACATCAGATACTCAAGATATAGATTTTTGGTACCTGTTGGACATGATACCATGCTTGATACTAATACAAATATTCCAAGGCACGTTACTTTAGGAGATATATTACAAGTGTAAGATTTCAACATAGTTGAAAACCTTTCATCATTCTTTTCTTGTAGATGCTTCTATTGACAAGGTATGGAATTTCTATACAGATTTACACCATTTACAAGTAATCACTCCAAAAGAGTTGGATTTCAAGATAATAGAATCAAACAGTAATAAAATAACTTTGGGGCAAACTGCTTATTTTTCAAGCAAGATACTGACTCGCATAACCTGGAAAACCAAAATTACCTCTTGCAAGCCATACACATATGTCGATGAAATGAGCAATGCATTGTTCAAACGCTGGAAACACACTCATGTTTTTCATAAAATAAATGAAAATCAGACAAGGATAACAGATGAAATTGAGTTTGAACTACAGTATGGATTTATTGGAAAGATGTTTGAATGTTATGCTCTAGGTAAACTCAAAAAAATCTTTGCGCATAGACAACAGACAACTATTGAATATTTGAGCAATCCTTGAAACTCAAAAACAGTTGTTACATTAAAAATAATTTCAAGTAAATTCCTAGAGATAGATTATCAATTTGATTCAAATCTACAATAGAAACAAATCTATTAACATTCCATTTTTGAGATTTGGTTATAATCTATAATGATCATCCAAATCTATTTACTTTTGTTCAAAAAGAAATACAAAATAAGATTTTAGAGAATCGGATGCATGATCTCATATAAGATTATAAAAAAATATCAGTATGAGGTAATTACTATTCATGAAAATCCACGTACTTGTAATACCTGAAAAAATTTGTTAATTTTTTGGCGAATTATACTATCAGATTATACATCATGTTAAATCTCTTTTTGTAGATGTTTTATAAGAAAAAATGATCACATTCATATACGTCTTATGTATATATACATACATACAATGTTACTGACCTATTCACCAAAGTCCAAAAATATGAAATATTTAGGACTGCAAAATTCGTTCTCAAATATGAGGTATGTTCACAATGATCTAAATTTTGATGTAGCAAACGTGCTGGTTGAATCTGTGTGGACAATGAAATCTCAGGTGTATAATTATGTGGAGGTGGCTAGATCACAATGAGTTTAGCATACATTTTACTAAAATGCGATGAAGGGGCCAAAGAAGTACTTGATGAAATAAAACAAATAGATGAAGTGAAAGAAGCACAAGGAACTTTTGGTCCCTATGATGCAGTTATAAAAATAGAATCTAACTCACCTAAGGAAGTAAAACAGGTTTTAAATGAAAAAATTCGCGGTTTAATTGGAACACATTCAACGATGACTCTTGTAGCACCATCTGATAATTATGACAATGAGTCAAAACCTGCATGGGAAGAAATACGAGGATTGTCTTGGATGTTCTACGAAGAAGATTTTTCCAAGTAATGTTATGGCTGAAGTTGAGAATAATTAAATCGTTTCAACCTTGCCAAATTATTTTATTCACAAAATTGAGAGCGATTTAAACAAAATAGTAGAAGCTGTGCCAGAATACATATCAAGTATTTTTTCAGAATTAAAAGAAAATTTTTATTTTCCAAATGCATTTGAATTTTTAACAGGATTGTTTGTAGGTCATTGTATGGGAAGTTATGTACAAGCACATCAGCAAATTTATGAAAAAAATACATCTTCAAGGGAACTCGTAGAAATTCATAATATTATTTTCAGACGTCGAATTCAAATTGAACAAAGCGTTTCTGCATTTTTAGAGGAAAATAATATCAAATAATCAATTTTGGAAATATTAGAACTTGTTGAATCCACATCTGAAAAATCTGGAAAATTTCTTAATGACGAATTAAATTTTTAAAATCTAAAAATGTCATCATTAGATTTACTTCACAATCAGATTGCATAAACTCGGAATAGCCAAACTTTTTCTTTTAATAGTAACTCTTGATCTATTTTTATTCATCATAGTTACTTATACAATGGAATTGTTGTATCTACAAAATTTTTATTGACTTTTCAAAAACAGATAATATCTTTTTGGCTCTTTCACCCCATCAGATATTTTCTGTTTATACGAAAAATGGGACATAAATTCTTAATAATTACGCATGGCTAAAACACTTGTGACGAGTTACACTGTCAAGGGCAGTATTCAAAATATTCAGCAATCAAAATTTTATGTTGAACTTTTAGACAATGATCAGCAATGGTTTGATGACAGAGTCGATGATCTTTTAGGGTCCTCATGGACAGATGAATCAGGAAAATTCCAAATTATCTTTGAAGGTGATCTCTATAAAGATAACTGGTTCGAAGGTAAGCCAGAATTGTTTCTAATTATAAGAGACGAGTCTGGAAAAATAGTTCATAAAACAAATACCAAAAGCCCTTCAAATCCAAATGATTCTGAGAACCTTGTCTTTGATATTACCATCACACAAAAGAAAAATTTTATAGATAGCCCCTATGATACTGCAAATGCTAAAAGAATAGCATCTTTTGCAAATATTGCAGACAGCATAGATTTGACAGACAACATTGCAAATTCTTCGAGATTGCTAATACAGAGTCTTAATGCATGGCTACTTTATACTAATGAGATCAAATGGAATCTAATTGGATATGACGGACCACAAGTGGAACGTTATCCATGGCGCAATTCACATACTCACAAACTAGTATGGAATGAAGGTTGATGGTAAACACTATTTTTGGAATTGGTGAATTTGAAAAACGAGCAGAATCCTACAGAGTGATTCAAGAAGACATAGTACGAAATGTGGATGTTTGTGTAATTGGATCTGGTGCAGCTGGCGCAATTATTGCTGAAAAACTTGTTGCCGCTGGAAAGTCAGTGGTTCTTTTGGAAAAAGGAGGGTATTATGATGGTGAATCTATGAACCAACAAGAAAATGACATGATTTCACTATTATGGAAAAACAGCGGAGCTAACTTTACATCGAATCTCAAAATAGCAATAGCACAGGGTTCCTGTCTTGGAGGGTCAACTGTAATCAATGATGCAGTATGTTTTAGAATTCCAGAAATCGTCATTAAGCAATGGAACGATCTAGGCGTAAACATTACAAAAGAAGAATGGGATTATGCAACTGATGAGGTATCCTCGAGAATCAATGTCACAAAAGTAACTGATGATGAGCTAAATGAAAATGCAAAAAGACTGCAAGAGGCCTGTTCCGTCACACAGGTTAATGGGAAACCAATTACCGAACACCGGATAAATGATAGAAATTGTGGTCCATCATGGACTGACCCAGCACTTCAATCATGTGTGCAGTGTGGTTTTTGCCATCTAGGGTGTCATTATGACACAAAGCAAAGTATGCTGGTTACGTATATCCACGATGCGCTTCATAGCAGCAATAACTTTACGGTATTCTGTGATTGCGATGTGAAAAAAGTTATTCATAAAGATGGAATAGCAACTGGTGTTGAAGGGTCTTTTATTGACAACACGGGAAACGAGAAATATCGCATCAGAGTCAATGCCAAAATAATTGTGATCAGTGCAGGTGCAATTGCATCTTCGAATATTTTACATAAATCAAGTGTTGCAAATAAGAATATTGGCCAGGGTCTGGCACTGCATCCAGCTCCATTTGTGATGGGCCACTTTAATGAAAAAATTTATGGAAGTAGAGGAATTCCAATGTCATACACGTGCCATCAATTTGGCGTTACAAACAATGTGAAGAGAGGAGGATTTTTAATCGAAAGCATATTCTTGCCGATATTTCAAATGGCACTGGCCATACCGGGCTTTGGTCTTGATCATGCAAGGTTAATGTCCGAATTTAACAACTATGCACTAGCAGGAATAATGACAAGAGATGATTCCGTAGGTAAAATTGTCAAAACATTTGGAGATAATCCAAAAGTAGAGTATGAGCTAACAAATGACACCATCGATGATATGGCCAGAGGTATGGGAATCCTTGCAAGAATGTGGTTTGAGATTGGCGCAGATTATGTAATAGGCTCACACAGTGACGTTACAGAGATTCGAAGTGCACAAGAAATTCCAAAACTAGAGAAGGCAGTAAGAGACAATCCAGATGGTCTGAGAGTGGGTTCAGCACATCCTCAAGGAGGAAATAAGATGGGAGATGATCCAGAAAAAGCAGTGGTGGATTCGAATTGCAAAGTATTTGGATTTAAGAATCTATATTGTTCTGATGCAAGTGTTTTTCCAACATCACTAGGAGTGAACCCTCAATTAACAGTAATGGCATTAGGTGCATTAACTGCAGACAAGATAATTGCAAACTGGCCATCAGATATCACAGTTACGGACTCACTTGGAAACACTTGCGATTTGTCCCAACCTGAAAACTGCTTAACTGAAACCTTGGGAGAGATGTTTGCAGTTACAGAGCACAGACCAGAGATGTTTGAAAAATTAGAGAATTCAGAATCAAACGAAATCATTCCAGGGGAAAATTGGCAGTTTGATAAAGACACACTAAAGATTTCCAACAACCTCTACTGGAAAGGATTCTATGGAAGAAACGCGGATGTTATGACAACTGGACTGCGAGCATTTGGCGGATTTTATAAGAGATTCAAAAAACTAACCTCTGAATCATTTAGCGGCGTTACAAAACCGTTTAATGTTCCAGTATTTGCAAAAAGTCTTGCAAAGGAAAAGGATCTTGCAGGACATGGGAAAATAATCCATCTAGAATATGAAGATGCGCCATTCAATCAGGCATATGACATTTTAAAGATGGTAGATGAGAACAACATCCTAGGAAAGGCATTCATGGGAAAATACGGACGTGGTCAGCTGCTGTTTGATTTTAGCATGTCAAAGGTATACCACATTAATTTTATGGGCGAGGAGGATCTTGCGACACTGTTTTACAATGATGAGTATAGCCACACCCCTACAAAAAACGAAATGATTGGCAAGTGGGATGGGATGCTTGTTTCAGATTCCTTTGTAACCCCAAGGAGTCAAGTCTTTGACTTTGATTATGATGGAAGCGGAGAATACCAAATGCATTACAACTTTTCAAATATGTTACAAGGGCATTCCGAAGTTTCTGCAAATGAGGATTTGTTTAGATTTGATGACTTTACGCCATTTTATGATGAGCTAAGAATGATTAGACCAGACTTTGTTGTAGGAAAATGGACAACTAACTGGTCCCTGCCTCAGAGCAGCAGATTCTCAATTGAAGATCTGCAAAACAGCATAAATTCTGGCGCAAGCATAATTCAAATTTTAGACAGCATCTATAAAATTTTCAATCTAAGAATGCCCAGACTTCCGCAAGAGATCGGCATTAGCTTTTTGAATGTTGAAAACCATCCGCAAAAAGGATCTAGAATCGGATTAAGCTACATTCTAAGGAAGACAAATTAGGTGAACTCATTAAAAACAATGAAGGTAAAGACTACTATTTTCAAATAAAACCATCAAATTTTTGCATTGTATGATTTAGCAACATGGCTGATGAATAAGATGAACAAATCATTCGTGTTGCTTTTATGCATTTTTTAGATAAACACTGCACGTTGTTCTGTGGATATAGTTAGGGACAAAGATTTTGCACTGATTTTTACTTTGATGAAACGTAATCATTCATTGCCTGACAATTCTCTGTCATGAACTGCTCAAGGTTTCCCAGTTTTCCACTCCACTGATCAATGGTAAGATCCACACATTTTGCAGTTATTTCACTGGCAGATTCAGCCTCATTCATTGCCTGCTTTACGTTATCCATCACGCTGAACACAAATTCCTTGTCCGTCTTGATGTGCTGTTTTGTTCCAAGTATTTTTTCATGGCCTGAAATTAACACATCAAAATCAAAGTCATTTACCAGGGTGTCATGTGCCCTGATATGATCATCCATGCTTACTGTAACTCCAAATCCCCTGTATGGTGCAGCATCTGGATGAAACAAGTCAACTGCCATTGCAACTTTTTGTCTTGGTGCCAAAATCACGATATCACCTTTGGAATGAAACTCTCCAATGTATGATAATTCCAAGACTTGATTTCCAACTGATAGTGTGTAACTATCATCAAATGCTATGGTTGGAATGGGCCTATTTGGATCATTTTCAGAAATTAAAATATCTGCAGTGTCAGAATGTGCGATGTATTCAATGTCTGATGGGAAAATTTGACCTGCTGCACCTGTATGATCAGCGTGAGAGTGAGAATAAATCATGTGAGTGATTGGCTCATCTGTCACTTCTTGAATTGCTTGAATGTATTTTTCTCCAATTGGTTGAGGCGCATCAATAACAATTACTCCTTGACCTGTTGTCAGAAACATTACCTGATAGCCGTTGCTGACTAGCCAGTAAATTCCATCAGCAATCTCACCTACAAAATACCCTTTTTGCTCATCAATGGCAGGAGCATTTTTGATGTACGTCATAGTTTCAGGAAAAACCCCTGGCGCTTCTTGCATCGTAATTTTTTCTACGAAATGTTTTCCATCAGCAGTTCTGCATTGCCGTGGATGAGATTCCATAGCAGGATTTCCTGCTGCAACACACTCATCAAAATTGTTAATTGGAGATGACATGGGACATTCTCCCTGGTGCTTCATTGCCATGTGTTGTGAATTAAGACTACACATGTTGCCATATGTCATGCCATCTACTCCACATATTGGACTGTATTCCAGCGTACAAGCTATTGCAGGTTTTTCTGTTTGCCATCCCCTATGTTTTAATTTCTCAACAGAATCTGAATTCATACAAGCAGGAGATGCATCATGGTGATTGAACATTAACTGTTTTCCTTCAGCACAAATTATGTTATCAACTGAGATTCCAGCATGTTTTTGATGAAGTGGTTTAAGATACTGTTTCATTACACCATCCATTATGCATACTCTTCCGGCATAAGCACCTGGACCACATCTGTCATCTAAGACACACATTCCATCTAATGATGCAAATCCAGGAGCACACATTCCTTTGTATGACATATGATGATTTCCCATCATATTTTCATTCATCATCCCACGCTGTCCCATCTGCTCATCATCAGGATGTGAACTCATATGAGAAGCAAAAACTGAATCATAATTTGTAACTAGAAACATTGAAAGAATTAAAACTGAAAATATAATTAAATACTTCATTATAGAATAATTTTATTTGTTGTATTTATATGAAAAATGATATTTTCAGGTTTTATTCTTAAATCAAGTAGATGGAATCATGTAAATTCATCACTTGTTTGTGATTAAAAATGGATGATACCTATAAAGCTAAGTTACCACATAGAGGATGAAAATGGACGCAGATAAGCGTGAAAATTAATTTTCAGAATTACATTGCATCTGACATTCTGATGACAGATTCATGGGCACACTCAAATTTGTGGTAAATAATTATTCATAATTGAAATTATTTTTATTACATAGTATGAAAAATCAAAATAGTGAAATCTAGAATAATTTTAGGGATTTGTGTTATTTTTATAATTAGTTTACTTTCTGTATCTACAATTAGTGCCCAATCATCATCGCAAATCCCATCATGGATTAAAACAGCTGTGACATTTTGGGCAAATGATCAAATTAGTGATCAAGAATTCATTAATGCAATTCAATATTTTGTTGAGAATGAAGTAATTCAGGTTCCGCAAAATAATGATGTGGTAGAGAATCTACACATACTACAAGCAGAATTAAATGAAAAAATTAGAGACTCTAGAATTTTAGCAAATAACATACAAATCCAAAATACGCTGGTTGAATCTAATGAAACATTTTCGGAAATTGAAAATGTTGAAGCTATCATATTACAATTAGATGAGAGATGGCAAGATAGTGATCCGAATGAACCAAACTCTGTAGCTTATAATTTAATTCATAATGAATCGGGAGAAATTATTCGTCAATTTATACAAGAAGATGTAGATTCTGAAAGTAAATTCAAGTATACAGAAATTTTTGTAACAAATGCATATGGTGCAAATGTTGCACAATCTGGAAAAACAAGTGACTTTAGACAAGACGACGAAGAGTGGTGGCAAGAGTCAAAAAAACATGGAATCTTTTTGTCAGAAGGTGGATTTGATGAGAGTTCAAGAGTTTATTCATCAGACATTGCAATTCAGGTTTTAGATAAAGAAGGACGATTCGTAGGAATTCTAAAAGCGGTAATCAGTGTAGAATCAATTACATCTTAGATTCAAATCCTTAGAGACATGAACCAATCTTGGGGATAATTTGTGATTCTAAAGTCTAGTCCATTAAAGGGATCTAATTTCACTCAAATGACTTGGCAACCTTTGTAATTCGATGACCGCAATTTGCACAAAGATTAATTTTTTTATCAAATCTAAGTTCTCCGCATTTCTCACATCTAGTAAAAGCCATAATACATTCAAGACCAACTAAGAATTAAGAATGATCTTGATTTTGAACCAGAATTTAAGAACCTTGAACCGTTTTTGGGGATGGAAATGAAGGATTATAACATATTCAAACTAAAAATTCTAAGTGAGTATTTGGTGCAAACTACAAAAGATTAGTTTCAAATGGAAATTTCTAATATGGTTATTTGTAGTAGGTATAATGTTTCTAATGATATACTCTTGGTGTGGTTCTATTCTCAAAGTCGATTGTCATCAAGTCATTCTAGGTTGAATCTTTAGAGGCCTGAACCGTTTTTGGAATGAGAAAATATGCAAAACTGAATTCCAGAGTTTGAGACGATTGCAATGATGATCATGTTGGTATCCATTTTGCCAATTATTATATTAAAAAAACAATTGGTGTTAAAATGAAAATTAGGTATCTGATAATTCTCATTGGAATCCTTGCAGCAACTGGAACTGCTTATGTGATCTATTCTGAAATCCCCAGATATGGTGCTACTGTTACTGGAATTCCAAGAGCCACCGGTATTTGTGAAGAAGAAATTCAACATGGTTTTTTCTCTGAAGTACCTATGATTGAAGAGTTAATTATGGATCATATCAATAATCAAGAGTCTAGATTGGCATTAGAAATTCCATTTCATGAAATGGATTCTCATCGGAATTTTATGTTGAATCATTTTGGTGATTCTGATGCTGAATGCTTTTGGTACGAGTATGAGGAAAACAAGTATCCAACAGGTGTATCTATTGGACACAAATCTTATTTTACACATTCATTTTTTCCATAATTTTTACACCAACATGTATCAATTTTTATCGATAACGTTGGTTCAAACATCTGAGAAATTGAATTTCAATTAACAGGATACTTTATGACAGTCATGATTGGAGAAAAAAGAAAATTAGGGTTAATTTTTTAGTGAGTTTTGATGATAAGGTTTTTTCAGATCTAAATAACCAAAAAGTTCTGTATCTTAATTTCAAGATTTTGTGATATTCCTCAAGAGAATGATTCCCTGATTCAGTCAAATCATAATCAAACAGACATTTTTTATCGGAACGTTTTTTGATCAACCCTTGGGTTTCTAGATCATCTAATCTTGCATCAATGGGAGCAATTTGAATTGCTTTTAGAAGCGTATGTTCCCATTCTAGTGTTTTTTCAGCGAGGTACTCCAATCCTCCGACCTTGGCAACACCATGTTTGAATAGTTCTTTTGATACTGTCCTCAACTACAGCATCTTTTAATTTTTCAGAGGGGATCTCTGTCATGTTAAAAATCAGATGAAGAAATAATAAGGATTCGTACTAGATTGAAAGAAAAAATATCTTTTATTGGATCTGCCAACAAATGGAAACAAACTAGAAGTCATTTTGAATATTTTTCAACAAACTAGTTATTCTTTTGCTAGTGGGATTTCAAAAATATCGTCCCATGTCACCCCTTTCCAAAGGCCTAATACGCCTTCAGGTTTTTCAACCTTGTCTACTTTGATAATTTTTTGAATCTTTATCGTTGATGGATTATTTGGCGCCCACAGCATTGCCATGTATTCCCCCACATTGCCTACTTCGTTACTTTTTGCAATGATGATCTTTTCATCAAGAAATCCATTTTTAACAAGTAAATTTTTTGCAGTATCTTCCAAATCTTTTTTTCCATGAACAAAAAGATAGGTTGATTTTTCCTTGTCAATATCCGTCAATGGTTATAGTCATCACACATCCTTAATCAATTTTTTTTCAATAAATTATGTTAATTGCTGAAAATATCTCAAAATCCGGAATTTTTTTATCAAATAAAACCGTATTGTAAGTAATGAAGTATGAAATTTCTCTTGCCACCGTTGTGACATTAGTACTTTTAACTGGAATGACACATTATGCTTTTGCCGAAATTGACCCTATTCAGATAAACGTTAGCATTCCTCTTGAAGGCTCTTCTGAGTTTTGCGGTAAGCTTAATACCTGTTTTATTCCAATCGAAGTAATTACTTTGGTTGGTGCTGAAGTAACATGGACTAATGATGATTTAGCAAATACTCATACTGTTACTAGTGGAGATGTTGTGGTAGGTCCAGATGAAATGTTTGATAGTGGTATTTTGGGGCCAGGACAGGGTTTCTCGTACGTGTTTGAGCAAGCAGGTATTTTCCCATATTATTGTACAATTCATCCTTGGAAGGAGGGAGTAATCAAGATAAGTAGTCAAGAATCAGAACATACACAGTCTTTCCAATATTCAATACAGCCCGCTTCCTCTGAGATTGAAAAGATAAAACAAGAAAATACCCAACTGAAAAACCAAGTCAAAGAATTACAAAATGAAATTGAAAATCTAAAGTTACTTGTTATGGAACAGCTCAAGGTTATCAATCAGTGGATTAAGTCTAGATAATACAATAACTTTACCTCAAAATCTAACATAAAATAATTTTAATTAAAATTATGAGGCGTATTATTACAACAGTATTTTATTTCCATGTGGGTGCACTTTCTAACTCCTTAACTATATCCCCCTGTACGTTGTGTTGTGGATATAGTTAGGGGCAAAGATTTTGCACTCACGTGGAATAAAAAATTAATTATAAAGATGCTTGTTCAAGTTTATCACATGCGCAAGGAGTTTGTAATAAAAAGAATTGATGCATCACCTGATGGTGCACCCTACGTGATAGTCTCATTGACATCTTCAAAAGATCTCAAAGAAGGAAACAAAAATCCACCTCAATTTGATCCTTCAAAGATTATGGATCCTGCCAAAATGGGAGACATGGTAAAAGACCTAAACAAGATGCTTTCGGGTATGGGTGGAATGATGCCTGGCGGTAGCACGTCGCTAAAGCTTGACATGCATGAATACAAGAAGATGAATCTTTCTGTGGGAGACAAAGTCTATCTTGATCTTACCAAAGATGAAAACACCGGTGTTTGATTTTTGTATCAACAGGAAATAATGAATCTTTATTCTTAGTACAAATTATGGATAAAGTGCAAATTACCATCTATTGAAAACTAAATCAAAGTGAATTTACATATTCACGCAATTTTTGGGTTTTTTCTTCAACTGACAATGGCAATAGTTCTTCCATCATTGACTTCATTTCCAGTTTTTTAGCATCTTTTTCTTCATCAGATAGTGATTCCATTTGTACTTTCATGGACATAAAATGCATGATCATCTTTGCTCGCTCATCAAGAGATAGTGCAAAGAATGCATCTTTTACTTCACTCCATTGTTGTTTTTTAATTTCTCTCTCTTCTGGAGTCAGATCAGCATAATGATCTTTCCATTTTTTGTTGGATTCACTATCAGAATGTTTGGAATATTGTTTCCAGTTCTCTTTGGACACTCCATCTGAAATGTATAATGGTGCACCATTTCCAGCATCAATTACAGATTTATGAAAAACATCATCAGATCCTAAAACACCAATCTTGTAAACAAGAAATCCTTGTACAACATCAAGTTTGCCCCACATTGCGTTTCCGTTTTCAACAGAGTTTTCAGCCACTGCCATTGCCACACTTAGTGCAATTGGTTCTTTATCAGAATAATCATCAGTTTGTTCAGTAATTGCAATAGTTCCAGAAATTTCTGGGATTTGGAATTGTCCATATTCAGCACTTACATCAATTGGAGAGACGGAAATCATGGTGATTGCAAAAATACTTGCAGCAACTAGTATGGGAATTGTAATTTTGGTTTTTAAAATTTTAGCCAAGTAATGATTTCCAATTTTCATACGTTATAAGGATCACTACTAATTTTTGCATGGTAGTAATTTATTGAAGAACCACAAAACGGCATCTAATAAAATATGAGATAAATGATTTATGAGAAATGTCTATAACCACGTGATCTTTCAGCTGATACATGGACTATTCCAAGTACCTGCATTGTCCGGATTGCCAAGAGTCAGGATTGTATTGCAGTAAGCACAGAAGGGAAGTAGAGGCAGCCCTGCGCAAAAGAGAGTTAAACAAGGTCTTGAAGATGAGGGATTACAAGTCTCCGCAATACTTTCATGCAATCAAGGGGTTGTTGGAATCATACAACATTTGGAAGATAGTTGAGCCTACAACACGATAGAAATTCTACTAAAAATGGTTATTCTCACTATGATCTTCTGCACTTGTCGCACAATGCCTCAGATGGGTCTCTTCTGAAAGAGCCACATATACTTCGGAGGCAAAGCCTCTGTTGCACATTCCAACCATCATTATTTCCCATAATCTTGACACGAACAAGAACAGCTGACTCCTGATGCATGTTCTATCATACAGTGGATACATAGTGCACTTGATTCAGTCAACGATTGGCAAACCGTACAAACGTCACATAATTGGTTTTATTGAAAACAGCTAGGTTTTGTCAAAAATTATTCAATGTCAGTAATTGGAATAGTTTGAATTTTACAGATTATCAAATCATAAATTTGGATCTTAAGACCAGCAACGGTTAGTTATCTGGTGAGAGATCCGACGTGTCTATGTTCAATTTTTGGAACAATAGTATTTAGATCATACTGATGGATCATACGTTCTTCTTTTAAGCAAACTTTGCAAATTGTGATTTAGTATTCATACGGTAGGAGTCATCTAACCGTTTAACCAACCGACCATACTAACCGTCCAAGGG
>Ga0224513_10000356_pt1 | contig 16886 bp, 28 predicted proteins | sample SF_May12_sed_USG_5_FD_169109 | JGI IMG/M metagenome (GOLD analysis project Ga0224513, IMG submission 169109) | Sediment microbial communities from San Francisco Bay, California, United States - SF_May12_sed_USGS_21 | ecosystem: Environmental > Aquatic > Marine > Sediment | place: USA... | reverse complement strand
ATCCTCCCGGTGGCCCAGGCCGTCATCAGGTGGCTGCTGGACAAGCTCGGGGCGAAGGACTCCGTGCTACTCGCCGAGATTGACGCCTGGCTACGCGCTGGCCCTGGCGACCAGACCGATGGGCTGTGCACGGAGTGACATGCAGGGCATTTCCTGGGGCGACCTCGCCACAATCGCAGCTCTGGCCGCCATCGCATGGCGCGGCGGGAGGCTCATTGGGGCCCTGCCTGGGCAGATAGCCAAGGCGATTGGCGACCACGAGCAGGACTGCCTGAGCCACAAGAGCATCAAGCGCGTCGGGGCTGAGATGGCGGCCAAGCCACGTATGCAGCCCCCGGAGGCCAGCCCATGAGCATGAGAGCAACCCGCGTCCCCCGTCGACTCGGCTTCGACGCTGCCGGCCATGTCGGCGAGTTCACCGCGCGCGCCATGCTCGCCAGTGGCTACCTCTTTGCCATCAGGTACGTCCGCCGCGACGCCCGGGTCAACCAGCACCCGGACACGAGCGAGTACCTGGTGAGCCTCACCCCGCCCGAACTGGCCGGACTACTCGCCGGCGGGCTCCTGGTGAGCGTTGTGCAGTTTGGGGCCGCACGTACCGGCGGGCTCCTGTCGGCCAGCTACGGGCGAGACAAGGGCCGTGCGGCGGCATTTAACGCCACTGCCCTGGACATCCCCGCGGGAGTGACCGTCTGGTGTGACGCCGAGTGGTCGGACCCCATCCCGGAGCCCCGCGCTGTGATGGCCTACCTCGACGCCTGGGCGGCTCCTGTGGCGGATGCCGGCTACGAGCCAGGGCTCTACGTGGGCCCCGGCATCAACCTCACTGGTCAGCAGCTGTGGGAGCGGCCTGGGTATCGACACTACTGGCAGAGCAACGCCGTGGTCCCGGACGTGCCGAATCGTGGCTACCAGCTCACCCAGGCCTACCAGGGCGAGGTGCACGGGCTCAATATCGACGCCAACATCGCCCGGCTTGACATCCAGGGCCATCGCTTCCGGGTTGTGGGGCCTTGACAGCAAGGGCGCGGTAGTCTAAAAAAGAGGTGGGTCGGGAAGTGACGCCCGGCCTGGAGATTCTCCTGGCGGCCACCCTGATCCGGTGGTCGTCCGCGTTTTGGCCTAGCGAGTGCTTCCGGGTCTGGGGCCTTGACAGCACACCAGGAAACCGCTACGCTTTCTGCACTGTACAGGGCGTAGCGTACGCCAACCTCTTGAGTCGCCTCGTGTTGCCGCACGGGGCGCTCGTCTTTTTGGGCTAGCTCGCCATCTCCGCCAATCTCGCCAGCCACGCACCGAGGGACAGCCCGGCAGCTTGCGCTGCGGCGGCATAGCGCGCCTTTTCGGCTGCGGTGACCTTGAATGTAATCCGCTCACGGCGAATCACCTTGCTCTTGGGGCGGCGTCTCATTGGGGTACTCCTGGCCCCGGTCTCCCGGGGCGGTGTGGGTGCTACAGAATCACGTTCCGGGCAGAATTGATGTACCATCCGGTGCGCATGAGATTGCCGATTGCGATTTCCCTGGTTTGCCCATGGATATGATGAATCGTGATCTCTCCGTGGCATTCGACCTGAATCTCGTGACAGTTGACGCTGTCCCTGTTGTGGCTCGTGTCGATATCGCTGTAAGTCATCCGGTCCTCCGTTGTGCCCCGGTTGCCCGGGGCTGTTGGTGTCTAGAGCAGGATCGCAACCCCGTCCTCGATACCCCAACTGTCGGTGTCGCCGTACTCCGCCAGCTCGTCGGAGATGTCGATACTGACGGTCTCCCCGGCGAGCGCGTTGTGCAGGGGCACGAGGTCGTCGTTGGTGAGGTCGGGGAACGACCTTCGTGCGTCGTCCATGGCGTCCTCGTGGGTGTCGCCGATTCCCAGGATTGCGGTGCTGATTTGTACGATTGCTTTTTTCATGCTGTCCTCCGGGTTGGTGTGTGTTGCGTCGTTCATGCATCCCAGTATATGCAACCGGTGTGCCAACAAGTGCCACCTTGTAAGTGGCTGTAATCACACGGTTCACAAAACGGCTCGTTTTCCTAAGTATGACCTTGATGTCATATGATACATGTAGGCGGGATAGGCAGGATGGAAAAGCGCAATGGTTTTGCGCCCTTGGTTGTATGACATAGATGTCGTGGAAAATGGGCGAAACCTCAGATTTCTGATACCGGGACAAGGGTGGTCCGTTGTTGGGCTAGCTCCACACCGTCTCCCTGATCCCCCTGACCCCGTATCCCTCCACCCGCACGACCATGTTTCCGTCCCGGGCAGACTGCGACACGGTCCACCCGAGCGCATCGGCAGCACGTACCGCCGCGCGGTCCACCCGCTTGCCTACCCCAGAGCTGACCACCAGCAGGGCCACTGGGTCCACGCACACAGGCACCGGCTTGCTCGAGGTGCTCCGGAGCTGTCCAGCTGCAGCCGCGCGCAGGACACGCAGCAGGAGCCGCCTCAGAGCCGCTGGTGAGGCCACCACCTCCACCTCCGGTCCCGGGAGGAGCTGAACCAGGCCGGGCGGTGTGTCAATGTCCTCTGGCCGCAGCTCTGCTGCTTCGCCGTAGACAAGCCGGACGAGCTGCATTGCCGAGGCCGTGGCTGCGCGCACCTCGACTGTACGCACTGCATCGCCCACCGGCTGGAGCGACGCCGGGGCGACGGCGGGCAGCCGCTCGAACAGCCGCACCTCGCCGGCCACGCTCACGCCGTCCATCGGCGGGCACCCCTCGGCCCGCCTGACGCGCTCGCGCCACCAGGCCCAGTCGTCAGCGTTGAAACGCCAAATACTTGCGGCGGCGAGAATGACGGCGATTATGAGCGGGAGAGCAACCACGGTATCATGTATTTCCTCTTCCAGACATAATACACGATAATCGTGACCATGAAAAGCAAATGGAAAGCATATGCCATCCAGTACACCAATAGGCCGTCATCAAGCATTAACCCAAGCTTCAAAAGAAGGATAATTGACGTAACTCTAATGAGGAATGCTAGGTAGTCTATACCTGATTCGCAGCCGCTTTTTACCACTCTTTGCACGTATGAGCGGATAAGCAAAAAGGCCCCAATGAGACACACGGGCTCGTAGAAGACGTGCATCAGGGTGCGACGCATGTCCTGGCTCGCTCCCAATGACTCGGAGCCAGCCACCAGGACGCCGGGCACAGCGACAGCGGCGCCCACCCACCAGGGCACGCGTCCGAGCCACAGCCGGACGGCGGCGAGCAAGCACACCGAGAACCACGACATCCAGGCCACGGCTGCAGCGAAGACCCACACAGGCCCGCTCCCGGGGCCCAAGGCGAGGCCGTACGGCGACCACAGCAGCATCAGCGTATCAGCGAGGGTGAAGGCGGCGTAGACAGGAAGGGTCCAGGTGTGGTTGTCGCGGCGGTGCAGCCAGAGGACCGAGCACCACGCCAGGTTGACCAGGGCGATGATGCACCACCAGCCGACCATTACAGCTCTTCGAGCACGGCATCCTGGCCGGAGTAGCCGGCCCAGCGGTAGGCGTTGCTCGACCCGTCGTACCAGTATTGTCCGCGCGAGGACCAATCCAGCTCACCGCCGGCCTTGCATGCGTCCCACACGGTGGAGGTAATGGAGACCTGAGTCTCGTCCGGCGCGCCCTGGTTCAGCTCCCAAAGGGTGTCATCGGGCGCAATCCAGTAGTACGTGGATTCGCCGACCTGGATGCAGCCGGCATAGGTGCCCGAGGACACCACGAATCCCGACTTAATTTTCTGGTAGTCGGCGTCTGATAGGGTTCGAGGCGGTCCGTGTCCGTTCGGCATTTGGTGCTCCTTTTTGGTACGGTCACAGTATCCCGCGAGCGCGCGAGCGTCAAGCGGGCATATCCAGCACGGGTACCCGAGCCCACTGGTAATACCTGTCGGTGTCAACCAACGACGGGGCTCCGTACACCGTGGGGATTGCCTTGCTGCCCCTGGGGATGGTGATGTAGACGTAGGGAGGTGGGGACGCTTCTTTCGCCTGTGGTCCTGCCTTGCGTGGTGCTGGGTGGGGGGCGAGGGGTTTGCCCGCGTGGTACCCCAGGTTGATTGCTTCCCGCGCCCACCTGACTACCTCGTTCTCGGCCTTTTCCAGCTCCTTTTGCAGTGCGTCGCGCTCCCTGCGGAGCCGCCCGATCTCCGGCGCGGCCTCGCTGCGCCCGAGTTGGACGCCCTCTGCGAGTTTCTCCTGCATCTCCTTCGCTGTCTGCTCCGCACCGTGGACAGGAAGCCAGAGACCAGGAACAGACTCGCGCTCGCTGTCGTCCGCTGCCGCCAATTTGGCATTTGCCCACACTGTAAGCTCGCCAGTTTTTGAATAGTCCGGCATTACGACAAATACATGATCCGGCACCTGCGTTGCGCGGGAAAGCTTGTCGTGATGATCTTCACAGGCGATAGACCCCGGATGAAAACAACACGGGAACGATGGACAGCCATCACGCCGTGAAAGGCACCCTTTCCCCACCACCTCGGCCACGGACTGCGCGGGCTTGGGCTCAACCACGCCCCTCACAATACAGTGGCCCAGAATACGCCGCTCTTTTTGCCCGCGGGCCTTGGTTTCAGCGATGTAGGCGTCAGCGTCTGTCCGCTTGGCAAAGACGTACGGCGGCGATCCTGGATTGCGCACCACGGTGACTGACGGCGGGGTCACGGGCTCGGGCTGGAGACGGCGAATGGAATTTTTCCAGTAACGCAGCTCCGACTTGGTCAGCGTCCCCGAGTTACCCACAATAGTGGACTCCCACGCGTCCATCTGTTCGATGATTTCCCCCGCGTCCGGGTGCGGCTCTACCTGCACTTCCAGCCCGCGCACCTTCGCCTTGAGTGCCTCGATCACCTGGTTCTTGTCGGCCAGGGCCTGCTCGAAAAACTCGGTGGTCATGACGTCCGGGTGCTCTGTCGTCGCGCCGTCGTCTTCCAACTGGTAGTACGCTCTGCCCTCTTCGCACGGCTCCGCGTTGCCGCCGTGTATTTCGCACTGCGTTGCAGTTCGGTTGGGGTCGCCTACACAGGTCGTAATTCCAGTGCGGCCCTGGCAACCATCGCATGGATTCTTGCTTTCCGGGTGCGGCCCTGTCGTCGCGCCATCCTGGAGTACGCGAATCATCTGCAGCGTCGAGTCGTTCGCCGTGCACCCGAGAGCCTCTCTGACCTGCTCGTACAGTCGGCCATTGCCGCACTCGTCGCGGTGTTTACAGGTGCTGGACGTCGCGCTCCCGGCGAGCTTGTCGGCCAAAGCGCGCGCTTCTTCGCCCGTCTTCCGTGCGCCCTGGTTGCCCCCGATCATGTGGTAGGCCAGGTCGCGGAGCCACCGCTCTGCCTCTCCCACCGCGTCTGACCGGCGGGGGAGGGACTGCAGTTCACCCACCGCGTCGAACAGCAAATCGAACTGTGCGTGTGTGCACCCACGGGGGGTTCCGCCAGAGCACTCGCTGCACTCAGAGCACCGCGGAACACCATCCCGCCGCGCCTGAAGAGGCAACAGCTCCCCGTCTGCGGGCTCGGGGGCAGTCGTCACGATCAACCCGCCCTGCTCATCCCTCGACACCGTACCAGTCTCGGCGCCGATCGTCATGGTCACTGGGTCGCCCCCCTGCTCCATCGCGGCGCGGAGTTCAGTGGTCCAATGACGAAGTAGCTCTTCCTTGATTTCAATTGAGCCATGAGATGACCAATCGGCGCGCAACTCTATTTCCTCCACCACGCCCGCGATTGCCCCAGCGCCATTCGCCTCGGCCAGCTTCTCCAGCTCCAACGCCAGCCCATACCACTCGTCGCGCAGCTCCTTGTCCGGTGATTCGTGCATTTCGTTCGCACGTCTGATTCTGTCGCTGAGTTTCATCGTCGTCCTCCTGCCGCAGCGCGGCGGTTAAACGCGAGCGACCTGCCTACTGTGTCTCGATTGGCCGCTACGCCGACACCCAACATAGCACCTGTGCACGCCCATTACAAGAAAAAAAAGAAAAAGCGTTTTTTAACTTGCAATCCGCTTCCAGGTGTGCCAATCTGTCGATCGAGGCGTAGCGACCTCCTCAGCTAACCCGCGGCAACAGCCGCTTGCACAGTCGCCCCACCTCACTCGACTCCGGCGCGGCAGCCCGCTACGCCGGCCGTGCCGTCGGGTGGGGTGGGGTTGACCTTCTATAGGAGGAGATGAGATGACCAAGGAATCAAAAGCGGTGCGCGAGTGGACGAGCACCACCTCGTGCTACCCACTGCCTACGGCGGCGCTGGAAAAGGTGTGCGCCGATGCAGACCGCGTTGCCGAGCTGGAGCTGGAGATAGGCGAGACCTGTGACCTCGTTGGTGAAGGCGGAGACAACACGCTGTTTGGCCGGTGCGAAAGTATGCTGACCGAAAATGCCAGCCTCCGCGCCGGGCTGGAGAAGGTGCGGGAGTACATCTCTCATCTACGCAGCATGGAGTCCGGGTATCCAGACAAGCACTACGGCTTGACTGCCGACGAGCTTACCAAAGCCCTCGCCGGGGTGGACCATGGATAGCCATGCCTGTATCTGTGGCGGAGAGATGATAATCGGCAGCATTGACTTCACTGGATTTGGTCAACCGCTGCTGTTCTTTTGGCACTGTGTCGGCAGTGAGCCACACCGTGTTGGCTGCGGGTACTGGATTCCGTGCGACTGCGGCGGAGAGACGGGAGCCGACAATGCCTGACGACACCATCACTCACAGCTCCGCCATGACCTGGCGCAACTGTCGGCGACGCTACTACTACCGCGAGGAGCTGGCGATTGAGCCGGTTGAATACGTGCGGCCCCACGCGCCGTGGTTCGGTTCGCTGTACCACGCGGGGCTTGAGGAGTGGTTTCGGACGCGGGACATGAGGCGCGTTGCCGTGGCGCTTCACAGGCACTTTGACCCGATCGTCAGCGACTACGACGACGACCAACTGATACAGTTCAACCTCGCCCGGTTGATGCTGCAGGGGTACACGATGCGCTGGGCCAAGCAGGACAAGGAAATCGCATTTTGTCTCCCTGAGACCACCTTTGACCTGCCCATTCGCAACCCTGCCACTGGACGCAGCTCGCGTAGTTTTCGCTACCGAGGGAAGCTTGACCTTCCACTGGTCACCACAGCCCCAGCCATCAAGGTGATGGAACACAAAACATCGTCGCAGCCCGTTGGGTCCTGGATGGAAGGCCTGTGGATGGACGCCCAAATCACGGGCTACGTGGGCGCCATGCGGGACTTGGGTCTGGATGTGTCCGAGGCGGTCTACGACGTTGTCCAAAAGCCGAGCATCAAGCGCGGCAAGGCGGAGTCCGTGGAGAGCTACATCCAGCGCCTCGAAGAGCTGTACGTCGGTGGGTACAACGCTGGTAAGTGCAAGCGCCGCAAAACCGAGAGCGATGACGAATGGTGGGAGCGTAGGCGCCGCGAGGGCGTGCCCATCCAGATGTACCACCGCGAAACCGTCATTATTGGCGACCACCAGCTCGACGAGTGGAGGGCGGACCTGTGGGACGTATCGCAGGAGATTCTTTGGGCCCGGCAGCATAACAGGTGGCCGCGGAATACGAGCCAGTGCCATCCGTTGGGGAGGTCGCTGTGTCAGTATGCGCCGCTGTGTCGATTCCAGCGCTCAGAGGCCGCACTCATCGAAACCGATTACCAACCCAGGGCGCGTCACCAGGAGCTGGTCGAGGCGCCCGAAAAACCGTTCTGAGGAGAAAAAATGGAATTGCCAACCAAGAAAACAAAACCCGAAACCGATGCAAGCAGGTTCACCACCGTGATCTGCGGTCCGTCCGGGGTGGGCAAGTCTACCTTTGCGGCCAACATCCCGAATGCCCTGTTCCTGGACTGTGACGACGGCCTGGGGTTTCTGGAAGTATACCAGAAGAGAATTGTGACCTGGGATGACATGGTGCAGGCGTACGAGATGCTAAGGAAGGACTGCGGAAAGTTCACCACCGTCGTTGTGGATACCGTCGATGTCGCCTATACCATCTTGTTCAGAGAAGTATGCAAGGACATGAAAATCAAGTTCCCCGACGAGGGCAATAGCTCATCTGTCTACGGAACCGCCAATCTCCGCTTTGCCAGCTGGCTGCAAATGATGAAAATGCTCCCAGTGGGACTTGTGTTGCTCGCGCACAGCAGCACAAAACAGAAACAAACGCGGACCGGCAAGGTTGACTATACCGAGCCAGCTCTATCTGCCACGGCGTGCCGAACAGTAAAGGACAATGCCTACTTTGGATTCATGGCCGAGATAGAGGCCGTTGAGGGTGAAAACGGCGCAATCGAAGAGAGGCGCATTATTCGTACCAGGTCGGGCGTCAACCACTGGGCCAAGGACCGCACCGGTCTCCTTCCAGAGACTATCCCACTGGACTACGCCCAGTTCGACAAGGCATACAAAACAGCGCTCAAGGCAGCGCAGAAAGGACAGAAATAACATGGGACGCTACGACGAATTCGACCAAGGATACCAAGACGCAGACACCGATGAGGGCTTCCGTGAGGTACCCGAAGGGGCCTATCAGGTCTACGTGGACACGGCGGAAATCAAGGAGCCCAAGGACCCAAACAAGCCGCCGCGCCTGTCGCTGTGGTGCAAGATTCTGAGCGGCGAGTACAACGGGGCGATGGTGTTCCCGTCGGCACCGTTCTCGCACATGGGCATGGTCAAGGGAATCATCGCCAAATGCGGCGTGGATGTGCCTCCAAACATGGACGCACTGGAGGATATGATTCAGCGCGGCGACCTCCTGAATCGGGTGCTGGATGTTTCAGTGAAACGTAACGGCGAATATCTGAACGCACGGGTCGAGGGGTTCGTGCGAATGCTCAATGAGGGCGGCGCCGAAGAACCTCCGCCGCATGGCGACGACGAAACCCCGTTCTAGGAGACCACCATGCCAAGAATCAAAATCCAAGGCGTCTCCCAGGGCGACGCCGGTAAGTACTGCCTGCTCACGCACCTGGAGCTGGGGCCCAACCCCCGCGATCACCTCGACGAGGATGCCTACCAGCAGCTCCTGGCGCAGGTGCGCGACCACGGCGGAGTCCACACACCGCTCAAGTGCCGCGCGAAAGCGGACCGCACCGGGCTCGTGGTCTATGACGGCCAGCGGCGACTGCGCGCAGCTCGCGAGCTGGGGCTTGAAAAGGTCCCTGTGGCAGTGGAGCGCGGCAACGAGAAAGACCTCTTGCTTTTGGCCGGGACTGCCGAAGGCGAGGCCCACGACCTCGTGGCTCAAATCCGGTGGGTGCAGCTCTGTACCGCTGCAGGTGCCACACAGTCCGAGATTGCGGCCAAGCGGGGCGTTTCTACCACGTGGGTGTCCATGCGCCTGACCATGACCGCGCTGTCTGAGGGTGCCCGTGCGGCTCTCAGGGAGGGCATCGTGACTATGGGCAGGGCAATGCAGCTGGCTCGGCTGGACGAAGACCAGCAGGACAAGCGGATCCAGACCATCCGCGAAGCCAAGGCCGCCGGCAACGGCAAGGCCGGGACGGTGGCACCAAAGCGGCCAGGGGTCAAGGCGGCAAAGGCGGCACTCGACGCCATCGAGATCGCGCCGTCAGACCCGGACAACCAGCTCCTTCATGGCGCCAAGCGCCAGGCTCTCATGGATGGCATCAAGTGGGCCACTGGCAAGCTCTCCAACGAGCAGCTGGCCGAGCTGTACGGGGTCGAGCTGTGACCCCCAAGGCACCCCCCGACACCCTGGTATCCGAGTACTGCCAGCTCAAGTGCTATGCCGTCACGACCGAGGACCACGAGCTTTGCCGTGCTGACCGGTACGAGGTGGAGCCGTGACGCGCACCGGCCGTCCACCGAGAAAACCGCATCTCATCGATGGACAGCGATACTGGCGATGCTCCTACTGCCGCATCTATCGGCATGAGAGCGAAATGACGGCCGACAAGCGGTGTCACGGCGGAGTCGGGTCCTGGTGTACCGCATGCCACCAGAAGTACAATCGGCAGTACCAGGCCGATAGAAGAGCCGCCTGCAGGATGGCGGCTGGAGAGGGATAGACCATGAGTGACGATTTACGCGACTACATCAGCCAAGAAGAAATTGACGACTCTATTTCTGACTACATCTCCGCCCTCGAAACCCAGCTGGCCAAGGCCAGGGCGGAGAACAAGCGCCTCCGCCTAGTCCGCGAGCGCGTCAACGAGTTCGCTGTGCGGGCCACCAAAGAGCGCGAGATGACCCAGCGGGACGACGCCACAGCGCGACAGACCGAGTCCATGGGAGCGCAGCTCCTAGAGGTGATTGAGCTGGCGGAGCAGTAGCCTTGACAGGCGCGGCGGGATGGGGTAGGGTGGAAAATGTGAGACTCGGAACCATGAAAAACACAGCTTGACCTACTCGTGCCCTGGCTCGTTCCACCGAGTCTCACACCTCCGGAACACCGGGGCCGGGTAGGTCGGGATATGAGGGAACGATGGCAAAGCGAAAGTTTAAGAAGGAACTCCTGTGCGATGTGCTCGACGGCTATGCCGAGGGCGCAGAGAAGATCAGCGACGAAATCATCGACCAGGGCCGTTGGTCCACGCACCACTGGCTCGTGTTCAGGCTCGAGGAGAAGATCTGGGGTGTGTCTTACTCCCATGGCTCAACGGAACAACAGGACGAGTCCCCGTTCGAGTACGACGACGACGAGATCGAGTGCTCGCAGCTGAAGGCCGTCGAGAAGACGGTTGTGGAATACGTGCCGGTGGACTAACAACCGCTTCCTCTCGTTGCCCTCAACCGGGGGCGCGGGGGGAGGTTTGCGAGGAGAACGATGCCGATTCAGGTCACAATTAACGTACTGATCAAGTGCGACCACGAGGGCTGCAAAAGGGAGCGCTTCTCGACGCAGTTCCCGGGAGCCGCCAGCGTGGCCGCACGTAAGGCCGGTTGGCGAGTCACGCATGACGGGACCATTGCGGGCAATCGTGCGCTTTGCCCCAAACATCAGCACCTGTGGGATGCCCAGGTTGGTGACCACGGAGTAACACCCCAGCCCGGGAAGGAGTGAGAGATGAAATGCCCAATGTGTGGCGACGACATGACACACGAATACCAGTGGTTTCACACCAGCACGGACCGCACGAAATGCCCTGAGCTGCACTTCCTGCTGTGCCCGTCGATTCGGTGCGGGTTCCATGTGCCGTGCGACAAAAACGGCTCGGTGCCACCTGGTGTCGAGTGGATGTTTGGTGCGTTGCATGATTCGCTTGAAGCGGCAGACGGGGAGCAGGGGTAGGACGTGGCGGAGAAGCGCATCTCCAAGACCGTTCGGCTCCCGGCCGACCTTTGGGATTCACTCGCCGAAGAGGCTAAAACGACCGAGAGAAGCCAGAATTACGTGATAACTCAAGCACTTAAAGCCCATGTAGGGAAAGTGGTATCACAGTGCAACCAACCTGATACCACAGTGGTATCACCGCGGTGCAGCCATGACCCTAGCCCCGCGTGCGCGGGTACAGATTCCGGAAAAGAGAAAGAGAAGAATACAGAGAAGAAAAAGAAGGCGCCCCGGCTCGCTCCGCTCGATGTCTCCGAGCGGGTCTTCTCTCTTCTCAATGAGCTGTCCGGGTCAAATTTCCAGTTCAATGCGGCCGGTCACCGTAAGAAGCTCCAGCACGCACTGGACCTTGCGCCCGAGGCCAAAGTGGTAGCCATGATTCACCGCAAGGTCGCCCAGTGGAAGGGTACGAAAATCGCCCACTGCCTGCGGCCCAAGACGCTCTTTGGCCCGAGTTGCCAGGAATACCTGGAGGAGGCGCCGACCAGCCCCGGCACCTCCCAACAATCACTCCCCTCCACCAGCGCCCAGCTCGGCATGGGCGACGACGATGGCTACACGGACGGAACATGGTAAAGACACCCTTCGAGGCCCGCATGGCCGAGTTCACCGCCGCACACGAGGCCCAGGAAGCCCAGAACCGCCGCGAGTGGTCTGAGCTGGTGGAGCGACTTCGCAAGCGCTTCGAGTCACCAGAGGGACGGAGAGCCGCTCAGGAGTACCGTAGGGCGATGGACGAAGCCGAGGCCATCGAGGCACGCCAGACGTACGAACGGCGCTTAGAGGGTCTGTCAGGGGCTCACGTGCCCTATGTGCGGGCCAATATCGACAGGTCCGGCCGTCCGAAGCCCTCCGCGTTCCCCATCTGGCTGGACCTCGCCGCGCAGTGGGACTGGTCTACGTGGGTGTTCCTCGTGGGTCCGACCGGCTGCGGCAAGACCACCGCGATGACCTGGGCTGGGATGCACTGGGCGCGCCACCACGGGACCGTGATGCACACCACCGCGGCAAGAGTGTGCCGGGCCGAGGGGGAGCACCTGGCGGAGCTGCGCACGTGCGGGCTGCTACTGCTCGACGAGGTCCACCGACTCGGGGGACTCCCGGCCTGGCAGGTGGCGCCGGTGTGGGACCTGATAATCTGGCGCGAAGAGCACCCACCAGCCCCGATCATAGCCGGCGGGAAAGCAGCCGCGGGCAATATGGAGAAGCTGGTGGGCAAGGAAATCAAGAGACGCTTTCCGATGCGGCTGTCGAGTCGCCAGCGCGGCGCCTAGCCAAAGGAGCAAGAGGATGGGAGACAAGAGCAAAATCGAGTGGACCGACGCCACGTGGAACCCGGTAACCGGCTGCACGAGGATCAGCGCCGGGTGCAAGCACTGCTACGCCGAGCGGATGGCGCGGCGACTGAAGGCGATGCCCCAGCACCGCTATCGCAATGGATTCAGGGTGACCCTGCAAGACGACGACGACATGATGACCAGGCCTATCCGCTGGACCAAGCCGCGGATGATATTTGTCTGTTCCATGTCGGACCTGTTCCACCAGGACGTGCCTGACGCCTTCATTCGGCGCGTGTTCGACGTGATGGCGGCGGCGCCCAAGCACACCTTTCAAGTGCTCACGAAGCGCAGCTGGCGGCTGGCCCGCCTGGCATCAAGCCTCCCGTGGCCATCTCATATCTGGGCGGGCGTGACGGTGGAGCACACCAAGACACTGTGCCGACTGGAGCACCTGGCGGAGGTGCCGGCCGCGGTGCGTTTTGTGTCCGTAGAGCCGCTGCTCAGTGACCTGTGGCTGCATCCGCATCTGTCGTGGTTGGGCTGGGTGATCGTCGGCGGCGAGTCGGGCCCCGGCGCGCGGCCGATAGATCGGGGCTGGGTGCGTGATATCCGCAACCAGTGTGTCGCCTCCCGCGTGCCCTTCATGTTCAAGCAGTGGGGCGGAGTCAGGAAGCATGAGAACGGCTGCGAGCTGGACGGGCGCGAGTGGAAAGAAATGCCCCGGGCTATCGAGGTGGGGCAGGGGGAGCTGCTGTGATCATCAACGGCAACGCACAGAGCCTCCCGCTGGCCGACTGCTCGGTGGACACCGTCTGCACCGATCCGCCCTACGAGCTGGGCTTCATGGGCAAGCGCTGGGACGCGTCCGGCGTGGCCTTCGATCCGGCGACGTGGGCCGAGTCGCTGCGCGTGGCCAAGCCCGGCGCAACCCTGCTCGCCTTCGGTGGCACCAGGACTTGGCATCGGCTGGCATGCGCGATTGAGGATGCGAGGTGGATCATCCGGGATTGCCTGATGTACATGTATGGCAGTGGATTTCCGAAGTCGCACGACATCTCGAAAGCGATTGACAAGGCTGCAGGGGCGGAGCGGGAGGTGGTGGGGAGCGGCTACAGAACGCACACCAATTCGACCCTCAGCAGAGCCAAACAAGCAGAGCACGGCTACCGTCCCAACGGGCCTGACTATCCGTGCGATTCGCCAGAATACGACATCACCGCCCCCGCAACCCCCCTAGCCCAACTCTGGGACGGCTATGGCACAGCTCTGGCCCCGAGCTGGGAGCCCATCATCGTCGCCATGAAACCCCTGGACGGCACCTTCGCCGCAAACGCTGAAAAGCACGGTGTGGCGGGGCTGTGGATTGATGGGGGGAGAATCGGCACATCGAAAAACACGCCAGCTAGTCCAAGCAGGACCGGGCAATGGTTTGGCGCTGGCCACGAAACCGGCCACGAAACCGGACACGATCCCAACATTGGCCGATGGCCAGCCAACGTGCTTTTAGACGAGCACGCTGCGGGTTTGCTGGATGAGCAGAGCGGGGAACGCGGGGTGTCCAAAAAGGGCAGCGGCGTGGGCAACAAGGAATCAATGTTTGGTCTCAAGAACCAACCGGGCAATATGGGCCTTGGCGACTCCGGCGGCGCATCCCGCTTTTTCTACGTCAGCAAGCCGTCCCGCGCCGAAAGAGACGCCGGCTGCTATGCCCTGGAGCCCCGCTCAGGTGGAGACATAACCGGCCGCAAGGCTGGGTCTGCTGGCGCAAAGGCAAGCGCGTATGCGGGCACAACCGAAGCAGTGCGACGCAACCCGCATCCTACGGTGAAGCCCGTCGCCCTCATGCGCTACCTCGTCCGGCTAACGCGTACCCCCACGGGCGGCGTGGTCCTCGACCCATTCTGCGGCTCCGGGACAACCGGCATGGCTTGCGAGCTGGAGGATCGCGACTTCGTGGGCGTTGACCTCAATCCCGACTATTGCGAGCTGGCACGGGCCAGGATCGCCCACGTACAAAAGCACGGGACCGACTGGAAAGCGGACCCGAGACAAGTTGCGCTCGACGCGCAGATGGACCTTTTGAAGTAGGCGCCTAGCGCCAGGGAGGACAGCATGAGCAAGACACGACGGGAGCGGGTGCAGACCATCACACGCGGCTGGGGCGTTACTCCGGTGGACGGGTGGCAGGCGACGGTTAAGGAGGAGCTACGAGCCCTCTGGGCCCGCGAGGAGCTGTTGGATGCGGTGGTGGAGGCAACATGCGGGTTGGGCCTGAATCACAGGACATTGCGAATAAAGAGCGCTCTTAAAGACCTTTTCGCCCACGACAACGAGAACCCCCGATGACCCCCGACTCCCACAGCTGGCGACTCATCGCTTACTGGGGACCGTACCGGATTGACCAGTGTACCCGCTGCAGGGTGCTCAGATACACCGACCTGTGGACAGGACGGACGAGGATTGAGAGGTGACGCGTGAAGTTGACCAAGCTACAAGAGAAGGCGCTGCTGTGCCTGTATCGGCGGGCAGTGTGGCGCTCAAGGGTAATTGGCAGATCGGACACTGGCACCAGGTGCAATATAGCCCTTTCCGCTGGCAAACAGGCCGGCGTTACAGAGCCCGCCGATTTACTGCGGTGGGATAGGATATGGGCGCTGTACGAAAAAGATTTGGTCTATTTGCACATGGAGACCGTCAACAAACAGGCCAAGCATGGCAGCTATCGCCAAGTACAGCCGGCTCGCGATGGCGTGTATCTCACCCCGCTCGGCTGCCAGGTGGCGAGTGAGATGGGGGGGAACAATGGGTAAGTCACAACGGAACAAGGGCCGCCGCGGGGAAATCCGTGCACGCAATCTGCTCAGGGAAATCTACCCCGACGCGTATTGCAGCTGCAATCAGGCGGGCTCTGATAAGCAGCCAGACGTCGACGGTACCCCGTGGTGGGTCGAGGCCAAGGAGCAAAAGACACACCGCATCTGGGCCGCTGTGAGGCAGGCTGTGGATGCGAGGGATGCAGCCGGGGACGATAGGCCGATTGTGGTCATCTCGCATCGGACAAACGGGATGACGCTGGCGGTGGTGCCGATGGGCGACTTCCTGGACGAGTTCGGCATGCATGCTCTCAACATGTCAAGCGCCACGTGCGTCACCGGCAAGCAAATACGATGGGAGCGACTGGTTAAGGAGTACACCGCTGTAACAGTCAAGCTGGCTGGGTCGGATCCGCCGCACAGTTTATTCGTCTGCCGCGCCGTCGACTTCGTGGAGGAGCTGCTAAAACGATGACCTACCACAGCAACAGCCCATGCGCCGGAGACGTGATTTACTGCCCATGCGGCCGTCGAGCACTGGAACCCTACTACGTGGGCCCGTGGCGAAGCCGACAGCTAGTAATGCCGCTGCTGTGCAGTCGCTGCTATGCGGCACAAGAGGAGGATGACGATGGATAGAGAGAAGCAGCACCAACTCGAACGGGCGGCCCTGCTCCTGCTGGGAGCGGCTGAGCACACCCTCGCGCATCCAGAGACGGACTCGCGGGACTCGCAAAGGTGGGCGCGGGAGATTGTGGCGGGGTTTGGTTTTCTGGTGGAGGGTGGGCACAGCAATAAAAACCAGAAAAGACTTGACTCGCGTCTGAAAATGGGTAAATTGGAGAAATGAGCTACGAAGTGACCCCAGACCAAATCACCGCCTTGCAAAGCGGCGAGACTATCAAGCTGCTGATTCGGATGGAGCAGCAGTCAAGCGGGGCCTGTGATCTGAAGCGCTATAAAGGTCCGCATGGCTGTACAGTAGCTCAATTTTTTGACAGCACAAAGCCGCATCCGCGCCGCTACAAGTCAGTCACCTGCCCCGTCGCAGTCGGCGACACGGTGGACCTCGAATGCGATTACTGTGGTGGTCGCGGCTGGACATACCTGGACAACGACCACAGCACGCCGGATAAGCACCCGTGCGACTGCAACCCCTGTGATGATGTCGAGTACCAGGCGCCATGGGCCACCGTTCGCTCCATCGCCCCCGCCGAGCAGGACGACGTGCACTACTGGGAGCTGGAGGTGTCGCGATGAGCACCGACACCAAAGAGATTCTTGACCGGTTGCGGGTGGTGTGTGATGACGCAAGCCCGTTGCCGTGGGAGCAATGCAACGACTTTGTGATATACAATTCCACCAACGGCGATGATGGCGGGAAATGGGAAGCCGAGATGGCTTGCCAGGATGATGCCGAGTTCGTCGCCCTGTCCCGCACCGCCCTGCCCGCGCTGATATGTATCGCAGAAGCAGCCGCAAAGGTACACGACTACGCCT
>Ga0224513_10000351_pt1 | contig 17002 bp, 13 predicted proteins | sample SF_May12_sed_USG_5_FD_169109 | JGI IMG/M metagenome (GOLD analysis project Ga0224513, IMG submission 169109) | Sediment microbial communities from San Francisco Bay, California, United States - SF_May12_sed_USGS_21 | ecosystem: Environmental > Aquatic > Marine > Sediment | place: USA... | reverse complement strand
CAATCGTTCGTAGCGCTCGAAACGCGGATAGGTGCGATAGCCGCCGAATACCTCGTCTCCGCCGTCGCCCGTCAGGACCACGGTTACGTTTTCCCGCGCCACCTTCGATACGAGGTAGGTCGGCATTGCCGATTCGTCGGCGAACGGCTCGTCGAACCATCTCTTCAGGTTCGGCAGCAGGTCACCGGCCGCGGCCTGCGACAGCATGCGCTCGTGGTGCCGGGTGCCGAACAAACCGGCGACTTCGCGCGCGTAAGGCGTTTCCGACTTCTCATCGGAATCGAAGCCGATGGAGAATGTCGATACGTCCGCGCCGAGCCCGGATGCCGATGCGACGATCGTGCTGGAATCGACGCCGCCCGACAGGAAGAAACCGAGCGGGACGTCGGAGATCATCTGGTCGCGAACGGACTCGTCGATGAGTGCTCGCAGTTCTTCGGCGGCCTCGTCGACGGAGATTGCGCGAGCCTGGCCCGGGACCGGCACTGACCAGAAAGGTGCGGGATCCGAAAGCTTGCCGGCATCCGGATCAAAGACGATGCGGTGCGCCGGCGGCAGTTTGAAACAGTTCCTGTAAAGCGTCTTGGGTGCGGGCACATAGCGGTAGCCGAGGAAATCGTAGAGCGCCGTTTCGTCGAACTCGAGATCTGCCGCATCGAGTGCAGCCTCGATCGCCTTGAGCTCAGAGGCAAACGCGAATCGCCGGCCGTCGTAATAATAATAGAGTGGCTTGATGCCGGGCCGGTCGCGGTACAGCCTGAGTTTCCGGTCCCGCGCGTCCCACAGTGCGATCGCGAACATGCCATCGACGTGGTCGATAAAGCCGTCGCCCCACTCGAGGTAGGCGTTCAGCAGCACCTCTGTGTCCGACTGCGTGCGGAAAGTATGGCCCAGCTTCCCGAGTTCATCCCGCAGCGCGAGAAAGCCGTAGATCTCGCCGTTGAAGACAATCCAGGTCTGGCCGTCGTCCGCGAACATCGGCTGCATCGCGGCCGCATCGAGGTCGATGATCGACAGCCGCCGGAAACCGACCCGCACCGGGCCTTCGAGTTGCAGGCGGCCGTCATCCGGCCCGCGGTGTTCGATGGACGCGAGCGCGGCAGTGTAATCCCAGGAGGGGTCCGTCCCGCCGACGAAGCCACACATGTTGAAATTCCTGTTTCCCGGCGGAGCCGATAGCTGAATACTCTATTCGCTTGCCCGGCGGCCCGCAACGAACGCTGCCGGGACCGATTATGCGCGTGATACGCTAGCCGCCACTCCGAACCCGCGGGCTTCAACGAACATGCGAATCGCCCACATCAACCTGGCAAAAGGCTACCGTGGCGGTGAACGCCAGGCCGAGCTGCTGATTCGTGCCCTTGGCGGGCTCGGCGTGGAGCAAGTCCTGATTGCCCGGTCGAATCGTCCACTGGCCGAGCGGCTTGCCGATACCGGCATCGAGATCCGTGGCTGCGCTGGATTGCTGTCGGCGTTCCAAGCGACCCGGGGCGTCGATGTCGTTCATTCGCACGAAGGCCGGGGCGTCTATGCCGCCTGGCTGCGCAACGAACTTTCCGGCACGCCGTACATCATCACGCGCCGCGTCAACAATCCGCTGGGCGACAGCTGGTTGACGCGCAGGGCTTACACCCGCGCCGCGTTCGTTGCATCGGTTGCGGCCGACGTCGCGCGGATCGTGCAGGCATTCGACGAGCGCGTGAACAGCTGCGTCATTCACAGCAGCAGCAGCGGCCTGCCGGTGGACAGCGCGTCCGCGAAGTCCATCAGGGATCGCTTTCCGGATAAATGGATCATCGGCAACGTCGGCGCCCTGGACAATGCGCAGAAGGGCCAGGAATACATCATCGAGGTGGCCCGGCGGATGAAGGATTCGCATCCCGGGTTCCAGTTCCTGCTGGTGGGCGGCGGCGATGACGAAGCGATGTTGCGCGAGCTGGCTGGTGATCTTCCCAATATCAGCTTCGAGGGCTGGTCCGACAGGGTCGGCGATTACCTCGCCGCGTTCGACCTGTTCATCCTACCGTCCAATAAGGAAGGCATCGGCGGCATCCTGCTGGATGCGATGGATCGTGCGCTCCCCATTGTCGCGAGCCGCGTCGGCGGTCTGCCCGAGATCGTGGGCGATGGCGAGAACGGAATCCTCATCGATCCCCGGAGCCCGGACCAGCTGGAGCATGCCATCCTGCGGCTCTATGATGACCCGGACCTGCGGCGTGCCATGGGTGCTCGCGGGAGGGAGTTCTCGCGAGACTTTACGGCCGAGGCGATGGCCGCAAAGTATCTCGACTTGTACAAGCAGGCGACAGCCAATGAGTAACTTCTACGTCGTCGCGAACGATATCCCGGGGGCCTTCATCGAGTGCGGTGTGTGGCGCGGTGGTTCATCGATGGCGGCCGCGCTGGCTCTGAAAGAGCTGGGGGACAAGTCCCGCGAACTCTGGCTGTACGACACCCAAGAAGGCACTAGCGCGCCGACCGAGGAAGACGTCGATATCGGCGGGCAGTCAAAAAGGCCGTTCTGATCCTCGACGATTACGGCTACTGGCAAGGCGCCCGCAAGGCGGTCGACGAGTACTTCGCAACGCACAGCATCCGCCCCCTGATGGGGCGGGTCGATTTCGCGGGCCGGGCGATCCTCAAGCCCTGAACCTGGAGGCTCCTCAGTCGGCCTGTTCGTCCTTGCCCTCGTCATCGCGCTTGAATGCAGTGATCTTCTCGTTCACCGACTTGAGATGCAGGTCGCGCTGCGGGAACGGAATCTCGATGCCGTTCTGGCGCAATGCGCCGAGTATTTCCTCGTGCACGGCATGCATCAGCGGCAGGCGGTCCGACAGTTCACGCGAGTGAAGGTAGAGATTGAAGTTCAACGAGCTGTCGCCGAAGCCGATGAAATAAACTTTCGGCGGTGGTTCGTCCAGTATCAGCGGCATGCTCTCGAGAGTTCTCTGCATCACGCGATGGGCGAGTTGCACGTCGGACCCATACGAAATGCCGACCGGAATGACGATTCGGGTGATCGGGTCCGACAGCGTCCAGTTGATGACCTGTTCGGTGATGAACGACTTGTTCGGGACGATGATTTCCTTGCGATCCCAGTCGGTAATCGTCGTTGCGCGAATGCGGACACGGGAGACCGTCCCTGTCAGTTGACCGACCGTCACCGTATCGCCGACACGGACCGGCCGTTCGAACAGGATGACGAGGCCCGAGACGAAGTTCGCGACGATTTCCTGCAGGCCGAAACCGAGACCGACACTGAGCGCCGCTACCAGCCACTGAATCTGTGACCACTGCCAGCCGACGACATTCAGCACTACGATCGTGCCGACAGTAACGACGACGTATCTCAGCAGCGTATTGATTGCGTAGCGGCTGCCGGGCTGCAGCGTCATACGTTGCAGCACCGCAATTTCCATCAGGCCGGGCAGGTTCTTCGACGCGATCGCCGTCACGCCGGCAATCACGAGGGCCAGGAGCAGGTCGGCCAGCGTCACGGGAACGATGGCTTCTTCACCCGCGATCATGGTCGTCTGGGACCACAGGGAGACCTGGTCGAGTATGCCGAGCGCCGGCACGACTTCCGACCAGATGCCCCAGGTGGCAAGCGCCCCGACAAGGAACAGCCCGGCGTTGAGCAGGCGCGTCGACTGCTGGTCGACCGCATCAAGATCGAGCGGCTTGCTCTCGACGACGGGCGCTTCCGACTCTTCTTCCTCATCACCGGCCGCTTTGCGCGCTTCCCGTTCCTCGATCGCCATCTGCCACGCGATCTTGCGTTTCGTGAGCGCGAGCCAGCGAGTAATCACCAGGTTGACGACAATGATGGCGAGGACCAGCCAGAACGTATCAATGAGACGCCCGGTCAGCGTTGCGGCGGTGTAGAGGTAACCAACGAGCGCTGCCAGCGCCAGCAGCAAGGGGCTGCCTGCGCCCAGCACGTACCAGAGCCAGCTCAGGCGGCTGGTCCACTGGGACGACCGCGACGCATAGTAGGCGGCTGCGACACCCTTCGTCGGGTGCAGCAATGCATGCATGACACCACTGAAGATGAACATGACGATCACGAAAGCGCCCCGGCCCAGGCTCTCTCGGTACTCCGGGAAAGGCGCTCCATAGGCGAGTACGGCCACGAAAACGATCGGGACTCCGACGACGGTCAGCCGGTCCAGCTGCCCGCGGATGATGGGCAGCCGCTCCTTGCTCCAGCCGAAATGCACCTGCATCACGCCGTCTTTGGCGCAAAGCCTCCGGAACAGCAGCGTGTTGTAGAGAAACGGTGCGGTTGCTACCAGGGCCTGGGCGACTGCGGCCGTAAAATCCGAATGCAGCGGGCTTCGTGTCAGGGCCCAGGCGATGACGGCGAACAGCAACGGAATCGGAAGAGCGTGGAGTGCCGAGATCAGCAGGGCCTGCAGCGTCAGCCAGATAGTGTCGGTCGACAGGCGGCCGACCTTGCTGGTCAGGTCCTTGAATCGCCGGCCGAGCGGGCGACGCAGGAAGAACACGACCGCAAGCAACAGTAATGCTGCAGCCATGCCAAAGGGACTGTGCCCAACGGCTTCAGCCAGGTGGCTGACGGTTTCTGCCCAGGATGTCGGGGACGTCGTCCACGCTATCGCGGGCGCAAGATTGCGGATGTCCTTCAGCCAGAATGGTGAGGCGCTCGGAATCCAGAGAAGATGCTGGTCGAGGAACTGCTTGTACTCGTCCGCTGCATCGAGCAGGCGACGTTGCGCGACGTCCAGGTCGCCCAGCGCACGGATATAGCTCGTATACGTGGCCGCTACCTGGACGAGCAGGTCGCGCCGGTTCCGAAGCAATTCCTCGACTTCCCCCTGTATGGACTGGAGGTCGTCGTCATCGGCGGCATCTTCTCTTACCTCCGCCATCGCCGCTTCGACGCGATCTTCGAGTGCCGTCAGGTCGCGACGCTGCTCCTCGATTCGTACCTGGGCGAGCCCGATCTGCGACAGGGTCTGCCGCCGTGCTCGAACTTCCGCCCGGTACTGGGAGACCTGTGGCAGGTTGCGGCGCTCCTCGACGAAGAGCCGGCCGATAGCCTGGGTAACCCCGCCTACCTCCAGCCTCTGCCTCGAGCGCGTCAGGTTCTGCTCGATCTCGCGGGCCTGTTCCTCGATCGCCGACAGTTCGTTGGTCACGCGTTCGATATCTGCGGCCACTGCAGGTAGCTCGCGAGTCAGCTCAGCGTTGCCTTCCGCCAGCTGCCGAACGACGGGATGCTTGTCTGCGGCGGCGAGTTCGGCCAGAGCCGTTTCCTGCAGCACTTGCGTGGCGCTTAATTGCCGTTTCGCGTTCACGGCGGCCTGCAGTATCTCGACTTCGCGTCTCAGGCTTGCGAGCGTACGCGCGGCCATGTCGCGCTGCGCCCGGATGAGCTCGAGCCTCACATTGTTGCTGACGATTTCCTGGTCGAGGCGGTTGAGTTCTGCCGTTCTCGCATCGACCCTGAGCTCTGCCGCAAGCCTGCGTGCATCGGTGACGATCGCGAGTTCTCCCGGCGGCGGCGCCGACTCGATGCTTGCGGAGATTACATCCATACCGCCGCGCAGATCGTTGATGCGTTCGCGCGCTTTGGCGGGGCGTTCTGCCTGTGTCGATTCCTGCGATTCCAGCTCGGCAAGCCTCGCTTCCGTGGCGGCAACTTCGGCGAGCTTTGTCGCGAGGGCCTGCTCGAGGTCGGTGAGCGGCGTCGTCTCATCGATGCCCAGCGAGTCCGCCGTGGGCGCAGGTGGCGCTTCTTTATTCAGTTGCTGCCGCAGTTTCTCGGTTTCCACGGGGGCGGTCTGCAGCGATTTCGTAAAAGCGGCGGCCGCCGCCTGCGACGACTGCATGTTCTGTAGCTGCGCCTGCGCATCGCGGAGCTGGTCGATAACCCTGGCCCGGGTCTCGTCATCCAGCCCTTCACGGGCTTCTACAGCTGCAATCGCGGACGCGATCTGCTCTGAAGAAATCGTGCCGTCGGTCGGAATAGCGGGGATCGGCGATGCCGCCCACGTCACGCCGCCTGCGAGCACGATGATCGCGGCAAGGGCAAGATGACTGAGCAGGCAGGAGATGTGTGAAGATCGCGCGGACGAACGTCTGGTCACAGTTTGGGATCCGGGTGCGTAGGCAAAGCCGCATTATAGGCGAAACGGGAGTCGAGCCCGATGTGTTCGCCGTTACCGGCCCGGGTCGGTATGCTTGCTCGTCGGCACATCACCTTCGACCCGTGCACAGACCGGGGAGGACATATGAAAAAGACCAGCATTGCGAATTGGGATGAACTGGAGGACCGTACGCCGGCGCACGCGCTGGTCGCTGACGTGGACCTGGTCATCGTGCGTTTCGATGACAGTGTCTCCGTTCTGTACGGCCGCTGTGCGCATCGCGGCGCCCTGATGGCCGACGGTTTCGTCGACGGCGATAACCTGATTTGCGGCGTGCATCACTGGGATTACCGCCTGGATACGGGCATCAGCGAGTACGACAATTCGGAGACCTTGCATAAATTCAGCAGCTGGATCGAGGATGGCAAGGTGCTGGTCGACGAGGACGAGATCAGGGCATGGGGGCAGGCACACCCGCAGCCATACCAGCGCGACACCTACCAGGGTGTGTACCAGGACCACACCGGCACATCCGACGAGCCCCACGTCAAGTTCATTCGCAAGCTGGCGACCGAAGGCCTGGAGAAGACCGGGCATCACGGCCCGTCCTCGGCGATGGGCGTGTCACGCAACCAGCTGCCGAAGTGGGAAGACATCCAGTTCGTCGTCGCCCAGCTTCACAAGCTGCCGCTGCTCGACGAAGAACCCGTAGGGACCGACGTCGTCATCGGTGCGAACGCGAACAAGCCCCTGAAGCTCGACATCCCGCTGTTTGTCTCCGACATGAGCTTCGGCGCTCTTTCCGAGGAGGCCAAAGTCGCACTCGCGAAAGGCGCCGAGCTCGCGGGCACGGGTATCTGCTCGGGCGAGGGCGGCATGCTGCCCGACGAGCAGGAAGCGAACTCGCGCTACTTCTACGAGCTCGCGTCGGCGCGGTTCGGCTTTTCCTGGGACAAGGTGAAGAGGACGCAGGCGTTCCATTTCAAGGGCGGCCAGGGCGCCAAGACAGGCACGGGCGGGCATTTGCCGGGCAACAAGGTCAAAGGGAAGATTGCGGAAGTCCGGGGGCTCCAGGAGGGCGAGGCAGCGATATCACCGGCGCGGTTCCCGGACTGGACCTCGCTGGGCCAGTACGTGGACTTTACGGCGCAGGTTCGCGAGCAGACCGGCGGTATCCCGGTCGGTTTCAAGCTGTCGGCGCAGCATATCGAGAAGGACATCGACGCCGCGCTCGAAATCGGTGTCGACTACATCGTCCTCGACGGCCGCGGCGGCGGCACCGGTGCCGCTCCGCTGATATTTCGCGACAACATCTCCGTACCGACGATTCCGGCACTTGCACGGGCACGGCAGCACCTCGACGCCTGCGACGCGGCCGGCGTGACGCTGGTCATTACCGGGGGACTTCGGCATCCGGCCGACTTTGCCAAGGCGATGGCGCTGGGCGCGGATGCGATCGCCGTGTCGAATGCCGCGATCCAGGCCATCGGCTGCCTCGGCATGCGGGCGTGCCACACGAACAACTGCCCGGTCGGGATCGCCACACAGAAAGAGCACCTCCGGGCACGCCTGCCGGTCGACATCGCCGCGGAGCGCCTGGCGCGTTTCCTCGGCGCAGCCATCGAACTGATGCAGGTACTGGCCAGGGCGGCCGGGCACGATCATTTGGGCAAGTTCTGCAGAGAGGACCTCACCACGTTCAGCAGCGACATGGCGAGGCTGACCGGCATCGCCTACGGCGGCGTCAATCTGCCCGATTGAATGGATAGCAAGTGCCGCGGACGCTATTCGCGAATAAGGATCACGCGGGAATCGCCGCGATCGCGCGGGTCGGACGCCGGGACCCAGGAGTCCTCCTTGCGCCATACGATCTGCACGTCGCCGAATTCCCAGGGATGCGGTTCTGCCCGATAGCCCAGCTCGCCGAGCAACGAGATCGTTGACTCGGGCAGGGGGCGCGTCACGCTGTAGGTGATCAGGTCCGGCGGCAGCAGCTGGTGATGAAAGCGCGTCGCCGCCACCGCCTCGTACGGGCTCATGCCAAAGTCGAGCACGTTGACGATGGTCTGGAATACCGACGTAAATATTGTCGACCCGCCCGGCGTTCCGACGACCATCGCAACCTCGCCATCCTGCAGCAGGATGGTGGGCGACATGGATGACAACATGCGCTTGCCCGGCTGTATCTCGTTGGCCGTGCTGCCGACGACGCCGTAAACGTTCGGCACGCCGGGCTTCACGCTGAAATCGTCCATCTCGTTGTTCAGCAGGAAGCCCGCACCCTCGACGACGACGCCGCTGCCGTAGTTCCAGTTGAGCGTGTAGGTGTTGGATACTGCGTTGCCCCACTGGTCGACGATGGAATAATGCGTGGTATTCGGGGATTCGAGCCCTGGCTGCACGGCATCCAGTTCTGAAATGTCATCCGGGTTCACTTGACGGGCCCGTTGCGCGATGTAGTCGTCGGCGATCAGCCATTCGATCGGGTTGTCGACGTAATCGGGGTCGCCGAGGTACTCGGCACGGTCGGCGAACACGCGCTTCTCCATCTCTGCGACGAGGTGGATGTACTGCGGCGAATTCTGCGGCACGCCGTCGAAATCATCCGCAAGGTAGTCCTTCATCTTGAGGAGCTGGACCAGGGCGAAACCGCCCGAGCTGGGCGGCGGCGCGGCAAGAATCTCGTAATTGCGCCAGGCCGTTCGTAAAGGCTCACGCCAGACGGCCCGGTACCGGTCCAGGTCCTCGGCCGTGATCAGGCCCTCGCTGCGCTCCATTTGCGCGACGATCAGGCGCGCGGTTTCGCCGCGGTAGAAATCCTCGGGCCCCAGGTCCGCGATCCGCCTGAGCGTCTTGCCGAGCCCGGGCTGCCGGAACGGCTGTTCAGTGCTGATGCCGCCAAAGTGATCGTAGAAGTCGGTGGCTTCACCGAACCATTCCTTCATCGAGCGGATGTCATCGACGAGTGCTTGTGCCGGCAGAAAGCCGTCTTCGGCGAGGGCCACGGCAGGCATCAGGAGGTTTTTCCAGGGCAGCTTGCCGTAGCGCCGATGCGCTTCCCAAAGGCCCGCGACGGTGCCGGGCACGCCGGCAGCCCGTGCGCCGATCAGGCTCGCGTTTTCGATCACCTCGCCGTGTTCGTCGAGGTACATCTCGCGGTGCGCAGCGAGCGGGGCGGTCTCACGGTAGTCGAGGAAGGCCGGCTCGCCATCCATGTAGGTCATCATGAAGCCGCCACCGCCGATGTTGCCGGCGTCGATGAACGTCACCGCCATCGAGAATCCGACGGCGACCGCGGCATCCACGGCGTTGCCGCCAGCGCGGAGCACGTTCTCGGCGACCTGCGCGCCGTACTTGTCGGGGATTGCGACCGCGGCAGTTCGCTCGACGGTCTCTGCCGCGGCGGCCGGTGCCTGGTCGGCGGGTTCATCGGCCGGGCTGCAGCCGGCGAGCCAGAACGAGGCCGCCAGGAGGGCGGTAATTAACCATCGGCGAGTGCTGATCATCGGCAAAGTGTACTACCGGAAGCTCACGGCGTTGCGCGGGAGGTATCGGCGACTAGCCGAATATCCACCAGCCTTTGTCGAGGTCATCTTCGCAGCGCTTGAGCTGGGCACCCCATTCGCGGGCGCGGTAGTCGACTCGCCGTGCCGTGTCTTTGAGCCAGCCCTTCCTCTTGTAGGAGCCGCGCTTCCAGCCCATTGCGCCCTCGTGATAGGCGAGATACTGGTTGTAGGGGTCCCACTTCGAGATGCCGACCGCCTTGTGTGTGCTGTAGGTGTACCAGCCGACGAAGTCGATGGCGTCGTCGAAGTCGTCCCGGTCAGCGAATCGTCTTCCCGTGTCTTTCTTGTATTCCTTCCAGGTGCTCTCGAGCGCTTGCGCATACCCGTAAGCATCGGATGGCCGTTTCCACGGGATGAAGCCGAGCAACTTGGTGCGCGGCGGCTTTGCGTCGAACTTGAATGTCGACTCCTGGCGGATGATCGACATTTGCACGTGCGTCGGTGTGCCCCAGCGTTCTTCCGACTTCTTTGCCGCCTTGTACCAGCTGCTTTTCTCCTCGAAGATTGCGCAGATGTTTTCGACATTCTCGGGCGGTGTCGTCGCGCAGCTCGCAAGGAGCAACATCGCCGGAATCGGGAGCAGGGCAAGGACAGCGCCGCTCAGGCTCGTGCCGGTGTTGTAGTATTTTCTCGAAAAACGATGCACGCTCTTGTTTAGATTAGTGAATATTCTCCAAACAAGAGTATAGCGTGGTCATCCGGGAGCCGCGACCCCGGCGGCAGTCAGAACTGTTCCTTCGGAACCACCTTGAAGATCGCGTTCATGACGTGCTGCAGGAATCCGCGTGTCGGCTGACGGGTGACGGTCTCGTCGCTGTTTTGCCATTGCAGGCGGCCGTTGTCGGCAGTGGACACTTCCCATGCGTTTTCGGGGCTCATGTCCCGGAGCATCAGTTCCCGAAGCTCCTGGCCAAGGCCGGCACTGTCGATCACCGCGCCCATTTCGGTGTTGATTGCCCCTGAACGGGGATCGAGATTCATCGATCCGATGAACGAGTGCCGGCCGTCCGCGACCGAGGCTTTCGTATGCAGCCCGACAAACTTCGCAGAAACCGGCGGCACGTCCACGATCGACTGGATGGCTGCATCGGCGCGCAGCTCGAAAAGTCTCGTCCCGGCGGCGACGATATTGTCGCGCCAGGGCTCGTAATGGCTGTTCACGGCGGGCACGTCGTGCGAAGCCAGGGAGTTCGTGAGTATGCGTACGTCTACCCCACGATCGTTGAGTGTACGAAGAAATTCGATACCGCGTTCGCCCGGGATGATGTAGGCGTTGGTGATGAGTAACTCGTCCTGCGCCTTGTCGAAGATGGCGAATATCTTGCCCAGCATGCCTTGCGTGACGCCTTCCGCTGTTACCTTGTCGTAAACCAGATCGCCCGTGCCGGGATGCAGCAGCGGCTCGAGTTCCGCAAACTCCTGCGTCCAGTCCTTCGGATCAACCGGGAAGGAACTGAGTTCCTCTGCCGTGCGCGTCTTATCCTGCATTTTCGACCACGACGTGGCCGCGCGCTCCGGGTCAGGCTCCGTCGTCAGGTTGGCCGCCGACGTCACCCACTGGCTGTTCCAGAATTCGTCGAACATGCCGTTCGATTGCATCGCCATGTGACCGATCGCCAGCACGTCGAGGTCGTGGAAGTTGTAGTTCTCGTTCAGTCCGAAGTAGTGATCACCGATGTTACGGCCGCCGATAATTGCAGCGCGGCCGTCGGCGATCAGCAGCTTGTCGTGCATGCGCGTGTTCAGGCGCTCCATCTCCGCGACCATCTCGCCGCCGCGCGAGAGCAGGCTACGCTTTTTCCAGGGATTGAAGAGACGAATTTCGAGGTTCGGTTCGCGCGCGAGATCGGCGTGAATGTGCTCCTGGCCGATCGTCATCAGGTCGTCCACGACGAGGCGCACGTGGACGCCGCGACGCGCGGCGAGTACGGCGCGTTCCAGGATCAGGCGGCCCGCTACATCCGGGTACCAGAGGTAGGTCATGATATCGAGCGACGAAACGGCGGAGTCGATCAACGCGAGGCGCCACGCGAGCGATTCGTGGCTGCCGTCGAGGAGGTGAAACCCCGAGTATTCAGGACCATGTTGTTCGTCGATGCGATGCGCGATGTCCGCCAGTACGCCGTAGGTCGCCGGCGGTTGTGCGTAACTGGGTTCCGGACGCTCGACGTCCTGCTCTAGCCGCGGCCCGGCGCAGCCGAGCAGCAGGACCGCGACGATCGGCAGCGAGGTCCGGATTCGCCAGCGGCATGGTGCCTGTGCGGGTTTGATACGGTTGTGCACGCGGACGCCCAGTTGGTTGAGGCCAGGAGACTGTAACGCGGCTGGATTAGTGTCACAATCATGGCGAATTCTCGCGCTGGCGGCTCGTCGGACCAAACAGGAGAGCAAATGAAGCCTGTACCCGGAATTTTAATAGTGGCCCCTATATTGCTTGCCATCATCCTGTTGTCGTCCTGCGCTACTTTCAACCAGCCACCCGATCCGGCGAAGGTGCAGACGCAGATCGCCGAATACCGGCAGCAGGAAATCGAGCTCGTCCGGGATACCGTTTCTGATCCCGCTCGCGTCGAACGACTTTTGGAACTTCTTGCCGAAAGAGACCGCCTGGTGGAAGCGCATGCGCAGCGTGTAACGGCACACCGGGAGAGAATGGCGGCCCTGGCGGCAGACTACGACGCCCGGCGCGAAGACTTCGAAACGCTGCTCGCCGACTTCAATAGACAACGTGCGTCGGCGCAGAAGGACACCATAGATTTGGTAGCTGCCATGAAAGCCGCTACGACCGCGGATGAGTGGAAAGTAATCTCACGGTTCCAGTTAAAGCGGCTTCATCCGCGAGAGCTGGCTTACGGAACCGCGGCACCGGGAGGCTGACGTGTTCTGGGCATTCATGTACTGGTATTTCTTTGGCGGCGGTGCCGGTGCTATTGACGCTGGTGCGCTGACGCCGGCAACGGTCGAGGAAATCAGCGAACGAATCGAGATCGTTGTTGAAATTCCTGAGCGCGTCGAGGCCGCACAAATGACGCTTGACGAGCTCGGGCAGGCGGTTAAGTCCTTCGAGAAGGATTTCGCCGCCTCCGGCAAGGCGGTTACTCGCTCCTATCGCGACCATGTGGCAGATCGCGCGGAGATCGAGGCTGTGCTCGATCAGCTGAATCGCGACTGGGAGCGGGGTCAGGAGCGTGTGCTCGATCTGCGATTCGAACTGCGGGATCAGCTGACCCGGGAGGAGTGGGCCGCATTGTATTCACAAGAGTAATCGCAATGCATCCAGCCGGTGGCATAATCTGCCGATCGCCGAGTCCCGGCAAGGCATGTGCTTAATCAGAATAGGAACCGGCCAAGCGTCATCGGCCGGCAATAAAAAGTTTGTTTGCTTTTGACTTAGGAGAGAAGAATGTTTCGTAGCGCAACCGCGAGTTTAGTATTCAGCATGTGCCTGATCTTCGCCGCGTCGGATGCACTCGCCCAGCGTTCGGGTCAATCAGTGACGGTACGCACCGGCACCGTCACCGCAATGAAATCCGTGGACCTGAACGACGGTAACGCGGTTAAAGGTGCGCTGGTCGGCGGCGCATTCGGCGCCGCGCTGACGCGCTCCAGTAAAGGATCAGGTCGCAGGGACCGCAATGCCGCACTCGGCGCAGTTCTGGGCGGCGCTGCCGCGGCCTCCAAGACCAGGCCGGGCCGCGTTTACACGGTTACCACGAACGAAGGCACGATGATCCAGATCGCGACCGAGCAGACAGAAATTCGCGTCGACGACTGCGTATACGTCGAAGAGGCCGGCAGCACCGCGAACATCCGGCGTGCCCCGGCGACGGCCTGTGCGCCCGAGTCGGCGGAAGTGATGAAGGATGCCGCCATCATCGAGGAAATGCAGGAAGAAGCGAGCGAGTGCGCCGCGGCCAAGCAGGAACTCGTTGACGCCGACAGCGACGCGGCGATCGATCGTGCCGTTCGCAAGGTACAGCTGCTCTGCTACGACTAGGGCGCCGGACTTCCCGCCGATCTAAGCCGGATAGTGCTGCGCTCCGGTGCGGTTGCCTGTAGCCGATATCGGGACCGACAGGCACGATGCGCGTCAACTTCGTGTCGTAGCACTGATCGCGCCGGTGCCCGTCAACCGGTAAACCCGCTATCCCGGTTCCTCCCGTGACTGAAAGTTGAACATCGAATTGCCGAGCCATGAAAGTGCGAATGCGCAACGCATGGTTCGCGGGTGCATAATGCAGGTGTTATGCAGGCTTTCGATCCCGGCTTAAACACACAGATCATCGGACTGGGTATCGCGCTTGCGATCGGCTTTATTATCGGCCTGGAGCGCGAGTGGGCCGAAAACAAGCCGGTTGGCGTCCGCTCTTTCGCGCTGATCGCTGCCTTCGGCGGCATTTCAGCTCTCATGCTTTCGGAAACGGGCGGCTGGCCCATTGCGGCCGGCCTGCTGGTGCTGGGAATGGTCCTCGTGATGCACCTGCGCAACCGCCAGCTGGAAGGCATCACGACGCTTATTGCAGCATTCGTCGTTTACCTGCTCGGCGCGGCCGCGGTCGCGGGCTATTGGTTGCCTGCGATCGTCCTCGGCGGCGCCGTCACGGTGCTGCTGCACTGGAAGAAGCCTCTGCACAAGTGGGTGGACAGGCTGGGCGACCGGGATTTCGAGATCATCGTGCGGTTCGTCCTGATCGCACTGGTCATCCTGCCGGTGTTACCCGACAAGAATTTCGGGCCTTACGAGATCTTCAATCCGTTTACCACGTGGTTCCTCGTCGTCCTGATCGTCGGTATCAACCTGGCCGGCTTCGTTGCCTTCCGCCTCGTCGGTGCTCGCGCGGGTGGCTGGCTGGCCGGTCTGCTCGGAGGCCTCGTATCCAGCACCGCAACAACCATCAGCTACGCCGGTATGTCGAAACAGCAACGCAGCCTCGGTCCCGTCGCGGCCCTTGTCATACTGGTTGCCAGCACGGTTGTCTATGGCAGGGTGTTGATCGAACTGGCCGTCGTTGCGCCCGACCTGGTAAAGACCATGGCCGGTCCGGCGCTGGTCTTCGCCACCGTGTTACTCGGGCTGAGTGTCATCGCGTTCAGGGGATTCGGAAGCGAGTCGGAGACGGAACTTCCGGAACCCGACAACCCGGCGCGCATTCGCCAGGCACTGGCATTCGCCGCGCTCTACGTAGTGATCCTGTTCGCCGTGGCAGCCGCGCGCGAGATGATCGGCGACGAGGCTGTCTATGCCGTTGCGTTTGTTTCCGGACTGACGGATGTCGATGCGCTGACATTGTCCGTTGCCCAGCTCTACTCCGGCGGCGAGACCGTCGGTTTCGATGCCTGGCGGGCGATCTTCCTCGCCACGCTGTCGAACCTGCTGTTCAAGATCGTGGCAGCGTCGTTCCTGGGGTCCCCGGAACTCAGAAAATGGATGCTCGGCACAGGCGCGATCGCATTGACGGCAGGCATGGCCCTGCTGCTCCTCTGGCCCTGATCCATAATTAGGGGACAGTGACTTAAAGTGCCAGGCACCAAAAGTCACTGTCCCGTAATCTTGACTTCCCTGTGTAACGTTTTCTGTTCAGAATGCGCCCATCATGACGACGAAACATACTCGCAACGTGCTGTTCCTGTGCACCGGAAATTCGGCGCGGAGCATCCTGAGCGAGGCGATTCTCAATCGCCTTGGTGAAGGCCGGTTCAAGGCGTTTAGCGCGGGTAGCAAGCCGGTAGGCCGCGTGAATCCCGGCGCACTGGAATTATTGCACGAGCTGGGTTATTCGACGGAAGGGCTGCGCTCCAAGTCATGGGATGAGTTTGCCCGTCCCGATGCGCCGACGATGGATTACGTGATTACCGTCTGCAACAATGCTGCCGGCGAGACCTGCCCGGCCTGGCCGGGCCATCCGGCTACCGAGCATTGGGACATCGAGGACCCGGCAGGCGTCGGCGATTCAAACGAGGAGCGACGTGCCGCGTTCGAAACGGCGAATGCGACGCTCGATGGGCGTATCAGGGGCTTTGTCGACAGAGTAGCGAGTTAGAACCGTCATGTCTGATCACGTTGTCAAAGCTGTCGCCGCGAAAGAGATGAGTATCTTCGAGCGCTACCTGACGCTCTGGGTGGCACTGTGCATCGCCGTTGGCGTCGCCCTGGGCCACTTCTTCTCCGGCGTATTCCAGTTGATCGGCGGGATGGAGGTCGCGCAGGTCAACCTGCCCGTCGCCGTGCTGATCTGGCTGATGATTATCCCCATGCTCGTCAAGATCGACTTCGGTGCGTTGAGCCAGGTCAGGGAGCACTGGCGCGGCGTCGGCGTGACGCTTTTTATCAACTGGGCGGTCAAGCCGTTTTCCATGGCGCTTCTCGGCTGGCTGTTCATCGGCAAGCTGTTCGCGCCGTACCTGCCAGCCGACCAGGTCAACTCCTATATTGCCGGGCTGATCATCCTGGCCGCAGCGCCGTGCACTGCCATGGTCTTCGTCTGGAGCAATCTGTGCGACGGCGAGCCGCACTTCACGCTGAGCCAGGTCGCGGTGAACGACGTCATCATGATATTCGCGTTTGCGCCGATCGTCGGCCTGCTGCTCGGCCTGTCCGCGATCACGGTGCCATGGGAGACGCTGTTCCTCTCTGTCGTGCTTTACATTGTCGTGCCCGTGATTATCGCGCAGGTGCTGCGCAAATACTTGCTGGCGACCGGGGGAGAGGCCGCTCTGCAGAGCGCGCTCGACCGCCTCGGGCCTGCATCGCTGGTCGCATTGCTCGCTACGCTGGTGCTGTTGTTCGGGTTCCAGGGTGAGCAGATCATCACGCAGCCGCTGATTATCGCGCTGCTGGCCGTGCCCATTCTGATCCAGGTGTACTTCAACTCGGGTCTCGCCTACCTGCTGAACCGCAGGTTCGGCGTCGCGCATTGCGTTGCTGCGCCGTCGGCCCTGATTGGCGCCAGTAATTTTTTCGAGCTGGCGGTCGCCACCGCGATCGTGCTCTTCGGCTTCGAATCTGGCGCGGCCCTCGCCACGGTTGTCGGCGTGCTGGTGGAAGTGCCCGTCATGCTCTCGGTTGTCAGGATCGTAAACGTGACCAAGTCCTGGTACGAGCGCGGGCCTGCCAGAAGCCCGGCAGGATGATGCCCGGCGCCACCTGGTGCTATAAAGCTGGCTGACCGGAAATGGGTGGCGAGCCGATGATCATCCAGATGCCACCGAGCGTGTTCGCCGAGGACTTCTTCTCGTTCACGCTGTAGGATAGCCCGGCGCGATATAGGCCGCAGGTGGACCAGCCCCCTCCGAGTTTGGCGATAACAACAAGGTCGGAACCAA
>Ga0224513_10000350_pt1 | contig 17027 bp, 15 predicted proteins | sample SF_May12_sed_USG_5_FD_169109 | JGI IMG/M metagenome (GOLD analysis project Ga0224513, IMG submission 169109) | Sediment microbial communities from San Francisco Bay, California, United States - SF_May12_sed_USGS_21 | ecosystem: Environmental > Aquatic > Marine > Sediment | place: USA... | reverse complement strand
TCCGGGACGCGTTCTTTCGGAGGGCTAGAGCGCCCCTATTTCTGGAACTCTGAATACAATCTAATGCAGCAGCCCGTGGGCCTCAACACCTCGGCACCGCACCACACCCAATTTCGGATCACGGTGGCGTTTCTCAGGGCAGACTACAAAGCCTCGGCCAAAAGCTCGCTGACGTCCTTGACCTCGAGTTCGAGGTCCATCGTCTTGACCGAATCCTCGAACATCTGCAGACAGTAGGGACAGGCCACGGCCAGGACCTCGGCCCCGGTCGTAGCCGCCTGCTGGACGCGGATATCTGAGAATCTCTCGCCCTTCGGTCTTTCCAGCCACACGCCGCCGCTGCCACCTCCACAGCACAGGCTGTACTCACGGGAGTAGTTGGGAATCTCCACCAACTCGAGCCCGGGAATGCTTTTGAGGACCTCGCGCGGCTCGTCGTAAACTCCACAGCCTCGACCGAGCGCGCACGGATCGTGATATACGACCTTTTTGTCGAGCGTCTTCTTCGGCTCGAGCCGCTGTTGTTCGATGAGCCTGGCAAAGAGCTGGGTTTGATGGACGCTCTCGAATTCCGCTTCGAGCTCTCCGTACTCCTGGTCGAAGGTCCGGTGGCAATGCGGCGAGGTCGTCACCACCTTCTTCACACCGGCCTCGCTGAAGGCTGTGACATTGGCGCCGGCAACTTCCTGGAAGACCTCCTCGGCGCCGGCCCTGCGAATGGCCTCGCTGCAACAGGACTCGCCGTCGCCAAGGATCCCGAAGCTGACGTTTGCAGCTTTCAGGACTTCAACCGAAGCCTTCGCCACCTTGACCGCGCGCGGGTCGTAGGCCGGCACGCAGCACGGCGAAAAGAGGTAGTCCATCCCGGTTTCGAAGGGCGGCACCTCCGCCCCCTCAGTCCACGCCGCCCGATTTTCCCTCGGTTCGCCAAAGGGATTCCCCGAGCTGTGGATCCGGGACACTGACTCCGAAAGCTCGGACGGATAGGATCCGAACTCGACCAGGATTCGGCGGATGCCGCGCATGATGTCAGGCATGTGGACGCCGTGCGGGCACCAGGTGCTGCATGACTCGCAGCCTACGCAACGGTAGACCTCGGTGACTTCGCGCTCGATCTCGTTGGTGTCTTCCGACGACATGATGGCGCCGAACTTGACGGATTGCGGCGTCCGATACACGGGGAAGACCACCGATTCGACGTGGGTCCACGGACACACCGCCATGCACTTGCCACACTGGTAACACTTGTAGGCGTCGGTGCCGCCCATTTCGAGGATGGCATCCCTGATGTCCCAGTCGGGTCTAATTCTCGCATTCATGACGATGCAGCTCCGATCTGCGATCCGGTGTGGTTTCGCGGATCCATCAGTAGTCCTTCGGCAAGTCGCTCAGCTCGGCCCACGTCACAACTGGACCGTCCCTGCAGACCGAGAAGGGACCGACGTAGCAACGACCGCAGTGGCCGATACCGCACTTCATCTTGTTTTCGAGGGTCGTCACGACCTGATCGGGCGAGTACCCGACCTTGCCAAGACTGAGGAAGAGGTAGTGGAGCATGATCGGCGGCCCGCAGGCGATGACGATGCGCCCGTCCGGGTCGAGACCGAGGCCCTCGAAGACGTTGGGCAGGAGACCCACCTCGCCGTCCCAATCCTCGGTTTCGCCTCCCGGGTCTACGGTTCGCACCACCTTCACACCATCGACCTCCTGCCAGCTCGGCATCTCGTCGGTGTAAACCATGTCGCCCACCGATCGTGCGCCGTTGAGGATCACGAGCTTGCCGAAGTCTTGCTTTCGGTTGATGACGTCGAGCATCGCCGAGCGCAGGGCCGCCATGCCGATGCCCCCACCGATGAAAACGAGGTCCTTGCCCTTCCAGTCATCAACCGGGAAGTGGTTGCCGTAGGGGCCGCGGAAGCCGATGACCTGTCCTTTGGACATTGCACGCAGAGCCGAGGTCACCTTGCCAACCATGCGAAAGGTGCACTCGATCGTCGGTGCCCTCGGCCGATCTCTATTTGGCCGCCAGGGAGCGTTAGCCAGCGCAAAGACCGATTCACCGGCGCCGAAGACGGTGAACTGGCCGAACTGGCCCGGCTCCCAACCGGCAAACGCACCGGCCTCGGCATCGTCGACGAACTGAAGCCGTAATGTTCGGACGTCCGGCGTTTCGTCCGAGAAGTCGTGGATCCGAACCAGGCTCGGCTGATACGGATTGGGTACTGCTTCAGCGAGCGGCATCGGCGCCCTCCTCCCGAATGGCCTCGACCGCCGCGGCCACCGTGTTGACGATGTCGAGCCCGGCCGGACACTGCGCGACGCAGCGCCCACAGCCCACGCAACGGAAGGGCTCGTCGTCCTTTTCTCGGAACGCGAACTTGTGGAGCACCCGTTGTCGATAACGCTCTTGCTTGGTCTCGCGCGGGTTGTGGCCGGAGGCGTGGTGGGTGAAGAGCGGGAAGGTGCAGGCGTCCCACGATCGGCACTGCTCTCCGCACCACGCGTTGGCCTCGTGGTTCATGTCGAAGCACGAACAGGAGGGGCACACGTACGCACACACGCTGCAGCCTAGACAGTGTTGGGCGAGCCGGTCCCACGCGCCGTGCTCGAAGCCCTCCTCCAAGACTTTCGACCATTCCCGATTGACCGGGCTCCGTTCGATTTGTCCGGCGACCGATTTTTCTTGCTCCGCGATGCGGTTGCCGTCCTTGGCGGTCGCCGCCGTCCAGCCGTCGCCGGCATCGCCGACGAGTTCCCGGCCCTTGTCGGTGAGCACCCTCAGCATCCAGTCCTCGCCGAGGGGCACGAGCTGAACGTCGCTCCCCTCCTCGCCGACTGGTGAGTAACCGACTGCGGTGCAGAAGCACTCCACATCGGCCGCCGCGCAGGCCGCCGAGACGACCGTCGTGTTCTCCCGGCGGGCGGCGTAAAGGCGGTCCTTGGTTCCGCTCAGGAAGATCTCGTCGAGGCGGACGATCCCGGAAGCATCGCAGCTCCGCACACCGAATAGCACCTGGTGCTCGTCGGGCAGGGGCGGATCTTCGAGTTGGACGGCTTCACCTTTGAAGTCGTAGCGATACAGGGCCTCCGACCGCGGGAAGAGAAACTCCTTCGGCGACCACCTCGTCTTGCCCGATGGTTTGACGACGGCCTGTTCCTCCGATGCAATCGGGCGGAACAGCAGGACTCCGTCCTCTTCGATCGGCGCGACGACGCTGTTGCCGTCAAGAAGGGTGCTCAACCACTCCCTGAGCTGGGCGTCGGTCAGCTTCCACGATGAATCCATCAAACTCTCCTCACAGGATGAACTCCTCGGCATCTTCCATCCGGAAGTCGACCAACGCCGACTTTTCCGCGGGATCCAGACCGATCGCTCCGTACTGCCGTTTAACCTCGAGCGACAACTTGCGGTTGATCAGATCGAGCCGGATGTCGGCCGGACACACCCGCGCGCACTCGTCACACCCAGAGCATCGCCCGGCCAGGTGAACCGCGCGGATGATGTTCCAGGTGCTGTTTCCGCGGTGGTCGATAGAGGTGGGGACCCACTGCGGACGGTGCTTGTCGCTGATGCACGTAGAGCAGTAACAGAGAGGACACGCAGCGCGGCACGCGTAGCAACGCAGGCATCTTCCGAACTGCCTCTGCCAGTACTTCCAACGTTCTTCGTGCGGCAAGGACTCCAGAAAGGCGATCTGCTCGTCGCGTGCGTCCGGCGTGTCGAGGGCAGCGGCTGAGGGATCCTCACAGCTCTCTTGAACACCTTCGACCGTGACCACAAGGTCGCATATTGGATGCGGGTCCCCGGAGCATGAAAGGCATTTGGTGGCGAGGCCTGAACCGTCGTGAACTCCGGGACACTGGACGCCGATCACTAGCAGTTGATCCCGCCGCAGCTGACCCTCGCGGATGAGACCACTGATGGCCCCGAGATCACAGGTCTTGGCAACCACCGCAACCCGCTTGTGCTTTTCGAGGGCCGAACCGACGTAGGCGCCGAGGTTGTTACGGCAGCCCTGGTCCCACTCGAGCTTTGCGCAGTCCGCGATCTCGGTGATCAGGATCGGGTGTGTATGGTTTGGGAGAGAACCGGAACCGTACCCGATGACCACACCAGCGCGCTCCGTTGTCAGAATCTCGGAAGCGGCTTTCCTCAGATTGGTACGAATCGCATCGAGCTGGCCCGCGTCGAGTTCCTGCGGGCCGCTGCCGGCCATCTCCGGAAGCTCGATGCCTTCCCAACCCTCCGGGTGAGCGAAGCTGGGCAGCGGACCCGCCTCCTGGACGGAGGCGGTCACGTCGTTGACGACCTTCGCCCACTTGTGGCCTTCGGCCGCCGACACCCACGCGAAGTGGAGTCGTTTGAGATCGATGCCGATGAAATCCATCAACGATCTGAAGATGGTGAAACGGCGGCGGGCCACCAGGTTTCCCTGAACGTAGTGACAGTCTCCCGGGTGACAGCCCGAAACCAGTACCCCGTCGGCTCCCTGCTCGAAAGCCCTCAGAATCATCAGTGGGCTCATGCGGCCCGTGCAGGGGAATCGCATCATGCGTAGGTTGGCGGGGTACTCGAGGCGGGTGGTGCCGGCCATATCGGCGCCGGCGTAGCTGCACCAGTTGCAGACCAGGGCGACGATGTGGGGCTTCCAGTTCTCGGGAACGGCGCCGCCTTCACTCTTGGCGGCGGCGACATTGGCTTCAGTCATCTTTCGATCACCTCCCGCAGCGCGCCCAGGGCCCCGAGCTGGGCAAAGACCTGCTCATCGGTGTAGCCTTCGAGGTCGATATATCCGCCGCGACAGGTCACGGTGCACAGCCCGCAGCCCTCGCACATGGCCGGGTTGGGCGCCGCCACATCGCGGAAGACCTCTCCTTGAGCGTCGAGCAGCTGTTTGCGCTCGATCGCACCGTAGGGGCACACCGCCAGACATTCGAAACAGCCAGCGCACACGGACTCGTCCACGTGAGCGGTCGACGGATCGCGCTCGAGAAAATCTTTCGACAGCATCTCCATACCCTTGGAGGCGGCTGCCGAGGCCTGGGACACCGTGTCCGGAATGTCTTTGGGCGCCTGCGCGGTGCCGGCGAGGAAAATTCCGGCGGTCAGGGTCTCGACCGGTCTCAGCTTGGGATGTGCCTCCTTGAAAAAGCCGTCGGTGTCGGCGGCGATGCGCAGCTTGCCCGCGATCTCGCCGTGATCGGCCGGCTCCATGGCGGCGGCCAGCACCACCATGTCGGCGTCGATTTCAACCATGCGCCCGGACAAGGTATCGACACCGAGCACCTTGAGCTTGCCATCTTCCTCGATAATCTGGCCGGGGCGGCCGCGGATGTACATCACCCGCTCCTCCTCCATGGCTCGATGGACAAACTCCTCATAGCCCTTGCCACCGGCGCGGATATCCATATAGAAGATATAGGCCCGCGACTCCGGCACTTTATGGCGCAGCAGCAGAGCGTGCTTGGCCGTGTACATGCAGCAGATGCGAGAGCAGTACGACACCCCGTGCTCGGGGTTGCGGGAGCCGACGCACTGGATGAAGACCACGTCCTTTGGTGTCTTGCCGTCGGACGGACGCCGCACCTCGCCCTCGGTGGGCCCGGATGCCGACAGCATGCGTTCGAACTCGAGGCCGTCCATGACGTCCACGTGCTTGCCGTAGCCGCACTCCTCGGCCTGCTGGCCGAGCTTCATGTCGAAACCGGTGGCGGCAACGATGACGCCGACCTCGCGTTCGATGAACTCCGGCTGCATGTCGAAATCGATGCACTGAGGCTTGCAGACCTCATCGCACTTGACACACGCAAGGACCCTGAAACCGGTGGGTGAGTCAAGCTTGGAGTTCAGGCAACGGTCGGGATCGAGGGTGTAGACGGACGGCACGGCCTGGGGGAACGGGATGTAGATCGCCTTTCGGCTCGACAGCGCCATGTCGAATTCGTTGCCGCTCGGCTGCGGGCAGACCTCGGCGCAGTCTCCACAGGCCGTGCAGTCTGCAGCCACCACGAAACTCGGTTTACGGCGAATGCGGACGCTGAAGTTACCAACATAGCCCGACACCTCCTCGATCTCGGAGTAGGTCAGGAGCTCGATGTTGGGGTGTCGAGAAACCTGCACCATGAGCGGCGTCAGGATGCACTGCGAGCAGTCCAGGGTAGGAAAGGTCTCTGACAGGCGGGACATGTTTCCGCCGATCGATGGTTGGCGTTCGACCAGCACCACCGAATGACCTGCATTGGCCATGTCGAGGGCAGAGCGAATCCCGGCGACCCCGCCGCCAATCACCAAAGCCCTCTTGGTAACCGGCACCTCGATTGGATCGAGTGGCCGCGCCCGTTTGACCCGTTCGACGGCGGCGACGACGGTCTGACACGCTTTCGCGCTGGCCTGTTCCGCATCGCGGTGGACCCACGAACAATGTTCGCGAATATTGGCCATTTCGCACAGATGAGGGTTCAGCCCCGCCTGAGCGGCGGCCGCACGAAAGGTCGGCTCGTGCAACTGAGGAGAGCAAGCGGCCACTACCACTCGGTCGAGGTCGTGCTCCCTGATGGCATCGATCACCATCTGTTGACCCGGAGCCGAGCACAGGTATGGGTAATCGGCGGTAACCACAGCCCCGGGGATATCGCTTGAAGACTCGACGACCTGCTGAACTCTGACGTTGCGGGCAATGTTCTCCCCGCAATGGCACACAAAAACGCCAACCCTGCTCACACCAGTCCTCCTTCGATGCCAGCCGTCATTCCGCCGCTACTTCCTCATATCGCTGAAGAGCGAGCGGTTTAAATCGTTGTCTTTCGAAACCCAGCTTTTCGTACGGTACGCCCTGGGCGAACGCCAGAAGCTGGAAATAGTAGATGGGCGGGGTGTGGAAGTCTTCGTCGAAGAGCTTGGCGATCTTCATCTGCCCGTGGTCGAACTGACCAAAGCAGGTCGGACAGATCATGCCCAGAACGTCCGCCTTCTCGTCGTGCACGGTGGCGAGTAGATCGTGCATCATCTGATTGGGGATCTCCTCTCCATCGCACGCCTTGCCGCAGCACAGGTACCAGTTGGCGTGCCGCACCGGAGTCGCCCCCAACGCCTCGATCAGTCGTTCCAGCACTTGCGGGTCGTCGGGGTTGTCCACCTGCATGATGCGCGACGGTTTGAGCAGGTGGCACCCATAGTGAATCGCCACCTTGAGCCCTTCGAGCGGTCGCTCCACCGACTCTCGTACCGCGTCGTACCCGACCTCGTCGCGAACCAGAGTTGCGATGTGGCGCACCCGGCTCGTCCCGCGGTATTCCCGGTCGATCCGCGCAAGCCGGCGGTTGATCCGGTCGCGCAGCTCCTCGTCCTGAAGCAGGTGGTAGGTCTCGGACAGCGTCGCCGTGCAGCCGGAGCAATTGGTGAAGATGTCGAGGCCGAGATCCTCGGCCAGGGTCAGGTTGCGCGCCGCAACCGCAAGCCAGTCGAGCTTGTCCTTGGATTTGAAGTAGATCGGATCGGGGCAACACGAGGCCCCCTCGAGATCAACGATCTCGATGCCCAGTTTGGGCAGAGTCGATCGAATCGCGAACTCCATCGCCGGATGGCGGGCGGGGATCAGACAGCCCGGGAAGAAGGCGTAGCGTTTCACGAGCCGTTTTCCTCCTCGACTTCGGGTTCGAGTAGAGCGAGGATTTCATCCATCGGCACCGCACCCATCGGCGGCAGATCGAACTTCGCGCGCTGTTTGTCGATTGCCGGGTTGTCAGGCACCGTGCGGCCTTGAGCCATAAAGGTCTGAATGACCTTATCGGCGGCGGGCGGCGCAAGACCGCGGTCGGCGAGCATGTTCTTGAGCGAGATGATGACCTCGACGGGTTTCACCTCCTGCGGACAGCGCTCGTGGCAGCCGTAACAGTTGGTGCACTGCCATAACACGGAGTCCGGGCCGAGCAATTCGGACTCGAGACCGTAAAGCACCTTGAGCATGATCTCGCGCGGGTTGAAGGCCGGAGAGTAGCGGGTCGCCGGGCAATCGCCGACGCAGGCTCCGCACTGATAGCAGAAGTTCGCGAGGTCGCCCTCGACCTTTTGGGCAAGCTCGCGCTTGAAAGCGAAGTCAACTCGAACGACTTCGTCTCTGCCATCGGACGCGCTCATACAAGCCTCCCTGGTTCTTCGCTCCCGGTACCCAATTCCTAATTCCTCATTCCTAATTCCTCATTCACCCTCAGTTCGGCTTGGCAACTTTTCTCTTTTTCAGGTGCCGGATGCTGTTCGACCGACACTTCGGACATGAGCGCTCGACATCCTCACCCTTGGTCACCTTCTCCTCGTACTCGTGTTCGCACATCATGCAGCGAAAGCTCTCGATGGTGGTGGTTGCCATCCTTCAAACCTTTCTCAGCTCACCGCCGGAGCGGTTTCGTCTTTCTCCTTCGCCTTCGGTTTCTTCTTCGGCTTCGGCTTGAGCGCCTCCCTCGCGTGCGCGATCTCATCCGCGGTCACCGTCTGTCGGAGTTCCTCCATCTGCCGCATCACCTTGGCGAACTTCTGGCCCTCGGCTGCCGAGATCCACTCCAACTGCAGCCGCTCGGGGCGCACGCCCGCCTTCTCGAGCTTGTTCCAGAGCTTCTGAATCCTTTTCACGGTCTGCCGGTTGGCATCGATGTAGTGGCAGTCGGCATAGTGGCATCCGGAAACCAGCACGACCGGAGCGCCGCAGAGAAAGGCCTCGATCACCATATCCTCCGACACCCGTGCCGAGCACATCGTCCGGATCACACGGTTGGTCGAGGGATATTGAATCCGTGAAATCCCGGCCATATCACCGCCGGCGTATGAGCACCAGTTGCAGGCGAAACCGAAGACCTTGCACTCCGGCTTGTCCGCAAGGGTCGCGCGCACCTGAGCGATCAGCTGGTCGTCGGTGAAGTGGCGCATGGTGATGGCGCCGAAGGTGCAGGTGGCGCCGCAAGCGCCGCAGCCGGCGCAGGCCGCCTCGACGACGGCCGCCACCTCTCCCTTTTGCCACGTGATGGCGCCGTAGGGGCAGACCTTGGCGCAGAGACCGCACTTCGAGCAGGCCTCGTCGTCAATCACGCTGGTAATGGCCTCGATTTTGATCTCGCCGGCGTTGAGCAGTGCACCGGCTCGGGACGACGCCGCCCCCGCCTGGCAGACCGAGTCCTTGATGTCCTTGGGCGACTCACAGAAACCCGCGAAATAGACCCCCCGCGTCGGCGCATCCACCGGTTTGAGCTTGGGGTGCGACTCCATGAAAAAGCCGTCCGACGTCTTGGAAAGGGTCAGCATGCTCGCCAGCTTGTCGCGGTCAGCGGAGGGCTGGACGCCGACCGACAGCACGACCATGTCGAGTTCGTGACGCTCGAGCTTGCCGGAGGTGGTGTTCTCGACAGTGACGATGAGGTGCCGTGTTTTCGGATCCTCCTCGATGTCGCCGGGCAGACCACGGATATAGCGGGTCCCCGCCTCCTTGGAGCGCTGAAACATGTCCTCGAAGCCCTTGCCGAAGGCCCGAATGTCCTGGTAGAAGACCGAGTTCTGCGTGTCCGGGTAGTGGTCCGCCAACAGCAGGGTGTCCTTGATCGTGTTCATGCAGCAGATGTTCGAGCAGTAAGGCCTGCCGATCTTCGGGTTGCGAGAGCCGACACACTGGATAAAGCCGATCCTCTTTGGCCGCTCCTGGTCTGAGGGGCGCACGAAGTGGCCGTCGGTGGGCCCGCCAGCGCAGATCAGACGCTCGAACTCCATAGAGGTGATGACGTTCTCGAAACGTGTGTAGCCGTACTCGTCCATCTCGGTCGGGTCGTAGACATCGAGGCCGGTTGCTACGATGATCGCGCCCACGTCGCGGGTCACCACCTCTCCCTGGTCATCGTAGTCGATTGCATCCTTCTCACACACCTCGGCGCACTTGCCGCAGGCGATGGGATTGATACCCAGACAGTCGTCCATGTTGAGGATGTAGGAGCAGGGGACCGCCTGCGGAAACGGAATGTAGACCGCCCTGCGCGACGACAATCCCATTTGGAACTCGTCCGGCGCCACCACCGGGCAGACGGCGGCGCACTCACCGCACGAGTTGCACAGCTCGGGGTCCACATAGCGCGGTTTCTTGCGGATCTTGACCGTGAAGTTGCCGATATAGCCGGAAACCTCCTCTACCTCGGAGTACGTCAGGAGCTCGATACGTGGATGCCGACCGGCATCGATGGCCTTAGGGCCGAGAATTCATATCGAGCAGTCCATGGTGGGATAGGTCTTGTCGAGCTGCGCCATGATCCCACCGATGGATGCCTGTTTCTCGACCAGGGTCACCTCGTGGCCCTGTTCGGCCAATTCCAGCGCCGCCTCGATGCCGGCGACCCCGCCGCCGATCACCAATGCCCTGCGCGTGACGGGCACCGCGAGCTCCTCCTGCTCTTGCAGGAAACGCGCCCGCGCCACCGCGCTTGCCACCAGATCCTTGGCCTTGGCGGTCGCGCCCTCCCAGTCACCCGGGTGGACCCAGGAGCAGTGCTCGCGGAGGTTGGCCATCTCCATCAAGTAGGGGTTGAGGCCGGCCTCCAGGACGCACTGTCGGAAGGTGGGCTCGTGCTGCCGCGGGGTGCACGACGCCACCACGACGCGGTTCAGCTTGTGTTCCCGGACAGCGTCCTTGATCTCGTTCTGCCCGGGATCAGCGCAGGTGTACTTGTTGCGCACCGCGCACACCACGTCCGGCAAGGTCTCCGCGTACTCGGTCACCGCCCCACAATCCAGCGCACCCGCGATGTTGAGGCCGCAGTCGCAGACAAACACGCCTATTCGGAGCTCTTCAACCGTGTCGAGAGTAGCCATACACGCTCTCCCTTTCTGTTACACCAGCGCCGAGGCGACCACCTCGGCCACGTCGAGCATTTCGATCGAAATTTCAGACCCGAAATTCGGGTCCTTCATCGCACAACGGAAATGGATCTGACATTTGGGACAGGCGGTCACCAGCACCTCGGCCCCAGTCGCCCGTGCCTCGCGTAAGCGGTCGATCTGGATTCGCTTGGCGAAGCGGTCGCAGTTGCCCCAGGTGCCGCCGGCGCAGCATGCGGCGCGGTGTCGGCTCGATGCCATCTCTTCGAGCTCGATCCCGGGAATGGCCTCGAGCACCTTCCTCGGAGCTTCGTGGACGCCCATGTGGCGGCAGAGACGGCAGGGGTCCTGGTAGGTCACCCGGTTCATTCCATTCGCCTTCAACCTGAGGTCGTCGAAGCGCTCTTCGAGGAGCTCGGTCAGATGCACGACCTGCGGGACTCGGCCTTCAAAGAACGGCTCATAGTCGATCTTCCAGGTCCGGGCGCATTCGGCGCAGGGCGTCACAACCATCCACGCTTCGCTCGCCCGAACCAACTCCACGTTGTGTCGGGCCAGAGCTTCAAAGCTCTCTCGATCCCCGTTCCACAACAGATCATGGCCGCAGCAGCGCTCCTCCGGCGAAACCACCGGTGTGATCCCGAGGTGGTTCAGGATTCGAACGGTCGCCTTGGTGCCCTCCACTGTCTTCATATCGAACTCGGGGAAGAAGGCGTCGTAGTAGCCTGTGCAGCCGGTCCACAGAAAGACCTCCCCCTCTTTCGGATCGGTCTTCAATCCATCGGTGAGCCAGCCGAGGCGATCTTGCTGGGTCCCGCCCTTGGCCATCATCCGCATCACCGATTGAAGGGCCCCGCCGTGCGGGCACTCGGGCTCGATCTTGGCATCAAACGCCGCCTCGCGCAGTCGCCGTACGAGCCCGGTATAGCTCACCTCCGCCGGGCACCGTGTCTCGCACAGACCGCAGGTCAGACAGGAAGAGAGGGTGTCGTCACGAGACGGGTCGGTTTCCTCTCCGAGGTTGGCAGTGAGTACGTGCCGCCGTGGGCTTAACAAGCCGCCGACCCGAGCCACCGGACAAGTGGCCGTGCACTTGCCGCAGTCGTAACAGGCCCATGCGTTGGTGTCTCTCACCAGCTGCTGCATGTCAGGCCTCCATCTCCGCGCCTGTATCTGTGTTCGGCACTTCGATTTCCTCTATGGCATCGCGCAACGCGAATGGACTCGGTCCGATCGCGCGGACCTGGTCGGTGAACTCATCGATGACCTCGGCAAAGCGGGCCCCTTCGGCGGCCGAGATCCACTCCAGCCGCAGGCGACCCTCTTCAATCCCGAGCAGCTTGACCACCTTCATGGTCTTTTCGAACTGTTCCACGGCGCGCTCGTTGCCGAAGATGTAGTGACAGTCTCCGAAGTGACAACCCGACACCAACACGCCGTCGGCGCCCTTTTCGAAAGCGCGCAGCACGAACGCGGGTTGGATCCGCCCTGAACACATCACCCGGATCATGCGGAAATGCGGCTGGTGTTGGATCCGCGACACTCCGGCGGTGTCGGCGCCGGCGTACGAGCACCAGTTGCAGGCAAAGACCACGATGCGTGGGTCAAAGGCCGGTTTGGTGGCCTTGCGCGTCGCCGCCTTCTTCTTTTTTGGGGCCGCGCGCGGAGACGGAGTATCGGTCATTGGCGTGCCCCCCTTTGTTCATCGAAGAAGGCGTCGATCTGGGCGAGCACCTGCCGATCGGTGAAGTGCCGAGCCGTGATGGCGCATGACGGACACCAGCTGGCACAGGTTCCACAGCCCTTGCACAGCGACGCATTGATCTCAGCGGCATACACCCCGAACTCGGTTTCAAAAAGCGCCGGCGCCTGGAACTCGCAAATATCTACGCAATCGCCACATCCGCGGCAGATTTCGGGATCGACCACCGCCACCGCCGGATCCAGCCGCACCTGGTCGTAGGCCAGAAACACCGCCGCCTTGGCGGCCGACGCCGACGCCTGCGCGACAGTGTCGACGATATCCTTCGGCCCCTGCACCGTTCCGGCGAGGAACACTCCTTCGACCGCCGTCTCGACCGGCGCAAGCTCTGGGTGGCGCTCGAGGAAGAAGCCATCGAGACCAACGCTGGCCTTGAGCATCTCGTGGAAGTGATCGGTCTCGGGCTGCCGCGGCCGCATCCCGACCGACAGCACTACGAAGTCCGCCGGTACCTCGATGGTGCGGTTGAGAAGTTGGTCGAAACAACGCACCGCCTGGGCGCGTTTCTCGCCGACGATCTCGGGCCGCTCATCGGGTGGTATGCGAACGAAGAGCACTCCTTTGCCGCGGGCTTCGCGGTACATTTCCTCTGCGCCGGTCGATATCGTGCGGATATCTCGGTAGAAAATCGTGGTATCGATGCCGCGATCGGCGAGCTCGATGGCCTGCTTGATCGCGGTCGGACAGCAGTAGCGGGAGCAACCCGAGAAACTGTCCGGATCGCGAGAGCCGACGCACAGGATCAGGGCGGCGCTCGACGGCTTGGCGCCTCCAAAGCCGAGATCTCCTTCGGCGCAGAACTCGCGCTCCAGCTCTTCCGAGGTCACCACGTTTTCGAGCTCGTCGTAGCGGTGTTCCGAGCCCGGATCGTGAAGATCGGCGCCGGTCGCGAGGATCACCGCTCCAACCGGGAGCACCTCATCGACCGAGCCCTCCAGGGTGGCCTCGAAACTGCCCACGAAACCCGTAATATTCTTGACCTCGGTCTCGAGCAGCACCCTTGCTCCGCTTGCTTCCAACCGCTCGATCTTCTCGGCGAGCACCTCGCTCGCCGGCCGCCTGTTGGGATACAGGAGCATGAGGTTCGGTTCGGCGAGCCGGCCACCGAGGCGGTCCGTTTTCTCAACGAGGGTGACCGGGAAACCCTGCACAGCGAGGTCGGTGGCGGCCTGAATGCCGCCGATGCCGCCGCCGATCACCAATGCCGCCCGGGTCATGGCCGCCGAGCCCTCCTCGAGCTCTTCGAGGTGACACGCGCGCGCCACGCCCATGCGGATCAGCGCTACCGCCTTTTCCTGTGCGGCATCCGGCGTGGCGGCGTGGACCCAGGAGCACTGGTCTCGGATATTGACCATCTCCAGGAGGTAGGGGTTGAAACCGATTCGGTCGAGGGTCTCGCGAAAGACGGGCTCGTGAGTGCGAGGGGTGCAGGCAGCGATGACGATGCGGTTGAGACGGTGTTCGCGAATCGTCTCCACCAGTTCGTCCTGGCCGGTCGACGAGCAGGCGAAGAGGTCGGTACGCGCCACCTCGACACCTGGCAGGCTCTCTGCGTAGGCCGCCAGCTCCTCGACTTCGAGAACGCCGGCGATATTGATCCCGCAATGGCAGACCATGACTCCGACCCGCGGTGGACCGCCCAGTTCCATTGGCTCGGCCCGCTCCGTCGATTCCTCGACACGGTGGCCCGTGAGGTAGAGCTGCGCACGGGCCGCGGTGGCCGATGCCTGGGCCACGCAGTCGGGAATCACCTGCGGCCCGACCGCGCTCCCGCAAACGAAGACGCCGTCACGCGAGGTTTCCACCGCCGATATCGCCGGATCGCGGCGAGCGATGAATCCATTCTGATCTGTTTCGATGTCGAGAATTTCAGCGAGCCTGACGGCTCCTTCGTTGGGCGCAGCGGCCACCGAAAGCACAACCATATCGGCCGGGATCCTGGTCTCTTCATGACCGAGGGTGTCCTCGACAAAGACCTCGAGGCTATCGTCGTCGGGATGGTGAATCACCTTCGCGGGCCGGCCGCGCACATAGACCGCACTTGCCTGCTCCTTGGAGCGCTCGACAAAATCGTCGAAGCCTTTGCCGAAGGCGCGGAGGTCGGTGTAAAGGATCGTGATCTCCTCGACCTCGGGGTCGTGTTGGCGGATCAGCATCGAGTCCTTGACCGCGTTCATGCAGCAGAAACGGCTGCAGTAGGGACGGCCGCCCTCGCCGCGGGCACCAACGCACTGGATGAAGACAATCCGCTTCGGTGTTTCGAGATCTCCGGGCCGCACCACGTGTCCGTGGGTCACACCCGAAGCGTTGAGCATTCTCTCGAGCTCGAGGCTGGTGACGACGTTTGGGAGCCGGCCGTAGCCGTAGGCGCCGAGCTTCCGGGCATCGAACTCCTGGAAGCCGACGGCGACCAGAACCGAGCCCACGTCGAGCTCGACCTCGGACGGCATCATGTCGAAATCGATGGCATCGACCTCACAGGCCTCCATGCAGTGTCCGCACGGGAGTAGATTGGGTGGATAGTCGGGGTCCCTCTTCCGCTTGATGGTCTCCATCTTCTTGAGACGTTTTTTCTGGCGTTCGTTGAGGTGGGGCATGAAGTTCAGACAGGCGCCCGGATCGATCACGTAGGCAGCGGGTACCGACTGTGGAAAGGGCCGATAGATGGCCTTGCGCGCCATGAGACCCATGTCGAACTCGTTGCCGCCCACCTGAGGGCAGTGATCGACACACAGGCCACAGGCCACACACAGGTCTTCATCCACAAAGCGCGGGTTTTTTCGCACCCGCACCCTGAAGTCGCCCGCCTCGCCTTCGCAGCTGACGACCTCGGCGTTGGATATGACCTCGATCAAAGGATGCCGACCGGCATCCATGGCCTTAGGCCCGAGAATTCAAATGGCGCAATCCATGGTGGGAAAGGTCTTGTCGAGCTGGGCCATACGGCCGCCCAACGAAGGCGATTTCTCCACCACGGTGACCGGAATGCGGGCGTTGGCCAGGTCGAGGGCTGCCTGGATACCGGCGATCCCTCCTCCTATGACCAGCGCTCGCAGGGTCTTCGCGCCCTCCGATTCCGAGCCCGATGTGTCGAGCAACTCACTCATTTCAAAAATCTCCCAACAAGGTTTGAGTTCTTAGTTTTGGGTTTTGAGTTGTCCCCTCCCCACCAGGCAAAGATCCGGGCGGCTCGGAACTCAAAACTCATAACTCAACACTCACAACTCACGACTACGAACTCACCGGCGCCGCCTCTTCCTCCTTCTTTGTCCCGGCAGCGCTGCCATACTCCTCTTCAAAGGCTGACCAACCTGCATCGAATGCCCGCAGATTGAGTTCCTCGGTGCCCTTTGGCACCGAATCGGTGACGGCGCCACGCATCGCCTCGCGGGGCACGATCTTGGAAGCCGCCGCGAAGAATCCCAGCATGACGATGTTCTGCACGATCGCTCGGCCGATTTCCTCGGCAATTCGCGTGGACGACACCCCGTACGATGGCTGCCCCTTCTTGGGTTTAGCCTTGACGAGATCCCTCTCGTAGATCAGCATCCCGTCGTCCCGCAGCTCGTCGCGATACTTATCGTAGCCCTCGCCGGACATCACGACAAAGATGTCAGGGCGCCCGATGTACGGATACAGGACCTCGGTGTCCGAGACCGCGAGGGTGGTCGAGCAGGCAGACCCCCGGGCCTCGGGCCCGAAGCTCTGGATCATCGTCGCGTGCTTGCCGCCGTTGACCGCGCACGCGTGGCCGATGATGTGGCCGGCGAGGACCACGCCCTGGCCCCCGAACCCGGTGATGCGGATTTCCGTCCGGTTACTCATGGATCCACCCCCCTTCGGGGCCCATCGGCACGTAGCGGTCCCCCAGCACCTCCCCGTAATGGGAGTGCATCATGTCGAGGAAGGTCGGCCGCTCCTCGTCGACGAAGTTGCCGCAGATGATCCTGTCCTGGAATCCGATGTCGACCTCGCGCGTGTCGGCGCCGTGGCGAATCTCGGCCTCGTCGTGGTAAAACCGCATCAGATCGAGTCCACTCCCGAGCCGGTTGAGGCGCGCATAAAGCGTCGAGCACGGCGCGATCACCTCGATGAAGCGGAACCCCTTGTGGCGCAGCGCCATGCGAATACATTTGGTGAGGCGACGGATGTGCAAACACGTCCAACGTGCGACGAAGGTGGCACCGCAGCTCTCCGCCAGATGCGGTAGGTTGAATGGGCGCTCGAAATTGCCGAAGGGCATGGTCGACGAGCGCGCGGTCAACGGGGTCGTCGGGGCGTTCTGGCCGCCGGTCATCCCGTAGATGAAGTTGTTGACCAGAATCACCAGAATATCCATGTTGCGACGGGCGGCGTGAATGAAGTGGTTTCCGCCGATTCCGGAGAGATCCCCATCACCCGAAAATACGACCACCTGGA
>Ga0224513_10000348_pt1 | contig 17075 bp, 10 predicted proteins | sample SF_May12_sed_USG_5_FD_169109 | JGI IMG/M metagenome (GOLD analysis project Ga0224513, IMG submission 169109) | Sediment microbial communities from San Francisco Bay, California, United States - SF_May12_sed_USGS_21 | ecosystem: Environmental > Aquatic > Marine > Sediment | place: USA... | reverse complement strand
CGGTAATTGATGAAATAATTGCTTAAAAAGCGGAACTCAACAATTACTTCTTAGGGCAATTTTTTTAATAGAAACTTGAATGCTCGTCAAAGACGATTTGCACTGATTTTGCTTTTGGGACTGCTTCAGTTTTCAACAATTTCGGATTCCACTCTATTGTTGAATCTGTAAAAAATACCGACGGTAATTGCTCAAAAAATCACACTTTTCAGAGAATGTTAGATTTGTATTAAGATTATATGGAGTTATGAGACAGGCTGACCGGTTTAATAAAAGTTGTTAATAAAAATTAGGTCTTTCTAGCTCCTATTTTCTCCCTTTTTCTCCCAAAAACTTATTTTTTGTTTTTTTAAAAACCAAAAATAAAAAATATATGTTTTTGGCTTTTTCAGAATGCAGAAATGCCACAATGTGGCATTTCTTATTATACATATGAAAGCATGTATCTTTTGACATATGCTTCATATGTTTGATAGGAAAAGTTGCCTGTATTCTAAGCACTTGGAGCTTCGCTGCGCCATATTTTATTTTTTGAACAGGTTATAAATCGGAGAAACATCTTAACCAAGGGCCCGGGCAAACGTGAAGACATTCACCTCAGCTGCCTGGTTTTTGACAAGAATCCTGGCGCATTCGTTCACGGTTGCACCGGTGGTGAAAACATCATCGACCAGGAGTATCTTCTTATGTTTTATTTTTTCTGGCCTGTGCACCATGAAAGCGTTTCTGACATTTCTGCGCCGTTCAGCTCCGCTTAACCCGGTCTGGGGGTCGGTCCAGATATTTCTTTCCAGGATATGGGGGGCTATCTTCTGCCTCCACGTGGGAAATATTTTCTGGCAGAGAAGGAGGGCCTGGTTAAAACCCCTCTGGCGCAAACGCTTCGCATGGAGTGGTACGGGTATTAGTAAATCCGGTTGTGGCAGCTGCTGGCGCTGAAAGTATTGCTGCGATAAGGCGGCAAAGGTTGCAAGGCCATGCATTTTGCCCTTGTACTTGAAGATCTTGACAGCCTCTGCCACCGGTGGCTCAAAGCGCACAACCGCACGAGCCTGTTTAAAGTACCAGCTATTATTGAGACAATAGCCACAGAGGTGACTTTCGCCGGCTGCTTGATCGAATGGTATGCCGCACTTGTTGCAGAACGGCTCCTGAAGCAGTTGGACATCCTGCAGGCATTTTGCACAATAGGAAATTCCCCGGCGGCCTCTCAGGCCTGTGGAGCAGGCAAGGCAGTGCGCCGGGAAGAGAATATCAAGAAGGGGAGCCCAGAGTTCTGTTCTGAAAAGATTGTTCATTCTCACCAAGGTTTTGTTATGTACACAGACATATGCTTGACGTTGCAGCGCGCTGTTTGTTCCATTTAAGAAAAACCCTCAATATGCTCATTGCAATCCCTGATCGTATGTGCTAATTCTTGCTGCTCTTCCGGCACAGATGGATAGCTTTTATGTATCGATTGTAATAAAGATAACAGTGTCAGCCTGGCGGTCTGACAATTGACTATTCAGTTATTCCTGATCAGACTATATCACAGCTTCTATATATAAGGAAAGAAAATGACAGAACAAACCATAATATATACAGGAATCGATGAAGCCCCCGCCCTGGCTTCCTATTCCCTACTTCCCATCCTCCAGGCCTATACAAAGAGCTCCGGAATAGTCTTTGAAAATAAAGATATCTCCCTGGCCGGCAGAATCATAGCAAACTTTCCGGAAGCCCTGACCGAAAGCCAACGAATCCCGGATTTTCTGGCTGAACTCGGTGATCTCGTCAAGCTGCCGCAGGCCAATATTATCAAACTGCCAAACATCAGTGCTTCCATTCCGCAATTGAAAGCGGCAATCAAAGAGCTGCAGGGAAAAGGGTACCCCATTCCAGACTATCCTGAGGAGCCCAAAACTGATGCCGAAAAAAAACTGCAGGCACGCTATGCCAGGGTGCTCGGAAGTGCCGTGAACCCGGTATTAAGAGAAGGGAACTCTGACCGGCGGGCAGCTCCAGCTGTTAAATTGTTTGCCCGTAAGCACCCACATCATTTGATGAAGGAGTGGCCCGCGGGATCGAAATCACGCGTTGCACATATGACAGGGGGAGATTTTTACGGCAGTGAACAATCCACTACGGTCTCTGATGCCTGCGAGGCGCGAATCGAATTTATCAATGCCGATGGCCGGAGAACCGTGCTCAAGAAAACAATCTATTTAGTGGCTGGCGAGGTTCTTGATGCATCGGTTATGAATGTCCGTGCCCTCCGCAAATTCTATGCGGAACAGATTGATGAAGCGCGAAACGAAGGGCTCCTGCTGTCACTGCACCTCAAGGCGACAATGATGAAAATCTCGGACCCGGTCATGTTCGGTCACTGTGTCGCTGTTTTCTACAAAGACGTTTTCGAAAAACATGCTGCTCTCATTGAAGAATTGGGGGTAAATATCAACTATGGTCTGAGCGATCTCTACACTAAACTGCAGAGCCTGCCGGAAACGCAAAGGACTGAAATAGAAGCAGACATTGCAGCTGTTTACCAAACGCATCCGAAACTGGCCATGGTTGACTCCAGCAAGGGCATCACCAACCTGCATGTCCCCAACAACATCATCATCGACGCATCCATGCCCGTCTTCATCCGTGACGGCGGTAGAATGTGGGGGCCCGACGACCAGCTTCACGACTGCATCGCCATGGTACCTGACAGATGTTATGCGACAATATACCAGGAGGTCATTGAAGACTGTAAACAGCGTGGTGCCTTTGATCCTGCCACCATGGGAAGTGTTTCCAATGTCGGCCTGATGGCTCAAAAAGCTGAGGAATACGGGTCTCACGACAAAACATTTCTGGCCCCAACCTCCGGCATGATTTGCATTGTTGACAGCTTCGGCAGGACCCTGTTGCAACAGCCTGTGGAAGAGGGTGATATCTTCAGGTCGTGCCAGACAAAGGATGCACCAATTCGGGACTGGGTCAAGCTGGCAGTGAACAGAGCCAGGGTAACCGGTAACCCGGCGATCTTCTGGCTCGATGAAAACAGAGGCCATGATGCTGCGATTATTGCAAAGGTTAAGTCTTATCTGCCCAAACACGATACCACCGGCCTGGATATACGTATTATGCACCCGGTGGAAGCGATGCGCATTTCACTGGCCAGGATCAGAAAAGGTGAAGATACCATTTCGGTGACCGGCAATGTCCTGCGTGATTATCTCACCGACCTGTTCCCGATCCTTGAGCTGGGCACCAGTGCAAAAATGCTGTCAATCGTACCGCTTATGAACGGCGGGGGACTGTTTGAGACCGGGGCAGGCGGTTCGGCTCCCAAGCATGTCCAGCAGTTTCTTCAGGAAGGACATCTGCGTTGGGATTCCCTTGGCGAATTCTGCGCCCTTGTCCCTTCGTTTGAGCTTATTTACAGAACCTTCAACAATGAAAGGGCCCTGATTTTTGCGCAGACCCTTGACCGTGCAATAGGCAGGTTTCTGGAAAACGAGAAGTCACCTTCCCGTAAGGTGCATGAACTGGATACCCGTGGCAGCCATTTCTACCTGGCGCTATACTGGGCCCAGACACTGGCGGAGCAGGACAGGGACAGCTTTCTGCAGGCACGCTTTGCTGAGGTGGCGCGGAAGCTTGGTGAAAATGAAGAAAAAATTATTGCCGAGCTCAACGGTGCCCAAGGCCAACCCACTGATATTGGTGGTTATTACCGGCCGGATCCTGTTAAGACGGTCGAGGCGATGCGGGTCAGTGCGACATTTAATGCTATAGTGGATGCCCTTTAATCAATTGCAGAAGCTCTGCTGTCTTCCGCTCCATGAGTTGTCTGTCACCGCGACTTTCAACATTTAAGCGCAGTACTGGTTCTGTATTGGATTTGCGCACATTGACGCGAAAGGTTTCACAGGAAATGCTCAGACCATCGGTATGGTCTTTTTCGCATGGAGCACCTTGGAAATAATTCTCAATACGCGCCAGTACCGCATCAGGATCAGCGACCTTAAGGTTTATCTCTCCGCTGACAGGATAAAGTGCCATGCGCTCAGCCACCATTTTCGACAGTTCCATATTCTTCCGGCTCATAAGCTGCCAGACCAGGAGCCATGGAATCATGCCGGAGTCACAGTAATTGAAATCGCGGAAATAATGGTGGCCTGACATTTCCCCCCCGTAAAGGGCATCTTCAGTCCGCATGCGCTCCTTTATAAAAGCATGCCCGGTCCTGGCCATTATTGGCAAGCCCCCCTTCCTGTTAACAATATCTCTCGTGTTCCATACCAGCCTGGGATCATGAATAATTTTCCGGGTGGCATCTTCGGCGCGCAACAGTTCCCCGGCAAGCAAACCCACAAGGTAGTATCCTTCTATAAAATTTCCCCTTTCATCAAACAGGAAGCAGCGGTCAAAGTCACCGTCCCAGGCAATACCGATGTCAGCCTTCGCCTCGATGACTGCCCGAGCTGTGTTGTGCCGATTTTCAGGCAGCAGCGGGTTCGGAACCCCGTGTGGAAATTTGCCGTCCGGTTCATGCTGCAGCTTTACAAGTGTTATGGGCAACCGTTTTTCAAGAAGATCAATGACCGGGCCGGCGCAGCCGTTGCCTGCATTGACAACTGCCTTCAATGATTTTAAAGAGTCCGGTTCAATATAGCTCAGGATATGATCTATATACTGGTCGCGGATATATGACTGGCGCACAACTCCCGCTGTCTTTGCCTTTATAATGGTATTGTTCCGCATAATTTTTTGAATTTCCAGCAATCCCGTATCACTGCTTATGGGGCGGGACTGGCTGCGCACAAACTTCATGCCGTTATATTCTGCAGGGTTATGACTGGCGGTCACCATTATACCGCCATCGGCATTGAGCGCACCTGTTGCAAAGTATACCTCCTCGGTGCCGCAAAGCCCGATGTCGAGCACCTCTGCCCCGCAGCTTGTAAGTCCCCGGGATAAAGCCGTCTTCAAAGCCGGGCTGGAAAGACGGATATCGTATCCGACAACGACTCGCCTGGCCTTGAGAAAGGTGACAAAGGCCTGGCCGGTCTTAAAAGCGATATCCTCATTGAGTTCATCAGGCACGCGGCCCCGGACATCATACGCCTTGAAACAGCTGAGTCCTTTCTTTTCAGTATCCTGCATAATTCATTCTTTTTATAAAATTTCAGTCTTCAGGAAATTACTATTCAGTAAAATCGTGTCCGTATCGTTTGATTTGGAAACTCCACGGGGCCGCTTGCGCACTCGCCGAGGAATCTGCGGGGAATCTTGTTACGCCAGAAACATTACAGTATGAAATGCACTCGGTTATACTCTGTTGTTTAAGGTGCATACACTCATTGATGGTTTTCATACCGCAATTCTGTATGCATAGCAAGAATTACCGTATTGATTGGTGCTCAAGCTTCAGCTTGACTTCAAATAATAGAGAGGGTAAGAACTGTGAACATCCGTTCTGGGAAACTCGATGCGGACAGGTACTATGCCGTAATATATTGATATTGCCGGGCCCAGTTGATGGCCACGGGACTTTTTGCGATTGCATGAAAAATCATTAACAATTGTTTACCCTCGATACGTACAATTTTGAAAATATGAACAATTCTGGCTCATCACCGAAAATAAGTGGCTTGCTTATAGGGGGCTCCGGCCTCATAGGCGGCTTCCTGCTGCATTATTTCAAAACCAAGACCCCTGAAATTGATGTCAGGGCCCCGAACAGCAAAAAACTGAGCCTTCGGGAACTTAACGACATCATTAGTTATTTTAAAAGGTATAAGCCTGATTTTGTCATTAATTCGGCTATTACAGCCATCAGAAGCGATGCCCTGCTGTCATACGAAGTCAATTATCTGGGGAGCATCAACCTCGCCCGGGCAGCACTTGCTTTGAATATTCCATATATTCACATCAGCTCAGCGGCCACCCTGCCTCCAGGCGAGAACCTGACCGAAGAAGACCACCTGCCCTTAAACGCTTCCCTGCCAAACTATGCCAAGTCCAAGCTGATGACCGAGTTGACCTTAAGGCACATGCATGAAAAATATGGCTTGCAATACACTCTCATCAGGATGGCCATTGTCTATGGGGCCCATGACCACAAAATACAGGGCATCAACAGGTTATTGTTCAATATGGTGGACCGTGCCATGCCCTTTATGCTGACCAAGAAAAAAGGAGTGCTCCACTCATATTCTAATGCCAGCAAAGTACCCTATTTTATTCACTATATCCTAAAAAACAGGGAGAAGTTCTCCGGTCAGCATTTTCATTTTGTCGATCCGGAACCGGTAGACCTCGCCAAGCTTATTCTGACCATTAAGGATTATATGAACCTCAAGACCCCGCGTGAGATTTATATTCCTTACCCAGTCGCCAAAGCGGGGAATAATTTTATGACCTGGGTTATTAAGGCTTTCAACCGCATAGGATACAAGGCCCATATGCCGGCAGAGATGATCTTTCTGGAAAACTTTTACAAGACGCAAACCTTGTCCTGTGAAAAGCTGAAAAAATCGGGCTTTGTTGACCCCAACCCCCAGGCAACAATTTTTACGGAGCTCCCTGCCCTTATTGAATACTACATTGCACGCTGGGAGCACCTGAACCTGTTTTCCTCCTTCAGCAGCAAGGATTTCAAGTTATCACATCCAATGGAACAAAAGGCTGGCCCGGCTGAGGAAGTTGCGGAAATATTCATGAATTCTCCGACAAAACTGCTAGATACCATGCAAAATGAGGGTATCGAACCTTTGAAAGAGATTCTGTAATCATTCTGTACTGATGAAGTTATTTCACTTTCTCCGGGCAGTATTCGTAATTCACTTTGCCTTGTTTCTGACCCTGCTGGTAAGTCTGCTTACGCTCTTTATGACCCTGGTTCTGCGCAGGAATGCTGCTTCTGTTCAGGGCCTTGCTGCCTGGTGGGCCACCTCTATCTGCCGTGCCGGAGGTGTGGAGGTGGCTGTTGACGGGAGGGAGGAGCTTGATCCTGAAAAGCCATATATATTTGCCGCAAATCACCAGAGTCAGTTTGATATCCTCGTTCTGCAGGGATTTCTGGGCGCCGATTTTCGCTGGCTTGCCAAAAAAGAACTTTTTAGAGTGCCTATCTGGGGGCCTGCCATGCGCCGGGCGGGATATATATCCATTGACCGCAGTCATGGCAGGCAGGCCATTAAAAGCCTGGATGAAGCTGCACAAAAAATTGCTGCAGGCACTTCGGTTATTATTTTTCCTGAAGGCACCCGCAGCAAGGATGGCAAACTGTATGACTTCAAAGCCGGTGCCATGGTGCTGGCAATAAAATCCGGCGTACCCATTGTCCCGGTCGCCATACTTGGCACTTATGAAATCCTGCCCAAGGGCAAGCTGCTGATGACCCCCGGAAAGGTTCAGATCCGGGTAGGCCGCCCCATAGAAACAATAAATTGCAATTCCACGGACAAGCATAAACTGGCAAAGGTTTCACAGGAGGCCCTGGCCGAACTTCTAAACACATGACTTCCGGTGCGAAAACTAATGACAGTTGACTATTGAGGCTGTATGCGATAATGCTAACTGGCCAGGCAATACGCAAACCTTTGCAAATAGTTACAGAATAAAATAATGTGTGATTTTTATATTAAAATGCTGCAGTTAGGGGTAAAGTTCTGCTATTGCGTAACAGGAATAAAAGGCTGAAGAAAATGAAATCATTGCTTTGCAAGCAACACTTGAAACCGAAACACAGGAATTGTTTCCTGCAGGGCAACAATGCCGTTCTGCATTCTGCGTTTGCTTTTCTTATTATTCTGGCAACCCTGTTGCTTGCAGTGCCTCTTTCCACCCTGGCAGCTGAAAAGCCCAACACCCTCGTCCTGCCTTTCAAGATAAATACCCCGACTGACCGGGCTCGCCTGACGCAAACAATTGACGCTGCTTTGACAAAGGCCCTTGAGGCAGGTCCTGCGCGCATGCGGACCTTCAGGATGTTTCCCCGGACCGAAGCGGAAAACATTTTTGATTATACCACGGCTTGGCCCCCCTCATATGAAGCCATACAGCAGTTTGGCACCGAAGCTGCTGCGGATGTAAGCTATGTGGCCGTCGGCTCTCTCACAAAACTTGGCGACAGTATCAGTCTTGACATAAAGGTATACGACCTGCTCGATCCTTCTTCCCAGACATTTTACTACCTGGATGGCCAGGAACTGGAAAATGTCGAGGGCTCCATGGATAAAATCTTCAATGATGTACTGGCCTATACTGGCCGTTCCTTTCTGATAGCCAGCATTGCCCCGCAAGGCAATGCCAGAATTGACAGCGGTGCAATATTACGAAGCATTTCCAGTCGCGCTGGCGACATCTATGAAGCTGAGCAGCTGCGCAATGACATGAAGAACATATTTAAAATGGGTTACTTCGATGATGTCAGGCTCAGGGTGGAGGATACAGAAAAGGGCAAAGCAGTAATTTTTGAAGTCAAGGAAAAACCGGTCATCGGCCAGGTTACCATTCGTGGTTACGATGAGTTAAAAGAAGATGACATCCGGGAAGTCATCTCTGTCATACCAAACACCATCCTCAACCCGCAAAAAATACGCGAGGCCGCTGATAATATTAAATCGCTGTATAAGTCTAAAGGGTTCTATAATACCGAAGTAACGTCGGAAATCACCTATCCCAAAGCTGATCAGGTGAAGGTTGAGTTTGCCATTCAGGAGGGAGAAAAAGTTTTTATCAAGGATATACGTTTTGCCGGTAACGAATCCTTCAAGGATAGTGAACTTCTGAAGGTTATGGGCACCAAGGAAAAAGGGTTGCTGTCATGGTTTACCGACTCAGGGGTCCTGAAACGCGACATCCTCGAACAGGATGCTTCCAGAATCACCTCTTTTTATCATCATCACGGCTATATCGAGGCAACTGTAGGCATGCCTGAAATCACCCAGGATGGCGAATGGCTCTATGTGACCATTGAAATCTCCGAGGGTAACCGTTACAGGGTTGGAAACATTGAACTCACAGGTGATATTATCGGCGTTAAGGAAGAGCTCCTTTACCTGGTCAAAATCCGCGATGAGGAATATTTAAGCCGCAATCTCCTGCGTGAGGACATTCTGCGTCTGAATGACTTCTATGCTGAAAACGGATACGCGTTTGCCGAAGCCACCCCAACTGTCAATACGAACAGAGAAGAAAAGATTGTTGATATTGCCATAGATATCAATAAGGGGGACCTTGTCTATATCAACAGGATAACCATCAAAGGCAATACCCGGACCAGGGACAAGGTTATCCGCAGGGAACTCCTTATTCGAGAAAAAGGAGTTTTTGATTCAAAGGCCCTGCGCTTGAGCCACCAACGCTTGATACGCCTTGATTTTTTCGAAGATGTCTCCATAACTCCAGAACCCACACCGGATAAAACCAAGATGGACCTGGTGGTTGAGGTCAAGGAAAAACCCACGGGGGCTTTCAGTATCGGGGCCGGGTACAGTTCGGTTGACGCCCTCATGTTCATGGCTGAAGTCAGCCAGAACAATTTCCTGGGCCGCGGCCAGCGCCTTGCATTATCCGGTAGTATCAGCGGCACAGCGGCCCGCTACAACCTGGGTTTTACCGAACCCCATTTTTACGATTCCCAACTCATGTTGGGGTTTGATCTTTATAACTGGGAACGTGAATATGACCTTTACACCCGGGATTCAAAAGGATTTTCCATTCGTTTCGGTTACCCGGTATGGGAATTATGGAACGCATCCTTTTCCTATGGCTACGATGATACCAATTTGACTGATGTGGATTTCGACAATGTGGCGCCCTCCATCATCCAGTCGCTGGATATCAATACCTCAAGCTATGTAACATTCAACCTGTCGCGAGACACCCGTAACAATTTATACGCCACCACCAGCGGCACATACAACCTTCTTCACACCAAATATGCCGGCGGCTTCCTCGGCGGTGACAGCCAGTTTACCAAGGTTGACGGTGCCTCAAGCCTGTTCCTGCCCGGTTTCTTTATTGATGAGACCGCCTTCCACTTCAGACTTTCAGCCGGACAGGTGTGGGAGAACGAAGCTGGTGCGCTTCCTGACTATGAAAAATTCTACCTCGGCGGTATTAATACAATCCGCGGTTATAAAACGCGATCCATAGCTGTTACCTACACTGACCCGGATACTGGAGTAGAATATGAAGTCGGCGGCAAAATCATGTGGTTTGCCAACCTGGAATATCATTTTCCCCTTGTCAAAGCTGGAGGGTTGCGGGGATTGGTGTTTTATGATGCAGGGAATGTCTATGAAAGTGAATGGGACTTTAATAATATCAAGCAAAGTGTCGGCGCAGGTCTCCGCTGGATGTCGCCCATGGGACCCATGCGGCTTGAATGGGGCTATGTCATTGATCCTGAGCCGGACGAAGACTCAAGCAACTGGGAATTTAGCATGGGTGGAAGTTTTTAATTAAAGCTATACTCCTTCAGCACTCGATAAATAGAAAATTCTGCTTTCTTTCTTGGGCTGCATCCTCTTTTGCTGCAGTGACATGTTACATAACCCCTTTTTATTCAGATGGACGAACTCCTCAGTTTATTGGCCACTGACCATAAGCGTATCAATCTTGCCGGATTGCAGGGGAGCAGCTATGCTTTTGTCGCTGCCAGGATTGCTGCCAAGATCCGCAGGCCCCTTCTTTTCATAGCGCCATCGGAACGCCAAGCTGAACTTGCTGTGCAAGATATCAGCCTGTTTTCATCGATACCGGTAATCCTCTATCCCGGTTTCGATATCCCTCCATACACCCCCCTGTCACCTGATCAGACTACGGTTGCAGAACGGCTCAATGCACTTTATCGGCTTCTCACGGCTGATGAACCAGTTATCTTTGTTGCCTCCTGTGAATCATTGCTGCGCAGGGTCATGCCGAAAAGTACCCTCGGGTCTTTGGCAGAATTAGTTATCCATGGTGAAGATATTGAACAGGAGGGGTTTATCCGGAGCCTGGTTGCCCTGGGTTATGAACATGTCGCACTGGTCCAGGCCATTGGGGATTTCTCTGCCAGGGGTGGAATTGTTGACGTTTTCCCTCCAGGCTACGAGGCCCCGGTAAGACTTGATTTTTTCGGCGATACAGTGGAATCTCTGAGAACATTTGACCCCATATCTCAACGCTCCATCATGGAAATAGATGAGGCTGTAATTCTTCCTGCCAGCAACATTCTTTTTCCTCAGGTTGCCTCAGCTGATCATGTACGGATTCAATCCCGCTTTAAAAATACAGCTGAAACCCTTAACTGGCCCCTTGCTGCACTTGACGTTTTATTGGAAAAAATAAGCTCGGGCCGGCGATTTCCCGGTATTGAATTTTTCCTGCCGCTTTTTTACAGCGATGCAGATGACTGCCCCTGCCCCCTGCAATATCTTGCGGAAAACACGATTGTCTTCATGGCTGACCCCATTGAAATAAAGAACTCAATTGAACTGGCCTGGGAGCGGATCCAGGCAAATTATCATGCGTCTCTATCCTCTGAAACCCCTGCCCTTGCTCCGGAAACTGTTTTTGTTTCGCCTGATAATTTATCCCGGGAGTTAAGCGCATATACCCAGGTCCGGGGTTTGAACTTTCTGGAAAATGATGAAAATGGGTCCCAAACCTTACATTTTACCTCGAAAAACCACCTGCTGCTCAAACAGGAGGTAGATCTGCAGCGAAAACAACAGGGGCTTCTCCTGCCCCTGGCTAATGTGCTTAAAGAGTGGAGCGCAGGGGATGAACTCGTTGCCATGGCCTGTCGTTCCATGCGTCATGGGATGCATCTTGCTGAACTGTTAAGCCATTATGATATTACAACATATATTCATGACGGGCCGCTGGAGCTTTCTTGCTTTAAGAAGACCAGTGGGTCATCAACGGTGCTTCTTTTAAACCAGCCCATATCAGAGGGTTTTGATCTGCAATTGACCCCAACCATGCAATTGCATGTCCTGTCCGAAAACGAACTGTTTGGAGAACGGCGCCTCGGTCCGAGAAAAAAAAGAAGGCCTGCGAGAGAAGACCTGCTCCGCTTTGATGAATTGGACCGGGGCGACATCGTTGTCCACCGGGAACACGGTTTAGGGATTTATCAGGGTCTGGTCACATTGACCTTTAAGGAGATCAGCAATGATTTCCTGGAAATTCATTACCAGGGCGAAGATAAACTGTTTGTGCCGGTAGACCGCTTAAACTCCATCAGCAAATACAAGGGCATCTCCGACAAAAGACCAAAGCTTGACAAACTGGGCAGCAAAACCTGGCTGCACACGAAAAAAAAGATCAAAGAATCCGTCTGGCAGGTCGCCCAGGATCTCTTAAAACTATACGCCAAAAGGGAACTGCAGAAAGGATTAGCCTTTTCCCAGCCCGGCGAACTCTTTCATGAACTGGAAGAGTCATTTTCGTTTGATGAAACTTCCGGGCAGCAGAAGGCTATTTCCGACGTGCTTGATGATCTCACCTCTGGACAGATAATGGACCGTCTTATCTGCGGTGATGTGGGGTATGGCAAGACGGAGGTTGCTGTTCGGGCTGCTTTCAAGGCCATTGAAGATGGCTTCCAGGTTGCCATGCTGGTGCCAACAACTGTTTTGGCTGAACAGCATGCAAAGACCTTCCTGGAGCGCTTTGCCGGTTTCCCGGTACTTGTTGAAAGTATCAACCGGTTCCGCTCGCAGGCTGAACAGAAGGCTATACTCCGCAACCTTAAGGCCGGTAAACTCGACATGATCATCGGCACTCACCGGCTTCTATCCAAGGATGTTCATTTTAAGAGGCTCGGCCTGCTCATTATTGATGAAGAACACCGTTTTGGCGTAAGCCACAAGGAAAAGGTCAAGCGCTTCAAGGCTGAGGTCAATGTCCTTACCCTCAGTGCCACCCCGATACCCAGGACATTGCAGCTTTCTCTTCTCGGCATCAGGGACCTATCGGTGATCAACACGCCACCAGAACAGAGACGTCCCATCAAGACCTTTGTTGCCCGTTATGACGAACTGGTCATCAAGGAGGCCATAACCAGGGAATTGCAACGGGGCGGCCAGACTTTTCTTGTGCACAATAGGGTCCGGTCAATTGAGGAAATGGCGCGCAAGGTTGAAAAATTAACACCACAGGCCAGGATAGCTGTTGCCCATGGCCAAATGGCTGCAAAACAGCTGGAAGAGATCATGGTGAACTTTGTCAGCAAGGCAATAGATGTCCTGATCTGCACCACGATAATTGAATCGGGCCTTGACATCGCCAGCGCCAACACCATTATCATCACCAGGGCCGACAGGCTGGGCCTGGCTGAAATCCACCAGTTGCGAGGCCGGGTCGGCAGAAGCAGTGAACAGTCCTACGCCTATCTTCTGGTCCCCAGCCTTGACGGCCTTGCCAAAGAAGCCAAAGAGCGGCTGCGCGCCCTTCTTGACCACTCCGAACTGGGTGGGGGATTCAAGCTGGCCATGAGCGATCTGCAGATACGCGGCGGCGGCAATATCCTTGGTGTCTCACAGAGCGGCCATATTGCAGCGGTTGGTTATGATCTGTATCTGGAACTTCTGCAAAACACGGTTTCAGACCTGAAGCGCCAGGCTGCAGATGAAGAAATCGTTGAAATAATTGAACCGGAGATAAACCTGCAGATTTCAGCATACATTCCTGAAACATACATTGTGGATACACCGCAACGCTATATTGCCTACCGTAAAATCGCTTCTATAATTGATGCTATACAGCTGCAGGACCTCAAAGAGGAATTGCAGGACAGGTATGGTCCGCTGCCCGGGGAAACGCAAAACCTTTTTGATATGATGGCCTTAAAGATAAAAATGAAAAAGATCATGATCACCAAGCTTGAGCAGGGCAAGGATATGCTTGTTTTTTCCTTTCATGAAAAAACGTGCATTGGACCCCAGAAAATTCTTGATCTCGTTAAAATGTCAAAAAACAGTATCCGGTTTTCACCCGATGCAAGGCTTTTGGCCCCATTGTCAAGCCAGGTAAGCCACTCACCGCAAGCCATTCTCCATACTGCCAATGAAATTGTCGACTATCTGCAACCTGGAGTTTCCTACTAGTTAATATAATTGACAATTTGATCTCTTTGCCTGAATAGCTTTGTTTGTGTTTCCTACTGTGCAGCCTTTAAAATAACTCAAAAAATCAATGGGTTGAAGCAAATTGCATTTGACATTTTGTTCAGATATTAGTTAGTAGCTAAAAGGCTTTTAGCACTTCTCTTTATTGCTTGAAAGCTTTATAAGGCCTTTTTTAAAAAACTATTAACTCGGAGGAAGGTGAGAATGAGAAAAAGTATCACATGCATTGGGGGATTGGCTCTTTCTTGTGCCGTAGCATCAACAGTATTTGCAGGGGCTGTTGAAAACAAGACAAACTGGAGTGCTGAATATATCAGGACCCTGAACCGGAATGCGGCAACGGACTATGCCGACATTGCTGCCTACAACCCGGCTGGAACGGTAAAGCTTGATGAAGGGTTTATTATTAATGGTTCTGTTCAGTTCTTGTCTAAGAAATATGAAAACAATATCACGCTCGGCCCCGCAACTGTCTTGAGTCTGGAATCAGATGAGCCGTCATATATTCCTGGTATATTTGCTGTTTACAATAAAGGGTTGTTCTCAATTTTTGGAGCTTTCTCCAATGTGGGTGGCGGCGGCAAGGTTGACTTCAGCCAGGGAGACGCTACAACACTTTTAATCGCTAGCTCTTTGATCGGCCAACCCTTTTGTCCATTTAATCCTCTAAACCCTCCCGCTGGTGGCGTATGTGTAGCTGGCCCGGCCAGTCAACAGCTGACTGGTGAAAGCCATTATTTAGGCTATACCCTGGGCGCAGCATATGCGATTAATGACATGTTTTCTTTTTCCGTGGGCCTGCGATATGTAAATGCCTCTAAAGAACTCAACGCCTCTGTGACACTTTTGGATGCTTCGCTAAATCCCTATAATGTGCCGATTAGCTTTGAACAGGACGGTGACGGCTGGGGTGGCATCTTCGGAGCCAATATAGCGCCTAATGAAAAGCTCAACATCGGTATGCGCTATGAAACCAAAACAAATATTGACCTGAAGGCAAAAGTTCCACCTGGCCTTGGCACACCTATTCTTGCAGGTCTTGGTATAATCAACGGCGTAGAAAATCCACGTGACCTGCCCGCTCTGTTGGGGCTTGGGGCTTCCTACTGGATTTCACCGAAACTGCGGACTGAGGTTAACCTCACCTATTACTTTAACGAAAATGCAGACTGGGGTGGCGATGAGAACAATGTTGACAATGGCTACGACATTGGAATCACTCTAGAATATATCTTTAATGAAAAGTTAACCGGCAGTGTAGGGTACATGTTCACTAGTCTTGGCATGGATCCGGAATACATGCTGCCGGAAAACCCGGAACTCGATGCTAATACCCTGGGTGCCGGAATAGCTTACGCATTCAGCGAGAAATTCCATACAAATTTTTCAATCGGCAACAGCTTTTATACGGACGATTCATTTGTTGCGCCGCCACCCATCGAGTATAAAAAGAATGTCTTTTTTATGGCCCTGGGTCTCGAATATCGTTTCATGTAAAGCATAAAAGATTTAACTGGATGAGAAAAAGCCCCGGCGATGAGACCGGGGCTTTTTATTGTCAATAACTTTTGGGGGATCAGCAAACCATGTGGTCGGGGCGGCAGGATTTGAACCTGCGACCTCCTGCTCCCAAGGCAGGCGCGCTAACCAGGCTGCGCTACGCCCCGATCCTCCTGGATGTCAAAGCCCTATTCCCTAACATTTGAGACAGTTTGGAGTCAAGGAAAAAGGTTGAACTTCCCGGGAAAAAGATTTAAATTTCTTTGTTGCTAAGGTATTGACGAAGTTTGCTATATATACTATACAACCCGCTTCTGATAGTGTTCCTCGGTAGCTCAGTTGGTAGAGCAGGTGGCTGTTAACCACCTTGTCGCTGGTTCGAGTCCGGCCCGGGGAGCCAAAAATAGCAAGGGGGTTAGGCTTTTTGGCCTGACCCCTTTTTTTTGTTACGCAACCTCTTGAGCAACCTTAAGGGTATTTGCAATACCTCCTCATTTCCAACATAAATGCATAATAAAACCACCTGCTGTATTTCTCAGGAGAGCTCTACATGTCCACTGTACATGTTGAGACAAATTTAGCTTGCCCAAACCATAGATGTTGGCAAGACATCTATACTTTCTGTTAACTCTTCCTAACCATAAAATTGCGGCTAAACCCCCAACTCATTTTGGTTAAAATCCCACGAAATCTATTACAAGCTATTTCCTGAAATCTGGATTTCAACTCAATACCGTTTTGTATTTATTGAAATTAACTTAAAAAATGTGCTGCTTAATAAAGCAGTAAAGGTAGGCTCAGTTTTTGCATCGTAGCAATTAAGTGGTAATTATTCCCTATCGGAATCTGTTATCAATATAAGCAAGGAAACTTTTTACAAGACACAAAATATTAACTTCCGTTGAAATAATGAATACTCATTATTTTCATAATATATCAATTCTTCTGGTCATGATCGGCTTATGTTTCATGATCGTTTCCGTGAAAGTCAGTCTGAAAATTAATGAAACAGTCAGTCAGGCAACCAATCGAAAATGGTCCGTAATAACCGGCTTGATGATTTTGTTTCTCCTGGGATATAGCGCTTTCCTGTATCTCCAGTTCCAGAGTATGGATCAATATCTGGAACTTATAACAGGCATCGTGTTTCTTGGAGGGGCGCTTTTCGTACTGATCGTTATGGGCGTAATAAAAAAAACTTTGCTCTTAATGAATACCGCTTCCCGGGCACTTGAAAATGAAATGCAGGAACATAAGCTGCTTTCTAATAAGGATGAGAGTACCGATGCGGAGCACAGGGGCGGAGCAGCCCGTAGTAGTGATGAAGTCTCTGTAATGGCGATGGAGCGAAGGGGCTGCATTGTCCAGCTTTATTGATGAGACAACCAGAAATGGGAGGATCTTGTTGGATAAAGCAAAGCCTTTCAATTAAAAGGCTGGACGATAGGAGCGGGATGAGCCGAGAAT
>Ga0224513_10000345_pt1 | contig 17148 bp, 25 predicted proteins | sample SF_May12_sed_USG_5_FD_169109 | JGI IMG/M metagenome (GOLD analysis project Ga0224513, IMG submission 169109) | Sediment microbial communities from San Francisco Bay, California, United States - SF_May12_sed_USGS_21 | ecosystem: Environmental > Aquatic > Marine > Sediment | place: USA... | reverse complement strand
ACTCGGACAATAGGTCCTTGAGACGTTTCGCAATGATCCGTGACGCTGGCTCTTTAGTCTTGGAATCCACGAATATCCTCCATGAAACTGACGGTTTCGGCCCACCATGGCCATTGCGAATCCCACGTCTCCAAGGACCAGCCCCATATCACCAGCCCGTCGGCATTCTGACGGCACACATTCAGCTGCTTTCGCCAGTAGTCGGCTGGGATCCAACCGCCGCCCAGCGGGGTGCTCGGGTGGTATTGCGGCCAGATAAACGGATAGATGGGCTTGTTGTACATTTTGGCGGCATCGAGATTTTCCCTGGCGTACGACTCCCAGCCCGACTCATCGTCATAGAACGTGTAGATGCTCGGAAACAACACGTCGACCAGCTCCGACAGCGGCATCACGCGGCGGCATTGTTCTATCCATTGCTGGTACCTTGGGTCCAGCGGGCCACGGTTGGCACGCCAGTAATCCCTGATCGGCATGATCCCGTAAAAACCATATTTCAGGTCGGGCCGTTCGTCGCGGGCCGTGTTGATCACAAACGAAAGCTTGGCGATGCTGACCGCCGTCTGGGCGTCGCTGCCCAGAACCGACCAGTTCTCGACGTCCAGACAAATCAGCCTCCCGCGTGCCTGGTTGCGTACCGCCGCGCGGATCCTGTCTTCGTTCGGCTCGCTTCTGTCCTGGCCCTTGTCCCACAGCGCATGCGCGCCAAGAATGCGGATCTTTGCCATACCCAGCTCGGCCGACGACGGCTTGTTCTTGTATTTGATGCCGTCAAACACGGTGAACGGGAACGAATCAGCCGAAGCGATCGAGACGATGAAGGTCATCATCAACATCATGATGGCGGGAGTCATGTTCGCCACCTAGCCCATCTTCTTTGCGACCTCGCGGCCTATTGTTTTCCGACCCACGATCGCTCCGCCACCGATGACACCGGTTCCAAAGAGCGCACCAACACCTAGCTTCAGCCAGTCGATCGCGGCGTTGACACGTTGGGCCTCGGTACCAACGAACGAACTGACGTCGCGCACCTGCGTTCCGATACGGTCAAGCTCTCGGCCGAAATCGCCAAGTTGCTCTGTGGTGCAGCCCGTGCAGCAGAACAGGAACAACACAAACAAGGCGCAGCAGGACAGCAGAAACAAAACGTTGAATTTTTTATTGTGCACTGCCAAACCCTTTCCGTTATTCAGATGGCCACACGACGCCTCGCAATTGCGTCCCGGTACACTTGCGAACCACCCTTCTTTTTCGACCGATCGACAACAGATCGTCAAGCAACGGAAACATTCGGGCCACGACATAGTTGTCCATGGCTCTCGTGAGGGCGTAAACGCAGGCATCATAAGAACGAACTGGCGACGCACAAAAAAAAGTTATTGCCGGTGGATCTATGTTGCACTCGCCATATTCCCACAATTGTTGCGCAGCCCTGGCGACCTCACCCACCAGCCCGCACGTTATCGTGAAACACATGCAAGAACATACGGCGGACATAGCGGTTCGATGGTCGCTCAAAAGAACCGTGGCTTCGTCACGGTACCCACCAAAAATCGCGGACGCTCGCTTGACCCAGTTTTTGACGTGTAGATATTGATTGGCGGGCGCGTGGTTCCGCAACAATCTCAGAATCTGCAGGCAGGCACGTTCGAAGTCGTATTCGATGTTGTAATCAATGTCGCGTATCAACATTTGGCATCGCCGACGCGTCACGGACCTTGTCCACCTTGAACCGATCGGGTCCCACATACGCGGGGCAATAAGCTTTTTTCTCGCATCGCTCGACAACGCGTTATCGATCGTGTCGCAAAGGCTTGCGATCGGGGTATCGACACAACCCGGGTCCAGTTTCGGATCGCCCTCGCCCCAAACGGCTAGCGCGCCCAGCCATGGCCCCAGTCGGCAATCGGTGTTTGCCGGCTCAGCCAGCAGCGTCTTAAACACAAGCAGTCCCCACTTTGTTTCATTGCGGCAAGGTCGGGTCGGGTTCAACCGGGTCGGAAAACTTAAAAAACGGGGACACTTGCTCTCGCAAGGCCCCGCCGATGGCCGGCACTCCCGCCAGTCCATCTACAGCAGCGTATGGCCGGCCAAGCATGATCTGTGCAGCGACGGTGACACCGACGCCCGGAACGCGAATCAGCTCGTTGAAGCTGGCCGTGTTGATATCTATCGGGAAATCTGGAGCCTGATCCTTGCCCAGAAGTGCAATAAAGACCAGGTCCTCAATGGCAACGGCCGCGCGGTGGGTCGCTTCGGTCATCTTGTCGACCGATGCAATGAGCCTTGGAACGTCCTTTGAAATGGCTTCGGCCGCGTTTGCGAACCGTCGATCATACAACGCGTCCTGCGTTGGCCACGACACGTTGTTAACCTCCCACGTGGGCAGCTCGGGCACTTCTTTTGTTTGGCCGGTGACGCTTTTATTGGACAGGATCACGGCAAACAGAACAAACATCAGTGATCCGACAACAAGTAACTCTGCGGTGAGACGCCTTGAACTCATAACGGAAATCCTTTTAAAAGGCCCCCGCCGGCCCCTGGAGGAAAGGCTAGACGGGGGCGAGGAGGAGAAAGCTAGCGAATAAACCAACCGATCAAGATGCCGACAAAAACGCAGCCAATGTAAATCAACAAAAGCAGCGGCCAGTCATACCATAGCGATTCTGTTTCGATCAGGTCGCGTTCTGTCGTTTCTCGCGTGTAGTCGCCGCCTGGTCCAAGCTTGACCACCGGCACATCACCGTCGTCTGATAGGTGTGGTGACATTGTTTTTACTCCCGATTTTGGGTAAACGCTTGGGGCGTTTACGTCCATTGGCCTTGGCGATAACGGCATCAACGAAGTTGCCGTGTGCCTCCACGTGTCCGCACCCATACAACGTCATGGTCAGGCTACGGCCCGTGTGTGCGTCTCGAAACGTGACGCGGGTAACCTTGTCCGACTTCGGCTTTTTCAGCATGATCAAAACTCTTAGCCTGTTTCTTTGTGTGCCCCACCCCGTATTCCGCTGCCAACACATACAGATTAACACCCACCCGATAAGGTGTCAACAATTTTTACAACTTTTTTTTTGTAACAATTAAATCAGCGTCGTCAGCTTGACAAACCAAGGGCCGGTTTCCTTGAGCATGATCAGCGTAAAACAAACGATGCCCGCACGGATCATCAGCTTCCGGTCGCGGATCCCATACTCAATGATCATGTTTTGTTTCTCAACGACCAGCTCCAACTGGGCTGTAAGATTCGATAGCCGATCGGTGATCTTCGTTTGTTGAATCAACACCTCGGCCAACTTTTCGCTACATGAATGTTGTTGATCGTCTAACGTCATGGTTTGTCTAGCCTCTTGTCGACCGGGTCGCAGCCGTCACGCGTCACCATTTTTTCAATGGGCACCGCTCAGACGCCAAAGACGTTTTCGCCTTCAACATGCAACCACAAACGGTACACTTGCAAAACATCGTAACGTTATTCTTACACCTCGTTGCCTTGTCACACGAACGGCAAATAGAGCGACGGCCGGCCACAACCGCCTCGTCAGCCCGGCCAATCCCGGCGGATGCCTTGCTGATCGATTTGGCGCCGTGGGCCATGCTCCGGATTGAAGATTTTGCTTTGTCGCAACAACCCATGACACTCCAATCATATGCCGTCGCACTCACCGTCTAAGCCGTGCGTGCCTTCAATACATTCCTGTGTTGGATTCTCTGGGTCGTCGTTCCACGTTGGATCGTAGCAGCATCCGCCCCAAGTGAAAGTGAGGTCATACGTGTCGTTACGGTCATAACACGCACTCCCGCTTTCGTTAAATGGTCCCTTTTTCATACCGAGACAATCGAACGCGTCTGATCCGGTCGTGTTCCGCCACGTAACCTCGGTAAAATGACTTGGCGATCCACAACGCATACGAAAATCGTCCGCCCCCTGTGGCCCCCACTCGATAACATATGTTTCAGACCCCGAACCGTTGTCGCAATCTCCCAATTCGTGGCTGCACCAAGTCGAGTTACACGGGAAGCCGGGGTTCTGGAACATGGTATGCGTCCCCGGGCACATTGTTTCCAAACAGTCTGTGGGACACGGAGACCCAAATCTAGTGTTTGGCCAAGTAGCAACGGCGCGCGATAGTGGCCCCCAACAACAATTCCACGGTCCCTCTTCTTCCGATATTAAAAAGGGTGACGTACTGGGACATTCGGGATCCAGACAACAGCAAGCCCGGTGATAGGAAAGCCCCATACGCTTGGCGTTCAACCGCTTGTATTCTGGCTTGATACCACCGCACCGGCGACATATGGGGTTGATGATCAAGCGTCACAAGTCCCGTCGTGTGCGTTGGGTTGGGAAAAGACGAAGCGCTTGTCGTCGTCGTCGTCGATGACAACGTGCATGACAACCAAGACGTCGTTGGTGTGGGTGTCCGTTGTTCCGCCACCACCGATCGGTCGCCGCTTAAAGCCCGCCGGGTAGTCCGCGCCCGCAGCGTTGACGCCGTCGCCACCAAGAACGCCCGCCGCACCGTTGTTGATCTCGACAAGGTTTAACGCGTAGTCGGTCGATGTTGTTCCCGTACGACCACCGGTCAGAACGGCGTCGGCGTCTGAATCAATAATGACCTCGGACCAGGCATACTTCCATCGGCTGTTGGCGGTTATCGCCGAGTTACCCGTGATCTTTGCCAAGAAGGTCCGCGCGGCCCCAACGCCGGCCCGCACCCGCGGAACGTCTATCGTGATCGCGGTTCCGATGTGGCTCACGTGTATCGAATTGCTGGATATCGACGCCACGATCCTCGCCGCGATCGCGTTGATCTGGTCGGCGGTCAGCACCGTGCCCTTGATGATGTGGCCCGAAAAGTGGCGGTTGCTTGAGGTTAATGACATGGCTAGATCGCGTTAAGCAGGCCCGTAAAGTCTGCGGTGTCGTAGATCTCAAAGTCCTTTTCGGAATACTGGTCCTGCGTGTTTGGGATCAGGCCCGTCTCTGGATCGTAAAAGATGCCCGACCACTTCCACGTCGCAGCCTTGTAGTGCATGTTGAACACGTACCGGTGAAACCCACCGATCGTCTCGTCATCGATGTTTGTTTCCCGCCTAAATTCGGCACCGCTACACAGCCAGGTCTTTGCCGCACCGCCCTGCCACGCTTCGTGGTTAAGCTTTCCGACATAGATCGACTGAAACGCTTGCGGCTTTAGGGCGCTATAGATCTCGACGGATAGGCTCGTGGTGGGCACCAGCTTGTTGGCTTCAAGAATCTGTTCTTTGCCGCCAACGCCCGCGGCACTACCAAGCGTCACCATCAGGTCGGCACCGTCCTTGTCCGTGGTCGTTCTGACCGTCTCGGTGCCGGAACCCCCGGATATCACACGGCCCTTGCTCGTGCCCTGATCGCTTTTGGTGCCCGGCATCCATTTGTAGAAAACATCGATCTCCACAAGTGCCTTGCCGTTTGCCGGGTCGACGGTCAGGATCCTGGCCGTGCGTCGCCAGACCCGGACGTCGTTGTGGGTTGCTTTGACCAGTGGGTCACCGTCCTTGGGAACGTGCTGCTTGGCCAATGCAGCAAGGATCGTCTCTTGGGTGGTGCCCTTGGTCAGCGACTTCACGACAATTCGCTTCTTGACCTCTTGGGGGTACCCGCCACGCTCGACGATCTCTAGGCCGTCGGTCAGGTTGTCGTGTGTGTCGTCAATGATCACTGCCATTATTGAGCCCCCGGCTGCATTGATCGGATCGCCTCAAGCTGGAGTCGCTGCAGCTCAATGAATCGCTCGGCCTGGGCCTGGCTCATGAGTTGGTTTGCCAGGCTGTTAAACGCCTCGGAAAACGGGTTGCCGCCCTGGGTGATCGGTGTCCTGAAAAGCTCGGCCAGCTTCTTGCTGAACCCGGCCTCCACCTGCAAGGATGCCGACTCGCTAAGGTCACCAAACCCACCGGCGATCCTGGCGATCGATCTCGCGGCACCCACGCCCCGGCCCCTGAACTGGTCTTGGGCGGTCTGGATCGCGTTCATCGACTTGGTCACAAACGGTGCCGCGCTCTGGGCCAGGTCGTCCGCCAGCGCCTCGCCACGGGCGATGACCTCCCGAATCGAGTTGGTCGCTGTCTTGATGTTGTCGCCCTGATCCTGCGTGATCAGCTGACCCGCAGCGTCCATCGACTTTTTTAGCTTGTCGAAACCAAGTGTTCCCTTTTCCACCATGTCCAGCAGGGTCGTGCCTCGGCCGCCAAAGAACGCTTCGGCCAGCTCGATACGTTTGCTCGAATCTGCGACATTGGCGACACGTTCAAGCAGCTCGACAAAGTTTTGTAGCGCGGTCTGCTTTGTGAGCCGGCCGATGCTAACGCCCATATCCGCCAGTGCATCGGCAACCAGACCGACGTGTCCCTGCGCCTCGCCCAGCCCGCCAAGCATCGTGCGGATGCCGGTGTCCAAAACCCTGACCTCAACGCTGGATCGCTTGGCCGCCTCACGCAGCACCTGGAGGTTTTCAACCGCGATGCCGAACCGGTTCGCCGCACGGGTGACCGACTCCAATCGCTCGAACCCGCCCTTGATCGAGTCGAACCCCGCCTTGACGCCACGCAGACCAAGGAACGCGGTCGTCAGGCCAAGCAGCGCGTTCTTCGCCACGCCGATCGACCCGGTGAAGTTGCCCATCTGTTTTTTGGCGTCACCCATCTTGCCACGGAATTGCTCCGTGTTGGCCACAAGTGTCACGCTTAAGACGCCGAGTCCTGCCATTATTTCCGCTGCCGGTTAATCGCGGCACACATTGCCGCAAACTTTTCGCGTGTACCCGTTTCGGGTGGTGGTGCGTTCGCCACCTTGTGCTGGTGCGCGAAAAAGGCCATCCATTCAATCAGCTCATGTCCACTCATCCGGCGACCCATCTCGCCGACCGTCATGCCAAGCTTCATCGCTAGCTCAAACATGAAGCGTCGGATGGGTCGCCGTCCGATTTTTCCTCGGCACGCTGGACCCAGGGGTTGGTGACCGTGTTGATTCGGTCGGCAACGGCCCACAGCTCGTCGATCGCGTGTGAGCTCTTGGCCTGCAATAGCTGCCAATCGTCGTCTTCAAATATTCGGTTGTAGTCCTCGTCGTACAAACACTTGACAAGGAACCGGCACCGCAACCCGACCATGTCCGGGCGGCCGCTGTCGTTGTACACGAGCGACGCCTCCCACGCTTCACGCTCACCGGCGGATATCGCACGAACCACCACATTGCAGTCCCAACACGCCATATGGACCACCTTCTCACCGATGTCGTCCGACTCGAAGATCTGTTGCCGTAGCGGGCTATCGCTCATGCCTGGCTCAGCTTGAATGTCAGTGTCGTGGTGATCCCGGTATTCAGCGTGCCACGCGTCTCGACCTTGGTCAGGATGCCGCTGGTCGTCAGTGAGTCGGTGTTGCCGTCCGTCCACGCGATCGAAAACGTCGCCGCCGCCGTCTCGGGCGTCATGGTCGTTGACCCGTTGATCTCGGCCGTCGCGGTGTAGTCCACCTGGCCACGCTCAAAGATCATCGTTGTATCGGCCGCATTCGACACGTTGAATATCGGCGCCTCACTGTCGAAGCTCGCGCTGATCAGCTCTCCGATCGCCGGCGTGAATGTCACCGCCGTTGTGTTAAATCCGAACGCCATGATTGCTACCTCTCTTCAAAAGTGACTTCAACTTGATGGATCACCCCGTACGCTTCGGGGAACTCGTTGCCGTCTTGTGGGTTGATGAACGCGTCGGATTCGTCGACCAGCATCGCCATGTCGATTTTTGGGACCAGCCCGGTATCAGACCAGCCACGCACCGCCTCCCGCACCGCGTCGGCCAGCTCTTTGGAGCCCAGATAGGTACTGGCCCAGCTGGACACCGTGATCGACGCGACACCGGTACCCGTGAAATCCGCCTGGCTGTTGATGAACGATGTCGATTGCCGCTGGTACGTGATGTAGGGCAGGTCGACATTGGACGGGCTAAATATCGGGTACACCCGGTTGGCGACCAGCCCGTAAAGGCTATCGTTGGCACACAGCATGGTCTTTAGATGTTTCTCAACGTTTGAACTCATCCGCCCACCCGCTTAAGCATGGTTAGAAACTCTTGCTTCATCAGTCCCTTGACCTGGCCAGCCGTTGACCGCTCCGACTCGGCCGGGAACTCGTTTGCCGGCATGATCCCCACGCTCTTGCCGCTGGCGTGGAACCGCTCGACCGTGCCCCGCACGACCAGGTGGAAGTGGGGCGCCTTGGAGAAATCGCCACGAACCGATACCGCCGCCGGCTTGCCGCGGAGCCGCTTGGTCTTGACCGACTTCTTGAGGTTCCCGGTCGGTCCCTTGGGTGCCAGCTTCCGCATCTCGATCCGCAGCGGCTTGGCCGCACGGGCCAACGCGCTCTTGACCTCAGTGGTCTTGAACTGGGATCGCACCTTGTCGAACCGCGCTTGAAGCTCGGGCACGCCCTGAACTCGGATGGAAACGCCGTCACTCATTTTGCGATCACCTCCGACGTCTCGATCTCCCAGATCCGGCCGCTATCGTCCGGGTCGAAGACCTCAACGATGTCGAATGACCGGCCCGAACTGGTCAGTCGCCAGTCGGGCTTGATCACAAGCGTTGCGTCTTTGATCATCACGACCCGGTGCGTCACCTCGGTGGTCACCTGGGCCGCGTCGAGCCGGTCGTTGCCGGTGATTGCCCGCAGCGAACCCCACCGGTTGGCGACACGCGTCCACGTGACGGTCGTCTCGCCAAAGTCGTTTTGGGTCCGTGTGGGCTTCTGAACTTCGAACCGTCGTGATAATGTGCCGATCTCAACCATGGATCACCCCATCACAATCGATAGTTCGCACGCTTCGGTCGCGGTGCCCGTAAGGTCGAACGTCTTGACGGTCGAACTGATATCGGCTTCCGCCTCGTTGCCGTAGAACAGCATCTCCTGGCCAGCATCCAGCGTGATCTGGAACGCCGCACCGCCCAGCGTGTAGCCGTTTGACGCACCCACATCGAGTGTCATCGCGGCGTTGCCCGCAGGGTTCTTGAACTTAAGGACCTGGACCTTCAGGCCCGTACCGTCCACGGCAATGTTGTTGACGCCGACAAGTGCCGTCAGGTCGACCGTCGCGGCACCCGCCGTGAGTGCCTGGCTGAAATAGACCGCCTTGGTCACCGGAACGGTCGTAGCCGACGTCAGGCTCGCGGTCGTGTTGTACTGGTCGTGGGTGATGATGGCCTTGGCCGACTCCACCGCGGGGATGTTGGTGTCGATCGTCTCGGTGGTCGACACGCTGGCGTTGTAGCTGACTGATACCGACATTGGCTGTGGCTCCTATTAGGCGAACAATGTGACCCGGTGCGGCCAGACAAGGCGGTCGATGGCCTCGTTATTCATTAACTTGACCTCTGTTTTTTGGCCCCTGAACCGGTAAGAGTCGGCGACGATCATCATCAGTGCCTGCCTCAACTCTTGTGGTACGGCGGCGGCAAGGCCATACCCGGCGACAAATGTGACGGTCACCGCCTCGGGGACGTCGCGTGTACTGGGCCACGCGTTGCCAAACGACGGCAGGACGTAGGGCGCGTCTGGTTGAAGCACCAGCGTGTAGTCGCTGGCTGTGACGGTCTGGCTGTCGCCGGCCAGGTCGATGTAAGTGATCGACGTCACCGACTGGAGCGGCGGTCTGGGGATCTTGATCACAGCTGGGAACGCCCCAAGCGTCATGGTGTACGTCGCGGTAATGAACTGCCGGCCAGTCTCGGCCTCCAGCTCGCCGAGCGCTGAATTGATGGCGCCGTCGATCCACTGGTCCTCGTCATCGTGGTCGACACGCAGGTGCAGCTTCGTTTCGGGCAGTGTCACCGGGCGGCTGGTTGGGTCGACGGTCTTGGTCAATACCACTGATCAACCCTTCTTTCTGGGCTTGGCGCGTGCCATGACGGCCTTTTGCGGCGGCGTGATGGATGTCGACTCGGGGAACGATCGATCCTTGGTGACCTCTTTGCCGCCGACGATCTCGCCCTTGAAGTGCTCCCGGTACTCGGCGTACCCGCGGCGCACCCACCGAAACGCCGACTCGGGCGTCAGGCTGTAGACGTGCCCAACGATGAACGACGCGTGGCCCGGACCGGGGCAATCTTGGATAAAAACGATCTCTCTTTTTTCGTCAGCCATAAAACCCGACCCAAGCTTTCGCGTGGGCCGGGCGAATCGGGGGTGGTATTGTTCAGACGATCTCAACGACGGACGCGATGTCGTTGTCCGATGCCGGTGCGTGGCGTGGGTTGACGCCAAGCAGCGTGCAGCCAACGTCACTGGTCGCCGTGCCGACCGTCAACGTGCAAGCCACGTGGGTGAAGCCGTTATCGGTGTCCAGCTCTTCAGAGACGACTTGCAAGATTGCCTGATCGTCGTCGTTGGTCGCCTTGACCAGCTGGGTGATCGCCTTGCCGGTGATCGCCTTGGACCCGGTGCCGGCGCTGTCGGTCGCCTGGACCAAAACAGCGTCGACCGTCGCCGAAGTCCCAAGGATTCCCGTTTGAACGACCGCCATGACGCCGTTGAAGTCGCCGAGGCTGACGTAATCGCTTGTCACGGCACCGGCCGCCTGGGCGTCTGGGTCAATGGTCCCCAGCACAGCGACAAGCTCCGATGGTTTTGCGTTGATGCTCATAATGTTTGCTCCGATCTAACTGTTGGTTATTGCCGTTAATAGCTGCGTATAAATAACTTACGCTCTCGCGTCGAGTGTCACGTATGGGCTGTAGGTGGTTGATCCGTTCTTCGCGGCGATCGTCGAATTCCACCATGGCTGACCGCCGAGCCGGTAGATGAATCTGAACGCGACCTCATCGCTATCGAACCAAAGGTGGACCGACGTCTCGGCCCGGATCCCGCCAACCTTTTCGATTGCCATGTACTGGCTCAGGTCAACGAAGAACACGTCGCCCTTGTCGCCGACCGTTTGGCACGCCTGCGTGGCGATCGCGGGCCGGCCAAGGATCGTGCTGTTGGGTGCGGCACCCAAGTCGGCGTTCAGAAGCGAACCCCAGCCCGTATCGACGGCGCCGGTGTCCAGCTTGCCGACCTTGAACAGCGAAATGATCTGGGGTTGGATGTCCTGGTTGTAAAGCCACACGCCGTTCCGCTGGGCGGACGCGGGCATCCGGCTGTACATATCGATGAAGTTTTGGCCAACGACGGTGTCGGCCACCTGGCTGCCGACCTTGGCAACACTGATAAGTGCCGAACTGTTGATGATGCCCAGCGGCATCCCGGCACCCGTGCCGTTGAGGATCGCGTCGGAAATCTTGAAATCCATCGCCTGCGGTGCCTTGTTGGACAGGTACCGGCTTACGGCTGGTGCGTCTTCCATCAGCTCTTCCGTGATCGGCACCAACACGGCCAGCTTGTTGAGCCGGACGGTTGACTGCTTGAGCAACGGCTTGGATTGGGTGATCGTGTCGTGCTCACCCTCCCAGTAGGCCTGGACGCCACCGGTCGCGTTCCACGACGGGGTTTCGTCCTTGGGGAAGGTCAGGCTATTGGTCGATGACGAGAACTTGTCGCATAACGACAGCAGGCTCGACTCATCGTTTACCCGGCTCAGGATCTCTTCTCTGAACGCCGGTGGCACCGCAAAGCCGCCGTCGGCACCTGTGCCCTCACTGCCAAACGTCGTGGACGCTCGGGTCAACAGCCGCTGATCGATATCGGTGGTGCGGCCAGGGGTAGCAGCCGACCGGACGGCAAGGCTGAACTCGCCGAAGTTGTTCCATCCGTTGCGACGCTGGTCATCGTTTCGGTAATCGCCACCCGTGACCCTGTTGGGTGCCGATCTGGTTTCTGGTGATTGGGTTGGCTGACCACCAGAGGTCTTTCGACCTTCTTGTGCGGACATTGAATCCAGCGCGACGCGGGCATCAATGTTGCTTTGAATGTTCCGAAATTCAGCATCTAGGCTTGTGATCTGTGCCGACTCGTCTTCGGTCAGGTCACGTTTTTCTGTGTCGGATAGCTCGACAATCGACGCAACGGCCGTCCGCAGCTCTTCTCGTCTGTCGTTGAGTTGATCAAGTGTTTTCATGGCTAAGGCTCCGTGCGGTCACGGGAGCGTTAGACCAATAAAAAAACGCGGGCCGTCAACCGCACAAGGTTAATGTGCGTTTGACTGTCCGCGTTCGCTGGCGAAGGCTTCAAGTCAGTCTCGCCGTTGTGGCTCACAATGCTGGCAAAGTGAGACACACCGGCGGCTGGTCTTGGTTATCTAATATTATCCTACCTAATCTTGTGGTTCGGTCAAATACCGACGCAACGCAACACTAACCGCAACACCCACGCACCGCACGCAAAGGGTTTTCAGCTTAGCCTGAAAATTTCACCCATGATTTTCAGCTTAGCCTGAAAATTTCACCCATTAACCGCTCTTGCCGTGGACAGTGGGGGGACTGTCCATAAATTTCACCCATGATTTTCAGCTTAGCCTGAAAATTTCACCCATGATTTTCAGGCTAGCCTGAAAACCCTTATAAAACAACAGGTTACGGAAGGTGCCTAAAAGGTGCCTAAAAGGTGCCTAAAAGGTGCGCACCTTTTAACCGCTCTTGCCGTGGACAGTGGGGGGTCTGTCCATACGCAGAAGCAGCTCGCGTGCGCGATCGACAATTGCTGTAACCCTGGCACACCTGTTTGTTTTCGCCCAGCTCCTAAATTGCTGTAACCCCAAAGAGATTTGGGGTTTGCCGCGTAAGCTCACATCGGTCTGGGGGTACGCGGGGAACGTAACGACCGACACGTCAAACAGATCAACGTCGTTGATGGTTCGAACGTCCAGCCCGTCGGGGCCGGCCCCGCGCTCAACCGACTCATCCCTGATGACGAACCCGAAGCTCATCTGATCGACGTCGCCGCGTCGCACAGATTCGACGATGTCCCGGCCGGTGGACGTGTCCGGCGGGTCGATCTTGACGCTCAGGCCGTGGTCATCTTGCTTAATACTGAGCGTGCCGCTTTTGGTTCGTCCCAGCAGCTTCGACGGTTCGTGGTCCACAAGTGCCCGGACGTCCTGGTTCTCTTTGATCGCCCGTGTGAACGCACCAGGCGCGATTTTCTCGACAAACCCGAACATCCGCTCGGACAGCTGGTCGAACACGGCGGCGTAACCCTCAAGCGATCTGTCCGAACTGTCGCCGGACGTTCGATCGACGACCAGCGTCCGACAAGCGTAATCTCGGAATTGGATGTCATTTTCCATTACTCGTGCTCCTACAAGTGGTTGTCAATAGGTGCGTCAGCTCGGTGGCCATCGATCCATGCTTTGACATTTCCCAAAGATTACAAAGGTCACCAACTGAATTGGATGTCTGGGCGTCTCGAATCTCGTGCTTTGCCTGCTTGCACCAGGCCCCGACGAACGCCAGCAGCAACCCACGGATCGCATCGTGCCGTACGCTTGCGGGACCGTCGCCAACGATGTCGCCATAGACCTTTGCCGGTGCCGACAGTGACCTGACCAGGTATAGCCCGTGTTCCACGTAGAACGTGTCCATTTTTTCCCTGGTCGACAGTGCCGGCACCCTCGCCCGCTCTCGGCCAACGCACCGGCGTAGAACGTCCGAAAAGATCTGATGGAACGATCCCCGGACCTCTTCAACGGTTCGCTGCGGAACGATATTCGGTTCGTGTTCCGTGCTAGTCTCCGATTTTCGGAGACTAGCAGCCTTGGGCATCTGGGCGATCGGGTTGGGGTCGCTTTCGTCGCCCTGGTCGGGTTGGTCGGGTTCTTGGACCAGGGTTGGCGGGATCGGTTCGGGCGTCTTTGGCTCGTCAAGGGCCTTTTGTGACGGTGTCATGTTGGCTTGGACGAAGTAGAGGTCACCGTTCTGTTTGTTGGGGATCGGGTTCATGTCCTCCAACTCCCGCACGTCGTTGGCTGACAGCCACCCGTGTGTCCGGGCGACGGCATACGAGTCGTACCGCGTCTTGATATCGCCCCGCAGCAACGCGTCAACGTTCATCTTGGAGAATCGCTTACCCATCGTGTTTCGGCCGAACAGCTTCCAGTTTGCCTCTTGCTCCCATTTGCAGACCCACGGCAGGATTCCGTCGGTCACGAACTGGATGTTCTGTTGCTCGACGTTGTTGAAGTGTGCGTGTTCCCAATCGCCCAGCTTGTTTAGCGGCAGCCGGTAGATCCGGGCGACTTCATTGATCTGGAATTTCCGGGTCTCGATGTACTGGGCGTCGTTTTGCGGCACCGAAAAGGTCTTCCACTCAAGCCCCTCTTCGAACACTGCGACCCGCCACGAGTTGCTTGACCCCCTGTGAATGCCCTCAAACTCGCTTTTCAGGTTCGATCGTGCGGTATCCGAAAGCTTGCTTGGGTGGACCAGTGCCCCGCCGGGCCGCGAGTCGTTGCCATAGAACGCGGCGCCGAACCGCTCGGCGGCCAGGCCCATCCCGATCGCCTCGCGGTGCATATGGATCGGCGAGTAACCCACCAGCCCGTCGAAGCCCAGCCCCTTCAAATGGAACACGTCACGGAGCTCAAGCGTCTTTCGACCCTCATCGTCGTCGACGAGGTACACGATCCGACGATCCGCGGCACGAACGGGCATGACCTTGTCGGGCGGTAGGGGCCACATCCATACCGGTCGACCGGCCCGGTCCCGCTCAATCTCGGCGTACCCGTTGCCGTAAAGAAGTGCCGACGCCTGGATCGTCTCGCGGAACGTGCAAGGCCCCATCTCATGGTTTGGCTGGTTATGCAGGATCCAATCGATTGGATCGCCATCGGCGATGACCCGGCTCTTGCCGCCCTTTTGTTCCATGACGTGCCAGCTCAGGCTGCCGATCGTTTCGCTGATGACACGGACGGCGGCCCAAACGGCGGAATAGGTCAAGGCGACCTCTTCGTTGACCCGAACGCCAGAAACGGACCTTGTGAACAGTGACTGACCAACCGACTTAGATTTTGAAGACACGATCTTTCGGGCGCGTGTGAGGATCGATTGAAGTAGATTCATGTCAGGCTCATCCTTCCGGGGTTGTCATATACGGATCCGGTATTCTGATCGAGCATCGAAATCCCCAGTGCTTCGATACTTGCAACAATACCATCAATCTTTTCAGACGACTTCTTTTTCGATGGTTTCATGTTGTCGGACGCGTCACGCTCGACCATGCAATTTCCGGCCATCCACCGGAGCATCGGATTGTCACCATGTCGAAACTCGCCGCGATTGACCAGTCGCTCAAACTCTTGTGTCGGACCGGCCATTGAGACGAACCCCTGACCGAACGGGATGACGTTGATCCCCTCGGCCGCAAGCCCCTGGCACAATTGGGCACCCTGAAACAACCGGTCGGCTGCAAGATCGCGGCACCCGTAGTGGTCCGTGATTTGTAGGATGTCGCGTTCAACCGTGTCATAGTCCGTCTCGTTTCCGTCTGTCTGAGTCAAAAAACCCTCCCGTTCCCACTGGATATAGGGCACACGATCTTTTCGCTGCCTCTCGATCATGGTGTCGGCGGGGCACCAAAACCACCACCTCGCGGCATAGAACCCTTGGAGCCGGAACAACAGGCAAAGGCTTGTGAGGTCTTGCGTGCTACCGATATCCAACCCAGCCCACACGGGCGTGCCGGGCGGCGTGTCGATCGGACCGCCGCATTTGTCCCACGCCGGAAGCTTGATGAACAAATGCTCGGTCTGCGTCTTGATGTTTAGGTGGAGTCGCTTGAACGTGTTTTCGTACGACGCCATCTCTTGGGCACGTTTACACTCTCGCTCAAGGTATTCGTGTGATATCGACACACCGAGATTTGGGTTTGCCTTGGCCCAGACCTCGGGGTCGGTCCAGTCGTCATCGATCTTGGCTTCGTAGATGACGGGCAGCGTCGTCTTGTCGTCGATCGCACCGTCACGAACCAATTCGGCATATTTCAACTCGTCATTGCACATCGATATCCGGTCGTAGTCTGCGGTCGTGATGATCCAAATAAGCGGCTGTGACCGAGCGCCGGTGCCTGTTGTAAGTGTGTGGACGGCCTCCATGTTCTTGTGGGCGTGCAGCTCGTCGACAACGGCAAAGCTGACATTCAAGCCATGGTTGGCACCGTCTTGGCTCGACAGCGCTTTGTAGACGCCGTGCTTGGGGAAGCTGATCGACTTGAACCCTTTGAATATTTCCGAGTTTTCCGACAGCTCTTTGTTGGCTTCGATCATGTAGCGTGACTGACGGAACACGAGCGTCGCCTGTTCTCGGCTATATGCCTGGCTGTAGATCTGTGCCCCGACCTCGTCATCGCAGAACCCGACCATGATGACGAGCCCGCCCATCTTGGTGGTTTTCCCGTTTTTTCGGGGGACGTATTCAAACACCTTGCGGTATCGACGCAGACGAGTTTTCGGGTCGACCCATCCGAAAGCACAACCGACGGACGCGGCCTGCCAGTCGGCCAGGTGGAACGGCTTTGTCGCCATCGACCCTTCGACGTGTGTGCAAAACGACGGGAAGAACTCGACACTCGCGTCAGCCTTCATCGGGTCGAAAACGTAGTGTCCCGCCGTTGCGATCGGGTCGTACCCTGGCAAATGATCTTCAAATAATTTGCGCCATTGACGTGGCACTTTTGGTAATTTAATTGCCAATTTTGAATTGGGACAACGACGGGCGGTCATCTGCTTTTTCTTCAATGCCAACGGTTCGGATCCGTGTTCTTGCCGACGGCGTTAGCCCGAACTCTCTTTCGATCTTGAGCAACGCGTCGGATATTTTCATCCACTGCAAAAATTCGGGCCTTGTTTTTGGATTGTCGTCGTCGCCCCTAAACACCGTTCCCAATTCGTTGATGTTTTTTGTCAGCAAGTCGTATTGATCCCACAAGTTACAGTACCGAACTAGGGCGCCTTCGTCCTTTTCTGAACTCACACCCATTTGGTACAAATCTGTCGCGACTTTGCGAAATCTCTTCGCGGCGCTGCGCGAAAGTCCCTTGGGTTTGCGCGGTTTCGACAATTTCAAATTGGGTTCATCTTTGCGCGTATCGGCACGCCAGCTACCGCGCGACCGGAGAATTGCTGTCGGTGTTGGTGGCGGCCCTGGCATGATTGCTAACCCGTGAGAAAAAAAGCGTCCC
>Ga0224513_10000344_pt1 | contig 17148 bp, 28 predicted proteins | sample SF_May12_sed_USG_5_FD_169109 | JGI IMG/M metagenome (GOLD analysis project Ga0224513, IMG submission 169109) | Sediment microbial communities from San Francisco Bay, California, United States - SF_May12_sed_USGS_21 | ecosystem: Environmental > Aquatic > Marine > Sediment | place: USA... | reverse complement strand
TTTTAAGAGAATAAAATTCAATGTTCTCAATTTGAATAATTTTATCACTAATGGTAACTGTTTTTTTTTCAGGATTTTTGTTAATTGATTCGTCTAATTGTTTTTTTACAGAATCCCCCCAAAGTGATGTGTCATGAGGCCATCTATGAACAAACACTTTATCAGATAGACATTTAATTTCAGGAACTGACAACAATTGGATTTATTTTTAATTCAAATTAAGCATATCTTTGATGATATCTAATATTATGTAATAGTGATTTTTTTACTTTTTATGATTTATTAAATATAAAAATTATAAAAAATAAGAACAAGATAATTTAATTTTGACAATTAATGGATTCGCATTAATTATGTCAGTCATTGTTGCTTCTAGTTCAGAGTTACAATTGCTTTTATCACATCAGTTTTGCTCAATATTCCGACCAATTCCTCGTTATCTGACAGAACTCCAACTCCGTTGATTTTTTTGTCAAGAAGCAACTCACATGCTTTAGATACATCATCAGAATAACTGACGGTGATTACCTCATTTTTCATCACTTCATCTGCTTTGAGGGCCTTTCCTAATCCTTGCTGGGAATCAAAGTCTCTTGGGAACACAGTGTCTCTTTGAAGTCCCATTGACATTACAAGTTGGAACAGATCTCGAAACGTTACGATACCAACTGGGATTTCATTCTTGTTTCTCACAATTATGCTGGATATATTCTCCTGAGACATTTTTGAGACAACTTTGTTAAGTAAGACATCCGAATAAACCCAAGAATAATGTGCAGTCATGCATTTACCAACAATTTTTTCATTCTGATGGTTTTTTGCAAAATCTCTTACAAGATCCGTCTTTGTTATGATACCTACAATTCCTTTATCATCGGATGTTATCCCCACTGAGCCAATGCTATTTTCAAGCATCATTCTTGCACATTGTTGAGTTTCTTCGGATTGAGTAATGATCATAACTGGTCTTGCCAGTTCGTTTAATGGAATTTGCTGCAATGTTCTGTCTGATTTGTCTTTGAGAAGAAACATACCTAGATCTTTTTCTGTTATGATTGAGGTTATTTTTTCATTTTCTGTAACTAAAATCCTGCTAATTTTTTTATCAAGCATTCTCTTTGTGACATCTCCTATTGTGGAATTCATGTCGATAGTTATCGGAGTGTTCATTAGTTCTTTGATTTGTGACAATGTCTGTCAAAACCTGATTTGGTAATAAAAAACACACTTCAATTATCAGTGCCGGTTCTGAGAAAAGGATTGGAAATAAAATCTACCCTTACCAACTAATTTATTTTACAATTAGGACAGGGGTGTCAGCCTTTTGTATGATTCCTTTTGCAACACTTCCAAAGTAGCTTGCAGCATCTCCTGCACCTCTTGAACCCAGAACAATAAGATCAATTCCGTTTTTTTTTGTCATCTGCAAATTCGATGATACCTTCTTTGATGTCTCCTCCTACAATGCTGCACTTGAACATAATTCCATTCTCAGCAGCTTTGATTTTTGCAGAATTCATGACTTTATCAACTTTCTCAGGAATAATTTTTTTAAAAATGCCTATTTTTTTGATGGTTTCTCGGGTCTGAATAGGTACAACAAAGATGCCAGTTAGTACTGCACCACATTGTCTTGCAAGATAAATTGCATTCTCAAGTCCCCTAAAGGAATTATCTGATCCATCAAGAGGGACAAGTATTTTTTTCATTTCAATTTTTAGCATATAGATACAAGATAAATTTGGAACTTAACATCAAGGTAATTACAATATGCTTCAAGAGTCAAAATTCACATACATGCTTGATCAGAGTTTTTATCGAGGATGTTTTATCATCGCCATGCAGGAATTTTAAAGGTACAACAGAGAAATTCATATTAATCAAATAAGCCAAACTTTCATTAGCAATATCAATTTGTAGAGATCATGGGATTATTTGGCTCAAAAGAAAATTTAGAAGATTTAATGTATTATGCAATGTCTCTAATAGAGAAAAACCAACCAAAAGGAGCTATTTCGTTATTTAACAAAGTCCTAAAACAAGATTCAGTTAATGTTCCTGCATTGTATAATAAGGGTTTAGCATTAAATCAGATAAAAAAATACAGTGATGCTGTTACTTGTTTTGATAAGATAATAGAACTTAATGCAAAAGATGCTCATGCACTTAACAACAAAGGAATAGCAATGGCAGAGATGGGCAACATTCAAGATGCAATAGAATGTTATGATAAAGCAATCAATGCAGATCCAAAACATGCAGCATCATATTTTAACAAAGGAGTATTACTTGACAAATTACAAGAACGTGAAAATGCAATAGAATTCTTGGATAAAGCAATTTCCATCGATCCAAGAAAACCCAATGCATTGTTTTACAAAGGAATCATCCTAGGTAAGATGAAAAAGCATGAAGATGCACTAAACTGTTTTGAGCAAACATACAAGAAACATCCAAGCCACATAGATGCGTTGTTCCATAAAGGCATAGAAATAGCAGAATTAGGCAAACATGAAAAAGCAATTGGTATTTTTGATCAGATTTTATCAAAACATAAAGACAACGTCAATGTCATTTATGCAAAATCAAGAAGCAGTGCAGCATTAGGCAAATACCCAGAATCACTTGAATTGTTAAAAAAAGCAGTTTCCAAAAACACCAAAGTAATTCGAAATTGGGCAAAAGAAGAACCAATTTTTAAAGAATTACACAATAATGATGAGTTCAGAAAACTTGTAAAACTTTGAGGCGTATAATTGATACAAATTACAAGATTTTTTTTCGTACACCATCTATGCGGATAATACCTACTTTCTTTTTTGGTCCAATCAACCTTGCCTCAAATATTGGAGAATAAACTTCAGTAATTTCACGTAAGATAAATTCATCATTAAGTGCCCTAACATCAGATTCCATTGGTTTTTTTAGTTCAGATTGTAATTTGTTTATTGCAGCATCATATGTCAATTCAGGTTTTTTGACATTTGATTCATTTTTTTTTAATAATCGTTTTGGATAATTTTCAATTGTTTTGGAATTAATTTTAAACGGAAATTTTATCTCTCTTCCATGATGATCAAAACATAATTCGTTTTCTTCCTCAACAAATACGTGTTCTTCTAATTTCAAATCAATTTTATTTTTACCCCTCTTTCCAACAAATTTCTTCTCAAGACCAGATTTTGAACGTACTGGAAAAGTTCCATCACCTAAAACAACCTCATGAATGTTGGAATCAACAGATATTGTATGAGTTGCTTTTCTGTAATAATCTGCAACATATTTTCCAGAAATCATCAAAATGCACTCATAGTATAATTTCAGAGAATGTACATGAACATCTTCTTTTTTTGGTCGTGAAAGTAATGATTTGAAAGGATTTGTTTTCTTTTGTTCAACTATATCAGATACTTCAAATTCATCTATATTTTTTCTAAGAACAATTGTCTTTACGTCATAATCAGCCAAAACTAAACAAGATACGCAATTCCACCTATTAAATCAGTTCGACTAAGAAAGAGATAATAGATTTAAAATTATTCAAAAAATATGGTCGCAGCAAAGAAAGAAGGGTATATTGAAAAATTTCTAAAAAAAGCAGATCAAGCAATTCAAGAGGGTGTTAAAAAAGCAGATGAAGTGTTAGAAGAAGCAGTAGAATTGGGGGCAATGACTGCAAAACAAGCTTCAAAAACAAGTAAAGAACTCCGCACACAGGCAAAAAAAGAAGGAGACACATTACAGAAAAAAAGTATAAAAAAAATTACAAATGGAATTTCAGCTGCAAAGAACATATCTTCAAATTCTCAAGAAGATTTGGCAATACTAGAAAAACTTGGAAAATTAAAAAAATCAGGAATAATCACTGAAAAAGAATTTCAAGCAAAGAAAAAGAAAATTTTAGGGAGAATTTAGATGCAAAAATCAAATATTTTTGGTTCAAATGATAAAAGAATAGTAAATCCAGATTGGTTTACAAGTAAAACATGGATGAAAGTTTTATCTGATAAAATTAAGTCAAAAGAACAAGACATCTATCATGTTCATTTTGAGAAAGGTTCTAGAACAAAACTTCACTTGCATAACGGAAATCAAATATTAATTGCAACAAAAGGTAAAGGAAGTCTCGAGATTTTTAAAAGATATGGTTCAACTAAAACTAACTTTAAAATTAAAAGAACAGAAAAAATTCCTCTTAATGAAGGAGACATTGTATACATTTCATCTAAAGTTCTACATACTCATGGGTCAGTTGACAAAAAGAAGACATTCTCTCATATTGCAATAAACATATTACCCAAAAAAAATTCAACATACAAAACAACATGGTATGAATCAGACTTTAAAGCAAACGTCTCAAAAATAATTTAGGTAATATGTCAGTACAAAAAAATTCTGAAATTAAAACAATTTACGGAAGTGAAGGAACTGAAATCAAACAATATTTTCATCCTTCCAATACATCACATGAAATCAATTACAGCATAGCACAATTCACATTAGAGCCTGGAAAAAATCTAAACTACATAAAATAAAATCATCTGAGATTTACTATATTTTAGAAGGTAGTGGAAATCTAAAGATAGACAACCATACGTATCATATTGAAAAAGATGATTCAGCGTATGTCCCTCCAAATGCAATACAATGCATTACAAATTCAAATTCAAAGAATTTGAGATTTTTGTGTATTGTGGAACCTGCATTGGAAGCAGATAGTGAGATTTTACTAGAATGAAGAAAAATATCTACAAATCAAGTGTAATTGTTTTTAAAATATAACAGATGTCAACTTTTAGTGAATACATATCAAGCACTTAGAACATTAGATGTAGATCAAAACTCATCTCAAGATGAGATTAAGGCAGCATATAGAAAGCTGGCACTAGAATTACATCCAGATAAAAATAAAGGCAAAAACGAAGATTCCGAATTTAAGAAAATCACTGAAGCGTATAATTTCTTAAAGAAAAATCACAGTCAACATAACAATTCAGAACATCATGAAGAGACTAAAAATAAACCCAATTCAAATTTTAAGAGAAAACCTCAATGGGGAGCTCCTGAAGACCAAAAAATACCAGAGCAGGATTGGGGAAAATATACTCGGGAATTTGAAGAAGGAGATCCTGATTTTTGGAAGGAGTATGAAAGGAAATTTTGGGAAGAATATAATGCCCGTATACGAGCAGACGGCAAAAATGGAGAATTTGAGAAAGCAAAAGAACCCAAAAGACAACCAAATCTTTTTGTTGATGTAGATAAGAGCTTGTGCATCGGTTGTTGTAGTTGTGAAATCATAGCACCAGATGTTTTTGAAATAAACAAAGAGAGTCAATCAAATCCCAAATCATCTGTAATAAATCAAAAAGGTGCAGGAGTCAACAAAATAATGAATGCTGCAGAAACTTGTCCAACAAAAGCAATTATCATAGAAGATAAAGATTCAAAAGAAAGACTATATCCTTATTGAAATTAGATTTTTAATTTATCGTATAATTCATTAGTTTCAGATTCAGTTATGTTCACAGTAGAATTAAACATACTATGAATTGCACCTGCAGGATCATCTTTGCTTCGCGGAACCAAATGAACATGCACGTGGGGTATTTCTTGTCCAGCTTCTGTACCATTATGTACTGCAACTAAGGTTGCACCTGTAAGAGTATCAACTTTGGATATCATCAGATGAACAAGAGAAAACAAATCTACATTTTCATCATTGCTAAGATCCTGGATTTTTTGATGATGATTTTTTGGAATTACAATGACATGTCCCTTTGCAAGTGGAAATGCATCTAAAAATGAAATTGAAGAAGCAGTTTCTTTCAGAATTTTTGCAGGAACATCACCTGAAATAATTTTACAGAAGATACAGTCCATGTGCTTTCATTTAATTTTCAGGATATTAAATCACCGATTAGGGATTAATAATAGTAGCCCATGCAAGTCCCTCACCAAACTTGATAGTAACAATATCACCAGAATCAAGAGTACAATTGTCAATGGTTTTTGGGACATCATCTACAGTTTGAACATAACATATTCCATTATCATTAGTCAATATCACCACATCCTCATACACATCTTCACGGATTAGATTCCAAAATGGGAAAACCATAGTAGATAAAACAAGCCCCGCAGCTAAAAAAGCACCCCCAAAAACCAATCCAGCTTTCTGGCTTGAATTTAATTCCATTTTACCAGGTACCGCCATCGCCTGCGTTTGGATCTAATTTCTTTGCAGGGATGTTTCCATGTGCTTTTTTCATGTGTTTTTTTAGACGTTCGGGATTGTGTAATTCTGTACCACATACATCACATTTTGTTTTATTATCATCATCTTTCTTACGTTTAAACAAGCCCATGAATCATAAAATTTAGAAATACATTATAAAGGATGCGTGATTTTTGAATAATATGACAGTAAAAAATATCACAGTTTTAGGATCAGGAGTAATGGGGCACGGAATTGCTCAGGTATCAGCAACTGCAGGTTACAATGTAGTATTACGAGATATCAAACAAGAATTTTTGGATAGAGCAATGGAGAAAATAAAATGGAGTTTAGACAAGCTAGTTTCTAAAGAAAAAATTCCCAAAGAAGAAGGTGATGCAATTTTTGCAAGAATCAAACCAGTAGTAGATTTGAATGAAGCAGTAAAAGATGCAGAATTAGTAATTGAAGTAGTGCCGGAAATAATGGATTTAAAGAAGAAAGTGTATGCAGAGTTAGACAAAGCAGCATCATCAGAGGTAATCTTTGCATCAAATACAAGTACATTGCCGATTACAGAGATAGCAAATACAACATCACGTCCTGAGAAATTCATAGGAATTCACTTTTTCAATCCACCACAACTAATGAAACTAGTAGAAGTAATTCCAGGAGAGAAAACATCACAAAATGTAACTGATTTGACTCAAGAATATGTAAAATCAGTTAACAAACAAGCTGTCTTATGTAGAAAAGATGTTCCAGGATTCATAATTAACAGATTATTCATACCAATGGTTCATGAAGCATGTTATGTAAAAGATAGAACAAATGCAACACTTGAGGAGATTGATTCTGCGGTAAAATTCAAACTAGGATTTCCAATGGGCATATTTGAGTTAGCAGATTTTACAGGAATGGATGTAATTCATAAAGCTACAACAGAGATGCATTTACGAGATAAAAAAGTGATCAACCCACACCCACTTGTGGAAAAAATGTTTGATGAAAAAAAACTTGGGCAAAAATCAGGCGAAGGGTATTACAAGTATTCGGATGAAAAATACGAAAGAGTTTCACTCTCAGAAGAGTTGGCAGAAAAATGTAACCCGATTCAAATTGTGGCCAACATACTAAACAATGCAGCATGGCTTGTAACAAATGGTGCAAGCGATATTGAAGAGATTGAAAAAGCAGCACAGTTAGGACTGGGACTAAAAAAGCCGCTGTTTGAAACAGCAAAAGAGATTGGAATTAAAAAAATCGTTGATGAACTAAACAAACTTGCTGAAAAGCATGGTGAATTTTACAAGCCAGATCAATTGCTAGTATCTATGCAATAATCAGATACAGTTAAGCAAATTATTTGAGAGTAGATAGTAGAATTTAGAAATAATGAGTTTTTCAAATCCACAATATATTTAAAAAAATTAAACATAGTGTTGTTCTGTAACCGTTGTTTTGACTTTGATAATAGTATAAGATAACTTGATACATACAATGTTTTGAAATAGTGAAATATGGTCATTATAACTACATTCTGAAAAACATATCATTAGTTTAACATAGATTTGATTTCAGCATATACGTTTATCAAGAAATGATTAAAAAAACTAATCTTGTATGTATAAAAAATGTTCTATGAATTAGTGAGTCTTTAAATTCTAAAATATATTGCGTGTAACTTGTTTTAGATCATTAGGAGCATATGTTTAACATATTACATTAAATTTTAATTATTTCAGATTTGATAAGATAGTTTACTGCATTTAAGAATTCGATATTTGTTATTGACTCATCATTCCACCAGGATGTAAGATTTAATATCCAAGGTAAGCTAGATGAAAAATTATCTTCTAAATAATTAATGAGATATATGGAATCATCTAAATCAGGAGAATCGTTAAACGTATTTCTGGTATTGAAACTAGACGGTTCTGGAATTAAACCGATCAAGGATTTCTTCATTGTGCCATTCTCATAAAATAGACCAAAATTATGTTCTGCATCAGAGGTCAATACAATATCCTTCCATTTTTCGTCAAAAGCTTCAAAAAAGTAATATTTTATATCATTAGACTCTGCAAGTGTTTTGAATTCTTCAATGAATTTACGTTGATTTTCAGAATTAGGCACTGCCTCACCCAGTATTTTACCATTTGATGGCCAACCAGTCTCTCCAACAATTATTTCTTTTTTGTATTGCGTTAATGCACTTTGAAATCTTTCATGGGTTCCTACAGCATACAATGCAGCAACATCAACGTTAAGCGTTTGATAATAAGGATAAATATGAATGGTAATATGATCTACTTCTTTAATCAAAGAAGGGTGTTGAATCCATAATTCCCAAGATTCAGAAATGGTTACATCAATTTTATCGGAATTTAGTTTGGATTTTACCAGGCGAATGTAATCAATTAATTTAGATTCATCCATAATGTTCTTGGCAAGGATATCATTTCCAACGACAATAGTTTCAATTGCATTATGATGATTATTTGCACTTCTAATTAGAGCATCTATGTTTTTGAGATTCTGTTGATCATCATTTGACAGAGAAATGCCCACAGTAAGTTTTATTCCATATTTCTCTGCAATTTGAGGAATGAATTGGTTATTTCCAGATAGGTCATATATGCGAAGTCTATTAGTTATCGAATTTAGATATTGAATATCATTTTCAATATCTAGTATACTGGGGTGTAATTGAGAAAAGGGGGATTGATTTGCTCGTAACGGACTATGAAATACCGTATAGCGGTTTGTCTTCAAGTATTTCTGCAAAAGAAATATCAGCAATACCAATGAAAAAAACAAAAATCAATAAAAAACCAAATAATTTAAGAGAATTGTTATTAACACATAGATATGATTTGTTTTTGATCAATTAAATCAGATACACCAGAAAGCTGTTTAAATATTCTAATTTTTAGTTGATCAAGAGTAGTATTTTGCCTAAATGCAAATGGATAGGTCTCACCATTTCTTAATTCTTTAAATCATGAATGATAGAGTTTATTCACAAGTTTAGATTTTTCATTTTTGTGACAAGTTATTTTTCTATTTTCAATAATTGCAAAACTTTGATTCTTGGTTTTTTAGATCTAGATGATAAAAATCCCAAATAATCACCATGTCATTACAAAACTTTAGTCATGTTACGTTTTGTGTGTATGGAAGGCAGTTTTCCTTTTTTATTCATTGTTAATAAAAATGAGAATCTACATAGGTATTCATTAATTATTAGCAATATTCTATGTTTGTACCATTCAAGTTAAGTCTTTGAAATAGTACTGACATCAGTGAATAATTTTAGATCCATCATGTTAATTCTGGTGTTGATCATGTTTACAACTTCAAATTCTATTCCGTCATATGCCAGCTATGGAGGGGGAGTAGGCGGCGGTGGGTGTAGTGGTGATTGTACCCCTCCAACAATAGGCCTAGATGACCAGGGAGCATCTTTTGTCAGTGGAGGATTGACAATTAATTCAGAATCATTTGATGTAGAACAATACAGTCAAACAATTCCAACTCAGATATTCAAAACAGATGAAAAAATGTAATTTCATTAAAAATTTATGAAAATATAAGCCCCGAATATTTGAGTCATGTTGAGATTCATTTCAATCTCCATGATATAGTAGTTGGTGGTGCAACTATAGAAGAACCAGTAGTGTCAATAGTATGGAACGATACAGGGAGGGAGACATTACATGGAGTTTATGGAAATGAAGAGATGATAACCAATATTTCAATAGACCAAAAGATCGAAAATAGTCTGGCATTAGTTACTTTTGAGTTTGAGTTTACTCAACCATTAGATACATCTACTTTGATGGTAAAAATCTGGGATGAAGAAAGAAATCCTTCCAAGAATTTTTTTTATGAAGCAATCAGAGTAGTTGACAATACAAGTATGATAGATGATGAAATTTCTTCATCAGTTCCTATATGGGTAAAAAATAATGCAGGATGGTGGGCCACAGGAGAAATTGATGATCATGCATTTATTCAGGGAATTCAATATCTTATTCAACAAGGAATATTGGAAATTCCTGCAATAGATCAAACATTTGAAACCACTGCAGGATCACAAGGAATCCCAAAATGGGTAAAAAATAATGCCGGATGGTGGGCAGACAGTTTAATTTCAGAGAGAGATTTTCTACAGGGGATTCAATATTTAATTAAAAATGGTATAATTCAAGTTTAGATTTTGTGTTTCTTGTTAATTAAATATCCAGAAATCCATACACATCATGATTCTATAACAAATTAACTTTGATAATTACTTTAGTTATAACGCATGTTTTTGTGTGTAAATGAGAAAAACGTCTTTTTACTCTTTGTCCATAAAAAGGCATGTCTCCCCATTCCTATTTCAAGAACAAAAGAAAGGTCACAGCTAAAACTATGATGACAGAGAATTGCTGGAAGAGAAAAGGAAATTTTTGATATTTCCAATATTATTTTTTTAAAAAGAGCTGAAAATATAATCTTCTTTTTTGTATTAATTTGAATGATCGTAAATATAAAACAAAGCAACTCTTATCTTTTAAAATTGTCCAGATTATATTGATAAATAAAAATGACAGTACATCTCAATCAAACATATTGTCAACAAATAATGATTTACAAGAGAGAGTAAGACAAAGCTATGATTTTTGGCATAAAAATTACATAGATTCTCCAATAAACTATCCACTAGTATGGAAAAAAGTTTTAGAATCAAACTCGGAAATTATAAAAAGAATAGAGGCATGGAAAAACAATTCAAAACAGAGTACAGAAATTCTAATACAACAGTTTTTTGAAATGTGGTCCTATGCAATTAAAGAGTCTAATTTTGAAATAGCAAAAAAATCCATGTATGAATGGGAAGGATTTTGGAAAAATATAACAGATGAGCAGTTTAAGGCTTATAGTAAAGTATTACAAATGATAGAAGAATACTGGAAAGATATACAAAGTAAGAATATCGAATAACATCTAAGATTCTTGTTCATTAATTATATTCAAAGTCATACTGCTTGCAATATGAGGTATTGACCTTATAGCCTTGGTGATAACATTCTCCAATGTTTTATGATCTGAGGCCTCTATTTTACAAATAACATCATAAAATCCAAAAACAACATCTGCTTCTTTTACTTCTGGTATGTGACTCAGATTCTTTAATGTAGGAAATTCATATCCTTTATCACAATGAATCACAACATATGCTTGAGCAAGATTTTGCCCCAACATCATTCCAATTAGTTTTTCAGATGCTTGAAATAATTCTCCAGATTCTGAACGAGTCAAAGTTACAGTAGATTGAATTTTTGGGATTTTACGGATAATCCCAGTAATAATTTCTTGAATTTTCTCTTCAGAGCCAGATTCTATTTGTGCAACAATATCATAAAGACCAAGTGTACCATGAGCTTCCTTTACGCCCTCTATTTTTTTTAGCAAGGTGATTATCTCTTTTTCTGAGCCCAAATGACAATTCATCATAACATATGCTTTTGCCACTTTTATCACTCACTTTCCTGTACATGTGAAATATGAAAAAACATACAGTAATAACACATGATTAGAATAAAAGATTTCGTGTTTGTCTAAAAATGGATGTTAATGCCTAGAATGAGAATATTAAAGACAAACTCTAATAATTAAAGAGATGTAGGAAAGTCAATGAATTATGAAAGTTTTTGTTCACAGATTTTAGAGATTAATCCTAAAATCAGGTTTGCAACAGTTTATGATTCATGGGCTAAACGTGTTGCGGGGGGATTACGTGAGGGCATAAGCAGCCTGTTATCAGATCATGCAGAAAATGAATTAGTGAATCTGTCAATAATTAATTGGCAAGCTCGCAAAGACATGTCAAAATGGCTAGGTAAAACAATCTATACTTTAGCAGAACATGATAAAGTCAAACGATTTTCCTTTTATTTGGGTGAGGATCATTTGCTTCTTTTAAGTACAGAAAAAGATGCAGACACAAATGTTGTTGTAGATGAAGTAATCAAACTTTACTATAAAAATCAAAATTAAATTTTTATTTTCTATAAAATTAACTCATCATCAATGTTTTCCTAAATTATTCTCAGAGTAATTGTTTGTAAATATGACTGATATGTACTAGATTAAAAGTAGTTAAGCACACAAGACATGCAAATTTTTATTCAGAAATTAATTCTAAAATTTTTTGTACTGCATCTTTTGGAGTATCTACACCAATGATTTTGATATTTTCTCTGTGATCAAGAAAACCATCAATATAAGGATTGATTGAACTATCCAGATTTCGAATTGCAACCATAGGCTTTTTGCTCATATATGCAGCGCAGGCTTCAGATAAAGTGCCAGAGCCACCACCCACAATAATTACACCATCTGCAGCTAATGCATTTAGAAAATCTCTAGCAAAGCCCATTCCAGTAGGAATTACAACGTCACAAAATGGATTAGCCATGGCAGCATCATCTTGTGGTATTATTCCCACAGTCATACCATTTGCATCATGAGCTCCATGAGCTGCAGCAGTCATTACTCCACCCAATCCCCCAGTAATCAAAACAGAATCAGACATTGCAATTTCCTGTCCAATCTCATATGCTAGTTTTTCATGCACTGATGTGCATCCATTTGTATTATTTCCAATTACCAAAATTTGACGCATTTTCCCCATGTATCACATAAAAAAATTGGTTTGAAATATCTTACGAATGATGGAAAGTGTGGCCACAACACATTTCCCAACGGTGGAAATATCTTTCGGAAATAAAGATTATAAAAATAATCCATAATTCTAGAAATTAGATACTGAAAGAATTTTTTAAAAAATAAGTTATAATAAATATTATAAGAAAATTTTAGATCAGTGAGATTTAATTGATTTTTATGTAAGACAGTAGGTAGAAAGACATGTCAGAAAATCGAAAAATGTATCCCATCAAATGTACTGATTGCGGTACAGATTCAGAGGTACCTTTTGAACCAAAACCAGACAGACCAGTATATTGTAAAGAATGTCTGTCAAAACACCGTAGTAATTGATTTTAATCTAGTTTTGTTTAATTGATTTTAAACCAAATTATATCATTATTTTCAAATATTCTTTTTTTCTTTTTATTGGATTTAGGGCTCAATATACTCAGTTTAAATTATACAGTAAAACCATCAACACATGTCAAACAACACAAACGATACAATTTTCATTGGGAAAAAGCCATTGATGACTTATGTCACTTCTGCAATAATTCAGCTAGCAACAATACCAATAATCACAATCAAAGCCAGAGGGCTCAGCATAGGACGTGCTGTAGATGTAGTACAAATGGTACTAAATAAAACAAAACCTGCATTTGTGTTAGGAGATATCAAAATAGATTCAGAATCACTTGTATCAGAAGATGGGAAAAATAGAAATGTTTCATCAATTGAGATTTCTATAAAAAAAGCATAACAAGAAACAATCAAATCACTTTATCTAAGTTCTACGATGTAACATTTTAAAAAATCCTTTAATGATTAGTAAATTTTAAAATAAAATTACAAAAATAAAAGAGAATTATTTTAAAAAAATAACATACAAAATAAGAACAGAGATCAAACCTGAGAGAAAAAGATATTAGTTAATAATTCCAAGCACATTCATGGAAAGACGTTCAATGCCAGTATGTTTTACTGAAAAACAATACAAAATGATCGAAGAATTTGCCAAGAGAGAAGGCATGCTAAATGCAAGTCAAGCTCTTGAGAAAATCTTAAGACAATAAGCAATAATTATTATTTTTATTTGCATCACCTAACGTAAGTTGTGTTAAGAGATTCAAGAAGAGCCAAAAACAAAGCATGTTAGTTAAACAAATCACATTAAAATTTGAGATAATAAAAGTAGTGTCAGGAATAGACGTTACAGATACAATAGTCATCAGATGTACAGAGAAAGGCACCAAAACTACTCAAGAGTCATTAAAATCTATGAGATGGTAGGAATAGAATTCAAAGAAAATCAAGAAAGGAAATTCAATAAAATCAAGGGTTTTATTCAAAGTGCAAAAGGAGCATCTAAAATTGATCTTTCAAAACTGTACAGAACATCAATTTATGAACTAGAGAGATAGTATATCTCAGTCAAAAGAGGAACTGAATTACTCAAACTGTAGTACTACTATTTTTTATTACATTTAATAGATTAAATTATTTGAAATCTGAATAGAGATTATGGGACTATTTAGTAAAAAACCATCATTTTGTACAGTTTGTGATAAAGAGCTTACACATAAACACAAACCGAAAAGAGAATGGAACATCAAAGGCCCATTATGCGGAGATTGTCATTTTGATAAGTCAAAGGAATACTATGAGGGAAAAGTCAGGCAGCCATGCGTGACATGTGGGACAACTCAAAAGATCACAGATTTGTGGGAGCCTAGATGGCAGTGGGATATGGAAGGTTTGTTGTGTAAGAAATGTTTTGACAAAAAAGAGGAAGATCACGGTGCAAGAAAGAACTATTGCGTACTATGTGGAGGAAAGATAGGACTAATCAGGTATAATCCAAAAGGAAAGTGGAAAATCGAAGGTCAGCTTTGTAGGAATTGTTGGGATAAAAAGAAAGCAGAGTTTGGATAAAAGTGAGATTTTTTAAAAAAAATAAATGCAATGTTTGTGATAAAAAGTTTTCAAAAGAAGAAGAACTAATGAATCACAAACAAATTATTCACGGCAAAGATTTACAGTATGACTGTAAAAAATGCAGCAAATATTTCTCAAACATGGATGACATGAGAACTCATTTACAAAGAGAGCACAGTTACAAAAAAGACAGATAGTCTAAATTGCTTTTATTGTTTTAACTACAGGGGGTCTTACTTTGGTAAATACTTTGAAACCACAAATGCACTTGATTTCAGGTAAGCGAGAAAGTTCAGTATTAGAGACAACAGTACCACATCTCAAGCAAGAATAGTTTACATCAAATGTTTCAACAAGAGTGTTTTCAATTTCATCGATATTATCTTCAACCATACCTACCATCAAAATTTCCATAATTTAAGGATAACAGGTTATGTCAAAGACAATTCAATGTAGACATCATCAGGGATTTTGAGTCTCATTAATTGTCGGATTGCCTTATCGTCAGCATTGATGTTGATTATTCGTCGATGCATTTTCATTTCCCATTTCTCGTACGTTTCAGTGCCACTGCCACAAGGTGATTTTCTGGTAGCAACATGTAATTTTTTTACAGGAAGTGGAGTTGGACCTTTTACTTTTACTCCAGTTTTTTTACCAATTCCCATGATCTCCCCACAAACACCATCTAATTTTGGTAGACTGGTGGAAGTGAGTTTAACACGAGCGGTTTGTGTCATATAATCCGCCTATGGTTTGTACTCTTCGGTAATTTCCTTAACGATTCCTGCTGCAATAGTTGCACCCATATCTCTAAGGGCAAATCTACCCATTTCAGGGAAATCTTTGAAGGTTTCAATACATGTTGGCCTTACCGGTCTAATCTTAACAATTGCAGAATCACCGACTTTGAGGAATTTTGGATTTTCCTCTTCAACAGCACCAGTTGCAGGGTTAATCTTTTGAAGGAATTCAGTAACAGTTGCTGCAACCTGGGCAGTATGTGCATGCATAACTGGAGTATAGCCAGGGGCAATTGCTGTTGGGTGGTGAATAACTATAATTTGTGCTTTGAATTCTTTTGCAACAGTTGGAGGGGCATCAGGAGTACCAAGAACATCACCTCTCTTGATATCTTTCTTCTCAACACCTCTCAGGTTAAAGCCAATATTATCGCCTGCTTCTGCAGATGGCATTTCAGTATGATGTGTCTCAATAGATTTGATTTCACCAGGGGCACCAGAAGGCATTACAACGATTTTATCGCCTGCTTTCATGACTCCTGTTTCAACTCTACCCACAGGTACAGTACCAACACCAGTAATGGTATAGACATCTTGAATTGGAACACGCAGTGGTTTACCGATTGGTTTTTCAGCTACTGTAAAGTCATCAAATGCTTCAAGTAACGTTTTACCAGTATACCACGGCATATTTTCAGATTTTTTAACTAGATTATCACCTTTCCATCCAGAAACTGGAATGAATGGTACATTTTCTAATTTATAACCAACAGATCTTACTAATTTTTCACCTTTCTCTTTGGCTGCTTTGAATGCATCTTCAGAATAATTACTGTCATCCATTTTGTTGATTGCAACAATAATTTGACTTACACCAAGTGTTTTTAGCAAAAATGCATGTTCCCTGGCTTGACCACCTGCAGCAATTGCAGTATCAGTTTCACCTTCTTTTGCAGAAAGTACTAAGATTGCGGCATCTGCTTCAGAAGCACCAGTAATCATGTTTTTAATAAAGTCCCTGTGACCTGGGGCGTCAATCAAAGTAAAGAAATACTTTGGAGACTCAAATTTTTGGAAAGCAAGATCTATTGTAATTCCTCTCTCTCTTTCGTCTTTAATATTATCCATAACCCATGCATACTTGAAAGTATCACCTTTTCCGGTCTTCTCGGATTCGGTTGCATGAGATGCAATTGTTCTTTCATCTACAACACCAAGATCCATCAAGAAATGACCCATAGTTGTTGATTTTCCATTATCAATATGACCTGTAACAATCAGGTTCAAGTGTGGTTTATCTGCCATATCAAAAACGTGTCTGAGGGCATTTATTACTGTTATGAATTTTTGAAAAAAAATCAGAGTTTTTTCAATAAATTACAGATCAGGGAATTACTGAAAGCACATAAATCAAAGTAGTAAAAATTACAGATTATGAAAATTACAGTTTCAGTTATCAAAGCCGATGTCGGCGGAATTGGAGGTCATACCAGACCAAGTGACGGACTAATTCAAGCAGTTAGAGATACCGTTAAAGCTTCATCACATTTA
>Ga0224513_10000341_pt1 | contig 17210 bp, 11 predicted proteins | sample SF_May12_sed_USG_5_FD_169109 | JGI IMG/M metagenome (GOLD analysis project Ga0224513, IMG submission 169109) | Sediment microbial communities from San Francisco Bay, California, United States - SF_May12_sed_USGS_21 | ecosystem: Environmental > Aquatic > Marine > Sediment | place: USA... | reverse complement strand
GCAACATTGTCGATGCCAAGTGCCTTGACCAGCGGAACCATTTCGACCTGGCGTGCGGGAACGCCCTGCAGTGTTTCGCCCGTACCCGGGTTCTCCTGACCACCAGTCATGCCGGTTGTACGGTTATCCATGATGATGACCAGCGCGTTGCCGCCATTGTAGGCCATACTCATCAAACCGGTCATTCCCGAGTGGAAGAAGGTAGAGTCGCCGATTACGGCCACAGGTTTTTCATCGCGCCCGGCAATCGCATTGACCTTGGCCATGCCGTGGGCGGCACTGATACTTGCCCCCATGTCGATCACAGAATGCATGGCATTCATAGGCGGCAGAGCGCCCAGGGTGTAACATCCGATATCCCCTGAGACGAAAGTTTTTAATTTGCTTAGAATGGTAAAAAGACCGCGGTGTGCACAGCTGGGGCAAAAAACTGGTGGACGTTGAGGCAGCCCTTCTACTGGAGAGGCTGTCTCGGCTTTGGTACCATCGAGCGCCACACGAAGGATATCAGCATTAATCTCTCCACAGAGGGGTAGCTTGTTCTTGCCGATGTCGACCTTAATGCCCATGGCACGAATCTGCTCTTCGAAGATCGCGTCCATCTCTTCGACTACGACCAGACGTTTGACACTGCCGGCGAAGTCGCGAATCTTGTTTTCCGGAAGAGGGTGGGACATTCCCAATTTCAGGACTGATGCATTCGGGTAGGCTTCACGGACGTGCTGGTAAGAAACTCCCGAGGTGATGATGCCCAGATCTGAGTCACGCATCTCGATACGGTTTAGTGGGGTCGTCTCGGCGTATTCCTGCAATTTGAGAAGGCGCTCTTCGACTTCGACATGTTTGATCTTGCCGAAGTTGGGGAGCATTACATATTTGGGGACATCCTTGACCCATTCGCCAATCTGTGGGGCAATCTTCTCCTGCGGAATGACCAACCCTTTGGCGTGCGAGATCCGTGTGGTGGTGCGCAGCATCAGCGGCGTGTCGAATTGCTCGGAAATTTCGAAACCTGCCCGGACCATCTCATAGGCTTCCTGAGAATCGGCTGGATCTAGCATCGGTACCTTGGCAAACTTGGCATAGTTTCGGCTGTCCTGCTCATTTTGTGAGGAGTGCATACCTGGGTCGTCCGAGACCATCAGAATTAACCCGGCGTTGACACCGGTGTAGGTCAAAGTCAACAAGGCATCTGCGGCGACATTGACCCCGACATGTTTCATGGTCGAGAGGGAACGTCCGCCAGCGATAGAGCCGCCGATCGCCGACTCCAGGGCAACTTTTTCATTCGGAGCCCATTCGCAGTAGACATCACCAAGTCGGGCGACCTCTTCAAGGGTTTCTGTACTGGGGGTGCCCGGGTAGCCGGAGGCGAATACCCCACCGAAATCTCTGAAACCTAATGCGATGGCTTCATTGCCGGAAATTATTTTTTTCATAAAAACCTTCCCTTGTTGACTGGCTGACTTGAAGAAGCCATATTAAGTGTCACGTCATGGAATAGCTTATTCGGGCCGACGATCCTCTATCCGCTTGGCCTTTCCTTCGCTGCGAGCAATGCTGCCTGGCGGTACCAGATCGACCACGACTGTGATGCCGATAACGTCTTTGATGTCCTGTTGCAGATTCCGTTTTTTGCTGCGTACGGTCGCGACGTCTTCGAGGATGTCGAATTCATCCCCCTTGAGGATGTCGGCCGCCGCTTTGATCATGAAATCCTCAGTAACCTCTATCTTGACCCGCAATGAGTCCATCGCGCCTTTGCGTTCAACGATGACCATGTAGTGAGGAGAAACCCCTTCGCGCTTGAGGATGATCGCTTCGATCTGCGATGGGAAGACATTGACACCGCGGATAATCAACATGTCGTCGCTGCGGCCGGAGACACGGTCCATCTTGACCAGGGTGCGGCCGCAGATGCAGGCGTCGTAACTGAGGCGGGTGATGTCGCGGGTGCGGAAGCGCAGCAGCGGCTGCCCCTGATTCGCAATGGTGGTAAAAACAAGCTCGCCCAGCTCGCCCTCGGGAAGCACCTCGCATGTTTCCGGATCAATTATTTCAGGATAGAAATAATCTTCATTGATGTGCAATCCATGCTGAAGCTCAAGGCACTCGAAGGCAACCCCGGGTCCGATGATTTCGGAGAGCCCGTAGATGTCGCAGGCCTTAATGCCAAATTTATCCTGAATTTGGTGGCGCATCGACTCGCTCCAAGGCTCGGCGCCGAGCACGCCGACGCGGAGATTGAGTTTGTGAAAGTCGATGCCCTGCTCCTCGCCAGCTTCGTACAGGTGCATCAGGAACGAGGGGGTGGAAGTGAGCACGGTGCTGCCGAAGTCTTCCATCAGCATCAGTTGCCTCTGGGTATTGCCGCCAGAGATCGGAATCACTGCTGCACCAACCCGGATCGCCCCATAATGAGCACCCAAGCCGCCGGTAAACAAGCCATAACCATAAATGTTCTGCACCACATCCTTGTTGGTGATGCCTGCGGCGGTAAAGGCCCGCGCCATAACCTCTTTCCAACTTTCCAGATCCTGCCGGGTATAGCCGACAACGACCGGTTTGCCGGTGGTTCCAGAGGTGGCATGGTATTCTACGATCTCCTGCTGGGGGGCCGTGAAGAGTTTGAACGGATAATTCTCGCGGATGTCCTGTTTGGTTGTAAATGGAAGTCTGCGGATGTCGTCTAACGACCTGATGTCACGCGGCTTTATTGACAGCTCGTCAAGTTTCTTCCGATATTGAGGATTCTTCTCATAGACGTAGCTGACTGTTTTCTGCAATCGCCCAAGCTGGAGCGCCTGCATCTCACTGCGACTGTTTGCTTCTTCCTTATTCCAGACCATCATTCACCTCGCATATTGTAGCCGTTTGTATTTTAAAAAAATCTCTTTTGATTGCACATCTTCCCGTTTTTTACAGGTAGTTCAGCTCTTTCGCTTTCTCGGTGATCTCTGCACTGAACTGCGGATGGGCAATATTGATAAGCGCCTGGGTCCGCTCTCGGACGGTTTTGCCGTAAAGGTTAGCAACGCCGAATTCGGTAACCACATAGTGAACATGGTTGCGGCTGGTGACCACACCTGCACCATGTTTAAGCATAGGTACAATTTTGCTGACCACGGTGCCATCACGCAGTTGGGAGGTGCTCGGCAGGGCAATAATCGGTACGCCGCCTTTGGAACGTGACGCCCCGTAGATGAAGTCCAACTGCCCGCCAACCGCCGAATGCATCTTCGTGCCGATACTGTCGGCGCAAACCTGGCCGGTGAAATCGACTTCTATAGCGGAGTTAATCGCAACCATTCGGTCGTTCTGCGCTACCACAAATGGGTCGTTAACATATTCTGTACGGTGCAGTTCGACCATGGGGTTGTTGTCCACCCACTCATAGAGACGTTTTGTGCCGAGCAGGAAGCCGCAGGTGATTTTGCCGCGGTGTAAGCTTTTGCAAGAGCCGTTCACGACACCAGCTTCGACAAGGTCGATGACTCCGTCTGAGATCAGTTCGGAATGAATGCCGAGGTCTTTTTTTTCAAATAGAAATTTCAGGACAGCGTTGGGAAGTGCCCCAATTCCTAACTGCATGGTCGCCCCGTCAGGGATCAACTCGGCGATATGTGCCGCTATGTTTTCGACAACTTCCTGATCTGCATCATCTCCCATTGGCATTTCAAACAGAGGTGTATCGCTTGGCACGACATAATGCATCTTGTCGATGTGCATAGCTGTATCACCCATGGTGCGCGGCATCTGATCGTTCACCTGTGCGATGACAACCTTGGCGACTTCGGCGGCCGAAATAGTGAGACCGGATTCTGCACCCATGGAGCAGAATCCGTTTTCATCTGGAGGTGATACATGAATCAACGCAACGTCGATGGGAAGGTGCCCATTTTTGAAGAGCAGGGGGAATTCGGAGAGCATCACCGGAGTGAAGTCCGCTCGTCCTTGGTTGACTGCTTTACGTACATTGGCGCTGATAAACATGGAATTGACGCGCAGGTGCCCTTCCATCTCCGGGGAGACATAGTCAGCAGGGCAGATCGTCAGCGGGTGACAAATTTCAACGTCACGTAGTTCCGGGGCTCTTCTGACCAGGGCGTCGAGCAAAGGAAGGGGCACTGAAGCATTCCCGGTCAGAAAAACCCGATCCCCGGACTTGATTGCTTTGACGGCCTCATCCGGAGTTGTGGCACGATTCAGAAAACTCCGCTGCCAATTTGTCACGTCCTCATTCCTCGTTAAAAGCATCGACTTCATCTCCTAGTCTCCACGCTGGATTCTGATTCTGCCATCCACTGCATAAACCTTGTCGGCGAATGCCATGATCGGGTTCAGATCCATCTCCTGAATAGTCGGCAGATCACCGAGGAGCTGAGAGACGCGCTGAATCAGTTCAATCACGGCCTGCTTGTTGATTCCAGATTCACCTCGTACACCGTCAAGCAGCACAGAGGTCTTGATCCCGGCCAGCATTTCTTCTGCCTCCACCTTGGTTACCGGGGCGATCTTGAAAATCACGTCTTTGAGAACCTCGACATAGATACCGCCCAGACCGAACATAACCAGATGGCCGAGTTCTCGCTCAGCGCTGGCGCCGATGATCAGCTCACGCCCGCCCGGAAGGAATTTCTGCACCAGGAAACCGAGTTCACCGAAGTGCCCAAGCCGTCCCTGTATTTCATCGACAGTGTCTCGAACCGCCGCTGCATTCTTGAGGTTGATGGCGACTCCGCCCATGTCGCTTTTGTGGTCTATCTCAGCGCAGTCGACTTTTACAACCACCGGATAGCCGATCTCTTCAGCTGCGGCGGCAGCGTCCTCTGCATTGTTTACGACCCGCCAGGGGGCGACAGGGAGGTCGTAGGCTTCAAAGATACCGTAGACCTCAATTGCTGAAAGAACTTCTCGACCAGCCTGTTTGGCCCGCTCGATAATTTTTCTGGCGCGCTCTGCGTCAACACCACTAAAAATCTGCGGTTGTCCGATGTCGCGTTGCTGGATCCGTCCGTACTCTACCAACGCGCCCAGTGCCCGGGCGGCGTCACCTGGGTTGGCGTAAAATGGCACTTCGCCCTCTTTGAGGATCGCCATGGTTCTCTGGTAGCGCTCCAACTTGATATTTGTCATAAAGTTGCAGACCAGTGGTTTGCGACGCTGTCGGTTGACCTCAACAATCTCTCGAGCAACGGCATCGGTGTCTGTGAAGGGGGCCGTGACGAAGTTGATGTAGATACAGTCAATTTGATCATCATCCATCAAGACGTCGAGGGCCGCCCGGAATTGTGGCCCGCCAGCCGTGGCGACCACATCGATAGGGTTCTCCAGTGCTGCTTGAGGGAACTGGGTTTCCCTCAGGCGCTCGATAGATATTTCAGAGAGCTTTGGTACCTCAAGCTTGAAGTCGACGAGTACATCGGTAGCGATTACCGCCGGACCTCCAGTGTTGGTGATAATGCCAACCCGGTTTCCCTTCGGGATCGGCTGGCTGGAAAAAGCCATCGCGGCACGAACCATCTCCCCCTCGTCCTTGAAAGGCAGAACACCGATTTTTTCAAAGATCAGCTCGGTGGCGATATCAACTCCGGCAAGCGATCCAGTGTGAGAGGAGGCTGCTTTGGCGCCTTCTTCTGTCCGGCCTGCTTTCATGGCCAGAACCGGTTTTTGTTTTACTACCTGGCGAGTCACCTCAAGGAAGTCGCGCGGTTTGTCGAAACCCTCTGTATACAGAATAATCGCCTTGGTGCCCTCATCCTCACCGTAATATTCAATGATCTCCGGGATTGACACGTCGCAGGCATTGCCGTTAGAGGCGTAGAGCCGTTGACCGATATCAAGATCGTCCAAAACCTGCATGATCAGCGCACCGACACCGCCACTTAAAGCCACTACCGAGATGCTGCCCGGTTTGGGGAAGGTAAAGGTGAAGTTGCAGTAGGCGTTCAACTCCGGGTCGGAATTGATAATGCCCTGACAGTTGGGTCCGAACAGTCGAATGCCGTATTTGCGCGCGTTGGCCAAAAACTCTTCCTGCAGTCTTTCACCTTCCTCGCCCATTTCACTGAAGCCAGCTGAGTTGATAATGACTGCCTTGACCCCTTTTTGACCACATTCCTCAATTGCTTGGGGAACAAACTGGCTGGGGATGATGATGTGCGCCAAGTCGACCTCGCCGGGAATGTCCGCAATCGTCGCGTAGGATTTGAGCCCGCACACTTCATCGGCCTTGGCATTGACGGGGTAAATCTCCCCCTTGTAGCCATAGGTCTGGAGGTTTCTGATAATGACGTTGCCGATGGATAGTTCTTTGGTGGAAGCGCCAACCAGGGCAACCGCTTTAGGTTTGAATAAGGCATCTAACATCTTATCTTCTCTCCTCCAATTGCTCGATAAATGCTTCTATATTGGTTCGGGTCTGCTCGTCGGAAATGCAGCGTAGATCGTTGAGATCGCCAGAAATAATCAGGCTGGGAATACCAGTCTCCTGCTCCAGTCGCTGCGGCATGCCGTAACGGCTGTTGGAGTTGCAGGGGCAGGTTTTAGCGTCATGGTAGATGATGCCGTCAATATGGAATTTCTCTAGCATCCCTTTGATGTAGACTTCTTTGTAAGTGTCGGAACGGACGATAAAAAGACCAAGATAAGCTTTAGCCATGCTGCGGATCGGGTCGTTGGCGTCGAAGTCGGGGAAGATCCAGCTGCTGCAATAGGTGGAAACCAGGACGCTCGATTGCAATTCGGTAAACAGCTCGGAGTGTTGGCGCAAGCGACCCCATACCGGCATTCCTTCCCAGTAGATGCGGTGTTTCTCATTGTCTACCGCACCTATTTTGTCGGCCATTCGCTGCTTGAGCTCACCGAGCAGCTGCCGATAATAGTCGACAGCCTGGGGGGTGCCGCGTAAAACCACTGCCGGGCCCATGTGGATGGTGCCGTCAAAGAAGGTAAGGGGGGCAGGGGAGGCGGCCGCAGTCTCAAGAACCTGCCGCCAAAGTTCGGTGCATTCACGAGAGAGAGCAACGGTTTCTCGCAGACGCTGCATGTCAAGTTTGTCTCCGGCAACCTCCTCCAGAGACGGGATTAGTGCCTCAATTTGTCGAGTGACGTCGTCGATCAGGATATCAGTGACTTCGTCAAAGTTTTTCGGTGAAGTAATGCCGATGCATGGAACCTTCAGCTCTTTTGCGTACCAAGTGAACCAGTCCTGAACGTCACGACATTGGTTGGTGTTGTAGACCAGAATATCGGGGCGAGGCGGAGCCTCAATGCCCGGGTAGGCCTTGGCAAGGGGCGAGACCCCTTTCAGGTAAGCGCCGATGTCGGCGGTCAGGTAAGAGCAGATATCGGGTGAGTAGCCGATGGTGTTGGCCTCGGGAATCAGTTCGGTGGCCATCCGCGTCGCGCCGAGCATGGCAGCGTGGTTTTCCGGGAAGTGTACGGCAAAACCCAACGCTCTTAGCAGTTCCGCCGGGCCAACACTGGTACACCAGGCGACTTTGCGATCTGTCGATTTTGCTGCGTCATTCAGATCGTAGAAGTAGTCGGACATGATTTTCATCATCTGTCCGGTTGCCTTGATCTTCTTCCTCTGCGATTGCTTGTCTTGTGCCATGATCACTCCAAGCTCTTTATGTTTTGTTGTTCTATTCTTCCTTTTTGTTTGCGGCTTTCTCGGCTGCAGCATCCATAGCGTAGAGGGCCGCGCCATGGGCGCCGGTGAACTGGGGGAACTCCGGAAGCAGTACCGGCCGGCCGATCAGTTTCGCGGTCATCTCTACCAGGTAGGGATTGTGGGCTACCACTCCGCCACTCAAGACCACTTTTTCGGTCAAGGAGTCCATCTCCAGAACCCTCTGGATCATAGAATAAAAGATTCCCTTGATGATGTCGGCGACCGGTTTGCCGTGACGTATGTTCTCTAAAACCTCGGTAGCCGAAAAGACTGTGCAGTAGCTGCCGAGCTTGATTGTTTCCGTTGCCTGCCGGGCCAGGTTGTTCATCTCGTTAAGGGGGATGTCAAGACGGCTGGACATTTCCTCGAGAAAGGCCCCGGTTCCGGCGGCGCATTTACGATTCATTTTAAAGCTGTCGCGCCGCCCTTCGGCGTCGAGTTTGATAATCTTGTTGTCCTGGCCGCCGATGTCGAGGATGGTGATCGCTTCGGGGAAGCAGTAGTGGCAGCCTCTTGCATGACACCCGATTTCGGTTTTACTTTTTTCGGTGATAAAGGCGACGTTGTTGCGACCGTAGCCGGTGGCGACTGCATCGACAATGGTCTCCTGGTTAACGCCTGCCAGTTCCAGAGCTGTGTCCAGGCAATCTGCTGCAGTAGCGGCAAAATCTACACCGGATTTTTTGGCCGCATAGCCGATCATCGCTCCATGGCGGTCGATAACCGCCACCTTGGTGCGTGATGCTCCCATGTCAAGTCCGACATAGACCTGCTTTGCCATGCTTACTCTCGTTTCCCGCTAGGTAACGGGATATGTTGTGTCATTAGTCATTTGCCAAGTTAAGCTTCAATACCGAGCAGCTTCCGATTCAATTGTTCTGACCAGATTAATTAGTCGAGGACCGATGTCGTCTTCGAGCATGTGCTGGCGTAGCAAGAAAGATGGTGCCGCGCAGTTGAAAGTCAACAGACGACAACCGGCGATCGGCAGCATAGGTACGCCAATAGCGTTGACGTCGCTACGCCAATCACCGATCGACAGACAGAAGCCACGCTCGTGATAATCGCGCAAAGATTGTTCGATGCCGGCCTTGTGCTTTGGCCAATTGTCGAGGTCTCGTTGACGGATGTTGTTCATCAGTTGTTCTCGCTCATTTTCTGGCAGACCACAAAGCAGTGCTCTACCCATGGCTGTTGTGGCTATTGGCACCCGGGTACCAGGCTCCCGGCGCAAGGAAACAGTGGCGTCGGTGCTGTGTCGCCCGTCAAGGTAGATCATGCCGAGACGATCACGTGTGCCGACTGAAACTGCGGTATGAGAATAATTGGCCAGTTCCTGCATCATGGGGCGTGCGATCTTCAGAACATCCATGTTAGTGAGTAACGAGAATCCCAGGGAGAGGACTCCGGTGCCGAGCTGGTATTTGCCTAGCTTTTCATCGTGGTAAAGGTAGCCCATGCGGGTCAGTGTGTAAGTCAGACGGGAAACGGTCGGTTTCGGTAGCCCGGTGCGCTCTGCAATATCTTGATTGCCCAGATGACGGTCTCTTGGTTTGAAGCACCGCAGCACTTCGAGCCCACGGGCAAGGGCCGTTACAAATTGACGATCCTTGCTGTCCCCTTCCAGGAGGTTGATGCCGTCCATCGCAATCAGATCCGCTTTGCTGCCTTTGTTGTTTAATGTTGTGTTGACGTTCATAGAATTTTACTCCGATCCGGACTGGCTACTCGAAGTCTGCGCCAGAGAGTTTTGCACGTCTTTTTTCTTCTGGTTGGGGTTTTTCCTGTTTTTAATCTCTATAGAAAAGGGTCGTTCTTGTCAAGCCATAAAACAATGTTTCTGTGGAAATTTGTTTCGCATTGCGAAACATGAGAGGAGACGTTTGTTCAGGTGTCTGTTTGGTTAAACACCAGAAAAAAGCTCCATTAAGGTGTGTGACTCTCTATAAAACCAAGTAAATACGCTTTTGTTTGCATGCTGAATAAATACTCATATATTTAACTAAGAAAAATATTTACAAACACTGTATTGTCAGGTAGGATTCGTAAAAACGAAAGTATGTTTCGCAGTGCGAAATAGGTCGAGGTTGGTTTTACTGGTGTCAGATGGGCTGGAAGCAATAACGGAAAGTTTTGCAGAATTTAGCCTCTGATTTTTACAGTTTTTAACCTTATTTTCTAATATAGAGGGCAAGCGAATGAAATCGATTGAAACTGTAGGCGTCGTTGGCGCAGGGACTATGGGCTCTGCAATTGCTCAACATTTCATCATGAAGGGCCTGCCGGTCATACTTGTTGATCAGAAGCAGGAGTTTCTGGAGCGGGGAGTAGGTTACATCCGTGAATCCCTAGGCGAGGCATTGCAGCGCGGGTTGATTGATCAGCAGGCCTTTGACCAGATCCTTGGTCGCCTGCACTGCACCACCGAGCAGTCTGAGCTGATTGAGGCTGATCTGGTGGTAGAGGCAATTTTCGAAAACCTAGAGGTCAAGAAAGGCCTGTTTGCTGAACTAGAGAAGGTCGTCAGTGCTGAATGTATTCTCGCCAGCAACACCTCTTCATTTCTGATCAGTGAAATTGCTGCTGATCTTCAAACTCCCGAGCGGGTCGTTGGTGTCCACTATTTCTATCATGCCGCCAAGAATAAACTGGTCGAATTGATTCCGGGTGAAAAGTCAGCGCCGGAGATAGTCTCTGCGCTGGAAAATTTCTATACTTATTATGACAAGACCCCGATTCTGGTTAAAGACGCGCCAGGGTTCGCTGTCAACCGCTTCTTCGTCCCCTGGCTGAACGAAGCGGCTCGTCTCTATGAGGAAGGTTTTGGCAGTATCGCCTTTATTGACAAGCTCGCCTGTGAGGTCTTCGGTGTTGGCATGGGGCCTTTTGCCCTGATGAACGCGACCGGTGTGCCGATTGCTATGCACGCCGCCGATGGTCTGGCAAGCGAACTTCACAAGTTTTACGCTCCTGCAAAGGTCCTTTGTCAACAGGTCAAAGCCAAACAGGATTGGAATGTTGAAGATACTCAGCACCTTAATAATGGTTTCGATCAGGCTGAGGTTGTCACCCGTCGCCTGGTTGGTGCCAGCCTCGGGGTTGCAGCGCAGATGGTCAGTGAAGGTGTCATCAATGCAACCTCCACCGATCTGGGTGCGCGTGCAGGCTTGCGCTGGCCGATGGGTCCTTTTGAACTACTCGAAAAGATGGGTGTAGCCAAAGTCAAAGAGATGGTCGAAAGCGTGTTCTCTGTCTGGGCCCTGCCGTTGCCGGCTTGTTTAGCAGACCCCGCAAAAACACAAAGTTTATCCCTCAACTGGGTCACTACTGAGGTCGTCGGTGAATGTGGCTTTATTGTCTTCGATCTCCCTGACCGGCTGAACCCACTCGGCGAGCAGGTGATGAAACAGCTCGATCGATCTGTTGACGAACTCAATGCTCGCCCCGATATCAGTAAAATTTTCATTCACGGCAAGGGTAAAGCTTTTGTCGCCGGAGCTGACATTAAATTTTTCCTCGATGCATTAGACGCTGATGACCTGCCGAGGATACAGACATTTACCGAGTTCGGCCAACAGGTTCTGAACAAGATCAGCACATCTGACAAAGCCACCTATGCTTATCTCGATGGGTTGGCACTCGGTGGCGGCCTGGAACTCTCTCTGGCCTGTGATTATCGCATTGGTACTCGCAAGTCGGTACTCGCTTTCCCGGAAACCGGTATCGGGATTTATCCCGGTCTTGGCGGTACTCAGCGTGCCAGTCGCCTGATTGGCATCGCCCGCGCCAAGCAATTGATCGCAAGTGGACAATTTATTAATGCCAAAAAAGCTTACGGTTTTGGCTTGGTTGACGCCGTCATCGAGCCTGTTTTCGACTGGCGGGAACTGGCAGATTTCTCCCTTGATAAGGCCCAGGCTGGTCGAATTGAAGAGACGGCGGAAGAGCAGGAATTCGCGGAGTTCGATGGTGATTTCAGCCATCCTTTATTGGCTCGCGAGGGTTTTGAAAAAATGGCCAAAGGGATCACACGAAAGGCACCGATTGCGATGAAAAAAGCCATGAGCCTGATCGACCAGGGTTTCGCCATGGATCTTCAGGATGGTATGCAACTGGAACTGGATGGTTTGAAATCTATCTTTGCGACTCAAGATGCCAGAACCGGACTCGCCAGTATTCTTAGCGGGCAGAAACCTACCTACATCGGTAAATAGACTTAAGCGCAAAAATGTCTTGAGTTGGCACAGTCTTCAAATGAGGAGTCATTATGAAAGCAAGCGTACAGGGATTTCGGGATAAACAGTCTGGCAGCGGCGCACTTTTTGAGGATGTTTATCTGATTGAGGGCAAACGAACCCCGTTTGGTAAATACACCGGTAGCCTCTCGACGGTTTCACCGACAGATTTGGGGATACTCGCCAGTCGTGCTGCGATTGAAGCCTCTGGGGTTCCGGCCGGAGATATCGATCAGACTATCGTTGCCAACATCGGACAGGCCAGCGCCGACAGCTTCTTTCTGCCACGGCACATTGCACTTTATAGTGGTGCACCAATCGAAAGTACAGCTCTTCTTACCCAGCGAATTTGCGGCTCCGGTATAGAACTGTTAGGGCAGGCTGCGGAACAAATCGCCCTCGGCAAAGCCCATCTGGTTCTTGGTTGTGGGACCGATACCATGAGCCGTTTCCCGCTCGCCTCCTATTCTGCCAGACAGGGCTTTCAGTTGGGACGGCCTGAATTTATCGATCTGCTTTGGGAGGCATTAAACGACACTGCCGCGGTACCCATGGGTTGTACTGCTGATAATCTGGCCAAACAATTCTCTTTGTCTCGAGAGGATGTTGATACCTTCGCCATGCGCAGTCAGCAACGCTACGCAATGGCTCACGAGGCCAACTTTTTCAAAAAAGAGATCACGCCAATAGCCGCCAAGGGTTTGCTGGAGACCGAGAATCTAAAACCACGCAAGTATCGTTGCAACGGTCGCGACGATATTGCTGCTGATGAACATCCTCGCCAGGTCACCATGGAACAACTTGCCAAGCTGCCCTTCGTCTTCAGTAAAGAGGGCCCAACCACTGCTGGCAGTGCATCGGGTATCGTCGATGGAGCAGCAGCACTGATGATTGCTTCTGGTGAATATGTCCGTACCAACGGCTTAAAACCATTAGGTAAGATCCGTGGCTTTGCTTCTACCGGCGTATTGCCTGAGATTATGGGGATCGGTCCGGTCCCTGCGATTAATCTTCTGCTTACTCAAATGGGCTTGGCTACGAAAGATATTGATCGTTTTGAAATTAACGAGGCTTTTTCAGCACAGTGCCTGGCCGTTGCCAGGGCACTGAAGCTTGATGAGGAAAAACTCAATATCAACGGCGGCGCCATCGCTATCGGCCATCCTTTGGGCGCGACTGGTGTACGTCTGGCTCTGACCTGTCTGAAAACCTTGCAACGTGACAACAAACAATTGGGGATTGCTTCCGCCTGTATCGGCGGCGGGCAGGGAATTGCCATGGTTGTGGAGGCTTGCTAATGAATGTCGCGGCGCAGGAAGCCCGTAATCGGGTGGTCGTGATCACCGGAGCCGGGCAGGGGATTGGTGCCGCCATTGCTCAACGCTTTGCTGATCAGGGAGCACGCCTGGTTCTGGTTGATGTTAACGAAGAGTTTTTGCGCCAATTGGCAACCAGCCTTGAAGGGTCTGGCTGTCAGCTTCTGCCGATTGTCGCCGATGTTGCCAACAAGGAGCAGGTGCTGTCTCTATTTGAGCAGGTTGTAGAAGCATTTGGCAGCATTGATGTGTTGGTCAACAATGCTGGCATCATCCGTGACAATCTGATCAGTAATATCTCTGAGCAGGATTGGGATCAGGTTCTGGATGTTAACCTCAAAGGAGCGTTTCTCTGCTGCCAAGCGGTTTTTCCGACACTGAAAAGCCAGCGCTCAGGAAAGATCGTCAATATAGTCTCTCGTGCCTGGCTGGGTAGTATTGGTCAGGCCAACTATACCGCCAGCAAGGGGGGTCTGGTCAGCTTGACCCGCTCTCTGGCGTTGGAATTCGCCCGTTTCCAGATTAATGTCAATGCCGTGGCGCCAGGCGCAATCGACTCGCCGATGACTCAGGGGATGTCTGCCGAAGGCCGTGATCGGTTGATTCGTATGCAGCCGACCGGCAAGATGGGTAAGGTCGAAGATATCGCTGCTGCGGTCGCATTCCTGGCTTCAGGGGACGCTGAATTCATCACCGGCCAGGTCTTACATGTCGATGGCGGCAAAAGCTGCGGTCTGCTGTCACTTTAGGAACAACAAATGAACGCTTATCTGGTCGAAGCAAAACGGACTGCCATTGGCAGAGCCCATCCCGATAAAGGGTTGTTCCGTGAGGTGCGGGCAGATGAAATGCTTGCAGCTCTGATGAATGGTCTCCTTGCGGGGATGACGACTGGCGAAGAACTGACTGAGAATATAGATGATATCTACATAGGCTGTGTTGGTCAGCACCTGGAGCAGGGCAAGAATATCGCCCGGCTCTCTTCTTTGCTGGCCGGTCTTCCTGATTCTGTGCCGGGCGTCACCATCAATCGCCTCTGCGCTTCAAGCCTGCAGGCCTTCAACTTTGCCGCATCCACAATTACTTCTGGTAACGCCAACCTGCTGCTGGCTGGTGGAGTTGAGCATATGGCTCATGTGCCGATGCAGGCGGCAACCGACTACCACCAAGAACTTCTGGCTCGTTACGAGTTCCCTTTCAATAATATGGGGTTGACCGCAGAAAAGGTCGCCCAGATCTATGGCGTCAGTCGTGAGGAGCAGAATGCCTATGCTGTGGCAAGTCACGACAAGGCAGTCACCGCTCAACAAGCCGGTTACTTCAGCAGAGAAATCCTGCCGATTCCTGCTGGTGACACGATTGCCGAGCAAGACCAGTCGCCGCGACCAGGAACTAACATCGAAGGTCTCGCCGCATTGAAAACGATCTTCATGGAGGATGGCACCGTGACGGCGGGAAACAGTTCGCCCCTCAATGATGGTGCCAGCTTGACTTTATTGGCCTCTGATGCTGCCTGCGAGCAGTTTGCATTGCAACGCCGGGCCCGAGTGGTTGATTTTACTGTTGTCGGTCTCGACCCTTGCCAGATGGGCATGGGGCCGGTGCCGGCGATCCGCAAGCTGTTACAGAAAAACCACCTCTCGGTTGCCGATATCGACCTTTTCGAGCTGAATGAGGCCTTCGCCAGCCAGGCGGTCGCCTGTATCAACGAATTGCAACTGCCAGGTGAGAAGGTCAACCCGTGGGGCGGGGCTATCGCTCTCGGTCACCCTTTAGGTTCTACTGGTACCAGATTGATCACCACTTTGCTCAATGGGCTTGAGACCAGTGATGGCAGATACGGGATCGCTTCTCTATGTATCGGCCATGGCCAGGGAATGGCGACCCTGATTGAAAGACTTTGAAAGACCTACAATAATCGATTCACAGGAGAAGGAATTATGTCGATAACTGCTTATCGCTGGATGATGAATGGAGTCAAAGAGGCGCTGACTCGCCAGGAATTTATCGCTCAACCTGAGGCGGGTGAGGTTGTTGTCGAAGTCGCCGGATGCGGGGTTTGTCATACCGATCTGGGCTTCTTTTACGATGGCGTGCGGACTAATTCTGAAATGCCACTTGCTCTGGGACACGAAATCAGCGGCCGCGTGGTAGCTGCCGGTGACGGTGCCGAGGAATGGCTGAGTAAGGCGGTGATCATTCCAGCAGTCATGCCCTGCGGCGAATGTGATCTCTGTAAGCGCGGCAAAGGAACCATCTGTCGCAGTCAACAGATGCCGGGCAACGATATCCAGGGTGGTTTCGCGAGCCATATTGTGGTCCCCGCCCGCGACCTGTGTCCGGTCGATGAACAGCGGTTAGCCGCCGCCGGACTGGAGCTTGCCGATGTTTCTGTGGTGGCCGACGCAGTGACCACGCCATACCAGGCGGTCCATCAGGCAGGTGTAACCGAAGGCAGCCTCGCGATTGTCGTCGGCGTTGGTGGCGTCGGTGGCTATTGCGTGCAGATGGCCAAAGCTTTTGGCGCGACAGTCGTTGCCATCGATATCGATCAAGGTAAACTGGATGCCATTACCGAACATGGTGCGGCCATTACTTTCAACGCCCGTGAGATCAGCGGCCGCGATCTGAAAAAAGCGATCAGCACTTTCGCAAAAGAGAATGGTCTGCCGAGTACCGAGTGGTTCATCTTCGAGTGTTCAGGTAGTAAGCCTGGGCAGGAATCAGCTTACGGTTTGATGGTGCACGGTGCTACCTTGAGCGTGGTCGGGTTCACTATGGATAAAGTTGATATCCGCCTCTCCAACTTGATGGCCTTCCATGCTCGCGCAATTGGCAACTGGGGCTGCTTGCCGGAATTCTACCCGGCGGCTCTCGATCTGGTACTCGACGGAAAGATCGATCTCAAATCCTTCATAGAACAGAAACCACTTAGCGAGATCAACGGTGTTTTTGATGACGTGCATCAACAAAAAATGCAGCGTCGCGCCATTTTGGTTCCATAAACATAATATTTTAATTGATTTAGAGGAGATTACACCATGGCTACAGCTGATCAGATTATCGCCGAAACCGCACCCGCTGAACTCATCGATCACAACCTGATTGATAAGGATGTCGAGAGTCTATGTGATGGCATGGTTCAGTATGAAAAACGTCCAGCCAAGCGTCGTGACGGATCCGTAGTGGAAGGGCTCTACAACGCCTGGATCATCTTCAATAATCCCAAACAATTCAACTCCTACACGACCGATATGGTCAAGGCCACCATCCTGGCTTTCCGACGTGCTTCGGTTGATCGAGAAGTCAATGCCGTGGTCTTTACCGCAGTTGGTGATAAAGCCTTCTGTACAGGTGGCAACACCAAGGAGTACGCTGAATACTATGCCGGTAACCCACAGGAATATCGCCAGTATATGCGTCTTTTCAACGACATGGTGTCGGCAATCCTCGGCTGTGACAAACCGGTCGTCTGCCGGGTCAACGGCATGCGTATTGGCGGCGGTCAGGAAATCGGCATGGCTTGTGATTTCACCATTGCCCATGACCTTGCCAACTTCGGCCAGGCCGGTCCCAAACACGGCTCGGCGGCGATCGGCGGGGCGACTGACTTTCTGCCAGTGATGATCGGCTGCGAACAGGCCATGGTCTCCGGAACCCTTTGTGAACCTTTTTCGGCCCACAAGGCGGCTCGTCTCGGGATTATTGCTGATGTGGTTCCATCACTGAAAATAAATGGTAAGTTTGTCGCGAACCCGACTGTAATCACTGATCAGATGATCGATGAATACGGTCGGATCATTCTTGGTGAATTCCGCACTGGTGGTGACTTCAAGGCAGGTCGCGATCTGATCAAGTCCGGGGAAATCGATTTGAGCATGCTCGACGACAAAGTCGAGGAACTCTGTGCCAAGCTGATTGAAACCTTCCCCGAGTGCATGGCCAAAAGTCTTGAAGAACTACGTAAGCCAAAACTTCAAG
>Ga0224513_10000340_pt1 | contig 17228 bp, 30 predicted proteins | sample SF_May12_sed_USG_5_FD_169109 | JGI IMG/M metagenome (GOLD analysis project Ga0224513, IMG submission 169109) | Sediment microbial communities from San Francisco Bay, California, United States - SF_May12_sed_USGS_21 | ecosystem: Environmental > Aquatic > Marine > Sediment | place: USA... | reverse complement strand
AGGATCCAATGCGTTGAGAGTCAAATCGTCTGTATCGAGAGCGACATTCAGGTATAGATGCCCGATCACTCCGAACAAACTCGGATAGGTAGTCTGGCTGACCAGTTGCCCATCGCACTGAACCCAGCCATCCGGGATTACAGTGGTTGCAAACGACATCATCATGCCGACATCTCCGAATGTTTCAGTCGGAACCATTTCTCGCGTGATGTACTTGGCTCGAACTTCCCGATTGTCTGGCAGAATATCAGCAACGAATGTCAGGATCTTTGCGTTTCGACTCCAGACCGCAGGGTCTTCAATCAACTGACCATTCACGAAGATGTAGAGTGAAGCGTCATTGACCGGAGTGTACTCCAAGGTTCCTGAATCAGCGGCCACGGTGACAATTTCATCGCGGAATTGTGCCGGGGTATCAGCGAGGCTGATGGTCTCGATATTGGTAACCACATTGACCGTGGTTGGAAATTCAGGTGTTGAGGTAGGACAGCAACAAGGGACTGTCGCACAAGAGCCGCAAGATGACATGATGTTCTCCTTTCAGCAAAACCGGGCTCACAGGGTGTGCTCTGTGGCCCGGTCTCATTATCCCAACGGAGTGGAAGGGACCAAATTAATTACGGATTCAACTGAATTACATCGAGTACAACGGTAAAGACACCGCTGGTATAAGCAGTGCCAGCTACATCCACAATCATCTTGGATGTAGAATTCGCGGTAATCACCGAGGATCCTACAGTCCAGACGGGCACGATTGCTTTAGCTCCAGTAGTTTCCAGAGTACTTCCGGTCGCCAGGATATCAGCAGTGCCGATTTCAACGCCACATGTCCCATTAGTGGGAAGCATGGCCGCATGAACGTCGATGACTCCACCGATGATCATAATCCCATCCGGCAACGCCGCGCCGACATTGATATCACCAACCGCGCCGCCATGGACATCGAACCGATACGTTCGAACGATGCTTCCACGTCGATCATTCTGGCTGGGATACGAACTCTGATCCTCGCTATACCAGGGAGTCACGTCCCGGGCAATCGAGTCAGACAGAGTCTGAGCATTGGTATCAAGGACCAACAGTCCTGTTACGAGAAGCCCAGTGATTACAAGTGCCGATACAAAACAACCGGCAAACCATTTCTTCATATTCATTTCATTTTCCTTCTATTTTCCAGTTTCGTTTTCAAATAAAGGTGGGCACCAGGGGAGATCGGCCCGGTACCCACCAAGGCTGTGATCACACGCCCGTAACGCTAGCCGCGCCAGCAGCCGTATACTTCGCTTCGTCACTGGAGATCGTGTCGAAGTCCGGTACAGCGAAAACGTACGTCGGAGCCTGCGAGCTGTCCGCAATTACACCCACCTGGGTAGCCGCATCATTATCCTTAATCGTAACCGCTTCCGGCGCCTCTTCCGAAAGGATCGAAGCAAGCGTGAGCGTCAGGGTGAAGTTCGTTGCATCAACATCAGCAGCGACAGCATCACTTGCGAGTCCAACTTCCGCAGCAGCCGCCGCCGTGTCCGTTCCACCGATATTGCAGTCGGTCGGAGCGACATGAGGACAACGCCGATAAATGAAGCTGATCGCATCGTAGTTATGCATTCCAGGCTTGGCGAAGGACTCGAATCGGGAGAAGTAGAAACCATTCTCACGAAGCAAGTTGTCTTCCGCGTTCTGAATGTTCAGCCATGCGAACTCACCGTTTAGGCTCGGAGTCGCACCGAAACTGGTTCCACCACCAGGAGCCGCAGGACCGGCCGGCGGAATCTCCAGCATGTACACGCGCTCCAGGAAGATGATCGCCAACGAGAACTCGGCATTCAGGTAATCAGGGTTGACCGTAACCTTGTTGCCGATCGTGACTGCTTCATCTTCGACCAAAGGATCCACACGTTTCAGCGTGATAAAGGTTCCGTCCGCAGATTTGACCGCAAAGCGCGGAGCACCGATATCATGCATCAGCGCGAATCCTTTGTAGTCGTCAACCTTCCCGTAATTCTCTACGAGCAGAGTCGGGCGAGCATACCGGAAGTCCTGTCGGAGGTCCGAATCGGTCTCGATCATCTTGTCCCAGTCTTCCAAATCGAAGACCAAGCCGTAAGAAGGTCGACCGTCCAAGTTCCCGATCGCGGCCATAGGAGCCTGCATCTGGAGCCAACGAGAAAGCCACCGGAGGTAATTCCAGTTCAGCGTGCTGATCGGAATTGCCTGGGCAATCTGAATCGTGTTGTCGCCATCCGCGTCCACAGCGAACGGATCATAGGTGAACGTGTGAGTATTGGGCGCACCCTCGGAGAGGACGTATCCCTTGCCACCATCGACGGTGAACTTGATGTAATGCTCTCGGGCCAGGTTTTCCCAAACCGAGTTGGTCACGTCGGCCAGGAAGCCAAGAACCAAACCGAGCTGCTGCTGGAACTGCCAGGTAAAACGAAGATCGCGGATACAAATCGGATCCGTGGAACGTTCGGTCTGGAACCCAGTGTAGTTGATCGTCTCGAATCCGTATCCAACCTTGTACGGATTGTAAGCGCAAGCATCTACGCCCGGATCTCCCCCGGAAGCTGCCCGAGAAATCTGAATGGGACGCCAGCGGTGTAGACCACGCTGATCCGCAGTGCCAGGGTGGAACCGATAGGACTTCTTCACCAAGCCACTGCCCAGGGTGTATGCCCCGCGCTGGATCTTGGATCGAAAGACGTTTACTTGGAAATGACTATGCTTCTCGATGACTTCGTCAACGAATTCGAGAGCATCAAGGAACTGCTGATTTCTGCGAGCTACCGCCAGGCTTGGAAAACCTGTATCTAGGGTGAGCATCTTAATTCTCCTGATTGTAGGGTTAAAACACAACCTGCGGGGAATCAGGAAACTACACCCTGCCTATCGTGGCTAACGGTGGGGAGGAGAACCCCACAACTCATCCTGAGTTCAGGAATAGAATAACTGGATTGGGAAAGTCAACAGGGAAAGTTAAGAACTTTGTTTCGTGAGATGGGTGTAATCACGCTTCTCAAGCAAAGCTCCCACGTCTTCTCCGCTCATTCCGCCCTTTGGCCGGTCACCCTTTGCAGCAGAAGCCGAGCTCGGAGTTGTCGTGGTTCCAAGACCCGGCTTCCTTGCCGCGACATTCTGGTTTCGAGTGGTTACCTGCCTGAGCTTGGCGGACGTTGCCAGGTACAGATCCCTGTATTCATCGGCCATTCTGGCTTTGAGCAGGATCTCCGCACGGGCCGCTGGCTGATCAAGGGTAGCCGAAATGGCTTTGGCTTCTGAGAGTCGAGCCTGGACCTTGGCATTCCATTCGGGAGCGTTTTTCGCTTCTTTGAGAAGGAAGTGATTCGACTGCATGAGCATTTCCCTGGCGGTGTTCATGGAGTCATCCATCTCTTTGCCGACGTTCTGTGCCGCTTCCTTTGCCAGTTGCCTCTTGGTTTCCTCATGCTTCTGGACCGCCGCGACCATCTCTCCATTGATCCTGGCCAGATCTGTAATCATGTTGGTGATTACGCCTTCTCCCTCGGGGAGCTCGTCTTTCAGAGTAGCGACCCTCTGCCGCATGGGTTGCTTGAGAACCCTTTTGATCAAATCATCATTCCCGCCAAATTCCTTGGCCATCGTGAAGATTTCCTTCTTCTTGGCTTCAAGGGGCAACAAGTACTTCGCTTGGAACTGCTTGTTCTCGGTGATGTTGTACATCCCCAGTTTGTTTTGAGCTTCCTCCAGTTCCTTTTTGGTCGAATCCATGGATGCTGCATCACGCTCAAGCTGACTCAGCTTTTGACGCATCGTGATGAAGGCTTCCTTTTGCTTTCCTTCCATCGACTCGACAAGGACCTTGTCCTCATCCGAAAGTTCTTTTGTATCAACAGTTTCCGGCTCAACAATGGGTTTATCCAGGAGTTCCTCGGGGATTCCCTGGTCATCGGTAACCGGTGGTTCAACCGGGGTAGTCTCCGGGGTAGTTACCGGGGGAGTCACTGGAGGTGTCTCCGGCGTCGGAGTCTCCGTTACATCCCCCGGGTCGGTACCGAGAATCATTGCTTTCATCCCGGCCGCATCTATATCAAGCCCTTGAAAGTCCTTGTCTCCTTGGGCTGGCGTGTTTGGTAACGAATCTGCTTTCGTTACCTGAACCGCGCCTTCTGGCAAATTATCCATCTAACGAATCTCCTGAATTCATCCTATCTGCAACCTCGGACGGTGAATACCCTTGCTGCCCAAGTGATTCTATCTCGCCCTTTGTGATCTCAACTTCTGCATCTTCCGCGTGAAGGAATGCATCTCCATGCATCATCCTCACGATGCATTTATTCGCTCCAATTACTTCCCCGTGAAGGTATGTGCAGTAGGCTCCAAGATCAGCTCCTGGAACATTCCCTGCAACTGGCGCAGGTCGGAACGATCTTTCAACAAGTTCCACGATATCCTGAGTAATGGGATTGTTCACCCAGTCGCGATACTTCTCCACGTTTCCTGGGATCTGCAACCAATCGGCGAGGGACAATCTTCGATCAAGCATGGAGAGTATACCCTTCCTCGAATGCCTTTGCTGGGGAGAAGGATTCGTATCCATCCTTGTACCGGACATAATATCCGCCTATCTGGGGACTGTGCTTGAGCATGTACAACTCAGCAACGACAACCTGGTATTTCGCATCTCCAGGCTCTTCACTTCCATAGAGAGTCCCAGTTCCATCCTCTCGGGGAATGATCTGGTCGATCTTGAAAGCATTCACACTTTTATGACAATCGTATTTCGGAAGTTCTATCTCACTCATTCTGAATCCGCCTTTCTGTCTTCACGGGCTATGTCCGCGTCCGCCTTTCTGTCTTCTCTCGAAATATCAGCATTCAGTTTCTGATCCTGATTCTCGATGGCCGACCGGGTTTTCTGATCTCTCGCGTTATCCAAACTGATGACATTCATAGCGTCGACTCGTTCCTTGGCTCGGACCTTGGCTATGGCCGCAGACTGGTCGTTCTCCTTTTTGAGCCTCTCCGCTTCCTGTCCCCGCTTGTCTGCTTCCTGGGCGACTTTGGCTTGAAGCTGTTGGATCTGAGCGATATCGCTTTGCATCTGCTTGGCAATCCGTGCGAAATCCTCCAAGGGCTTCAACCATTCCTTCGCTTGATTCTTTCGAAGAGGATCCCGGGAAAGGAACATGATGTGTCCCTGGATATGCTGCATCGCAACGATGAGTCCAGCGTACATCTGTTGAAGTCCCTGAATCTGAGGACCAGAATCCAGGTATGGTTTGACGAAGTCGGAAAGCCACCGGAAATGCCAGGTGATATGCACGGTCTGGGGCTGATCCTTGGCCGGTTGCATTTGCTGGCCTTGAGCCAAGTCGTTGTTTTCGAGCTGCACAATGGCAACTTCACTTGTCATCTGAGTCAGAGGGTCGATATCCGGGAGGTATCGAGAGACTCGATGGTATCCGAAGCGGACTCCAACCCAGTCGGTCATTGCGGCTTTCTTCCCGTTCTCCGGAAGCTGAGATCCCATGGAAACGAGAGATTGAGTCAAGCGACGTGCCTCAACAGGATTCCCAAGACCGATCGCTCTTTCCGCTCTCTTTCGGTCCCAGACATCGTAGTCCATCCATTCCGGAGGGACGCCGCGCTTCCGACATCGTTCCATCAAGAGTTTATGCTCCTTGTATCCCGAAGCATTAGACGGGTAGCTCGGATTGAGCATTCTCCGGCCAGTCTCCGCCAACCACGGCTCCCACTGAACATAAGACCAAGCGGCTGTCGAGGACTCGAACCTGGCGGAGTTGGTACTCTCAATGCTGGCTTGGGTCGCACTCTTCTCCGGCAGGCCGCGCTGGAAGTTCTCATCCTGGAAGGTCGGCTCGGTTCCTGAGTTGTTCTGCTGAATCCCTTGAACCATCCGCCGAACCTCTACGAGTGGTTGTAAGGGAGGGGTGAAGGATCGGTTCTGAATCATCTGGAACCCGGCGGGAAGCTGGAGAATCGGACCTTGCTTCACGATGGTCGAGAGATCCTCGCTGTCCTGGGTGTTGATTCCCTGAACGATGATCCCGGAGGAAATCATGGCTCCATCCAGAAGAGCATTGGTGACGCGGTCATTGATGTTCGAGGTAGGAAAGAGTTCGTAGGCAAGGCCACGGGCTGATCGGTAATAGCCTTCACCTTCATCGTAGAACATGATGTGAATGGTTTCATCCATCGACTCGAAGTCCCGGTCCCCGTAGTACAGGAACCCGATCTGGTCATCATTCTGAGCCATGATGATGTGAGTCACCTTCATATCGTCCTTCTCTTGGACAAGGAAGTGATTGACTCGGATCTGGGCGAACTGATTGTCCGTCTGGTCAGTTTTGTTTTTGATCTGGTACTGAATAGACTCCCACTCGGAAGACATGAAAACTTCGTTGTCAGTCGCTACTTCACCCTTCTTGTAGAACTTGACGATGAGTTTCCGAACTTCGGCTACGTCCCAACCTGCTTCCTTGGCTTCTTCTTCGTTGTCGATACTCTTGAAGATGTCACCCAGCTCTAGTTCATCTCGAACGATAATGAAGTCCAGTTCCCCGGCGCAGGACTTCGCATTGTAGGGAACCAGGATGTTGGCATTGAGGACCGCGCGGCTTCGCCAATCATTCTTGTCCGGCCAGAACATGGCGCCGGAACCGTAGTAGTACATCTGTTTGAGACGAAGTCGGAAGTTGTAATGGAACCGTGCATCATCGAGGAGAATCTTGGTCATTTCCTCGCCGATGATCTTCCCGTAGTCCATGTTCGGAGACTGGGGATCAGTTTCGATCGTAGACCAATCGAAGAATGAGAACACGTTCGTAAACATGTTCCATGCTCCATTGATCGACTTCCGGCAGGTTGACCAGTTGTCGCGGAAATTGACGTTGCTCAACCAGTCGAGTCCGCGCTTCTTCCTGGCAGCGGCATCGAACGGAGCATTTCCGTCGAGTTGATTCTTTATGCGAGCCCGTTGCCGAGCGAGGTTGAAGTTATCTTCCTTCTGTTTCCGGTAAATTGCCCGTGCTTGTTGCGGGTGAGTTATCCGGTTCTGGGGTGCCCTCCCCGCCGCTGTCGTCTGAGTTACTGACTCGGGCGGCTCCGCCGTTGAAGGGGGGCTGTTTGTACTCGCCATAATGGTTCTCCAAGAGTTTGCGTTTCCAACATCCCGTTTCTGGATAATCCGACACTGTCTCTTTTGGGGTAGTTTTGGCAAGAACGAACGCTTGTAGGTGCACCTGAGCGGAATTCACGCAACCACATACTCCGCATCCATATGTGAGGTTATCGTAGGGGGTCGTTCTCTTGTACGTCTTTGTGATGAGTTTGACCAATTTGTCGCACACGAAACAACCCCAGAGGTTCCGTTTCATGGGACATGCTACGCATTGCTGTGCCCGGGAATCCGCTTCCTCCTGAGTAACGAAACACTCCCCACCCTTAGCGACAATCTGCCGTCTAACCTCCAAAAGCTTCTGCGTTCCATATTCAATTTCCCGCCTGGTGGGGAAGAATCGAGATGGTCCATCGCCTTTACAAATGGACGTGTGGTTAAGCATGCAGATCTCATGTTCTACGACTTCGCGGAGATTGTCGGGAATAGGATAGTCGTTCACCTCCATGTGTCGCTTGATGTCCACGATCAACTTGTCAAAGGTACCGGCCTTGATAACAAATCCATTTTCCATCTCAAAAACCCACCCACTGGGAGGATCCATCTGCATCTTTCTAATCTTCAACATTTAATCACCACATTCATGTAGCACTTCCCCATTCGGCCCATAAATCACCGTCTCAAGAGCAACGGGAGCTTTCTTGTCAGCTTGTATCCTCCACCATGGATAGCAGGCTTTGAACTGAGACGGATGATCGAAAACTCCCGAGGGAACGAGATTGGCGTGTCCACCGCATTCGTGAAGGATGATTCCACCTACAGGCATAAGTGGTTCCGAAGACGGATCGCACCACATGACACATTTCAATTTGTAGGGAACTCCACCCTTTTCTACCGGAGGCCATGGCTCAAGGAGTTGCAGATAGCCACCGACATTTTTCCCCCACTCATCTTTCCCGTACCAGAACTCGTTGAAATGTTCTCCCGGTCGGACCTCCACATGAATCGAGTCGATCTCTGGATCGAATGGTCGAGCGAGCGGCTTGCATTGCGCCCCAGCCTTGATGTATCCAAGCACCGGATCTTTCAGGTAGTCCGGTCCTGAATACGGCTTGTGTCCATGCTTGTTCGACGAACATCCGAATGCCGTTAAGAGCACTGCAATTATGATGTACTTATTCACTTGGCTTCTCCTTTTCTAGTTCTTCCTCTGCATCCACCTGCGCGATTAACTCGGTGATCTTTTCCCCGATCATTCGAAGATGTCGCTCTGAAATCATAGTTCCGTGCGGAACAGGAATCTTCTGTTTGTACCCCATGGTATGAGCGTCAACATTTACGGTATTTAGGGCCGTGATCTCGATGTATGGATCTGCTGAGTCCCCGAAGTTCTTCACGATCGGCATGGTGAACTCGACGATTACTTTTTTGATTCTCACGTGATCTCCTCTTACAGCTACAGTCTGACTCGTCACTCCACGTTTCTCTGGGCATCTTGCAGATTCGACAGTGCGGCCACATTGGGTCTGTGTGGTAGCAGGTCAAACGGATGCCTGGGTATACATGTTCTCTTCGATCTCCGGCGCGTTCTGATATGCCTGCTCTTCTGTTTCTCCGTAATCCCTGGCTTTTGGTCTATCCATCTTGAATCCAAAGATTCCCGGATCCGTTTCGGTATCTCCTGGGTATATGCCCATCACTGATCGAACGACATCGAGGAGGACCGCATCGGCATCCGCATCATCCGGAGAGTGGTTCAATCGCTCGATCATGTCTTCCTTCTTCTCCACGGCTTTTTTCGCGGAAGGGATTGCCAATCGCTCGCAGTACTCAATCGCTGACGCAGGATCAAGGGCTCTGATCTGACCGAAGGTAACGAACTGTCGCATCGAGAACCACAGCTCCGCAACTCGATCTCGATATTCCTCATGAGCAGGCTTTGGATTAAATCGAGAGACCGGCAAGTTGGTAGGCGCCGATCCGAAGTTGATTCGATGAACACCTCGAAAATTCATCATCTCGATAAAGTCGCCAGTAGACTGTGTCCCTGATTCATCAATGCCCAAGTATTTCGGTGGAATCCCATAATCCTTGCAGTACCCGATAACCTGGTCGGCCACCTGCTCCGAAGCGGTTCTACCATCGGAAGCAGCGATAAGGATTTCGATATGAGGCATGAATTCAATGGCGATTCTTCCGGTCTCTGCCAGCTTCCCGACTTTGGCGACAGCCAAAATACATTTGTCTCCATTGGAGCTGTAGGCCGGATCCAATCCAGCCACCATTGTTGTGCTGTACTGCCAGACTGCTGGCTCCATGGCATGACCGTGACGGATCATGTTGCGAGTGAGAATGGTGTTGGCAATGCCTTCGGGCGGGACAAACCCTCGACACATAGTCCAGATCTCGGGATGGTCCTCAAGACCACCGGCATCCTTGATATCTCGATCAATCTGCTTTCGATTGATGAGGAATGAATACTTTTCAACTCCATCCGGATCCGTGATCGCGGGAGACTTGAAGCCATCAAAGTGATAGCACTTCCCGTACCTGGTTTCCCACTGAGGACTGTCTACGTTGACAGTGTCCCATCCGTTAACGGGTTCGGAAAACTCTCCCAGAAGGTCCAGGAAGGACATTGGGTTCCCCAAACCTCCGAACTTAAAATTGATGCAACCTTTGGAAAGATTCTTTCTTGCTTCGACTGCTGCGCGTCGTGTTGCCTGCATTTCGTCGATGAGAAGCCGTACGTAGGGGAGGTGAGCGCCGATAAGTGCTGACTGTGCATCTTCTACCGTTCCTTGCCGTACCGCGACACCGGTGATCCCTGCTTTTACCTCATCCCCTAAGTCCCTGTCTTGCGCGTTGATAATTGCAGTGCGTTGCTTGGAAACCTTGCCGGGTACATTGTAGTTTTGTTTTGCGTAGTTGAAGTATCGGGTAATCGACTCCCAAATCCTTCGTTCAAGCTCCTTTTTACCCGTGGAGCAGACAAATGTACAAGTTTCTTCTGGAGCAGCGAACCAGTCGACCAAAGCAATGAGTCCGAAGTCGTTGGACTTCCCGGAAGCGGCCGGTCCCCAGACTGTCCAGAAATCCCCGTCGCACCAAATGTTGATATGGTCATCTAGCCATGGATGCCAGATCAGCGCGGCCGGGGGGTAGAGGATTCGAATAGCGTTAGCCAAGTGATAGGCTTGTCCCATCACCTGGCCATTCAATTCAGCTATCCTTTTTTGATTCCGATAGCATGACAGATGGATGTCAACCGAGTTTGTACCATCCCGCCAGTCAACGCCATAGGCTCTGATCATGAGAGAACAATCATTCTCTTCTTGCGAGGAGGTTCAGGCTTCTTATCGAGTCCTGACAACTCCCTGTTCATCTTCTTATCGAGTACGTTGTGAAGTTCCTGACCAAGCATTTTGTGCTCTAGCCGTGCGTCCTGTTCTGGAACATAGGGTATGCCAGCTTGTCGGAACGCGTTCTCCCTCGGATCATACGGGCGGTCGGGCCTCACACCATAAGCACGCAGATGATACGAAACATGTTCGGAAGTCTCTTCCAACGGTCTACCGTCTGTTTGCTCGATGGTTATGATCTTGTGACCAGGCTCATCGTTATCGCACTTCATTCGGAACGGAGCATAGATATTGACCCCTTGCATCTGAGCAAGGTCCATCAACTCTCTCCGGCCGGATTTGGTATCTAGATCAAATTGGATTGGCAAACGGATCTGGACTCTCATCTTCCGCCTTTGAGGAATCTTCCGTAATAGGCTTTGACTTCGGCGTAGTAGTTTCGCCAGAAGTCACTGGAGTAAGGTCCGCTGCTGTAGCTCCGGTCAGCACTGGGGTTGACTTCACAACTCCCCCCTTCTGGTCTCCCACGGGCAGAGTAACGCCGCCTTCCCCTTCACTCCGCATGGGAGGCTCCCTGCGGATATCATGCTGTTCGGCGTGCGCCTGGTGAAGATTATCCGCCGCCTCAAGAGCATCCAAGGCTCCACTGAATCCAAGCCGGTCGATCATGACTAGACCGAGTTCAACACAGTCTGTGCCGTTTGTTATGATTTTATTGCCATGCCCTCGGACCTTCATGCAGAGATCCTGATTCCCGCTCACAAAGTACTTCCGACCGTCATCGCTGGCTCTTACGTTGCCATGTATTTGTCGTGCCATTTCCTTCTCCTGGTTAGAACGGACATACCCGTTTCTCTGGTTTGATGCTGGTTTTGCCTGCTTTTATCTCAGTCACGAGTGGATACCACCGCCTCGCCTTACCGCCTCTCTTTACCAACTTCTTGGTCCAAGTGACGAGCCAGATTGTTCGAATCCCGCCATTCAGCCATGAATCCACATGCTCATTTGCGTAGATTTTCTTGATATGCTGCATCTTCATCGTGCCGGACGTACTCTGCACCCCGATGGTTCGAGTCCCATCAATCGCGATGATGTCAATGAACCCGAGGAAGTCTTTCCTGAATCCCATGATCGGCTTTTTCTGCCCGTCCGCCGGATCCCAAGGCTCCTCCGTGGCTCCACGGCTGATCCATTTCTCTACCACACCGGCGACGAACCCCTGTGCTCTCAACCATTTCATCGTCATAGCAGTGTATGGGGGAACCTTGGCCATCAGGACCGCTTGATCTTATGAGTTTTTAACCACTCCCTATACCCTCTTGCCCATTGTTGAATCTCCGTAACGAGCCCGACATTACATGGGACATCATAAGTCCCAGCCATCTTGACACATGGTTCACGTTCGGACTTCTGCTCGATCGACCGAGCTACCTCCAGCAACAGTTTCGCGCTTTTATCACTCATAACTGCCGACGATGAATGTTCCACCCTTTGATTTCACAGATACGATCAATGAACTCCCCGATCAAGTCTCTATCCATCCATGGCTTCCCACAAAGATGATGAACCCAATGAAGCAAACCTTCCATGTCTGGAATTCGATCCAGTTCGATTTGATACTGGTATTGAGCATAGATCGAAATACAGTCGATCTCTTTTTCATGAATGAAGATCTTGTCCATTCGTTCGCGATACTCTTTACCAGCTATTTCAAGATCATCTATCGTCAAAAATTCAGGCTCATCAATCATTAAAGAGCTCCTCATTCAACTCGACGTACATCTCTTCCGTGATGGGATACGAGACATAGTTTTGATCCTCAGATCCCCCTACGAGAATCGAAGCCGAATACGTCGTTCGTTTTTCAGGATGGTCATACTCCTTAGCCTCAACCAAAAGCCTTAATCGAGGAACAGTAACGATTCTCCATCCATCCGCATAGTCATGTGCTTTTTTCAGCATTCTTGTTTTAAAGCAGATGTGTGTTTGCTTTATCATTGAGTAGTCCTCCATCAGAATGGGATTGCATGATCTTGCCTTCTAACGCTCGATCTCTTCGAACATCTGCTTTCGTACACTCCTTGCATTTGTTCAGATATCCATCAGCCATATGAGGATGCTGATAGAACTCGTAGAGCCCCTTCAATTCTCCGCAGTTGAAACACGTTTTCATGGCTACCTCAAAAGGGAAATTCCCCTTCATCCGGGATGTCATCGTCGAAGGGAAATTGCTCTTCCTGTTTAGGAGGGGAATCGTATTTGCTTGGAGCTGCTTTCTTTTTATATCCGCCACCGCCGCCGCCAAAGGTTTTGAGTGTCCCGTTCCCGAGGATAGGTCCGCGCTCTCCGGCATCCCTACGATCTCTCCCGAGATCCTGGGTGATGTAGTGAGTGTTTCCGTACTGGTCCTCGCCACCCTTGTTGGGCATCACCGCCAGGGTCAGGTACGTCCCCTTCTTCCCTTTGTACAACGCGGCCTTGTCGATCTTGAGTACGTCGATCTTTACTTGTATTAACTGAGGCATCTTGCATCTCCTGGTTTTTTTAGAATGGGCATGGCGCCGATTCATCTTTTGGTTTTTCTCTCAGAGGCACGTCATCGAGGTGTAGTGGTCCCGGCGACTCGTGGTCAAGCATGTGTCCTTCTCTCTTGTATATCCAACAGGATAGAATGTCGCATTTCGTTTGGTCTTTCCCTGGATCTTTCAATCCAAGGTGCGCGTGGATTCTGGCGATTGTTCCCGATAGCTGGGCTACCTGGATCCGCGCTGCGTAGAGATTGTCCTTCTGTAGATCTTCGACTTTCTTCTTGGGCGTCAAAGAACCACCGTTACCGAGTGTTTGATCGTGATGACGGGGACGGGGATCGGCTGCAACTCAAGTCGGAAAAAGATCGGATCATCCGGGTTGTAGAAGAACATCTCCTCCTCATCCAGCGTCAAGGTCTCAACGAATCTCACCGAGTTGAAATGAAAGTAGAAATCCAGGAGATCCCAGTAGACGAAATCCTGTGTCCACTGGACATAGACAACGTGTTGAGGAAGCACAAAGGCTTCAAGCTTCACCAGCTTCGGTTCTTCGGTCCGTTCGAGTGATAACCCTGTGAAGTGATGAGGCGAGATCTCCGGCTCCCCGCCAAGACTGGGCTTGATCATCCAAAGAATGATCCATCCGAATGCAATCCAAAGGGCTGTATTCAAAACGCACGCCCAGAAAATGACGGCGAGACCTCTCATCAGACCGGCTTCTTCGCGCTGCGCTTTTCTCCCTTGGTCACCTCGCGTGCCAGGAGTTGCGCTAACTCTTCGGCTTTCGTCTTGTCCCATCGAAGGTTTTTCCTCTTACTCCAACTGGCAATCACTTCTCTGGCTTCTGCAATCTTCATACTTGATCTCCTATTGCTGCTTCTCTGCCTTGGAACTCGACGAATGAATTCAGCAGTTGAATCGGGCTCATCATTTTGAGCTGCAACTCGTTTTGCTCAATCCTTCCGTCCGGATGCTCCTCGGCGTGAATGATTTTCCCCTCTCCGATGAGTCTGAGGAATTTGGCTTGTTCTGTCTCCATTACATCTCCTGGTAGTACTTCGCGTACATCTGCTCGATGACCTTTCTCTGCTTCTCCGAAAAGCCGATGTCACTCACATCCCAGCCTTGCTCGTGACACTCGTGATACGTCTTCATGTGGCCATCCACAAACTGGCTCTCGAAGTCGTTTAGCTCGGCATCCGAACAATCGAGAGCGTCCAGGAATTCCCATCGATCCCAGTCGGTTTGTAGATCTAGAACGGACACGACGCATTCTTCTCCGCGTATTCCGTGAGTACCAGATCTACCTCCGCACGGGTCACGGTCACGTTGTAGTTGAACTTCTCCTGATCCGAAACGGTGAGCGTCAAGTCCTTCAACGTCCCATCCGCATTGAACGTCGCGTGTTGCTCATGAAGCATTCCTTCCACGAGGTTCAGGCCCATCTTCCTGGCGATTGTATCTCTTGTTATTTTCATCTGATCTCCTAAAACGGGGAATACTTTCCAGGCTTGATTTCCCTATTCAATTTGCTTCCTGTCGTGTTGACTTTCGATGCTTCCTCCATCGCTTCCTTACTTGGGGAGGACTGAGCATTCGCGGCTGCTTCCAGTTCTTCCTTCCGGCGAGAACTTGCGTTCGATCCTCCGATTACTCGGTCTCCAATCTTCGCTGTGGGATTCTGGACAACCCGGATCCGCTTTGACTCCCTGTCAATCTGCTTGATGAGCAACAATGGAGACCTTCCTCCGCGAGTGCCCCAAACAACCCTCGCCTGGTTCTTCGTTCGGAAGAGTTTGGACGAGAAGCCGCACTTCGTTCGAATCTGCCAGTGGATGTTTACGTTGTCCCCGGTCTCTACGAATTCAACGCAACTGACTTTCGCGCAGAACGGGCACCTCGGATCCTCATACGTCTTTTTCTTCGTCGCCATTTTCCTCCTATGGTGTCGAGTTAGTGTCCATACACGGCCGATATAGATTCCAGTGAGTTTGCGATTTGTTCCAGTTGTTCGTTCAACTCGAACTTGGTAAAGAGATTCGAAGAATGCATCATGTCGGCCATGTATGCATGAACCATCGAAGCTACAAGCTCTGGATGATTCTCCGCGTATCCTTCTCGAAATGCATCATCGAGGAGATCAATCGCGTTAAGGAAGAACCTTTTCCCTGTCATCTCCGCTTGTTCCATTGACGTTTCGTAACTACACGTCGGTTTGAACATTGGGCCGTTAACCATTTTCCGGCGTCTCTTTCTCGCTCCTGGCGATAGCGGCATTCGCGAAGAACACGACTTCGTCGAGCTTGGTCAGCGCGGTTAAGCGTTCCCGAGAGGGAGGACAGGCCGCAAGCAACGCATGGGCGAGGATCCGAGCACGTTCCCGGATCTCTCCATACCTGACCGCCTGGTCCCCGTGTGGCGGGTGGTACGTGAACCGATTGTCGACATCTGCTGCATCCTTCATCTCCTGGCTATGCTTCCGCTTCTCCTGAAACTCTTTCCTTGGAGTGACATCCTTCACCGGATTGGTCACGGTTCCGGCCGGAGCATTGGTTCCGGGTCGAGTATGCTCTTCGAGCAGCTTGTTCGCTTCCGCCTCGGTTATGTCGTTCGAGAGTCCATCGCTGGGGATTGGTAGTGGTGTCATGTAGTGGTCTCCTTGTAGTGGTTATGGGAGGATGATGTTCGTTTCTTGGATGATCGAGATTCTCGGCGGCCCGGGTTTCGGATTGCCATAAGGTATCGCCACCGAAAATGCAGACTCATTGCCTGCATCGTCCAGCGCAGTCACCGCAATCCATACGTCGTTGCTCACGGTGATTTCCGCAGTCACCATGTCGCCATACGCCGGGACCGCAGACGGAGCCGGGATATTCGTCACCACTCCTCTCATGAGGTTTGATTCCGCGCCGGTGTACACGTTGTAGCTGGCCAGGTCGTTAATCAACGTCTCATCCTCATTCTGTGTCGGAGGATTCCAACCCAGGTTGATTGTCTTCTGCCACGCATTCGCGGCAATTCCGAAGAGGCTGATAACTGTGATTATGAGCAGGCTGATTCGTATTTGTTTTTCCATTTCTATTTCTTCCTTTTGCACTCGGGTTTGTTCTCGCCGTGACAACACTCCTCTTCCGTGATCTCAATCCCCGGTTGAATCGTATGCCAACAGACATCTCGACGAAAAATTGTATGGCGAATCCAGTACTTGACCTTGGATCGCCAATAACAGTCACATGGAAGCTTCTTTCTCAATGGGGCCTCTTCCACCCCTGCACCATGAAGTGATGGGAAACCAAGTGCGTTAAATTATCACGGGCCTCGACGATAAGACTCTCTGCATGATCCCCTTGAAGAATGAGCGGATGTCCGGCAAGTCCAAACGTCCACCGCACAGTCAACCACTCATTGCCGGATCCGAAGTTATGCCGGGTGACATCGTGGCACGTCTGAGCCCACTGGCCATTCTGCTTAATCGTCTCGCCATTGAGCAGGTCGTACTTCAAACCCGCAGAACTCCACAGTCGAACCTGAAATCCAGCCGTCAGCTGCGCTCCATTTCCATACCCACCTGAATCGAAGCTCCCCGTGTCCTCGATCGACACAATCATCCGATTTATCACGTAGTCCCATCCCGCAGGCGCCAGTATGAAATACGACTGCAACCCGGGACTCCCTCCATTCGAGTGATCCAAAATCACATTGTTGTTCCCATCCGCAGCTCCATTGTCACTCAAGAACTGATACAGAGGCTCCGGCCCATACACTCTTCCCTTCGGCGCAATGTCATCCATTGATCTGATCCTCCTGGGTCAGAGCACTCGACTCTGTCTTCGTTCTATCTCCGAAGACGCCTCGCTCTTCGAGCTTCGTTCTATCCATCGCTCTCCTCCTCCTCTTCCTTGCTCTGCTCCAGCATCTCCGAAGGCGCTTCGCTCTTCGAGCTTCGCAGCATCCGGGCTCCTTCTCCAGCTTTGAACCTCCCTCCCCTCTCCCAAAGCAACATCTTCACACTGATCAAAACAAACACAACAACAACACCTATAACAACATACGTAACTACCACCATTACAAATCTCCTTCTTCCTTTAAACCATACGCCTTTCCTTAACGAAGTAAAGACCTAATTTACTGACTCCCCGTAATTAGGCTCCTTATGGGGAAAAGAAAGGATTTTTTTGAGGTTTTTTTGAGAGGTTTTTTTTGTGGGGGAAAGAAGGG
>Ga0224513_10000337_pt1 | contig 17503 bp, 18 predicted proteins | sample SF_May12_sed_USG_5_FD_169109 | JGI IMG/M metagenome (GOLD analysis project Ga0224513, IMG submission 169109) | Sediment microbial communities from San Francisco Bay, California, United States - SF_May12_sed_USGS_21 | ecosystem: Environmental > Aquatic > Marine > Sediment | place: USA... | reverse complement strand
TCCTCGATTGAACGCTTTCTATATTGATGACGAATACTTTGCGAACAATCCAGAGAAGTTGTCGATGCCTCTACTTGATGGGGCCGTGCTTGCGTCGGGAGAATGGATCGAACGAATCAAAGAAGGAATGAGTGCAGCTCAGTTTCCTCGACACTGGACTCCGGATACCTGGCAAGAGGCTATCTTACATGCCAGCAAGATGCTTCATAGTGGAAGAGTTGCAGAGAGTCCGGGTGATCGAGTACTCCATAAAGGAAACACTCTGCACATAGACCCACTGGCGGAACAATTAGCTGGATCCATCTACGTCAAGATGAAGAAGTTCATGGATGAGTACAATGACGGGAAGCCGTGGGAAAAACAGATCCATCAAATCATTCCGACATCTACCGCAAAGGTTCGAGAAAAAGGAAAAGACAACCGTGGCTTGTTTTCTCCTGATGTGAACGGTGGGCATAAATTCACTGCCCCATCTTTTGATCAAGTCATCATCGCGCAAGTAAGTACCGAAGGGCTTCGCATTCAGAATCCCCTTGTTCATCAGAATCGTCCACGGACTCGGCGGTTCCCGGTCCAGGGTGTTACCACATGGCTTGGGCTTCCGAGTAGTGACAAGATCACCGATGTAATGAATCTGGCCTTGGATGCGAGGTTTGAGAGATACGACTCGGAAGAGCTCGTCCCGACAGATCATCTGAGTCAGGAAAAAAATAGTGATCTCATCGAGTACAACACTTACCTCGATTGGTGGAACCCACTGATCGCGGAACGGATGGTGGCAGTCGTCTCTTCCAAACTCGAACAGAACTATGTCCGGCCGCAAGCGAGGAAAGGTCTGGTTCAGGAAATCCCATTCGGATCCGCTGATGGTGTACTTGATTACGAGTTGGTCAAGCTCGTTGGAGAAAACTGGGTCAAAGCAAATGGAGAGGAGGATGCCCAGGAGGTTCGGCTCGCTCGTGTCAGGCTTGATTTCGATGACAGCGTTCTCCGGCAAGAGCAAGATTCAGAATACACGAACTGGGTCGATGTTGAAGAGTTGCTTCGTGGTGAATTCCATCCCCTTTACCTCGATCTGTTCATTCCTGATAGCGAAGGATTCGTGACCAGGGATTCTCCTATCCGAAGATCTGAATTCAAGAAAGAGAATGGAACATGGATCGTTCCCGGCGGAGTGAACTTTATGGTTCGTGTTCCTACTGATGACTTCCACAGCATTATAGCTGCTCGTCAAGGAAAGCGAATTACTGGTGGTTTCGATTTCGCGGTCATGCATCAACGCCTCCAGGAGATCGGGGGCTCGGACAACGACGGGGACCAACGACACGTCTTGATGCTCTGGACGGACAATGAAGGTCGGATTCTTCAAGGTGGAAAGAACAGCCGGAACGACAAGAATCTCTACAATCGGATGCTTCTGTTGGCCTTGAAAGATTACAGCAGCGTTGAGGTTTGGAAGAGATCTCAACGACTCCAGGATCTGAACTCTTACGACGAACACGTAGATCGCTGGAAGAAGGATCATCTCGAAAGCAATCCGGTTCCGTATCTGAACAGTCCCGAGGGATACCGGCAGACATTCGAGATCCACCGTTCCCGGCAGAAACTGGTCGGAATCTTTGCTCGCGCAGTTGCGACTGCATCGGTCATTCGCAAAACTGACATTGGGATAAAGAGGGATGATGCAGGTCTTCCATTCAGTATGGAGATCAAAGGAGGCGTCGGAGACCGGGCTTATCACCTTAAAATCGCCAGGATCGCCCGGAAACGGCTCGATTCGGGCGAACTAGCGGGAGACCCGACACATGACCCGGAAGGGCACATGATCGCCCACCTCGGTCGATTGCTGAATATGGCCTTGGATGCCAGTGGAGACCCAAAACATGAGTTCATGGGGATCAACGACGTGACCGCAGGCATGGTTGTGACCTTGATGATGATGAATCCCGATCTCAAGACTGATCTCGACTACCGAAATTACATGGGACAGATCTCGAACTATCTCAACTCAGTTCATGTCCGAGCGTTCATTGGACAGAAAAGACTGGTCGACGAACTGGACAAGGATAAAGGCGGCGCCACCAAGAGAGCGATGTTCGAGGATGCTGCCAGTACTATCCATGACATGGCTGGGAAAAATGCGACTGATCAAGAAATCGTAGATCTGGCAAATGAGGCTAAGAGGTTGGACAAGCTCTCAATTCTTTGGTCACTGTCCGAAGAGATCCGAGAGTTCTCAACTACGATCAAGCACAATGTGACTGTCGCTCGAAGCTTCACCGATCACTACACGCAAGGGAAGGCGATCGACAAGATCAAGGACAACGCGTTCGACCTTCTCAACACAGCTCCGGTCATGGTCGGGAAGGAGCTTCATCCAGCGCTTCATGGCCTTGATATCAGTCAGGCTGTTTCCAAGAAGCTCTACGCTGAGGACTTGATGAACACCAGGCTGGTGGATGAGCTGATCACTCGACTAGAAACTGTGGAAGATGAGCGGACTGGAATCATAACGAAGCGAACACTCTTCAAGTCTGAACTCGACGAGATTCGTAGGGATGTTAGCCGGGCATTTATGATTGAAGCTATCAACAGGAATGCCCCTGGGTTCAATGAACCAAATACTCGATATTCATTCATCTCAAGAGAGGCTTCAAAACGATCCGATCAACGAGAGCTGATCATCGTGGAGATTGCCAAGCAGATTCAGCGAAGACTGCATGAAAATGGGAAGAGCAACGCATTCTTGGACTCGTTTGTTGATTCGATTGACGACAACGGAGTGAACTATCTCCGATTGATGAGCATGCTTCGGCGAGGTCAACTGGATCCCGGCCAGTTGGATGACGTTCATAACGGGTTCCACAACTTAGCCACATACACAAGTCCTGATCGAAGCAATGGCGATCAAGACTTCGAATTCACCGTGGCAAGGAAGAACGAACAAGGGAAAGTGATTCGTCAGAAAGAGATTCGAACGTACAACGGGAAACAAATTCAAGACATGTTCATCACTGAGGCTTTGTGGAGGTATGGACCAACCATGTCGGCCGGCCGGGGCGGTTGGCTTGCATTGGTAGCTCCCGATTACTGGAGAACAAAGCGAAAAGACATCGAGAGAACCAAGGCTGAATGGGATCTCGGAGAGCATGCACCTGATGTATCGAACATGATCTTCAATGAGATCGAAGAGCGACACCGGAAGGATGAAGTTGCGCTTACTGAGTTAGGGGAAATGCAGAAGGAATCGGACCTGGACGATCACATGAATTCCATCGTGTTGTATTCGAACTGGGGAAGAATGAATCCGATGGCCAAACTCTTCGGGGCGCACTCTCTTCATCAGCTCCTGATTGATGTCAAAAACTGGGCGGATGCGGAGTATCACAATTCAGGCAAGATCATTGATATGATTCGTCGGTTGTCCGGAGAAGGTAAACTCATCGGTCATGCCATTCTAAAGAGGCCCGACGAAGACCTGTGGGATGTAGTTGATCTTAACGAGTCTGATAGTATCGCCTTGGAAGAGAATGGAGAGATGAAGTTCTTCACCGAGTCGGGTGTCAGTAAACTCAAAGTCGTTCACACTGCAACGTCGGAATTCAAAGCAGACATCGAACGACGCAAGAGGGATTGGCAGATCTTCAAGCAGAACCGGGGAATTGATGATGATGATCGGTTACTTGCTGGTGAAGTCATGGAAGCGATCACAGCTTTCATCGAGGGTAGCACCTCCCAGTTCTTGAGCGCGGACAATCCTCACTACACCTTTGATGGGAAAACTACCGGTGTGAGGAAGAACGTCACCCAGCGTGATCGAGACGGTGAAATAGTCGTGGATCATCGAGGGTTCCCGGTCAAGGAGGACCAAGAAGTTTCTCGTCCTGACTATGTTGTCCTGGATTCAGTTGAAAGAGAACCGGTCACTGCCGCTGAACCTGACGCTGTGGAGGAAAAGAAGAAGCGACCCTTCCTTCGTGTTCAAACAACTAAAGATCGACACGGGAAGGACCAGCCAGTTCTTAAACGGGATGGATCCTACGTTACTCGCCATGTGAAAACCAAAGATGGCAGTGATGTGCAGGGATACGTCGTGAAGGTCCGACATATCAATCGACCAAATGGGCTCATTGACAAGATCGGTCGAGACAAGTTTGGAAAGATGGTCACCCTTACTCGTCAAGCGATGCATGCTCGAACCAGGATGAATGAAAAGATGGTTGAACTCCTGGACCAAGAAGACTGGCTCGGGTGGCGTGCTCGATACGTCATGCATGCTTTCTTGAAGTCGGAAAATGAAAAACTTACGCCCAAGCAAAAGCTGGAAGCTCGGAAAAAAGCTGCTCTCATCTGGGCTGGGAAATTGAATACCGGTCGAGCCGAGGAACGAGTCTTCCCCGACTATCTCACTGCCGCAATTCAGACTGGATTAGAACCGGTCAGTATGCGAGCTGATGACCTTGTGCGTATGTGGACATCTGAAATTGCCAAGATTGCAGGGAATCGGTTGGTTCTCGGTAGCGGTATGATGACTCGCGAAATGGATGCCGCTCCATTATGGATGGCTCAGTATGATGATGACACGAAGACTCTACAGTACGATCTGATGAAACCAATTGGGCGAGATGTGCTGATGGAGTCTTTGCAAATTGCATCGGACTACTTCAACCAGAAGAGACTGTCTGCCTGGATGCTGGCTCATGATGGTGCTCCTATTCCCAGAGATCGGCTTTTTGAAATGAATCTTGCCGAGGATCCACGGACAGGATGGAAGCGGTTTTACCAGACGTTCAATTCAGATGACATCAAGCGAGCCGGATACTATCAACCTCTCAAGAATGGATCCAAGTTCCCTGGGATTCAAAATTGGTGGGTTCGTAGATCTGCTGATCATCCAGGCCCATACAGCAATGCTCCTGAAAACATCATCAAGATGATCGAGGAATCGAAGCAGCGGAAGTGGGCAATCTTCGGGAAGAGAGACTGGTTGACCGGAATCGAGCGTTTCAACCAGTGGTCAAAGACTACCGGGCTGTCGCTGTCCTTGTTCCATCCATTCGCTTTGCTCGAATCCTTCGTGGCTTTGGGAGGAATTACGGTTAAGAATTTCGGGAAGATCGTGAAGTTTCCGAGAACCATGTCACGAGTTGCTTCGCAGTATCGACTAGAGAAACGCTTCGGGCATCTAACCAACAAGTGGATCAAGCATGGATTGAGAGTCGACTCAACGAATCCGAACTTCCTCAAGATCGTAGATTTCAAGCAGGTTGACCAAGCAAATCAAACCCTGGTTCAAAAGGATTTGGATACATGGATTGAGTCGGGAATCCCTGGAGTTGTTTTGGGTGGGAAGCTGTACAAAAAGTATTTGCACTGGGTTGACGAGCATCTTTGGAAGTCATTCTTTCCGGCGTTGAAGTTGTACATGGCGGAAGAGATCGAAGCGGAGATGATTGCGAACATTCAAGCTCGGGGGAAGATCGTAGGAGACGGTGACGAGTTGAAGCGAAACATTGCACGCTTGCTCAACCATGCTCTCGGCGGACAGAATTGGCATGAGTACATCTGGGCTACCCCGGAACGCATGCAGCTCCTCCACCTGATGATGTTCGCTCCTGACTGGACGTTGTCAGCTTTCAACATTGCTCAAGGGCATAGGTTCCCCGGGGTTAATAAAATCCTTCGAGTTGCTACCTCAGAACAGGGGAATGATTGGACGTGGAAGAAGTACTGGCCAGGCATGGCAGTCATCGTGATGACCGGGATACCTCAAGCCATTCAGTCTATTTTCTATGATCTTTTTGGAGACCCGGACGAGGGTGATGAGAGGTGGATTTTCAACAACGAAAAAGACAAGAACGGATTCTTGGGTATCAAGGGAGTCGGTGGCCATATCGACGTGACTCCTTTGGTCCGTAAACTTGGATGGGTTCCTCTTGTTGGATACACAGGTGATCCATCCGGTCGGCGCCGGGTATACATGCGGTGGGCCAAGCAAGCGACGGAAGTCTTCGACGGGTGGTTGACTCATCCAGTGAAAACTCTCTTCGGCAAATCCTCTCCAGCGGTTCGTACTGCGTTTGAACAGATCACCGGCACGAATACGGCTGGATGGGAAATGAGATTCAAAGGAGAGGGAGGAAGCGGGTTCTTCCAGGATAAGGAGGGAAGCTTCTGGAATAGCAGGACTGCGTACATCGGCAAGAAGTTCGTACCGATGAGCATCCTTGGTCCGTTGGAAGGTCGCCCATCTGGATTCATCGCGGCCACCTCTCGCGGGACAACCCTGTATAATGCTAGCACCCAATTAGCGCAAGTCCTTGAAGCTTATGCAAACGACCAAGTCTGGGACAACATCAAGGACAAGGAGCGCCGGTCAATAAACCTTGCAGCTATGGGGCCGGACATCCTGAGAGCTGCCCAAAACAATGGGTACAATCCGAAAGAAGTCCTGTCCCGAGCAAAGGCTCATGTCCTGGGTCGGCTATACGGGAGATTCTTTGAAGCCTTGCAACATGATGACCAAAGGGCTCTTGAAAAAAATGCGATAGCAATCAACCGGGTTCACGGGACGCTGGATGGTTTGATCTCGTCAATGAACAAACGCTTCGACCAGACGAATCAATACTTCTCTCCCGAGGATGAAGCCGCGATACGACTCTTGGTACATGGGAAGCTTGGAGACAAACCGGTTATCAACTCTCCAAACAGTCGTCGGCATAATGATATCTGGATTCGCAATGTGCTTCGCGACAACAGTCAGAAGACATTCGTCAAGCGGATCTTGAATGCAGATCGGTATCCAGTCATGCAACTCAATGCGCGTGATCATGGAACGCACTTGATGAGCCATACCGAGGTGGATGGGAAGTGGATCGTTTATCCCAACATCGTACTCAACCAGGAGTTCTTCACGTTAGAGCTGCATGAAGGGGCTGACTCTGTAAGGCTCGCACTTGAAACAGGAAATTTCATTTCCTTCAAGAAGGAAGAAGACGCGGAGTTCTTCGCGATGAATTACAAACGAGTGTGGAAGTAAAAAAAAGAGCCTTTGGATTTCTCCAAGGGCTCTTTCCAGCTTGACGCTGGGTTTGTTACTTGATTTTTCTTCGTCTCTGTTGTCGGTTTCTCCGTTTCAATGTTTCTTCTGACTTGATCTTCACGGCTACATCTTCCGCTGGTGAACAGCCTGTACATGTTCGTGGATAGCCAACTTCTTCACCGATGTATTCTCCGCAAATCTCGCAAAGAATTCCTTCTAGTATCATGTCTGCACTGTCGCCCATTAGTATGTTCCTGTTTCTCTGAGGATTACGTGTTGGCCTTTGTTCTCTCGAATTAGGGCTGCGAGTTGTGCTTCCTGGAATGTACAATAAGTGTCCATGAGTTCTTCGCATTCATGTTCATCCTGAATCCAAAGCTCCCAGATCGTTTCAATGGGTACAACCTCGATGCTTCCTTGATCTTCAAACATTGAATGACACCGCTCTTGGAATAATAGCCGATTCTTTTTTCCAGGTTTCGTAGTCTCTCTTCGCTGACCCGGCAAGGATAGCAAGACTCATCAGCACACTGTTTTGCGTCTTGCTAAAGTGAACAGGTCTTTCCTCTGTCAATCCCAGCCGGATCATATCCATGACTTCGCTGAATCGGTATTCGTTCGTTATGGCAAATCCCATCGCTGCTGAAACATCCGCATTGCTGATTCGCATGGGAGGTTTCCTGCAACAGGTGTAATGAGTTTTCTTCCATTCACAATCTTTGCAATCGAAGTTTTCTGGCTTAACCATTAGAAATCAACCCTCCATCCCATCTTCACGGCTGATCTTGCGTTCAGAAGATATCGCCGAGGTGTTTCCTCCGTGACCGGTTGGTTCACGAAGATTAACCCCATGTATATGATGCACTTCCTGGCGTTCATATCAGAGGATTCCATCCATCCATATTCAAGCCCACCATCGGATGTCAGACATGGTCTGATCACCGGAAGAAACGTTTTGTAATGCCACAACTTCGGTTGCTCCATTATGAGACGACTCCGAACTTCTTCGTAGACCTGCTGCTCTTTAAGTGAGAGACAGCTAAGGCGAGGTGGTTCTTTCTTCTGAGCTTTATTCATTGGATCCTCCAAAGTCATACGGATGTTTTATGGGATTCTCCGGCTCTCCAGAGCATGGCCAGATTTGATGCATCTCCTCAAGCATACCGAGTCGAGTATTCAATACCTTTGCGATTACCAGCATTTCTTGAGTTCCCACAGCTTTATCTAGAACCACATCCATCTTGGTTTCGATTCGAGATAACGCTCCATCAACAGTGGTCGCCAGTTCAACGTGATCTCTTGACAAGGCTTTGAATGTGTTATTCAAGCGGTTAACTTCTTGGCCAAGCATCTTGCAGTCATCGCTTACATCTTGAATCCTGCTTGGAATGTCCGCTCCTTTTCGTTGGATATCTGCCAATGATTTGACTTGCCTTGCAAGCGTAGCTATGTGGCTAGCAAGACGAGCAAAGCGATGGATGCAATAATTTTCTAGTCCTTGCTGTTTGATCAGATCTAGTTCTTTCTGTGTTTCTTTTTCCATGGGTTCCTTTCTCAGAACGGGCAGTCTCGTTCCTTTGGTTTCAGTTTCTTGGTTGGGGTGAACTTTTCGTATCTGCAAACCGAGAGAGGACACTCGTAGAAGCTTCGCTCTCTGCCTGCGTGGTTATCTTTTCGGACCTTCTTTGTCCAGTACTCCATAGTCGCTGCGACTGGAACAACGATCATCCCTGTCATGTCACTACTCAGGATCATGTACACGAACGGTTTTGGATGCGCGTCATCGAATTTGTGGCATACATCAACGATGATTGAGGGATACCTGAAATCCTCGATACTCTTAAAGTTGAAGCCGCGCCGCTTGACTTCGGCTACTGCTCTAACGATTAGATCGCCGTTATCCGAGTAGTCCATTCGAACACTGGGATCCGGTCGAATACGAGTTTCAGGTATTTCAACACGATACCCTTTGGCTTGCCAGTATGCCCCTGCAACCTCCACTGCGAACTTGCTCCTCTTGAGATCTTCGATAAAGGTAGGGTCGCTTAGGTCGAGGTGATGTTTAGTCATCGTCTTTCTGTTCTCCTTTCCATCGTTCCTCATCTTCCTGTAACTGGGTTACCAGCTCGATTGCTGCTGCTCGTTGGCCGAGGATCCAGAGGTTCTTCTTCGCTCCGTCTGCGTGAGGACAGAGGTGGCAGTTTATTTCGTAGTCCTTCTTGCCTTGTTCGAAGACAGCTTTCTGATCTTCTGTCACGTCATCCTTGGCTTTCTGCATGTCTGTCTGAGCCTGCTTGAACGCATCTTCCATCGCGGGAGTGTGCTCGGGCTTGCTGAGGCATCCCGGAGTTCCTTGCTTCACCTCCATAGGTTTGATGGCTTCCTTCCGTATACGTGCCAGGATCTCCGTCGTAGTAGGGCAGACATCCAACCCGGAGCTTTCATCGAATCCGAATGGCCACCGTTGACCCGGAGGAAGAACCCACAGGTTGTATTGATTGCTGGTGAAAAAGTTCCTGGGTGCTGCCGGGAACAATTCTACACACTCAGCGTCCGATCCCATGATCATGTCTTTGATCATCTGCTTTTCGTCCCATGTGACATTTGGTTTCGTGTCGCAGCGACGAATGGATAGCACCGCCATCTCCGCTACCTCCATACTTTCCATTGAATCCGTATTGTCCATCAGTAGGTCAGCAACATACGGTCGAACCGAGACAACGAACGTATCGTTTGCAAAGTACTGGCAAGCTTCGCACGCTTTTTTGTACTGGTCCTTCGCTTCTTCCAGACTGACATCTGGATTGCCTTTACGCATTTGCTGGATGACGCGCTCCTGTTCAGCTTCGTTGGGGTACTCGTACTTAATCTCTTTGAAGTTATTCATAGGAATGTTTCCTTTAATTCTTGTTCCAGGGCGAACAATGGCTCGTAGTTTTTGTCGTTTTGTATGTCGATGACTTGAAGCATACCGTCATTCTTCGTGAAGTTTGTTTCCTTTCGTTTTTCTCGGCCTTTGATGATGATTCTGTTTGGCAGGCCAACATCCGCTGCTAGCTTCAAACCAAGAACAATCTCTGCTACCCTGCAATCGAATGTTCGGCATACCTGGGGAGCGGAATGCCAGATAGAACACTTTCCTTCATCGAGGTAGATGCAATCCATGTTTTTCTTCTTTCGAAGAACGTGATGCTCGAATTTTGGCTCGAAGTCCATCAAGTAGAAGTTTGATTTCGCTTCTGACTTGGTGAGTAAAACGTCTTGGTCGTGACAACACTCAGTGCATGAGCCACAGACGTTAGGCTTCGGGACTCTCTTTGCTTTCTTTGGAATTAAAACGGACATGGTTCCTTCCCTTCTTCGGTTAGTCCAAGGTAGTCGTAGATGGCAGGCAGTCCGCCTTCTACATCCTCGATGGCTACGTATGTTTTTGCTGTGTCTGTTTCTGTTTCTTTGAACCACCAGTAACCGATGTGTCCATCGGCTCCCAGTGCTCCATCCAGTACGGGAATCAAGGGACTCCCGTACTTGGTCTTCAATGGTTTTTTCGCTTTCATGGTTCCTTCCTAGAAAGGTACGTTTCCTGATTGTTCTGGTTGCTCGAATGATCCCTCGTCAAACATGTCGTCTTCGTCAAACTCGGGAGTTCCTTCAACACTGCCGGAGGCAAACCTTTGCATCTCTTTGTAATATGTGAGATCCACCTCCCCGACAGGTCCGCCGCGATGCTTTGCTACGCTCGCGACGTACTTTAAGTGCAACCCTTCTCCGTCAAGGATCGGATTTATCGGATGAGGGTAAAGTAGGATCGCCAGGTAGGCGTCCTCCTCCAAGGCTCCGGTTTCTTTCAAGTGATGCAGTTTCGGTGTGTACTTCCATGCATCTTCTTCTTTCATGCCAGGAGGAGGCTCACCCGCTCGGGATATCTGAGCTAACTCAACAAGAGCAACTCCGGTTTCTTTCGCGACATCCGTGAGCATGTGAGCCCACGTCGAGACTTCCTCGTATCGTTTCGTCTGTCGACCCGTGGATCGAATCCTCTGGATGTAATCGAGATAAACGATGTCCAGATCATGGTGAGTGACCATCGTCTTAACCCATGACACGATCTGGTTAATGGTCATGTTTCGATCCGAGATCCAGAAAGGCATGCTGTCAAAGCTTCTCATCGTTCTTTCAAACTCTTTCACAGAAGCAAAGTCATACTTACCCCTCTTGAGGTCGAACACACTTAGGTTGCACCTCTCGCAGGCCATTATCATTAAGAGTTCTTCCTTGGTCATCTCCAGAGACAAACAGCCTACTCGATTATTGTGAGCCAATTGCCAACTGATCTCGTTACACATGAATGTGGACTTGCCAGTTCCCGGACGTGCCGCGATTACTGTTGGCTTTCCTCTCGGGAACCCGCCAATCTTGCGCCGCATGTTTTCCTGCTTGCAGGGAACTGTAGCGCATTGACCGTTCTTCAATTCATCTAGTACGTCGTCAACCAACTGGTCGTGACTTTTGGCAAAGTTGTGATCGCTTGAGATACGAGACACATCAACGAGTAGCTGTGATGCTATTTCAATGGCTGAATCATCGGTTGTTATTCGAGCCGATTGTTCAGTCATCGCTTGAAGAAGCTCTCGCTTTTGAGCCAGCTCTCGAAGAAGTTCCACGTAATGAGGAAGGTACGATGCAGTGACCAATGCCTTGTCCACGCAGTATTCGCATTCTCTGTCGGCATCAATCAACGGATTCTCCATGTTCATCCGTTGGGTTACGGTTATCAGGTCTATGACTTCTTGTTTACCGTGCATCTTGATAATGCATTCGGTGATCGCTCTCCGACTGGGTTGATAGATGTAGCTGTCATTGAACCCATCTCGGATTGCGATGCTGATTGAATGTTGATCCACCAAGAACAGACCAACAACTCCCAGCTCCGCTTCGTGATTCACGAGTGTTTTTAGTTCTACTGCATTCATAATAAAAAGGACTCCTAGTTGCCCAGGAGCCCTCTTTCATTAGGGCTGCGTTTTCCCTAGAATGGGGATTGCTGTGAGTACCTCTGCTCCAAGAATACCGCGACTTCCATTTTCTTGGCGCTATCCGTGTCGGTCAGCTTGAACCAGCATCCTTGGAGATACGTCCTGTGACTGGTTGTCCACGTTCCGCGCTCGGCTTCCAGAACCTCTTCAAGTCCTTCCTCGGTGATTCCGATCTTCCTGAAATGCTGAACGATCTTTTCTTGATCATCATCAGCCAGCACTTCTGGAGGAGGAGGATCCATTCCCTCGGGAACCGGCGCCGCCGCAGTCTTCGCCGTTACAGGGGCAGACTTGGCCGCTGCTTGCTCCGGCACCTCTTGTTCGGGTTCTGGCTCGGGTTCGACCACTTCGGCCTCTACAGGCTCAGGAGTGACCACTGTACGAGCTTTCGTCGCCTTCCCCCGCTTAGCGGACGAAGCAGCAGGCTGTTCAGGGATAATGGGAGTCCCAGGCTCGACGTTATTACTGATTTCCTCAGCCAAATAAGGCATTCCGGAAAGATACTCAGGAAACGCCAGACGAAACCCTTGTCCCATCGCGACCTTCTTGAGCATAAACGTCGGCATTTTCATCCAGTTGGCTTGGCCGGAATTGAACTCGCTCGCCAAAACATGCCATACGATCGGCTTGCTCATGTCCTTCCGGTAGATCGTAATCGTGGCAGATTCGGGTTTCCCCGCTTTCTCACCAACGACAACGTCCCATCCATCGAGCAACTTGGATTGAGCTGCTCGGGTCAAGTACACTTGGTACCCGGTAACGTAGTTCGCTTTGTTCCCGTATTTCACGAAGTATATCTCTCTCTTCGCCGGATCTAAGTTATTGGCTTGTGCCAAGAGGCGGAACATCTCAAGCTCTGCGTCCGTTGCATTGGGCGCGAATTGCTTTTTGAGTTCCGCCATAAGGTAGGAGACACCAGGCACGGTCATCTCGCCTATCTTCTGGTCTTTTATGATCAATTCTATATCACTCATTGCTTTCCTTTTGGTTAGAATGGACACTCTTTATCTGTGTCCTTTGGCTTCTGTTTCTTACTCGTCTCCATGTCGATTAGCACTTGATTGAACCAAGGGAGAATGTGAGCCAGTTCTCTCTTTGGTCCTGGATTTCCATATCGTTTTCCTTTCGCATCTAGGATGTAATACTTGCCATCGCCACAATGCTCTAATCCGCAGTGACTGTATTGGTAAGCAGTTCTTGGTCCGACTTTGTATTTCTCCTCTGGGTCATCGAAATAGACGCGTAATCTTTGCGCGACCTTGAGGTACCATGCTTTTTGTTTTGCCGAATGATACGGGCGATTGCGAATCAAAATGTCCTTAAACGCTTTGGCTTCGTAATCCCGAAGACCCCCAGCATCCAGCATAGCACGGAGCAGCTTGTTGTACTCCGACGTAACAGGATCCATGAGAACCTCAGAATGGTATTTGAGTTTCTCGAATCTTCTTGTATTGCTGACACACTGCGGATACGTCGCACCAGTCCTCGCACCTCGTTTGAGCACCTGGACGGTACACGGGGTGCATGGCTCTCGGATTCTTCTTCGCTTGCCCAGCTCGGATGAAGTCTTCGCATTGAGTCTTGGAAGCGAAGTCTCCGCCTTTCGGCGCTGCTCGGCCTTTGGTTTTCCCATCAGAGAATACCGCTGCCCAGCAACTTTTCTTAGCCCATCGCTCCGACTCGCTGCACTGTGGAAGCTCGTCATCATTTTTGCCTAATGCTTGATGATGAAGAGCAATCCGAGTGTTCAGGAAGTCTAAGACATGAGCGTCTTCTGACTGCTGATTACCTTTGTGCAATTCACAGTCGATGTGAACCCAGTCGCAAGGAGGATACCCCTGATGGATGCCTCCCTTGGTATACGCTTCCCACTTGCTCCAGTCTTTTAACCGTGCTGCCAGGGTCGTCCTGGTGATATCGAGTGGACTGAAACGATGGAGGTCGTATGCCTTCGTTCTCTTGTCGTACGTACACAGGTATGTGTTCTCGTGTCGCAAGAGATGTCGATAGCATTTGAGCTGCCACTTCCATTCAGGCTTGATTTCCATGTTGCTGAGTTTCAACGCCATCCACTTCGTATCTTTCAAGTCTACCAAGCGAAAGCCTCGCTCCTGGTCTTCGTACTTGCGTTCATACACAAGGTCAGGGGAGAAGCTCACGTAAACTGGTCCGACGGTCGGGTGTGCTAATCCCGTAACGAACCGAAGATGGCTGTAGGTTATTCCTGGAACATCTGCTCGGTCCATCTGGTTGTCGATGCCTTGACCAGCAGTTGCGTGTGTCCTGGTAATTACATCCAGCTCAAGCGTTTTCCCGTACTTGGAGTACAAGGCACTAATTTGAGGTGGATTGATTAAGGTCGTAACTGAAAACATTGGAGCATTCAGTTTCTTCCTTAATGAGTTTTGTAATCTCTCATAGTCGTCGACTTGCAACGCTAGAGCAATTGGGAGCGGGAGCCCCCATTGATTTTTCCACTTTGGCATTCGATCTCCTCATGTGTTGGTGGTTGGTTATGTTGTGATGGTAAGAGAGTAAGAAGAAAAGGATTGAGAATCAAGTTCTTACCCCATAGAGTTGCCCCGGCAGTCGGCGGTGGTTCCCCGATGTTGTGATTGGCAGGCCCCGGAGGTTTTTTCCGTGTTTTTCCCTCCGGGGCTTGTCTTTACGCGCTAAGGCTTTCACCCAATGACAATTGCCGTTTGCCCGTCTGACGACTCACCGGTTCGCTGGTAGCCATCCTGGCTCTTCCCGAACGTGCCCATTCCTGCATTTCCAGGATCTTCTCAGGCATGGTTTTGCTTAGAGGAACGGTCTCCTCTATGATCTTGGCAATGCAATCACCCGGCTTCTTGTTGTAGCTGAACCCGTGCCACATGGCATCTATGATTGACTGCTCGATCTCCGCACCCGTGAATCCTTGCGAATTCTTCGCGAGTGCAACAACTTTGTAATCGTTCTTCTTCTGGTGATGCTTCTTCAACTGGATATCCCAGATCTGCTTTCGCTCTCCGGCATTGGGCAGATCACAGAAAAATATCTCGTCAAATCTGCCTTTGCGAAGAAACTCAGGAGGTAAGGCACTCACATCGTTAGCGGTTGCCACGATGTAAACGGGCGAGGTCTTATCATTCATCCAGCTCAGGAATGAACCAAAGATCCTCTTGGTCACATCGCTACTCGACTGCTGACCTTTGCCTGTCCCACTGAATCCTTTGTCCAGTTCGTCGATGAACAAGACTCCAGGAGCTACGGCTTCCGCCGTTGACATCACTGTTCGCATGTTGTTCTCGCTCGATCCCACGATCCCTGAATACACTCGTCCGACATCGAATCGGATAAGCGGAACTCCCAGCTCATGAGCAATAACCCTGGCGAGCAGAGACTTTCCTGACCCAGGGACTCCAACAAGAAGCAACCCTTTTGGCATAGGAAGAAAAGCTGCTCTCGCTTCATCGCTGTAGCAGTTCTTTCTCGTCTTGATGTACTTGATGGCTTCTTCCAGGCCACCTACCGATTCCATCGTTTCCACCGCTGGGAGAATCTCCAATATATTTGATCTCTTAACTACCTGACACTTCTCTCTGTAAACAATTGAAGGAGTCCAGTTGCCGGTCTCCACGATGGAGAGAGAAATCGAATTCTCCGCTTCTGCGGCAGTCATCCCCGTAGCCGCGTTGGCCATGCTTGTGACTATGGGGTTGTCTTCCTTGAGGTGGAGTTCTGGATCAGGAAGAAACTCAGAGACTTCGACCACGATCTTCTTCAAGGCTTCCCGGTCTGGCAAGGGTACGTCAATTACCGTGACTTCCTTGCTGATCTCATCCGGGATGTTCTTCTTGCATCCCATGAAGATGATGATTTTCCCGAATGCCTTCTGCTCCAGACTGATTTCTCGTATTGCTCGGAGTAGGATTGGCGTCGGGTTTTTGAGATACACATGGAAGTCCTTGAGGATGATGACTGTTTTCTCTTCGTATCCAGCAATCGCCTCCAACGCTTTCATCGGGGTATCTTGCCCTTTGTACACATGCGGCGATGTCAGCCTCACCGCACTCGTACGTGGGCTCCAGACAATCAAAGTACGTCGAAGCTTCTCGCATACTTTAAGAATCTGTCCCGTGGCCCTCGCTTCTTCATGCGTGACCACGTTCAACAATGGGTTTCCCGCATTGATATAGTTTTCTACCTTTACGCTTATTGACATGATGGTTCCTTCTTTGTGTTTTCGAACAGATGGTCTATGTGTTTGTACATCCATCGTTCGTATTCGAGAGCTTTACTCCGGGAAACGAAGACTGGTCCGAACATTTCGTTTTGTATGAAAACAGTCCATCCTCGACCTTCAACGTATTCGATGTTGGACCACCGATGAATCCTTTCCGGCGAACCAATAGCGGGACGCAGAATCTCTATGACTTTCTCGTTGTAGAGCATCCTGATCTTTTCGCCTTTCACCTTGATAACGAACGTCATTGCATTCCCATTTCTATTTCTTGGTACAACACGTCTTGGCATGGAAGACAAAGCCCGGTCATTGTGTATTCGGCCGCGTCTTTAACCTGCGTGAATCGAACATCTTCGGCATCGCACATAACACATCGGTTTTCTTCGATGAATTTTGGGATGTCGATACGCTTCCCATCCTCACGACGGAAAGCGTTGATTTTTGAAAGTTGTTCCCAGATTTGTGGTGATTTTCTTGCTGGTATCATTTGCCTTCCTCCATAATGAGATCATCGTATGCTGCTTGGAGTACCTCCTGATGACTCGCTCCGCCGTTGTAGTGAAGCGAGAAATAATAGAACGCACCCTTGCCGTCCCGTTCGAGTCTGGCAAATGACAAGTCGTCGGTTTTGCACAGATTCTCAAGTTTTTCGCACAACCCGAGTCCAGCGATCTTCACGTATCGTTCTGAGACCTCTTCACAGAGAAAGTCAGAGAGTTGTCCCGGACGGATTTCATCAGGGATGCTCACGCCATGCCGGTGAAGCATTCGTCGCATTTCTTCGCTACTCGGGTTGATCACCCGAAGCTTACCGATGTTCAATTCGTCGCAACTCATGATTCTCCTTGGTCCATGGCTTCATTGTGAGGGTTTGCGTTGATCCCGGGGTTCTCCACGGCACCATTGTTCTTGATGACTGCCCACGACCAACCGGTGGCGCCTTCAATTCGAATCTCGAAAGTAACCTCGCCTTCGGGTAATTCTGGGTGTTTCGTCGCTTTGATAGCTTCCTGGATCTTCTGCGAAATAATCCGCTTTTCTCTTATGCTAAACATGACTGTTCCCTTCCTCGTTGTTCAATCTCTTTGTCTGGTCGTTCCATGTTGATCTCCTGGTTCCTTGTCTACTCGACCCCATCCATGACACACGGGGCATCGAGGATGTGGATATTTGTGAAAGGGTATGGGACTGCTACCG
>Ga0224513_10000336_pt1 | contig 17504 bp, 22 predicted proteins | sample SF_May12_sed_USG_5_FD_169109 | JGI IMG/M metagenome (GOLD analysis project Ga0224513, IMG submission 169109) | Sediment microbial communities from San Francisco Bay, California, United States - SF_May12_sed_USGS_21 | ecosystem: Environmental > Aquatic > Marine > Sediment | place: USA... | reverse complement strand
AAAGAAGAAGTATATTCGTATCGGCTTAAAGGTCTAGAAATTTTTGTAAATTGTGAATTAATTTCATTTTTTATTTTCGATTTTTGAGTGCTAAACGTATCAAATGTATTTTTTAAATCAAGATATTTTTTGTAATCATTGGAAGATTTGATATCATCAATTGAATTCTGTAATGATAAAATTTTCTCATGTAAAGAATCAATGTTGTTATTTGTATCAATAATTTTTTGAGATTTCTCCACTTTATTTTCTTTCAAAACTTTAATTTGATTTAAAGAATCAAATATTTCATCAGATGTAGATTTTGCAGAATCAAGATTTTTTAGTATTTTACGAATTTCTGAATGGTTGGCATTCATAACCTCAAGATTTTCTTTTAGTTGAGCGGCATATTTTTTTGCAAAAATATGGATCACTCTAGTTTGTCGTCCTAACACATCACCAGTTTTTTTAAGAATTTGGTTTAAAGAATAATTTAGTTTTTCTGCATCATCCATAGATAAAATTGCCAATAATGGTGTAACGTCTTTTTTTATGACATCAATTACTTGTTTTTTACCTCTAACAACAATGATTGCAAGATGTTTGTCAATATCATCAACTTTAAGATCATCGTTTTCAAGAACGTGTCCAATTTTAATTAAATCTGCAATTAGTGGTTCAGTGTTATCTCTCAAACGTTTAATTTCAGATAGTGCCTGAGATTGTCTTAGTTCGTTAAGATCAGTCACGATTTTGTATACATCAGAGAGAGAGATCTCTTTATCTTGAGGGGTTTTATCTATAGGTTTTTCTTCCTGTTTCTTTTTGCCCCATCCAAATACCATTTGATATAATTATCTCATGGGGATTAAAAATGGTTGTACAGATATAATTTAAAATTCAGGATATTTCATATTATCACATGGCAAAAAATACAAAAATGTTTCACACAGGTAATGTGAAAAAGACAATTATCATTAAGGCATCAAAAGACAAAGTTTGGAGAAAAATTAGTAATATTGTAGGGTTACCAACATGGGTAGTAGATGTAAAAAAAACAGTACACATATCTAAAAAGAAGACCGGGGTAGGAGCAATTAGACTAATCACATTTGAGGATGGAAATAAAATTGAAGAACATATCATAGCATGGAATAAAGGCAAACATTTTACATACATTGCCACAGAAGGTTTACCATTAAGAGCATATGTTGCAACTATTTCAATCAAGGTAAAATCAAAAAAGATAACAGAGTTGACATGGGAATCGTACCTGAATAGTACAAAGATGTCTGAAAAACAATTCTTAGATTTTCTTGTATTTATGGGATCATTTTATGAGGCATCACTTGAAAACCTCAAGATACTACTCGAAAAAGAACACTAGAGAATCTTTAGGTCAAAGTGTAAATACAATAAATTTAAAAAAAGAACATGAGTGACATGAGATTTATCATAATTGGAATTGTATTGATTTTTGTAGGATTTGTTATTCTTGGAGGTTTTGGGCACAACTATCAAGCAGCAACTTTAGAATCAGATGAGTTTGGAACATGCTATGAGTATTTCGAAGACAAACCTCCGGAAGAAGTTAATTGTTCGTTTAAGACATTTGATCAAACATTATTCTTTGTATTAGTTATTGGTTTTATCGGGGCCGGAATAGTTGCTTTAATCAAAGGAGTTAAAGGAGATTGGGATAACAAAGTAAAACCAGAAGACATGGTAGGTCCTGGCAACCAACAGAATGATAATTCAGATGAAAAATAAACAAACAAGACTGAGAGTTTTTTTGATTTTAGTTGCTCATAGTCCTCAGGATTATCTTGTTCCAATCTTTGAAAGTATATTTCTTCATATGGCATTTTTTTATCAATAGTGAATTACCAAATTTACATTTAAGTTTGTGATAAGATGTATTAGTTTAGGCATAAGTTAATCTCAAAATTTTAGATAAATCACAATTATGGAGAGATTAAAGAATCGAACAGATGTGAATGTTGGACAACATAATAGGTTTGTTATAAAATTAGATTGTTTTCAAAAAAAATATTTTCAAAAATATAAAGAATACATTACAAAATAAAGGAATTAATTTTACGTCAAAATCTAGTCATCAGATTCAATAATATTTTTCATTGAAACTACCATCTCACTAATTTCAGACATTCTTTGATTAAATTGTTCATCAGTTAACTCATCAGGTTTGTTTAAAGTGATAACAATTTCAGAAAAATTTTCATTGGGAATTACACGCATTGGAACATTCCAAGCGGATTCTTCATCAACATATTGATGATCCAAGATTCCAAGAGTTTTGTTTTCATTGAATTTAAGTTTAGATTTACCATAAGGTCCAGCAAATGACCACCAACCATCATCATTAATTTTTGCGGCAGGCATCATCTTAGATGGAACTTGTAAAATTGCATCAAACGCATCACCGGTTGTTTTATTCACAGTAATAGAAATAGTCCTAGATCTAGTCATAATAGAAAGAACAATCAATTATTAAAAAAGATATAGTAGAAATCATAGAAATCAATATTTTGAATCTATTTGTTAAGAAATTCTTTTATTTTCTTTAGATTTTCAACATTTGATTCATGAAACATTACCATAGACTCTGCCAATGAGTTGGGCAAAACCGTTTTAAGATTAGTTACTAATTCATCACCACTAGAGATCATGTTATCAATTAGTTTTTCAATATCATTTTTCTCATCAGTCATTTGTATTAGATAATGACTAATCTTAATTATCTTTTTTTATGAGAGTTGCAGTAGAGCGTACTTTGTCTAATTTCTGAATGTTCCAAGAGACGATTTCTCTTATCTTTTCAAAATTTTCTGCTTGTAATTTCACTAGCATGTCATGAGTTCCAATAGTTTCAAAGACATCTTTAACTTGTTCAAGTTCTTTGAGTTTCTCAATAATTCCTTCTTCTGCACCTAAGTCACAATTTAACATCACATAAGCATCAGTCATAAACTAAACAAACATTCATGATTATTTAAAGTTGGATAATGTTATAGATATTTTTACCAAGTTACATGGACTAGATCTTTAAGATTTCTTCTAGGTTTTGGGAATTTAGTTTGTTCAGGATATCCAATACAGAGAACTGAAGACGGAACAAGCTCAGTATCAATAACATCCATTACCTTTTGTTCATCAAACATGCCAATCCAAATTGAGCTTAATCCCAAGGCCTGAGCTGCAAGTTGAGAATACCCTGCAGCTAATGTTGCGTCTTGAATTGCAAATTTTTTGAGAACATATTCAGGAAAATCAAATTTCATTCTAGATGGATTTTTGCAAAAAACCAAGACAACAGGTGCATTAACATAGGGTTGCTTGTTACATGCTTCAACTAGAAGTTTTTTCTTTTCAGGGCTTTTAACATAAAAGATTTCAAACCCCTGATAATTTCCAGCAGTTGGAGCCGTATCAGCTGCCGCAATAATCTTATCTATTTTTGTAGTTTCAACAGGCTTATTTGAGAATTTTCGTGTTGACCGTCTCTTTGCCATGACAGCGAATAAATCAGTATCTACAACTTCAGAAGGGCCAGATTTTAAGATAAAATCAAGTAATTGATTACGTACATTAGGATCAGGGGTTTTTGGAACGTCAGATAGATCATAACCTAAGGGGTAGATTTTTTCTCCTTTATCTTCTGAATCCACAAGTAGTTTTAAAAAAATAGGTTATTAAAGAATTATAATAATTGTGACCACGAGTAATTATTCAGGATCAAAGCCATCACATCCTGAATTACAGGGTTTGTTCATCACACCTTCACAAACTCCAAACTCATTATGCATTATTCTATGATGACCACAAATTTTACACTTTTCCCTAAAATGAGTAATTATTTCAGCAGTTGATATGTTTGAGTCTTGGATCTTAGTTTCCGTTTCTCTTGTCATGCAAACATTTCAGATATTTGACTTTAAATTTTAAACTATCAAGTTAGGATTTCTAATTTTGACAATAGAAATAATATAAAAAAAGTCTTTTATTCCAATTCTGAAGAGATTTGTCAATGAAGACTAAAGCAATTAGTTCTTTCTTCGTATTATTTGCTCTTGTAGCAGGAATCGGTGCACTAGCACCAGCTGCAGCTGCAGATCATCCAGAAGTTACAATCGTACCAGCAGCAGGCTCTAGCGTACCAGGCTGTGAGGAGACTGAGGACGGATGTTACATTCCAAGTACTGCGACAGTCGATGTTGGCGGAGTTGTGATATTCTCAAACACAGACAATGGAATACACACATACACGTCAGGATCTTTGTCAGATGATGATGCAGGTTCCGAGTTTGATACCGGAATGTTGCAACCAGATCAATCATATGAGTACACTCCAGAGAATGTAGGTGAATTCCCTTACTTCTGTATGCTCCATCCTTGGATGCAAGGAGTGCTTATAGTACAAGAAGTAGAAGCTGAAGACGATCAAATGGACGATCATGGTGACGACAAAGGTGTCGATATGCAAACGTCAGAAGGTGATGCAACCGCTACCGGAATGTTATCTGATGGTACAATGGTTTCAGTATGGACTTCAACACCAACTGCAGGTGAGATGATGGAAATTTCCATTGTATTTGAAGGTGCAGAACATGTAAACCATGACATTATGGTTACACAAAACGGTGAAGAAGTATTGAACGATGAAGGTGCACATCATCATGATGGCACAGGTATGCATACAACAGCAACACTTAGTTCTTCTGACCCAGTAGACATCAACATTACCTTCCAAGGTTATGGTGTTGATGATCCTAAAACAGGACCAATTGGTGATGAAGTAGTATTCTCAAATGTTGTCCCAGAATTTGGAACAATTGCAATGATGGTACTAGCTGTTGCAATCATAAGCATCGTTGCAGTAACTGCAAAATCTAGAGTTGTTCCAAGATTTTAGGAATTTCTCTTTTCTATTTTCTTTTTATTAAAGCAATTATTGCTAAGACTATAGCTGCTGTTGCGATTGACAATCCAAATATTGCAAAGTCATAAGCAATTCCATCATTAGATTGTATAGAAGTTTCACCAGATTTTAGGTTTGAAATATCTTTCTGAAGAGAGGAGATGGCATTTTTTAGAGCAGCTACATCCGCAGTCCCTTCACTACTAGAAGGAGGAAAATCTAAGATAGCAGTAGGTTCTACATCTTCAACTGGAATTTTTACATCAATTGGAGTTCCATTAATTTTTCCTTTTAGTTCTATAGTGTATGTTCCTGTTTTAGTAGGAATTATTGGAGAAAAATAGTATCCTGGTCTTGGATCAGAGTTAACATTAATTTTTTTAGATGCACCTCCAAACATTACAGTAGCATCAACGCTTTTGAAAACACTAGTAATTCCAGTAAATTTTCCTTCATTTTCTCCACGTTCAATAATTTTTAGGACAAGATCGTTTCTAATACCTACAACAGGGGGTTCAATTCCCCATCCGGCTTCAATCTCATATTGTTCTACGTGAACTGTTGTGTGTGCAAAAGATGGCGTAATCATCCCAACTGAAAATATTAATCCAATAATTCCAAAAAGTGCTATGTTCACTACAATCATTTCATCATTACACATTATTATCTTTACGTGAATTGGTACAAAGACCGAATCTATGAAAACTGTTTAAATTATCAATAATGACTTGAAGATCAAATGCAGAAATTTCTTATTGCGATATTGATTTTATCATTTATTTCAATCCCATTTGCAGATGCACATCCTTTTACAGAAAAAACCATTCCAAGTTTTACATCCAATGCTTCTGTTGGTACTACAGAAGTAATTGTATTTTTTTCTGAACCAGTTGACATAGATTTTAGTGAACTGAAAATATTTGATAATAATGGAAATCAGATTGATAACAAAGATACAAGTTACTATGAAAATGAATTATCTTTAATTATTACAACTCCTCCACTAGAAGATGGGGTATATACAGCATCAACCAAAGTTCTCTCTAAAGTCGACGGACATCTTGTTCCAGATGCATTCTTGTTTGCAGTAGGAAATACCATAATTGATACTCCGTTAGATGAAGGGCCAACAGAACTTGTATTTTTGCCTGAAGCTGGAGTAAGATTTCCAGGACTTGTAGGTCAAACAATTGTTTTAGGGGCAGTAATCGCATCTCTCATAATTTGGGGAACACAAAACAAGCAGATAATCAAAGAAGAATTAGAAAAAATAGAAAATATCCATCATGGGAAATTTATGTCAGTCACAGGAATTGGATTGATACTTGTTTTTGTGTCTGATATTTTGATGATTGCAATTCAGACAGTCAGATTAGAAGCATCCCCAATTGATGTTGTTCAAACATACTTTGGAATGATTTGGCTTGCAAGGATGATCATTACAATAGTTTTGTTAGGAATTTGGTTTGGAATGGATAGAAGGAAATCATTATCAAGAAAAAATCAAATTCCAATGCTTGTAGTATCTTTGGTATTGATTGCAACCACAAGTATGATTGGACATGGTGCAGCAAGTGAAGAGATGGGTGCGCTTGTATTAGATTACATACACAATTTAGTTGCAGCAGTTTGGATAGGAGGAATTTTCTATTTTGTTTTCACATTACTTCCAACATTTTCTGTACTAAAAGAAAAAAGTAGAGAAAAGATGAGTTTGGTTTTAATTCCAAGATTCTCAATTGCATTTATCATTTCAATTGGAATTGTAATAATTACAGGGCCAACGTTGATGTGGTTCTTAGAAAGTGATGTAGAATTAATTTCAGAATCAGTATTTGGTCAACTAATTATTCTCAAAATCATAATTGCAGTAATAATGGTTGGTTTAGGAGGATTTTTCCAGTTCAAAGTACAAAAAAATGCAGAAAAAAATTTTTCATCAGGAAAGATTTTTGTTCACAAAAAACTAAAGAGATCACTTAAAGTTGATGCAGTGCTAGGGATAATTCTTTTGGGAATTGTTGCCTTACTAACTAATGGAACATTACCTGCAGGTGAAATTCAAAAAGTTGATGCTCAAGAAACCATTTATGGTTTTAAGACTATAGAGTTTACAGAAAATACAAAATTTGATATTAATATATCACCATTTTCAAGTGGTACAAATACAATTCTTGTAAAAATAAGTGATTTTGATGGTAAACCTCTCTACGACTCAAATCAACTTAAAGTAAAGGTCTCAAATCCATCAAAAAATATTTCTCCAATTGAAATTCCAATGGAAATTACAAAACCGGAAGAAGATAAACCGATTCAATTCCAAGGAGAGTTAACATTTGGGTTTTCAGGTGAATGGTTAATAGAAATCGAAGCTCAAAGAACTGAAAATGCAAATGAATCCAAGTTATTGAATTTACTTGTTAAACCAAGACTGGAAAACATTCAAACACAGATTATTGAATATGAACTACCAGAATATGCCAAACCATTATTTCCCATATATGATGGAAGAGGTTCAATTTGGATAAGTGATGCATCTGCTCCACGGTTATGGGAATTTACACTTGATACACAAGAATTTACATCATATTCATTTGATGGACTAGGTACAACATTTCTAACACAAGATAACAAAGGAAGAATTTGGTTTACAGATACTCCTAGAAATCAAATTGGGTTTATTGATCCTCAAACCAAAGTAATTACAACCAAAGTAATTCCAAAACTAGATCCTGTAATTTCAGAAAATACTCCACTTTCCATTCAAGCAGACTTTGATGGAAATATTTGGATTACCATTGTCAATAAAGATAGAATTGTAAAGTATTCTCCAGAACTTGACGAGTTTAAAGAAATTGTATTGCCAGAAAGGGAATCATTGCCATTTTCATTGGCAATAGATGATGATGGAAAGATATGGTTTACAACAACAGGTGCAGGAAAAATTGGATACATTGATCCTAAAGATAATCAGATAACTCAGTTTTCAAGTGAACCTCCACTACAGAGTCCTGAGGCATTACTTTTTGACGATATTGGGAATTTATGGATTGCAGAACATACAGGCTTGGCAATCACCAAATTTAACCCAGTTTTAGAGACATTTGAGAAAATTTCAATTCAAAATGAGGATGCATTGCCATTTGGGATGACATTTGATAGATATGGAAATGTTTGGTTTGCACAGCATACAGTAGATAGCATAGGAGCTTATGATCCAGACAACAATAATTTAATTGAAATTCCAATTCCAACTGAAACAACTTTTGTTCAATTTATGACATCAGATGGAAATGACAATATTTGGTTTGTTGAACAACAATCAAACAAGATTGGAACTATTAAGATGACAGAGATTCCGGTGATTACTTCACAAATTCAACCATCAAATGATTCTGAAATAAAATACACAGAACTTGCATCACCACTAATTGCATTAGGAGTTATTGCAACATCATTATTTTATGTAAAAAGTATTCATGATAAAAGAAGATTAAATTCTCTGATTAATTCTTAGATAGCAGTCCGGATGATTTTATTCCCATAGTTCCTGCAAGCAAACCAATAGCCAATAATACAATGGTTCCAGCAGGAGTAATATCAAAAATATATGAAATTAGAATTCCTGCCACTACTGAGAAAATAGAAAAGCTAATAGAAATTATTGCAGTTTGTTTGAAACCTTTTCCATACATTATTGCAGAAACATTAGGAATTACAAACAGAGCTGAAATCAATAATACACCAACAAGTTGAATTGAAGTAACTACGGTTATTCCTGCCATAAACACAATCAAATAATTTATTTTTTCTACAGGAATTCCGCTTACTTTGGCTTGTTCTTCATTAAATGTAGAATAAAGAATCTGTCTATACAGCAATAAAATTACAATCAGAATTACTCCAGTTAGTGATAAAATCAAAATAGTATCATCTACACTAACAAGAAGAATACTTCCAAACAGAAAACTAAAGATATCTATTGTGAACCCACCTGATAATCCAATTATTACAAGCCCAACAGCTATGCCTGAAGATAATAATACTGCAATTGATGCATCTCCAGATATATTGTATCTATCCTTGATTTTTGTAATAATTAGTGCACTAGCTATTGAAACACCATAAGCAGTCCATAATGGATAAACACCAGCCAGCAAACCTAATGCAATTCCACCAAATGACGAATGTGCTATGGCATCACCAAATAGTGAATAACGTCTCAAAACCAAGAATAAGCCAACAATTGAACAAAGAATTGCTATAGCAATTCCAGAGATTAATGCCCTATGCATAAAACTAAAAGTTAGAATTTCAAGAGACATGATTAATGATGATGCATATGTTCCTGCATTGAAGCTTCAGAATATTGTTTAACAAGTTCATCATCAGAGAAGAATTTTTCAGACTTGCCATGGAAAAATAACGTTCTGTTAAGGCATGCAACATGATTTGCAAGTTGATTTACTGCATCCAAATCATGGGAAGACCAGATTATTGTTATTTTTTGTTTAGAGTTTAGCTCACGAAGTATACTATAAAATAATTCTATACTTTGTTGATCAATTCCAGTAACAGGTTCATCAAGAATTAAGATTTTTGGATTATTTACTAAAGCTTTTGCAATAAAAACTCGTTGTTGTTGTCCTCCAGATAATTCACCAATTCTTCTATTGCTTAATTCGTGTATCCATAATTGTTGTAAAATTTCATCAATTTTATTTTCATCAGATTCATTTCTTAGTCCCATTCTTACAACATCATTTACTGTAACTGGAAAATTTTTTTCAAATATTGGTTTTTGTGGAACGTATCCAATCTCTTTAAGATAATCTTTTGATTTTCTAATATCATGATCAAAAAATTTGATATTTCCTTTGTATTTTGTATTAAGTCCAAGCATTGAAGCAAAAAGAGTAGATTTGCCCGCACCGTTAGGACCAATTATGCCTAGAAAATCACCTTCGTCGACATTAAAACTAACATTATCAAGTGCCTTGACGTCGGGATATTGAACTGTTAGGTTACTGATTTCAACAATTTTCAACATAGTGCCTCCTTTAGGTTTTCAAGATTTTTAGTCATTTGTGAAATGTATGTACCTTCAGAAATAACTTCAAGTGGAGATAACACCAAAACCTTTCCATTTATCTCATTTGCAATAATTTGAGAAGTTTTAGGATTAACAGATTCTTCGCTAAAAATTATGTTGATATTTAATTCTCTGGCTGTTGAAATTATATTTTCTAATGTTTTTGCCGTAGCTTCACCATGAGGATCATTTGAAGAGATAATTGTATGTTGATTTAGATCATATTCTTCTGCAAAATATGAAAAAGCATCATGAAATGCGATAAAATCACTTGTACAAGATGAAAGTTCATTTCGAATTTTTAAATCAAGTAAATCTAATTGTTCAAGATATTCTTCCGCGTTAGATTGATAGTATTTCTGATTTTTGGGATCAGAATTTGAAAATGCATTTGCAATATTTTGTACTTGAATTTTTGCATATACAGGATTTAACCAGATATGAGGATCTTCTATTTCATTATTATTTTCGTTATCAAGATTAATTAAAATTCCACTACTTGTATCAACAATGATTCCTTGAAAATTATTTTCCTCTAAATTATCAATCCAATTTTCAAAACCAATTCCATTAATAATTATTAGATCTGATACTTGCAGTATTTGAACATCTTTGATGGTTGGTTCCCAATCATGTGGTTCAACTCCAATTGGAACAAGTAAAACAGCATCAACTTTTTCTTTTCCTATATTTTGAGAAAATTCATGAAGAGGGTAAAATGAAGAAATAACTTGTAATTTTGTAGTCTCTAAGGTTATGTTTCGTTGACTCGAATCTGAACTATAAACAGCAAATGATGCAACCGGGATTACTATGATAATTGCAATTATTGCTAATTTGCTATGATTATTCACGTTCAAAAATAGTTTAGATTATTAATAAATCTATAAAATTTTAATAACTTTAATTGCTAAACTTATAAGATAATTAATAACATTAGGCATATGCCAATTGTTTCAATCTCATTAAATGATGAAATTCTCTCAGAATTAGATAAGCTGCAATCCACTATGGGATTTTCAGGAAGATCTGAGGCCATAAGAGCAGGAATCAGGACGTTTGTATCTGAAGAAAAACAAAAATCAGATTTATCCGGAAAAATTCATGCCATACTTTTAGTGGTACACAATGATGAGTTTGATCATGTTGTTTCAGGGATTACTCATAACTTTGAAGATCTAATCACAACACATCTCCATAGCAAAATTGAGAAAGAAAAATGTATGGAACTTTTTGTTATAGATGGTGAAGCAGAAAAAATATCTACAATGACAAAAAATTTTCAAACAAACAAAAACATGGACACAGTAAAGCTTGTTGCATTTTAGACATCAAATCTAAATGAATTTCTTCGAGTTACGAAAATTATACTCATTGTTGAAATTATCAATATGAATAATGTAATGGTTTCAAATTCAGGTACCACAACAACTGTAAATTCAGTTTCTTGTCCAGTGTTTCTAATATTTTCAAATTTTATTATTGTAGGACCTGTTTGATCTTCATTAAATGTAAATTTTTCAAATTCACCACCAACTTGAGCTACTCCTGTTGTACGATAAATTTCACTTCCATTTTGTATAATTACAAATGTATAATCAGAATTTCGTAAGGGTGAACCAGTAGCTCCGTCACGAATGGTAAAAATAAAATTTGTGGCAATTCCTGGCTCTATTTGTATGGGATCCCATGAAAGGTTAACTTGAAAGTCCTCACTTTTTGTATATGCAGTTAAAGGGAATTCTATATTTTCAGTAGTAGATAGTGTAAATGAAATAGTATCAGGTAATGGTTCATCCAATTTTTTCATTTCATTTTTCAAATATCTCAAATGATCTTGTAACAAAATAAAATGAACGATTCTTTCATCTTCTTCTGTATAATCATCAATTGACACTGAAGCCTTGAATAATTCAATTCCATTTACATAACCTGAATAACCAGGAGACAGAAATTCAGAAAAGTCTTTGGGAAAATGAACTTCTTCATGAACTACAGGTACATGAGACATTTGTTTTTCTCTCCAATCAAAGGGCATCTCAAATGTTATCTCTTTAGTCTCAGAATTGTATTGAAAATTTGAAATTTTATCAAAATATGATTTTACACGAAATTCCACATCATGGTTTTCAGAATCTTTTTGAATAAAAGAGATAGTTTCAATTAGAGTCAAATCAGCATTATACGTACCAGAATTATCTACAATGTTAGTAGGATCATCAATTGTTCTTATTTCAATCTCAAAATTATACAAACCACCTGAATCAAATAATGGTCCTGTAATTTCAATAGGATTTGATTCAGTTCCGTGCCATGCACCAAGTAGAGAATCCTGTTGGCCATTAATTGTAACTTCATCTTGTTGGGTTGGTATCACATTGATTGATAAAATTCCATCTTCTGCAAAGAAATAATTTCTGAAAATAATTTCATTCTCATGAAATAAACCAATTAGGAACGTTACATTTTTTACATTTTCATTTGTTTTATCTTCAGTTGCAGTAATAGTGATTTGTTCTTGATCATTCTCAAAATACATTGGCATTTCAACTGAGATTGAAATATCCTTTCCTTGAATATCTATTGAAGATATTGCATCGATTCCTAATCCATGTCCATAAACACTACTTGCTGGAAATAACAAACAAGCAATCAAGGTAAATATTACTAGTTTTTTGAGTGACAACATCATTTTACTTCAAAGAGGGTTATTTTACTGTCAGCAATTCTTCGACTTTGTGAATCAAATCAGTCATAGTGATTGCTTCCAGAATTGGCTGAAGTTCGTTTGGATCCTTGGCACCAAGGGCAGATAATGAGTATATGTAATCAACCGTAGGGATGTCAGTAGTAAGATAGTATTGTTCTAAGACATGATCTAAGGTATGAGGTTCAACAACTTGAGGCAATGCCTGTGAAATGATTTTCTTTTTCCATAATTTAACTAATTTTTCCCAATGCTCTAATGAGACATTCTCATCAATTTCAGGTATCATTTCAACTTCAGCTTGAATGTACATCTTCTCTTCAGTACCAATTTTTTCATGTATTGTAGAGATTTCTTGATGTCCCTCTACTGAAAGAGGATCATAGTTTGTAGGTTGTGGGATTGAAGGAGGAATAATTTTTTTAATTTTAAATGGATTTCTTCCTATTGTTTCAATATGTAGTTGTAATCCATCTAATCCAACATCTTCACATTTAGTAATTTTAGCGATGGTTCCTACCATTGTAGGAGAATTCCAACCATTGACAGAATTATTGGCATCAATCAAGCATACACCAAACTGACCATCACCTAACATGCAATCATCAACTAACTGCTTGTAACGAGGTTCAAAGATTCGAAGTGGAAGTTCCTGTCTGGGAAATAAAACTAAGTCTAAGGGAAAGATGGGAATTATTTTTGTTTGTGTCAACTAATCATGTTAAAATGTCTCTAGATATATGGAATACGGAATTAGAAGCCATTCTCATTTAGTATCATGCTTAGTAGAGCTGCACGAGTATGCTTTCCATATTCAGCTTGCTCAAAGTATTTGGCATTTTTTGTCTTATCTACGTCAGGTGAGATTTCATCTATTCTTGGAAGTGGATGTAAGATAATAGAATCATCTTTCATTTGTTTTAGTAAATCCAATCCAACAACATAACTTCCCTTTACCTTAAGGTATTCTTCTTCATCTGGAAAACGTTCTTTTTGAATTCTTGTTACATAAAGAACATCAAGATCATCAATATGTTCTTCAAGGTTAGTAGATTCTGTAAAGTCTAATCTCTTTTTAATTTCATAAATTGAATCATGTCTTATTCTAAGAGATTCAGGGGAAATTAGACGAACATCAACATCATAGTTTCCAAGTCCATATAACAATGAGTAAACAGTACGTCCATACTTTAGATCACCGATAATTCCAATTTTTAGACCATCAATCTTTTTCTTTTCTTTTTTGATTGTAAACAAATCTTGAATTGCCTGAGTGGGATGTTCTTCAGTTCCACTTCCTGCATTTATTACAGGTTTGTCTGAAATCTCAGCTGCAAATCTACTTGAACCATCTAGAGTATGTCGTAAAATCAAAATATCAGAATAAATTGACATTATTCGGACAGTGTCAGCAAGACTTTCACCCTTTTGTGCAGAAGAAGATAAAACATCAGCAATTCCTAATGAATTTCCACCTATTGATGCCATTGCTGCATCAAAACTAAGACGAGTTCTAGTACTTGGTTCATAAAATAGATATCCCAAAGTTTTTCCTTTACAAATTTCTCTTCTGTCTGAGGGATTTAGTTGCATTATCTTGTCAGTTGTGACAAAAATTTTTTCGATTTGTTCTTTGTTGTAATCCTTAATTGAAATGATATCATTTTGATAGAATTCGTTCATTCTTTCAATGATATATACAAGTGACTATACAAAGTATTCTGATGGAACAGTCTAACCTTATGGTTCGACGAATCAAGGAAGGTACTGTAATTGATCATATTGATGAAGGTAAGGGCCTTCAGGTACTTAATGCATTAAGAATTGATGGAGGGGATGGAGGATTGATTACTATAGCTTTGAATGTACCCAGCGGTAAATTTAAGAAAAAAGACATCATTAAGGTAGAAAACAAGTTCCTAAAAGATGATGACACAAACAAGCTTGCAGTCATTGCACCAAAAGCAACTATTAACATGATAAAAGATTACAAATTAGTTGAGAAACGAAGAGTTTCATTACCAAATGAGATAGACAGAATCTTTCGATGTTCAAATCCAGATTGTATAACAAATAGCACAGAATACATTGAATCTGTGATGGATGTGATTGACAAAGAGGGGAGAGTCCTCAAGTGTAGATATTGTGCAAGAGTTTTAGATGTAAACCAACTAAAATATAATTAAATAAAAAATCTAAAAATTTGAAAAAGATGTTGTTAGGGTTATTGTCCTAATATGATAAACATCATGACTATACCGTAGATTGCGATTGATTCAACCATACCTACGAAGATGAATACCTTAGACTGCAAAGCTGGATTCTCACTAATGACTGCAAGACCTGCTGCACCTACTTGACCAAGACCAATTCCTGCTCCGCCGGCTGCAATACCAAAGGCCAAACCAGCACCAAGGAGTTTCATTGAATCGCCACTAGATGCACCATCTTCTGCAAATGCAATTCCAGTAGAACCCAGAATTGAAACTGCTGATGCTGCCAAAAGTAACAAGACGATAGTTTTCATTTACGTTGTGGCTCCATTGGGTCCATATTTAAATCATGGTAAGGTTGTAGACTCAAATTTGATCTAATGTTTTCTTTTTGAAAGATGTTAGATCATCTTGAATAGATTTTACAAAATTATCATAGTCAGCATTTAGTTCTTTTTTAGAATTTTCAAGTAATTTTTTTATTTCTTCTTTTGCCATTATTTTCCACTTTCCATCTTTTCTTTCACTTTTTTTAACTTTGCGAATTCTTCTCTTTCTCTCTCCTCAAGAGTAGAGAGAATAAATCTAATATTATCTTTGTATTGAGGAATAATAACATTTTCAAGTGCGTTTAGCAGTTTTTGTGTCTTTTCTAATGCTTTTGCAAGACTAAAAATGGAATTTTCATATTCTGCTGCTTTACAAATTTTTGGCATCAATTCTTTGATTTGTTTTGCTGCTCTATCAATTGAAGAATTTGTATCTGCAAACCCATAAGGCATTGTTTTAGTATCTTTTTCAGTTACTGTTAGTGCTGAAATTTTAACATCAACAACTCTTCTAACATGCACATCTACTTCCATTACGGGTGGGGTAGATTCTGCTACAGAGTCAACTGTGTTGGTACCTAGTGCTAGATATGCTTCGTTTACTGATTTGTAAATATCTTGTAAAGGATCCCAAATTCCACCTCTTGCTTTTGATGCTTCTTGAATCATCTCTTCAATATTTTTTAAGAGAACTTTACGTTTATCATCTAAAATTTGCTGCACCATTACGGCTATTTGACTAGATTTTTTGTATTTGAAAAGTTCAATTTTTGTTGCTGCAACGTTTTGTCCAAATGACATTTAGTTACTCTTCCTTGTAATATTGCTCTACGTACTTATCTTTGATTTTAGTAATCTCATTCTTTGGTAATTTTGATACAATCTTCCACATTAGAGCAAGTGTTTCTTCAATAGTTCTATTCTCATCAGTTGCTTGTGTAAGAAATTCTTTTTCAAAGGTATCACCTAGTTCCAAGTATTTGAGATCAATTTCAGTTAATCCTGCTTTACCTACAATACCTGCTAGTGCTCTTACTTCTTGTGATCTAGAATATGCATCATAAACCTGATTAGAAACTTCACTGTGATCATCTCTAGTACTTCCTTCACCAATTCCGTCTTTCATCAATCTACTAAGACTCATCAAAATATTGATTGGTGGATAAACTCCTTGTCTAAATAAATCTCTACCAACTACTATTTGTCCCTCAGTAATATAACCAGTAAGGTCAGGAATTGGGTGAGTAATATCGTCAGATGGCATTGATAAAATTGGAACTTGTGTAACACTTCCCTTTCTTCCATTGAGTTTTCCTGCTCTTTCATAAAGTGTCGAAAGGTCAGTGTAAAGATAACCAGGGTATCCTTTTCTTCCAGGAACTTCTTCTCTTGCTGCACTAATCTCTCTTAGGGCCTCTGCATAGTTTGTCATGTCAGTAATTACAACTAGAACGTGCATTCCTAATTCAAATGCCAAATATTCTGCTACAGTTAATGCTACACGAGGAGTAATAATTCTTTCAATTGCAGGATCATCTGCAGTGTTAAGGAATAAAACACTTCTTTTGAGTGCGCCAGATTCTTCAAGACTTCGTCTGAAATACTCTGCTTCACTGTATTGCACACCAATTGCTGCAAAGACTACAGCAAAATCATCTTGTGTTCCAACAACACTTGCTTGTCTTGCGATTTGTGCTGCCAAAAGATTGTGAGACATACCAGAACCTGAAAAGATTGGAAGTTTTTGTCCTCTAACTAGAGTCATCAATCCATCAATTACAGATACACCAGTTTGAATGAAATCCTTTGGATATTCACGTTGTTCTGGATTCATTGGTTCTCCGTTAATGTCTACAAATTTATCAGCAATTGGATCTGGGAGTCCATCTTTTGGTCTTCCTAATCCATCAAATACTCTACCAAGTACTTCTTTTGATACGGGCATTTCCATAACTTTACCTACAAATTTTGCGTTAGTTCCAGAGATTGATAATCCAGTTGTTCCCTCAAAGACTTGGACAATTGCTTTTCCATTTCCTACTTCAAGAACTTTACCTAATCTTCTTTCACCTTCAGTAGTTTCAATTTCAACAAGTTCATCAAATGCTGCATTTTCAACATCATCTACAATAACTAGAGGACCTTTGATTTCTGCAATCTTACTGTATTGAACTCCGCCTTCTGCCGTCAATTCGATACCTTTACTCCTGAAATTGATTTGAATTGTTCTTGCATATCTTTA
>Ga0224513_10000334_pt1 | contig 17609 bp, 19 predicted proteins | sample SF_May12_sed_USG_5_FD_169109 | JGI IMG/M metagenome (GOLD analysis project Ga0224513, IMG submission 169109) | Sediment microbial communities from San Francisco Bay, California, United States - SF_May12_sed_USGS_21 | ecosystem: Environmental > Aquatic > Marine > Sediment | place: USA... | reverse complement strand
TTTTCTCCGTTAAAGATAACGGTATTGGCATATCCAAAGAAAATCAAAAGCAACTTTTCAAAAAATTCTATCAGATAGATACATCTCATACAAGAAAGCACGGAGGAACCGGTCTTGGTCTGGCAATATGCAAAGGAATTGTAGAGGGCCTAGGTGGGAGAATTTGGGTAGAAAGTGAGGTTGGGAAAGGGACAGTTTTTTATTTCAGTGTGCCATTTGAGTAAACATGAGGGTGTTGATTGTTGATGACAATTTAGATATAATTAAGCTCTTAACTAAAGTGTTTTTGGTAAAAGGACATGAAATACGTACTACTACTAACAGCAAAGAAGGCCTTGAATTAATTAAAAATGAAGATTGGGACACGATTCTATTGGATATTGCAATGCCTGAACTTTCTGGACTAGAGATAATTGACGATCTTGAAAAAAATAACTTATTGAAGAAAAAAACCATCTGGATTTTTTCAGCCGCTTCAATAACTGATGATGAAATTAAAGAACTCGTTGAGCGTGGAGTGGTTGGAATAATCAGAAAACCTATAAAATTGAAGGAACTTTTTTCTACAATTGCAGGATCGCACACAGTGCAATAAACCACATTTTTCTACTAAAATGATAATTTACTACCGCCACGTATTAAATTATAAATTGAAAATAGAAGAAAACTTTCAATAATTTTATGGATAAATCCCGTGGATTGAGCATGAAATTATGTGTCATATACAAAATATTTTTTTGTATTTCGAATAACAAATCTAGTTTATAATTAATTATTTTGTTCTTTCAAGTCATATTTTTACTCATAAAACTGGAGCATTTTATTTTTGGAGATTATCAGCAATATGTTTAGTAAATTCCACAGTACTCTCATTCCCGCCAATATCCTTTGTCTTAACACCAGATTTAACCAAGTTAAAGATGGTGGATTCCAATTTTGCTCCAACCTCAATGCATTTAGAATCATTGTGTTTGTTTCCTAACCAGTCAAGCATCATCTTGATGGACAACAAAAAGGATGACGGATTTGCAATGTTTTGTCCTGCAATGTCAAATGCAGCTCCGTGAACTGGTTCAAACAATGCAAAATTATCTCCAATGTTGGCAGCTGGTGCCATCCCCAATCCATGCGCAGAATATTTCTTTTCATCAATGATTATTTCTCCAGTCTTCTCATCTATTGTATACAGACAGTATCTTTTTGCAGATATTCCATAGAGCCAAACATTTGATTTTTCAAGTTTGAAAATATCTGCATCAAAATCATAAGGATTCAAATTTGCAAAGAAATCCTGTACCTCTTTTGTGTATTGTGGAGGAATTGCCATAGAGTCAGTATCACAATAAGCATGTGTAACACCATGTCTTGCCAGTAATATTTCAGTTGCCGTAAGTAACAATCTTGATGCAGACGCAATTGACACTGCAATTATCGGATTGAACATGAAACCTGGTCTTTCAATCTTGTCTTTCTTTTGTTGAAAGTTTACAAGACCGTGCACATCTACAGGAATCTGATTTCTATCCAACGTAGTAATCTCTACAAATATTCCATAGCTGATTGCATTTGTTATGATCTTGACTACCTGTTGTTTCCTATCAGGGTATCTGTATTCTGAATCATCTTTGTCATACCTGTCACGATTTTTCTGTATCTGCTTTCTATACTGAATGAGTTCCTTAAACAAATCTTGTGTGTATGGGTCTATCTTGATGCCGTGAATGTCAATTTCCTTCAGACCATTTTGTGGAGGACCTGCAACAAACCTTAACGCCTTGAGAATCTTGGAGTCTTTCCAGTGTATAGTTTTGAGGCTATAATGTCAGCCAAACTGTACCATAGAGGAATCTTGGAAGTTACAGGAGATATTCCGATATTCCAAGCGTGTTTATCTCCGTATTGAGCCCTTAGAGACAATACGTCGTCTTCTGGCATTACCTGAACTATGGCCTGAAATTGCTTCCAATTGTCCTTGTTTTGAAGGTCTTCTAGATTAAATTTATCTACAAAATTTCTAATCTCGTCTGTTGCATCATTGTAACCAATGCTTTCTGCAATTACAAACTTCCAAAGATCTTGCAGTGTGCAAACTGTAGGATACATACTAAGAAAATCCAACAAGTCAACCTTGGTGGTGGTCTTTCTGATTTTGCATTCTGTTCTCCCACCAAAATAACCAATCATTGTGTTTCCTATTACTTCATCAGAGAACTCGGGATTCTTTTCCTTAAATGACTTCATTCCCATCTGCTTGAGAAATTCCTTTCCAATTGAAATAATATCACAAAATGTAATCTCTTCATCAGATAACTGTAATTCTATTACAAAACTCATTGTAATGCGACCAATCTCTTCATCCATTTCAAGAAATTTTAGAATATAATTGAGATTAACGATTTTTGATTTTTATCCTATGCAAAATAGCTTTTCTAGAATTAATTTTTATAGATGATTTGAAGAATTGCACTTCCATTAAAATTTGGTCTCATCATCTGTACTAGAACAGAAGTTTTGTTTTTGATTATGTTGATTTTTATATTGCTAAATAGGGCACGATATTTCATTACTTTTCTTGTATCGTGCGAAGGGATAAAACCGTCTTCCACAAGAAGTCCGTCGTTTACCAGAGAATTGATTTTTCTATATCCTGATGTTTGTGGCAACTTTGTTTCTTGTAAAATATCTGAAATAATTTTTGAGTTTTCACAAACAGCATTTAAAATATTGGATTTATCCGTTTCTCCAAAAGTTTCTATTATTAATTTGATCATATTAACATCTTTAATCATTAACCAATCTCCATCATTATTTTTTGATTTTAATTTACAACTATTTTCAAGGAATTTTTTTTCAAGGCCTTTTGCTCCTCCACCGAAAAACTCTCTTAACACTTCATCTAATTTATGAAATTCTAGAATTGCCTGTGTAATTGAAATTCCATATTTTTCAAATAATCTTTTTTCAATGGCATGAATAGTTTTTTCTCCTAAGTTATTTCTAATCGTCGTATCTAATGAATTTGCCAAAAGTGAATCAAGTCCGCTCACATCTTGTGGTGCTAAACCAATTATTTAAATCTTAATCAACATTAAGATTAACGTTTTTGTTGTTGACTACAAATGACTACAAATGACTCAAACAAACACTCGTACTTTTATGAAAGTAAGTATTACATACAGTACGGCATTAAAATTTGAACCCATAGTTGGCACATTAGATAAAAGACAAAACACGACAGACTCTATTTTCATAAACAGAGATGATTTTAGTCATAAGAATTTATGTAATAATTGCGATCACAGTCCTTGTTGTACTAGTTCAGAATCCCCGATGATTTTTTTAAATGACATTCAAAAAATTAAAAAATTTGTTGAACCTACAATTAAATTTTATGAGGAAAAAACAACCGATAATATTAAAATTAATATTTTAAAAAAAAAGAAAAATCCAATGAATGTGTTTTCTGGAATAACAGAAAAAACCAATGCTCAATCTATGAGCATAGGCCTTTTGACTGTAAAATGTTCCCATTTGACATTGTAAAATTTAAAGATGAATATTATTGGATATTATTTTCATGTAATCCACAAGCAGACTGGAATTGGACTGAAGAACATCTCATCAATTTAGAATCTGATCCACAATTCCAAGATGTAATTAAAAATATAGACCACTTTGCGTCATATTTAATTTCAGATTTTGATAATAATGTCCAAGTTCCATTTACTGTTCTTCGACCTATAAAATTTTGTACAAAAAAATCAAAAATGTACAAACAAAACTTGATTTCCTAAAATTAAAAATTGACAATGTTTCAAAAATTATGGTATGACAAATTATTTGAACTCTTTAATCATTTTATAAGTGGTTTTAACATATTACCATATGTAGAAATGAGAGTATTGAAATGGAGTTAAATTTACAGAAAGTCATTTCTAAGCATTCCTTTGGATATATTTGCATAATTTCTTCAGCTGTATTATTTGCATTAACACATGTTATAAGTAAAATACTTTTGGGAGATGGAGTATCTCCTTTGGAAATTAATCCCATTGGATTGGCAGCTACTGTTTACATAATTAATGGACTTTTTTTTACTCCTTTTGCCAGCAGGAATAATTCGATTAAAAGTGTTGGATCTAAAAATTTAATTTTAATTGCACTGATTGGAATTGCAGAGTTAGCTGGACTAATCACCTATTTTTTTGGTATGAAAGATGCATCATCAATTAACGCATCTATTTTTAGTAATGGAGAAATAATTTTTTCATTATTAATTACTATTACAATTTTTAGAGAGAAATTAAGAAGATGTGAGTTAACTCCAATATTTATGATAATTTTTGGTATGATGATTCTTCCAATAATTTTTGACTTTTATCAAAATGGTCTAACAATGTCTAATATTGTATTTGGAGATATGCTTTTAATTGTAGCAGGTATTTTTTATGCAATAGATGTTAACATTTGTAAATTTGTAAGCAGTAAAGTAAGCTCAACTAGAATAACTCAATTATATTCATTTTTTGCAGGAGGAATTGCTCTAGTTTTACTAGTCATCTTTCAAATTCCTTACCATATTAATTTGGAGCAATTAGCTCCAATTTCTTTGCTTGCTATTCTTGGAACCGGTTTAGCTACTATTTTCTTTTTGATGGCACTTAGATTAATTGGCGCAATTAAAACAATTATGATTTATTCAACAACTTCTATTTTTGGAATAATTTTCTCAGGTACAATATTGTTAGAAACTGTAACATTAACTGATGTTATCTCTATTCTATTAGTAATTTCAGGTATCTACTTGCTTAGAAGAAGATTTGATGATAAAGAAAATACTAATCAGTCTGATCATTTAAAAATCAATGATAAAATAAAGAAAATTCCTTTAAAGCAGAAAAGAAATCTGCGGACATATCTTGAAACAAATCTACATTTAAAAACTGGATAATTCAGAAAAAAAGTAACAATTTGTTTTGTGCAACATCCTGAAGACTATATCAAAGAATTGAAAATATGTTTACAATTTCACAAAAAGTGATTGAAATTTAGAGCATTTTTCTGTGACTGTAAAGGGCATATACCATGATAAAGCTTGCTACATGCCAAAGAACCGTAACTGGATGTGCATCATAATAGAAACCAAAAATTTCCAAAAAGTAGTACCATGTATCTGCAATGGCATTTATAAATATTCCAATTACCAACACTAGCCAAGATATGCCCAAAATACTTTTTTTGAATATAGTAACTCCTAGAATTGAAAATGACAAAGTTGTAGTAGCTGCAGATACAAAAATCATTCCATAGAAAAAATCAAAATTTGGCTCTTCTAATTCTGCTAAAGCCTCAAATGAATAAACACTCACAAAAACTATTGGAATTATGGCTAACAAGACAAAAGTTTTTTTTGTAATATTTGGCTGAAAGAATCGTATGTTTAGAATTAGATATGTAAGAGAAAAAGGATAGAGTAGAAAATAAAAGACGTCTGCTACGGAAGGATAAGGATCAATTCCCAAATAGAAACTAAATATGTAATACAACAGTTCGCCCAAAAAATAACAAGCGTATCCAATACCGTAACCCAAATATGCAATACCAAAAACTTTGGTTAATGCATATCGTTTTGAAATATAAAATGATGTGATAGCTACTGCCAAAGTACTTGATAATGAGATTGACAGAGCTAAATTCCCCGAATCCTCTTCAGATAAATTAAGAAGTGAAAATTGAATTCCTATTCCTGCCAGTCCAATTAATATTAAAATTTTAAAGTTTATTGGATTTTTTAGCTTATCGGGGACAATACTTGGTTTATCCATTAATAATGACAATGTTAGTCATGTTTTAAATAACTTCATTCATACGCCATTGATTTTTCATTTCTATTTTTGGCAGGATTTCCTTTTCAATGAGTTTGTTGTATGTAAAATAGAAATAAATTGAAAAGATCACTAAATGTCGAAAATAATATTCGTGTGGAGGAACATCAAAACTCACAAGAGGTATATGATAATAAAAACGAAATATTATCAAATATTGTCTATGCTAACAACAATGGAGTCAATGAATTCCTTGACCAATCACTAAAATGGATAAAAACACCATTATGTGATTTTGGTTTCAAATGTATTCAATCCAAACATGATTCCTGTGATTGGACAAAATGTAAGTGTCTTTGTCATCAAAAATAATCCTCGTTAACTAGTAGCAATGATGAATTGGATGAAAAATAAGGATGATTCAAGTAAAAATGTTTCAAAAGTAGAGCAATCACTCATTTATTCTCTTGCAATGAATTCTTTTTTAGCAAATTCAGAAAAATGGAATATTTTCTAACTCTACTTGATATTCTAAACAATTATTCAATATTTCGATCTTGTATATCCTTCCAATATCGTTCGATTATTCGTAGATTTGTACGTATATCATAAGTTGTTCTTCATTCATATTTTTTTGAAAATTTTCCCCAATCTTGTGTTATGATTTTAAAATTAGGTTTTCGTATAGCATAAGAACACAATTCTAAAAATTGTTGCATTTGATTTTCTGCATTTTGTTTCGTATTATTTTTCCACAATTCCCACATTCTATATCTACAGACAGGAAGCAACTAGTCAAGATGTCGATATAACATTTCACATCACTAGTTTAAAGGAATAACTAAAAATTTCCGATGGGCTTTTCTCCACAAAAAAACTTACACGTGGGTACGAAATAATACTGTTTGACTATACCCCCATACACGTTGTACTGGGGTTATAGTTAAGGCAAAGATTAATGCACCCACGTGGAACAAGAAAATCAATTACAAGTACATTCTTCCAAAATCCAATATCTGACCAATATTTCAGATGCATGTGAATTGTGCTTAATCTGAATGAAGTCAACTAGCTTACCTCGTTATGACTTAAATCAATAAGATTATTTTTTAAATTTCAACACGAAAAACTTTTTTGATGTTCATGAAAAAATCTCACAAATCATTATTTCCCCCAAGCAAAGATGCAGTAAAAACATGTACCAGATGTAACAAGCAATTTCAAAATAGGGCAAGCGAGTTTTGTTCTTCAGAGTGTTTCACCTCGGAGCAAAATTAATTGCGGGGATTGTGATGAATTCTCATACTTGTCTTTGCTGTGGCAGACGATTGGATGTCACAATGGATTTTTACTGCTCATATCGATGCGAGTGCATTGCATCAGTCACAAAAAAGCGGTTTTATAATAAAAAACAGATGATTTGAGAACATTTCAAAAAGATCATCCTTTCTTTATTTCCTAGATTGGGTGTTTTTCTCAAGAACATTTGAGTCTGAAATGGTATTTACAAAATACTTGTTTTGTGTACTTTTTTTAATTTCACATGTAGAAATCCAGGTAAATTGATGGCCCTCTATGGCAGCAAAGAAAAAAGCAGCTAAAACAACAGCTAAAAAAGATTCAAAAAAGAAATAGTATTTTTAATTTGAGGATTGACAATCCTCTTTTTTTATTTCAAAATCACGAACTTGGGCGTATTGAAGTTTAGAAACAATGGTACATTTAGTTTAAATCTTAGTATGCTAAGTCACATTTGCTATGAGCTACTTTCAGAAAAATCAGGATGATTACGATGGTTTCGAAGATGAAGACATCGGATTGGGATCTGACTATGATGTTGAGGACTAGATATGAAATGCCAATGTGACACATATGCATTGTGTTTGTTTCATTACATTGCAAACAATCCTAATTCCGTAAAGCCAAAAAAATGAATGGAGTGAACCCATGACTGATGATAACCCAAATGACAATTCTGACCATAATGAAGATGCTGTTGAACAAAGATTTGAGAGTCTGTACCCCAATTATGACTATTCATTAGAATCATCATACAATGAAAAAGATGCAAGAAAAAGAAAAAGAATGAAAACCATGTATTAATATCATTGATTACTATGAGAGTTCCGAACTAAATTTACTGGAATTTAAAATACGAATTATTCTTCAAAGTCATCGACATGCAGAGTCCTGCAATAATCTCAGATTTCCAATTCATCCCTGAAGCCGAAATCATTTCATTTTCTATTGGCAGGCCACAGTATGTTACAATGTTCATTCCAAATGAGATTGTCACTTCAAAAATGATAGTTACAGTAAACGGTCAGATCCCCCATGAATGGAGTACAAAAAACAATGTCTTGGACGAAGATGTCGTGATGATAAGATTCGTACCCAATGATGCGGGACTGGTAATGATCACTCCTTTCTCCTAGCAATGATGAGAAAAAGAATCAGGAATTTTTCCTTTTTACGTAAAAATCGTTAACTTTTTTTATTGCAGGGAATAGTCGATTTCAAAGAAATTGTCATGGCGCAAACCAAACCGATAATCGAAATAGTCAACGTAGTGGCTTCTGCAACTATAGAGCAACCACTTGACCTCGACGACATAACCATGAAATTCCCGGACGTGGAATATCATCCAGACCAATTCCCTGGGGCGGTTTTCAGATTGAGCAATCCGAAGACTGCAACGTTACTCTTTGGCTCTGGAAAGATGGTGTGTACGGGGGCCAAATCAGAAGAGTTGGCAGTCAAGGCAGTAAGCATGGTTGTTCAAAAGCTAAGAAAAGGCAAAATCAAAATCAAAAACGAACCAATAGTCACAGTGCAAAATATCGTATCCTCAATCAATCTTGGCGGTACAGTGAACTTGGAGCAGGCTGCCAGAACCCTTCCGAGAAGCATGTACGAGCCTGAGCAATTCCCTGGGCTGATTCACAGGATGCTTGATCCGAAGACGGTGATTCTGATTTTTGCATCAGGGAAACTGGTCTGCGTCGGTGCAAAGAAAGAAGACGCGATACACCGCTCTGTAAATCAAATTCACAGTGATCTTGAAGAGAAAAATCTGATGTCCTATGACTGATTGGAAAAAATCTGCAAAATGGAACAATCTAATTTTGATGTGTCATCCATAGAAACATGTGCAGAAATGGAGAAAGACGACTCCGCCTATGTTATCTTGAAAGCCAGATGAGAACTAGACCCAACATGGAACAAGAAAATCAATTATAAGCACATCCTTCCAAGTCAATCACATGCGCAAGGAATTCGTAGTAAAAAGAATTGACGCATCACCTGACGGCGCACCATATGTTACAGTCTCGTTGACATCCTCAAAGGATCTTAAAGAGGGAAACAAAAATTCATCCCAGTTTGACATTTCAAAAATGATGGACCCTTCCAAAATGGGAGACATGGTGAAAAATCTGAACAATATGCTTTCAGGTGCGGGCGGAATGATGCCAGGCGGTAGTGGCACATCGCTAAAGCTTGACATGCGCGAGTACAGGGAGATGAATCTGTCTGTGGGGGACAAGGTCTATCTGGAACTCACCAAGGATGAAAACACAGGCATTTGAGATAGTGCCCACGTGCAAGCAATTTATCGTAAAAAAGAAAAAATGAGAATCAGTTATCGGTAACTAAATCCCAGATGAATCCAAAAAATTCTTTGATCATGTATTTAATTCCAAAAAAAATAGATAATTCCAAATCCGAATATTTGTTGACCAGTATAGGTCAAACTTTCAATCAAACGGTTCTAATCTGATTTTAAGGAATACGATATTCTATGGCAGGATTATGCTCAAAATGCTACTCATCAGGAGTTTCACTTGTATTGGATAATGAAACCTTTGAGGCAGTATGCGATAAGTGCAAAAGTTAGCTAAATTCGCTTTACTTTTTACGCAACCATCAGCTGCTGTCTATCCACAGCCCCTCTGGGCTTTGTTCTCAGCATTCCACTGCAGCACGAACAGCGACTGCCATCCCATTGAATGAACATGTCGTATGAGTTGCATCTCTTTTGACCAACAGAATAACGCGTATATGGCAATGGCGGTCTTGTTGCCTTGTATCTGGGACATATTCCCTTGCAAGGCATGAAATGATTCTAAGTTTGGTTGGTTATGACTCTAGAGACATTATGTTTTTCATGAAAGAACCAGATTGTAATTATCATCAAAAACCTAGTCTTCATTTTACAAATCAGAACCAAACTTATTTTTTAAACTGTTTATCTAAAAAATCAAAGAACGATTCACCGTCAAATTGTACATGGTCATCCATGATTTTTGTCTCTAAGTTAATCAGGAATTGATCATACACTGTTGCTCGTTCATGTTTTAATGGAGGATTGCAAAAACACATCTCGGACCACTGAATGGTATTGGACTCAGTAATTTTTGCACGTTTCATAGAAGCAACTATTTCTTGACCATCAGGTTTCTGATTTGCGATTGTCCCATCAGTTATCTTTTGATAGAATTTATTTAATTTCTCTTCGATGTATTGTGCTTTTATTGAATAAATCACGAGTGTTGTTTTGCATGATTTAATTTAAGTTTAGATTTGCTTCATGTTCTCTGTTGTAATCCTGTCTTCTCAATCTATTTTTCCTATAGCTCAATATCGTGTTTTTCCTTAACATGGAAAACAAAATTTGAGTTCTTTTTTGATATGAAATCACAATAGGGGCATTTGAATATTGACTGCTGTCTGGGAGATCCTAACTTTCTGCTCATTTCAAATTCTTGTTTCTTGGTCAATGATAAAACTTTACAAGATTATGGATTTTGTGGAACTGTTAACCAAAAAGGAACTTTTCCAACATCGATTCTCTCTGTTATCTCTAGTATTTCTGCATCTATAATCAAAATTTCATCTGTACGTGTGATTCCGACATACACTTTAGAGCCGTCTTCACTAGCACGTATGCCATGAGGACCTTGACCCACATCAATATGTTTTATCAGTTCTAGCAATTTTGCGTCAATCACATTTACCTTGTCTGAACCAATTCCAGATACATAGATTCTTGCTCCGTCATTTGTGACATCTATCCCATGGTGACCTGCACTGACCTTTATTCTCTTAATTATCTCCTTGGTTTGTAGGTCAATTACTGCAACATCACTTGTTCCAATGTTAGCAATGTACAGATATTTGTCGTCTGGAGACAAGTCTAGATTATGCGGTAATTTTCCAACTGGTATGGTATCTATCACCTCTAGATTGTCTACATCAACCACTGCAACCTTGTCTTCTCCCTGCAATGTAACATACGCTGTATCCCCTCGTAAATCAAACCTAATGTTGTGAGGTATTTTGCCTATCTCAAATTCTTTTGTTACCGTAAGTGAATCAATATCAATCACGCTGATGGTTCCAGAACTTTCATTTGCAACAAAGGCTATGTTTCCGTCTGGATGAATCTTTACACCCTTTGGAGTCTGACCAACAGGTATTGTTGATGCAAGATTTCCAGATTCAAATGCATATACAGTATCCGACCCACTGCTAGTTGCCAGAACTAGCGAACCATCTGTATTGGAATCAAGGTATGTCATCCCGGGCCCTGCATCTAGTCTTGTATTGTCCAGCATGCCCACTTGGTTGTCACCTTGCAATGTAAAAAATAAGTTTTGATTATCTTGCATTGCGTTGACATGTGTAGCTACTAGTTTTGCCTGTCCAAAATGAACACCAAAGGGCTGACAATAAATCACAACGGTGTCGTATTTCTGCCAATTGGTTCCGTCAAGCAGATAATTCTGGCTTCCCTTGCTTCCCTTTAGTTTTTCAAGATGTGATCCATTTTTGACATCTCCGTTATTGGTAAGATACACCCTCAAGTCAGGGCCATTTGTAACCTGAAAATCCTCCAATCTCAGATATGTGGAATCTGAAACCTTGAGAATCTTTGCAACGCCTTTGGCATCATGCCCTGCGACCCCTTCAAATTCCCCCGACTGCAGCACTTGAATTTCATCATCTGAGGTCATATCTTCGGATATATCCCTGCTCATTGTTGCAGCCTTTTGCATGATCATATCTTGTATTTCAGATGGCATGGCATCCACAACGTTTTGGCGTTTGGAATCATCCATGGATACAAATTTCTCAAAGGTTAGTCCCTCTTCAATTTCGTTTAGTTTGCCTGGAAGAGATTCATCTATGCTTGTTTCATAAAACAATGGACTGGAAAAAACCCCCATTGCCACAACAACCCCAACAACAATTGCAATCCACCCTCCTTTTTTCATGTGATTACACAACCATGATTTAGTAATTATAGATTTCATACACACGTGTAAGTTATTTGTAAAAAAGAAAAAAAGAGAATCAGTTACCCGTAACTAAATCCCAGATGAATCCAAAGAATTCTTTGATCCTCCAAATTACATTGAGATACGTCTCTGCATGTTCTGCATCTGCGGTTCCAACAAAAAGAATTTCATTATTCATAGATTAATCTCACAATGCCAATAACAAAACTACGGCAGCAGAAAAAATAACGCAATAGCAAAAAACTTCCGTTGGTCAGAGCATGTGGATTCACTATCAGTACTGTAAGCCATAGTCTTGTTAGGGACTGTTTGGTTATTGTAGACTTGTAAAGGACGATGAACAGACATCATACAACAACCAGAAGAAGTTAACGATGAGATTTATTATAGCCATCGAAGATTCCATATTGCTATTTCATGATTTTGCATTATCTTTTGATGTTGATTGTTTTTTGTTGTTTTAGAAAAATAAAATATGATTGTAGATTAATCTGTATTTTTAATAACACAAGACAGGACCTTACATCATGAGCCAACAAGAGATACAAGAAATAAGACCATGGGTCATAATCACAGTGTTTAAAGAAAACATAAATCCAAATGATCTGCAAAACATATCTCCACAAATTCAAAACTTGGTAGACGAATGGCAATCTCAAGGAAAGATGTTGTGGTCGGGGGCATTCAACGATGATGCAACAAGCATGACGGTCTTTGAGGGAACAGAACAAGAAGCAAACGAGCTTTACAGCAAGTATGACAAAATCTGTTCCAGAATGTTGCAATACTCTATGTATCAGTGGGATGCAATGCCAATTCTTTCAGTCCTGTCCAAGTAATTTACAGGAGTTTTCCTTTTTTGAATGTGCTAAAAAACGAATTGTGTAGAGTCTGTGGTTGCGAAATACTGGAATACAGAAAATGCTCAGATTGTGACCTGATAGTCTCCACAGTGTGCAAATGCTGTGAGGATATACAAGAAATTCAAACTCATCAACATAAAATAAAATGAATGATCTCCAAACATAAAACAAGGATATGGATTAATTACATGGAATCATAATTCTGTTTTAATTTCCGTATGGCATAAACTAATCATGCCTCTAGGTGTATCTGTAAGGTATTGCATCGATTGCAGTAAAGTTTTTTCTTATTACGCTATAAAAAATTCAAGATTGTGCTCAGATTGCAGAAATCTGTCCATATCACGTCATTCAAAATGACTTGCAGGGGAATTTGCGAGAGATACAGGTCAGAGAAGAGCAGGTATTCAGATAACGCCAAAAGATGCACGTCTTGCAATGCCTATCTGTGGTATGATGGAATAAAATGCCCTTGCTGCAACACTCACCTCAGGCTCAAGCGCAAATCCAAGTTTCGCAACTCAGACTAGATGATAAGAATTACTAGTGTTTTTCCAGTTTGGCTTTAGAATCAGGATTGAATTTGTTCCATAATGCCCCCAGGATAAAGGCAAGAGACACCCAGAACACACTGACTGCAACAACTGACATTGCTCGAAATCCATTTACCAAGTCCATGGGAGATGTTATTTTATCTGGATTTGGCGGCATCAGTACAAACACAGCTGCGATAAATACGGCATAACCTGCAACTGCTGCAACCTTTTTGCCCTTCTCCATTCTCTTGTACAATTGATAGAATCCGACAACTCCGAATCCCGAGATTGCAATGAACGACAGATACAGTATTGCACGCAATACCACCGTTTCTCCATCCCCTACCGTTGGAGGGTTTGCAGGATATTTCAAAAACGGGATGATGTAAATTGAAAACCACATTATTGCTGCTAGTACAAATGCTTTCTTTAGATCATTTCCTTGAGGCAGTGCATTTCTTGAAAGGGCATAGACAATTCCAAACAACGCGCCAATGGATGTGCCCAAAATGACACCTGCCAAAACCTGTCCGCCTTTCTGCCAATCGCGATAAGCGTCATATTCCACCCAAAACTGTGGCGTATCCTCTTCCTCACCTGATGCAAACAGATTTTGGTTCTCAATTCCTATTGCCTCATCCAGATACGGTTCTACCATTGCAAGGTTTGCAATGCCATGAATGGTTCCGGCAAGCGCGCCGGATACCAAAACTATTGCTAGAAAAATTATTGTCCTCATCATACGTCACCTAATGACAAGGAAAGCCTGCCGCATGTCTCATATCATGCGTTAATTCGTGAATGTAAAGATCTTCATACGCTTGCTCCCCCAATACAATGCTGAATACATGTCCCTGATCAAACCCGACAACAAACAGCCCTACTGTAAAAATTACTGCCAGTAATGCCATTGCAAAGATAGGGGCTTTGGATTCTGTTATTGTGATTCCTTTTGATTGGGACAATGTGTTGCTGGATTTAATTTAATTATTTAAGTTATTGGATGGTTCAACCAATTTATATACTCTAGGCATAAGATTATGCCCGTGCACCAGCAGATCAAGACATTGCAAAAAGTTGTAACAAGAAAGGGAAACAGCAAATCTTTGACGTTTAGCATGCCACATGTTCTAAAATCAATTCTGCATCTTACAAATCAAAAGTATGTTAGCCGTGCAAGTTTTTGCAAAGAGCTTCACATGGGAGAAGGTGCAGTCAGGACATTGGTTTCACATCTGAAGGAATTGGGATTGGTAGATTCCATTAAATCCGGAACCTTTCTTACAAGCAAAGGAAAAAAATTTGCAGACAAGTTTCTCACAATAATGCCGTCGCAAACTTTTCTAAAGAAATGCTGTCTGACAAACGGAAAGCACAACTGTGCTATTTTGTTGAATGGCGAACACATTGATGATATTGGCAATGGGATGCAGCAAAGGGATTTTGCAATACTTTATGGGGCAAGTGACTCGTTAACTTTGATTTTTAGAAAAGGCGAATTTGTTTTCTCAGGTGATCAGATTGTATGCTTTGAGGATGAATTGGAAATAAGGGACAATCTTACAGAGTCATTAAAGCCCAAAAATGAAGACATTGTAATCATTACATCATCTGATGACAAGTTTGTAGCAGAGATTTCTGCAATCAATACAGCCATAGGTACACTGGCAACGCATGAGAAGCATTAGTTGTTTTAGAACCATATTCCAATTTCATAGAATGGATGGTTTTCTTAAATGGTCGACATGCTCTCGATTTTTTGTTGGTAACAAAATCCAAAGTTTTGCTTGCAAACAAATACGACATTTCCCAAAAAATCTTAAAAGAACTTTCAAATTTTGAATCAAGGCACATTTTGTTTGCCACCCTAAAGCATCCTAAATCCATTCAAGATATTTCACAAGAAGAAAAAATTCCTCTGAGTTCAGTCTACAAAAGGATCATGTCACTGAAAGAATGCTCATTGATATATGAAAAAATAGATTTTTCTGAGAATGGACACATTACCAGATATTATCAAAGCAAAATCAAAGATGTTGAGATAAGCATTACAAAATTTGAACCTAAAATCACGTTTACAAAGAATAAACTTGATAAAAATGACTAATCAGGCATCATTGAAAATCCGTATTTTATGCGGAGTTTTTACCATTTGTGCAATGACAAAACAAAAACAATCCAGGTAAATGGACCTGATCTGATTCTAACCGTTGCTGGTCTTGAGATCCAATCATCAAAAGTTTTTTTATTCACTAACTGTAATTCACAAGATTCTAAATGTCAAAAAACTAGCGAAAGGATTCAAAAAAATTATGCCTCGCAATCATTTTGATGTTTTCTTTTGTTGTACAACCACCACAAGCCATATCCTCCTGCAGATATTGTACAGACAATCAAGATTGCCACTGCCAATCCATTCCAGTTGAAGTTTTTGCCTCCAACATCAACTCCCTTGTTTTCTTGCATGTAACTTCTGAAATTGTCATGCGGTACATTCTGAAACTGTCTGAGATTCTTCATGGTGTGATGCGGATAGTTTCTTGTTTTCTTGTCTGGTCCCCTCTGACCCCTGTATCTTGCGGTGACAGTTTCCTCATGTGTTTCGGGCATCTTTCCGGTAGCCTCTCCGGATAAATCATCAAATGATTTTATTTTTCCGGCGCCATCAATTGTTTTTCCGGTGATTTTTCCGGTATCTTGGTTTATTTTTCCGGTAACATTTTTCATTTTTCCGGTATCCTCATCTATTTTTCCGGTATCCATCTAGTCATTCACCTCCTTTACAATCACAGTCTCGGTGTTTTTCCGGTGATTTTTCCGATAATTTCCTGCAAAAATACTTGAAAACGTCTGCTTTAGTGCTTCAATTGTTTTGCTTTGGAGTTTGAGTGGCATACTCTGCTCGTCTTTGTTTCTAATCTTCTTCTGTAATGAGATTAGATTGCTTCTGGATATTCCAAATCTGTGGGAATCTCTTGGCCTAATGTCTAGTATCTTCTCCTCTAGGTTGTCATAAACAGTGCAACTTTCAGAGTCCTCAGAAACTCCTAGCACGTTAGATACATCGAGATTCGATACTTCTTTACCGACGTATTTTATCTGATTTTTGTCTATTTTCATGCGTAATCTGGACAACAATCCAACATCACCACCCGATTTTGTCTCCTTGTGGTCGGCATAGTCATCCAACGTTTCACTCAATGGCTTCCAGTAGGGAATGGTATCTGAAGAGTCTGGAAATTTTTCTCCAGTGGCATAATTTGTAAACGGCATGTACTGGATGCATTTTCTATTCTTTGCATCAAGATATGGCAAAGTAGGAATTATCACATTTCCATTTTCATCAGTCTTGCACCCTGCACCGACAAGTATCTTGTTGAACGGTCTAAGATTGGAGAATCTTTTCAACACGTTTGGTGTCGTGATGTTCATCTTGGATACGGCATACTTGTTTTCATACTTGTCAAGTGTATCCTGTTTTCTTTCAGGATGATAATGCATTCCAAGTATGTCCTGCCACCATTTCTCTGTATCAACGTCCAATAGATGAGCCAAGCCATGAGATGTGAATTTATGAATATGGAATTTGTCTTCTATTCCATCATACTCAAACAAGACATATCTCTTCGAAGATATTCCAAAGAACAAGACATTCTCCAATAGTTTTCCGTCATCTGATTTTTCAATCTTGAAAACCTGCACATCATTGTTATTGTATGGATTGAGTTTCTGAAAAAATTCCTGAATCTCTGTTGCATGTTTTGGAGATACCATGATACTATCTGTGTCCATGTAAGCGACGTATCCGTCTCTGTGTGATGTAACTATACTTTCAGCAGCTGCCAAAACCAATCTGGCTGCTGCAGGCAAGAACACTCCAAGTATTGGGTTGAAATGCTTTGCAGGAATCTCCTTTCTTACTAGAGAATTTTGATCAACTGAAAATGACTCATCAATTCCATAGACAGTTGCTGGTTTGTTTTGCTTTTCTGATTCAGAATTTATCTGAATGTGGATGCCGTATGACGCGGTGTTTGCAATTATCTTTATCGTGTTCTGAATCGTCTTGTCAATTTCAGAATTAGA
>Ga0224513_10000332_pt1 | contig 17654 bp, 20 predicted proteins | sample SF_May12_sed_USG_5_FD_169109 | JGI IMG/M metagenome (GOLD analysis project Ga0224513, IMG submission 169109) | Sediment microbial communities from San Francisco Bay, California, United States - SF_May12_sed_USGS_21 | ecosystem: Environmental > Aquatic > Marine > Sediment | place: USA... | reverse complement strand
ATGTGACGACCGAGCTTCATTTCCCCTGCCGTCATTAAATTCTTCACAGACAATAGTTTCAACTATGGTATCTTCAGGTACAGTAGACCTTTGGAGGATTTTTCCTGCCCGCGAATGAGGTGAGAATAACCCGGGAGGCGGCCGCCAAATAACAGATATATGTCTCTGAGTATAACATGGTCGAAAGCGATAAACCTGTTTCTCAAGAACGACCCATGTTTGCAAGGATGCTCAATGAAGTTTCTCACAAGCCAGTTGTTGTCTCTTCTTCTCCCGGTACGCTCTCGCCCGAATATCAGGGCCCTGGTAAGCTATTCCCTCTTGCTGATAGTGACCGTGGTGCTTTTTGCCGCCGGCTTCCACCTAATCATGTACCACGTCGAGGGGCAGGAACACTCCTGGGTTACGGGAATTTACTGGGCTCTCACGGTCATGACCACCCTCGGGTTTGGCGACATCACTTTCCACAGCGATTTGGGTCGCCTGTTCAGTATCGTGGTTCTCCTGACCGGCGTTGTGCTGTTGCTGGTCGTGCTGCCGTTCGTATTCATCCGATTCTTCTACGCACCATGGATGGAGTCCCGAATGCGGTTTCATGCGCCCAGGGCAGTACCTCCTGGAACTCAAGACCATGTTATCTTGTGCAGCCTCGACAGCCTGGCCACGTCCTTGCTGGCGCGGCTGCGACTACATGGCATCACCCACTTTGTGATCGAACCGGACCCGGTCAAAGCGGTGCAACTGCACATTGACGGCGTGCCAGTGGTGACCGGGGGAGTAGAGAACCGGGCAACCTACGAGGCCTTGGAGGTGACGAAAGCCCGGATGGTTGTTGCCAACTGCGCCGACACGACCAACACCAACGTAACCCTGACGATCCGGGACCTCTCTCCGCAAGTGCCCATTGCTGCGGTGGCGGAGCACGAGAAGTCCATCGACTTGCTGGAGCTGAGTGGCAGTAATCACGTTCTGCCCCTCAAACTCCGCCTAGGGGAGCATCTCGCCAACCGTGTCAGTGCCGGGCATCTCCACTGCCACGTGGTCGGGCGGCTGGGAGATCTCCTGATTGCGGAGTTCCCGGTGCACAACACCCCGCTGGCCGGTCGTCCTCTGCGGGAGATACAGATTAGAGAGACCTTCGGCCTGAACGTAGTGGCGGTGTGGGAGCGGGGACGCCTGATCCCGGTTACGCCAGATACAATCCTTGCTGACGGAAGCTTTCCGGTGGTGATGGGGACCAACGAACAGATCACCACGCTCGACACTTATCTGGTGATTTACAACACCAATTTCAACCCGGTGCTCGTGATCGGTGGTGGCGAGGTGGGCTGCGTCACCACCCGAACTCTCCGGAGTCGTGGTGTGACCGTTCACATGATCGAACGCGAGGAGGCTCTAAGGAGCTCTCTGGAGGGTGTCGCCGACCAGTTGTTCATTGGCGACGCGGCTGATCTGGAACTGCTCATGGGTGCGGGGTTGGCCGACGCCCCCAGCGTGCTGCTCACCACGAATGATGATGCCATGAACATTTATCTGGCGGTGTACTGCCGTCGGCTGAATCCGGAGCTTCGGGTGATCAGCCGCATCACTCACGAGCGTAACATTGAAGCGATCCACCGGGCTGGCGCCGACTTCGTGCTGAGTTACGCATCCCTTGGGGCCGAGACGATTATGTCACTGTTACAGCATCGAGAGTCAGTGATCCTGGGTGAGGGATTCGACCTCTTTTATGTGCCCGTGCCTGCGAGTCTGGCTGGAGAGGTCCTGGTGTCTAGCCATATCCGTGCGCGGACTGGTCTCAATGTGTTAGCGCTGCGTCTACCCGATGGCGAAGTCATCCCGGCGACAGCCTCAATGGTCCTTGAACCCGATTGTGAGCTGGTGATGTTGGGGAGCGAACCCCAGCGCCGGGATTTCACCGAAAAGTTCCGATGAGAGTCGATCTCGAACTGTTCAAGCAATTAAAGACTATTATTTATCCTCTCGCATCATTTGGCATTGCTCAGATTGGCAGAAGGTTAAATTCTTACTCAACCTGCAAGCCAGTAAAGCTGAAAGCTTCCTGTCAGTCGTGATTTATAAAAACAGCTCGATGCCTTTCTGGTTTCGACCAAACCTGACATTCAGTGTCAGATCAAGTCTGAGCAACTATTCTTTGTTGGCCTAATGAAGCCTCTCTGGTGATAATGTAAAACTATGTCGTCCTCAGGCCTTCCCAATAAAACCATATCCAGCTTTGCCACCCCGTTGGTCATGTTCAGTGTACTCGCCACCGGGATCGGCCAGTCGATGACCTTTACCCTGTTGGCGCCTCTCGGTCGCGAAGTCGGTTTTGCGGAGATCCAGGTCGGCCTGATCATCTCCTGCTCGTCCCTTGCTTTCACCTTGACCAGCCCGTTATGGGGGCGCAAGAGCGACCTTTGGGGTCGCAAGCCGGTACTGCTGTTGGGGATGGTCGGCTACACTTTGGGCGCCGCTCTCTTCGCTACTGTCTTCACCTTTGGCCTTAAAGGTTTGCTTTCCGGGATGACGCTCTACCTTCTGGTCATCTCAGCACGGGTCTTGATGGCTTCGCTGATGTCGGCAGCTCCCAGCGCCGCCTCGGCTTACATCGCCGACACCACCAGCGCAGAGCAACGCGTCGCAGGGATGGGACGCCTGGGTGCAGCCAGGACTCTTGGCGCAATCCTCGGTCCGGCCACCTGCGGCATTCTCGCCACTATCGGTTTGCTGACGCCCCTCTACATAGGCGTCGCCATTGCCTTGGTCAGCACGGTCCTGCTGGTTATCATATTACGGGAGCCACCCCTCTCAGTACCTCGTTCAGAGACCAGGCAGAAGCTGAAACTGTTAGACAAGCGCTACTTCCCATACATCCTGGTCGGGTTCCTGACATTCCTTGCCTTTTCAATGACAAGCCAGACTATCGGCTTCTACATACAGGATCGTTTCGTCCTTGATGGCAAGGACACCGCCCAAGCTCTCGGGTCTGGGATGATGGTTGCCGCTTGTATGTCATTCTTTGCCCAGGCTTTTCTGGCGGGTCGATTGAAATTGACCCCGATTCGGCTGATGACTTTCGGCCTGCCAATATTGATGACCAGCTACGGCTTGCTCCTGTTTGCCGATAGCATCGCCACACTGTTGGTCTTTCTGGGGGTGTTGGGGTTAGGACTGGGCATGGTCTCGCCGGGATTTACCGCCGGGGCTTCTTTATCGGTCGGCCCCAATGAACAAGGAGCAGTCAGCGGGTTGGTTTCATCCTGCCCGGCGGCAGGATTTGTGCTGGGGCCGATTTTCGGTACCAGCCTGTACCAGATCGATCACACCCTGCCGTATATCTGTTCCCTAGTGCTGATGTTGCCGCTAACTCTTTATGTCTGGTGGTTTGGTCGGAGGGAGAGACGCTGAGGGATATGACTGATGGGCACATTAGCCTAGGTATGCTTATAAATCCTGACAAACAAAGAAAATACCGGGGCCCAATATAAACATGATCAAATTTTACATTGTGTGTCAGACCAGATTTGAGCAGTTACATATCAAAAGCTTCGATTCCTCTCCTGATTTTGATGAGAATTCTGGACCCAGGGCGGCAGATCTTTACGATGCGACAACACAAGGACAATTCTTCGGGTCACGCTCACCGAAAGACTCAAGGGTCAAGCCGATCCAGTTATGCACTTCCTGCACATCAAAGCCGGCCAAGCGCTCATCATCAACCTGCATCAAAGGGCGTACGATCAGCAGGGGTTCATAGGTCATCATCGACAGAGCCTCAGTTGCTCCATTCTCGGCAGGCCTGATCTGTCCGGTTTTTACTTGAGGGTTGGACGGATTAAACCACTCCTCGACCGGCCTTGTGCCAAAAAAGCCAGCCAACAGTTCTTCCGTCCAGGCTTCAGTCAATAAATTACGAACATCGAGCTCATGACCCGAAGCGATCAGGATTTCTTTCTGAAGAGTATTACCTTTACATCCAGGCTTCTCCCAAAAAATCACTTTAGCCATAATCTTTCCTTCCAAGTCCGACTCAGGACTGTTTAAAACGCTCATCGGAACGGGCCGTTAGCAAACCTGATTCGGACGTCTTCAGCCAGCCGGTTCGGATGTCGCCCTGGGGCTGGTCGAAGGCTGGCACGTAGGGTTTGATGTCGAGCAGCGGGGTTCCATCGAGCATGTCGACGTCCATGACCTCAAGCGTGGTGCCGTCCACCTTTTGCAGCCGCAGCACAGACAGGCCGATCGGATTCGGACGACACGGTGCGCGGGTCGCAAACAGACCATGCTCTCGATCATCAAGAAAAGGCGTGACCGTCAGGCGAACATCTCTCTGATTGTGAAAATGGTAGAGAACGATCAGGTGGGAAAATCCATGGAGGTCGTCAAGCCCGGCGGCCAGATCGGCACGCAATTCGATCCGGCCACTGACACCGCGAGCTCCGCATGGCTGTACCGGCATTTCGTCAATGGTTTTGAAGGGCGTGAGTAACCGGCCGATCGGTAGATAATTCAAAACAGGAACATCTTTCCGCCGGCTAAAACCATCATGAAAGACATCGCCTTGAGGATCGTTGCTACTGGCAGGTGACGGCTACCGCAAAGCGCGCCGATGGTGCCACCGACCAGAGCCACTCCAGCTAGCATGGGGGCATAATCAGGCACATGCTGCAAGCTGCTCAGATGACCGAACAGACCAGAGATTGAATTCACCAGAATAAAAAGCGCCGCGATCCCGGAGACCTCACGCACCCTGGCCCAGCGAAACAAGATCATAAGAGGGCTCAAAAAGATTCCTCCTCCAACACCAATTATTCCAGACGCAAAACCAAGCACACCACCCACAACCATGGCAAGAAGAAAAGTCGGTTTCTTGGCTTCGTACTCATCATGTTTGCGACGCACAAAGAGCCGCCACGCCGCGTAGAACAGCATCATGCCGAGTACTGGCCGATAAAGTTCCGGTGGTAAGTTGAAGGCGCCGCCGAGGAAGCTAGCTGGAATCGATGTGATCATAAAAGGCCAGAACACACGCCAGGAGAACTGTCCAGCAGTGCAGTAAAGGTATGTCCCCACCCCGGCAACAACAATATTCAACATTAACGCCGTCGGCTTGAGTGCCTCGGGATGCAAGCTGAAGAGAGCCATCACGGCGAGGTATCCTGAGGCCCCGCCGTGCCCTACGCTGGCGTACATTACGGCGACGACGAAGATACAGACGGCAAGGAAGGGAATCATTTCTGGAGTCATTGTAAATCTCCTTTGTCGATTTATCGCTTTACGCTGATCTTCAAGCGCTCAGAGCCTGAAGATCAATGTCCTGACCAACGACACCAGCTGCATCAGCGCGACACTGCTTGCAGTGGCGTGCCTGCGAAAGGATCAACTCTGCCTGATTTCGGACCATCTCCATGGTCGCCTCAGAAGGAGGAGCAACATTCTTAAATAACCCGATCGGGATTACCGGGATAATGTTCATCATCTCTGCTCCCAACTCGCGCATCTTGACCGCAAGATCGAGCGTTTCATGATCGTTGATGCCGGGAATGTAGACATGATTGACCTTCACCATCATGCCTGCAGCAGCTGCATAACGAACCCCATCCAACTGCCGCTTGAGAAGTACTGCAGCGCCATCTTCGCCAGAGAGCCGAGTACCATGAAAATTGACCCACTCGTACACTTTAGCGCCCGTTTCCGGAGTCAGGGCATTGACAGTTACAGTGATGCTGTGGACGCCGACCCGTTGTAATTTATCGAGGTATTCCGTCAGCAGAAGGCCATTGGTCGAAAGACAAAGGGTCATCTCTGGAAAAGCTGCCTTGACAAGGTCAAAGGTTTCAAAAGTCTTTGGATTGGCCAGGGGATCGCCAGGTCCGGCGATACCAACAACTTTGAGCTGAGCTCCACCTTTCATTTCCATGTGCCGTTTCACCAGGCGCACCCGATCGACTGCTTGTTCCGGGGTCAAAACTTGACTGGTCACACCGGGGCGGCTCTCGTTGGCGCAATCAAACTTGCGCTCGCAGAAACCGCACTTGATATTGCAGCCGGGAGCAACCGGCAAATGAATCCGTCCAGCTTTGGAGTGATCGCCACCGAAACAAGGATGGTCGGACTGGCGCTTCATTTTCATCATGGGGCATCCTGTAGCCATGGGTCTGTTCCTTTCATATAAAAACCCCGCAAGCGATAGCTATACGGGGCGTCTTTGCCTACTTCATGATGCGATACGACACTGTAACGCGCTGCAGTTTCAATCCTTAAAAAGTCGGCAGGGTCACCTTTCGGTAAACCCTGCCCATGCCCTGGGCAATTGCATCTCTGGAAAAACTACTCTTCCCGGGGAGCGTCCCATATCCCCCACTACTTATGCTCACACCTCTCTGTATTGGCTGCACATTTGCCGTCACAGACGACATCGTGCGCTACTTTCAAGGCCGGTTCAATAGGTCCTGACATGCTGACCACCTTGAAACCAAGCTTCTCCAGTTCCTGTTTCGGAAGTTCACCAATCATTGCTGTCACCACCGCCTTACAGTCCTTCAAGGCCTCGGCAATGCCATCAAACTGGCGATGTCGAAACGGATGATCCGGGTCGAAAGAGCAGTACTTTTCAACCTCGACTTCCGAAACCTGGACCGGGTCGCCCTTACGATACTTGTAGATGCGAAATTTTTCGGCATGACCGAAGTGCTGGTCGATCTCGGTGCCGGTTTTGGATGTGACTGCGATGAGCATAATTTACTCCGTAAATTATGCGGAGGCTGGTTGCTGGACGCTGGGGACTGGCAAAACCAGACCCTAGAACCCATTCCCCGGCCCCCGCCTTTAGATTTCCATCGTCTTGAACGTGAAACACTTCTTCGGGCAAGCAACACCGCAACCGGCGCAACCGATGCAATTGCTCTGGTTGGCAACGGTCATAATCATACGCGTTGAATCTGTCTCCTCGTCGACAAGGTCTTCAGGCATAAACACCTTGCGTGCACAAGATTTGAAACAACGCCCGCAACCGATGCACTTCTCGGAATCGATGTTCATGACAAAGGTCGGCGTCCAGTCCTCCCCGCCAAATGTTTTCCCAGTTAATAAAGCCATTGTTTTTCTCCTTGATATATTCGGTCGCTGGCTGCTAGATTCTTGGGGTTAGCCGTCTTATCACCAAGCCCAAGTCCCAAGTCTCTAGCCCCTGTTTAGTTTGGTCTTTCGCCTTTCATCATCGCTTTTCTTAACCACGGTGGCGGATTGCCCTTGAGTACTTCCTGCAGCTTTTCGACAACCACTGTGATCAGTTCACGTTCTTTACTCTTGATCGGATGAATCTTCTTCTGTACCAGTCGCGCTGCAGCAGGACCGCCAATCTCACCGACATAAACCAGGGCACAATCTGCAAGCACTGACGTGCGGGCCTCAATCTTGTCGTCGATAAAGCCTTCCTCCGCTTTTAATTGCGCGACGCCGCTGAAGGCGGCTTCTTCCGGACCTATTTCCCAAATGTAAAACTCTTCGGCCTTACCGAAATGCTCATCGACATGGACTTTGTCTGTGCTGGCAAATGCGACTTTCATTCTTAACCCTCTCTGCTGTGTACTGCTGACAATTTCAAAACGTCTGGTTCGTATCATAATATTTAGGTAACCACGAAGAACACGAAACTCACGAAGTTAAGACTATCGATTTTGCTTTTAACCTTAAGCGTTAGCCTTTCTTTGAGGTTTTCTTCGCGCTCTCTGTGTCCTTCGTGGTTAAAGCTTCTCCTACCTCATCATTTCAAACCATTGGTCCTCACACGTCTCATCTTTAATATCGAGGAACTTGTTAGCGAGCATCGTCAGCATACTGATCGCTCCGTTGTAACCAACCACCGGTGTACGGTGCAGGTTGACCCGGTCAATGATCGGGAAGCCAATACGAAACAGGGGGATCTTGGCGTCGCGTGCGGCCCACTTGGCATGGGTATCACCAATGATTCCTGCGACCGGGTCAGTCACCAACAGGCTACGCATGTGCCAGAGGTCTTTGTTGATGTAGATCGAGCAACCTTCGCCAAAGACCGAGGTGTCAAGCAGGGCCTGCATCTCTTTCTGGAACTTTTTGGTTGAGCGAGAGCAGAGGATATGCCAGGGACGGGCACCCATCTCGAGCAGAAAGGAAACGATCCCGAGCAGGTAATCAGGGTCTCCGGCGATGGCAAACTTAAGGCCATGCAGGTATTGCTGGGCGTCGGTCATGGCATCAACCGCGCGAGCGCGTTCGGCCTTGAGTTCTTCAGGGATAGGCTTGTCGAAAAGCTCGGAAAGCTTCAGTAACATTTCATCGGTCTTTTTGACCCCGAACGGCATCGGCAGAATCGCCTTCTCACCGTCATATTCTGATTCAATCCATTTCATCGTCGTGACAGATGAGTATTTCTGCATGGAGATGGTCGCCTTGCCGTTGATCGACTCCGCTGCATCTTCCATCTTGGTACCACCGGGGTAGAGCTTGTACTCACCGTCGCAACCCGAGTCAAAAACGTCAGAAACGTCGGCCAGCATGGTGTAAGGGATGCCCATCAGTTCGAGGATGCGTTTGTATTCGCGCAGGTTCCCCACGTTACCATCGAAGCCGGGAATAATATTCAGTTTGCCTGTGCACTTACCCTCAACCTTCTGCCCCTCAGTAACGGTCTGCAGAATGCTTCTAAGCATGGCATCATAGCCATGAATGTGTGAGCCGTTAAAGCTCGGTGTGTTCGCGTAAGGGGTTGGCAGATCTTCCGGGATATACCCCTGCAGTTTGGCGTTCTTGGAAAAAGCTGTCAGATCATCGCCGATAACCTCCGGCATACACGTCGTAAAGATAGGAATCATCTTCGGCTTGTACAGGGCGTAGGCATTCTGCAGGCCTTCAAAGAGGTTGTTCTGGCCGCCGAACACGGCACCGTCCTCGGTCATGGCGTCACAGGTCGCTGCCGCCGGTTCACGGTAATGGCGGCTGAAGGTACTGCGGAAATAAGAGGCACAACCCTGGGAACCGTGAATAAATGGCAGGGCCCCTTCGAACCCGGTAGCGACCATCTGCGCGCCGAGTGGTTGGCAGGCGTGGGCCGGGTTGACGACCAGGGCAGTCCGCTCAAAGTTCTTCTCTTTATATTCCTCTGTATTGATCCATTCCTTGACCCGTTCGATCTCTTCGACCGGGGTCTCGGTAACAAATTTTACTGCTGCTTCTGCTGCGCTCATTATCTGACTCCTTTTATTCACCACTAAGGACACGAAGCGCTCGAAGAAAGTCTTTAAAGCAAATGATTTAAGATTTTAAACCATACAATGATTTGCTTTTTCTTCGTGTTTTTCGTGATCTTCGTGGTTAACGCTGATTTAAAATGGCGACTTGACCAAATCCCAAGTCGGGCTATTGATCGCCATGTCAATATCGCGGGCGAAGATCTTGAAGCCTTCGTATCCGTGATACGGCCCCGAGTAATCCCAACTGTGCATCTGGCGAAAAGGGATACCGGCTTTCTGGAAGACATACTTTTCCTTGATGCCGCTACCGACCAGGTCAGGTTTGAGTTCTTCGACGAACTTCTCCAGTTCGAACTCGGAGACATCATCGTAGATCAGGGTGCCCTTGGCCATCTCCGGTGCAGTGCGGTCGTAGTCATCCTGATGGGCAAATTCGTAACCGGCGCCGGTGATCTGGATACCGAGATCTTCGTAGGCCCCGATGGTATGACGAGGGCGCAAGCCACCGACAAATAACATGGCGGTTTTGCCTTCCAGGCGTGGTTTGTACTCGTCGGTGACTTCTTTCATGACCGGCTTGTACTTCTTGATCACCTTCTCAACATTCTTCCTGATCTTGTCGTCAAACAACTCACCGATAGCACGCAAGCTCTCTTCGATCTTGGTCGGGCCGAAGAAGTTGTACTCGAGCCACGGGATATTCCATTTCTCTTCCATGACCTTGCACATATAGTTCATCGAGCGGTAGCAGTGGATCAGGTTGAGTTTTACCGAGTGCGTTGCGCCGATTTTTTCGACTTCACCGTCGCCGGTCCAGACAGATTTAACATTGAGGCCAATCTCTTCGAGAATCGGCTTGGCAGCCCAAACGTCTCCGCCAATGTTGTAATCACCAATCAGAGCGACATCATAAGGGCCTGCCTCTTCTTTGAACTTGAACTTGCCGATGATGTGATCGCGGATCGAGTCGTTGGAGATATGATGACCCAGCGACTGTGAGACTCCACGGAATCCTTCGCAGTTACAGGGCACAACCAGTTTGTCGAGTTCGTTCTCCATCTTTTTGGCGACGGCGTTGATATCGTCACCGATCAGGCCGACCGGACACTCGGAGAGGATGGACATTCCCTTGTTGAGAGGAAACAGTTCATCCGCCTCTTTCAAAAGTTTTTCCAGCTTCAAATCACCGCCGTAGACAATGTCTCGCTCCTGAAAATCACTTGTGAAGTCCATCGGAAAGGAGGTGACGCCGGGAATCCCTTGCATCAGGTTCCGTCGGGTTCCCCAGCTGTAGACACCGCAACCAACCGGACCGTGGGAAACATGGATCATGTCGCGGATTGGGCCCCAGACGACCCCTTTCGCTCCAGCGTAAGCACAACCGCGCTGACTCATGACGCCGGGAACAACTTTCTTGTTGGATTTGACCGCGCAGGTTGACGAGGTCGGTTCATTGGCACCAAGGTGTGGTGCCCTTTTCTTAGCCGCCTTCTCCGGCATCGCAGCCAGAGTTTCGGCGATCAACTTTTCCGTTTTTTCTGTAGTAATGCCCTTGATGGGCTTTCTTTCAGCCATGAATATTCCTCCAGAATTATAGGTTCGTGGTTAGCGGCTTGTGGTTCGTGGTTTTCAATCATTAACCGCGGACCACGTACCTTGTTCCAAGTTTTATGCGCTTTCCGCTACGCCCACGATGCTTTCGTCTTCCGCTTCCATGATGCCGAATTCCATCAACAGATCTTCCAGGTCTTCCATCTCGAGCGGGGTCGGCACGACGAACATTTCGTTGTCGGAGATCTTCTGAGCCAGTTGACGATACTCTCCGGCCTGCTTGTGATCAGGGGAATACTCAATGACAGTCATACGGCGCAGTTCGGCGCGCTGAACCTGATTGTCACGTGGCACGAAGTGGATCATCTGGGTGCCGAGACGTGCTGCCAGAGCTTCAATCAGGTCCGCCTCGCGGTCAGTGTTACGACTGTTGCAGATCAGGCCGGCCAGGCGCACGCTGCCCGAGGCGGCGTACTTAACGATCCCTTTACAGATATTGTTGGCGGCGTACATTGCCATCATCTCACCAGAGACGACGATGTAGATCTCCTGGGCTTTGTTCTCTCGGATCGGCATAGCAAAGCCGCCGCAGACAACATCACCGAGAACATCATAGAAAACGTAGTCGAGGTCAGGGGTGTAGGCACCCTCTTCTTCCAAAAAGTTGATGGCGGTAATAACACCACGCCCGGCACAACCGACGCCTGGCTCAGGACCGCCCGACTCGACGCACATAACATCGCCGTAGCCGCGTTTACAGACATCTTCCAGTTCCAGATCCTCAACGGTGCCGAGTTCACGGACCTTGTCCATAACCGTGTCCTGGGCTTTGGCATGAAGGATCAGGCGGGTAGAGTCAGCCTTGGGATCGCAGCCGATGATAAGCACCCGCTTGCCGAGGGAAGCGAGGCCTGCCACGGTATTCTGAGTCGTGGTTGATTTGCCGATGCCGCCTTTGCCGTAGATTGCGATTTGACGTAATTTCTTTTCAGCCATTGTCTTGTTCCTTTCGTGAGGCCTCCCATAGAAGCCTTGGTTTGCTGTGCATCTGCTCTCCCCCGCGGCGGCATCGCCTTTGATGTGTCCGAAGAAAAACCTGATGTACAAAATACAAAACGCCCTACCCAAACAATTTGGATAGGGCGTCAATGCCCGGCGGCGCACTCATTGTGCCGCGATATTTTACAGAATGCTCAAAATGGAAAAGGCCCACGAATGCAGTTACTCACTCAATGGGCCTCTTTGCCTGAAGGGGGTACAACTGTGTACCTTATGTTGTTATGTCAGAGCTATATAGCATCAGATGTGCCAAAAAAGCAAACCCCCTGTTTTAGGGTAGTTACGTGGGTGTATCCTAAAGACTAAGGTCTCAAGTGCTTACGAAATGCACATCTGTTAAACAGGAATGAACAGAATCTATTCACACGATCTCCATCAATTCCAATGCAAAGGTCAGATCACACCCGGCCAAATCGTGATTACCATCGAGCAACACTTCCTGCTCATCAACATGACGAATCCTCATCATCCGTTGCTCGTTGCCAGCCAGTTCAATGTTCAATTTGCAACCGATACGTAACTCACGGTCTGCAGGAAACAATTTCCGTGAAACTTTCAGAAGGTTCTCATCGAGTCTTAAGCCGTACGCCTGTTCTGCGGCAAGATGGATGTTCTTCACCTCACCAACTTTCATGCCGATGATATCTGTCTCCATGTCGGGAAAAATTTCTCCTGCGCCAATAACAAAGGAGAGCGGTTCATCACCATCACGTTGATCAAAGATGTGGCCATTGTCGAGTGTGCCGATGTAGTGAACCGTGACGCGGTCACCTTTTTGTGCCCTTTGCATACTATTGCTCCTGAATTGTAACCACATGAAAGCGTTCATCGAAATGCCGTTCAAGAATGGTCTTTACCTCCAGCCATTCCAAGCCGCCACCACCGCAACCAGGGCGCGGCACGACAACCTTCTGCCAGCCTTTGTAATCGGCAAGTTCAACCAGTTCCCGGCAGGACTGCTCGATTAAACCCATTTCCGGAACCTGGTATGGATCAGTTTCAACCGGAAAACTGACAATTTGATGGCCGAGATCGAAGACATGGTTGCCGTGCTGACTAATCAAGGAACCGAGCGTTTTCATGAGTTCCGGGAAATGCTCCCTCGCCTGGCGTGCACAGCCACGCAACATAACGGCCCTGCCGACCTTATTCACCGCACCGTTTGTGGTAATTGCCACGACAGCGCCTTCTGCGTGCTCCTGCCACATATCACCAATGATCTCTTTCATTATGGTTTTGTTTCTTCGTGAACCACGTCATCCGTGCTGAGACCCGTTGGTTGTCCAAGCATGTCACTCATGACATTCACCAGAAAATCAAAGACCTCTTCACGGCTGGTTATGAACTTCGGCATTTCATCACCGGCCAATTCTTCCAGGCGATGCAGGACGTTGGCGTCCTGGCACCGCAGTTTATCCATAACAGCGCTGAGCATGGGAATTACGTCGTAGAGATCGTCGCGATCATAAGTGCTGGAATCAGGCTTTCCGGTAAATTTGGGTTCACCACGCAACTCCTTGTTGCGGCGGTATTTAAAGTAAAGATCCGAAGGTTTTATTTCGAGTTCCATAATGAGCCCCTCTTTCGTTAACTGCAACCACCGCCGCAGGAATGTTTTTTACCGCAACCGCTGGCACACACGTCTTTAGCCTTGCTGCCACCGGTTTTTGCCAGCAGGACCTCCAGACTCTGGCAATCGATCATCCAGATGCCATCTTCTTCGACTCCTTGCAACAGGTTACGCTTGATGTGCATGAGAACATTCAAGGGGGTGGTATTCATTTTCTCTGCAACAATTGAAATGGGCAGTCTTTCTTTCAGATCTTCCATAACCGTCTTTTTCCTTAAATTAAGTTGTCTTGCATCCGCTACCTAAAAATAAAGCCCGCACGGAATCATTCCGAACGAGCGTCATTGCTCCAGAGTTGCGGTCACCTCATTGTGGCCGGAATGTCATTAATCTTCTGTCAGTAAAACCGCTTCAGCAACCTCTCTCAACGATTTACGCTTATCCATTGCCAGCTTCTGTAGACGCCGAAAAGCCTGTGGCTCATCCATTCCTCGCTTCATCAACACACCCTTGGCACGATCAATCACTTTTCTGGACTCGAGTGTTTCCTTCAGCATGGAAACTTCATCACGGAGGCTGGAAAGCTCTACAAACTGATGTATCGCAAGGTCAACAGCGGCAAAGAGCTGCTCGGCCCGAACCGGTTTAACAACATAATTCATCACCCCGGCCAGTCGCGCCCGTTCAATTGTTTCGGCTTCCGTGTTAGCGGTCACCAAAACAATCGGCAATGGTTTCGCTTTGCCAATTTTTTCAGCAGCAGTGATACCATCCATAACAGGCATGCCAACATCCATGACAACCAAAAGGACTTCCTGGTGAATCGCTATCTCGACAGCCTGAACGCCATTTTCTGCCTCAAGGATTTCGTCAAACCCATAGCCAGAAACGATTTCGGCGACTTGACGCCTTAGTAAGGGTTCGTCATCAACAACCAATGCACGCTTCATAATATGGAACTCCTATTCTCTTGTGAGAGTTAATAACTGATACTACTGCATCATAAGTGCCTAAAAAGCTAAAACCCTGAAATCGACAGCCTTGCACTGATCTGTGGGGTATCGACAGCCTGAACTTTTACTAAGCGAGACCGTATCGATCCAATGTCGGTTTAATCGTCTTTCTCTTCTGCGTTCTGATCTCCCCAAGGCGAGATTTTAACCAGCTTGACTGCCTGGGCGTCAACCTCTTCCCTGACCTCCGACTTCAATTTCTTTAGCCAGCGTTTCGGTATCTCATCCAGCCCATAAAAGGCACCTGCAATCATCCCGGCAATTGCACCCGTGGTGTCGGCATCCCCTCCCTGATTGACAACACCGATCAGACACTCTTCAAAGCTGCCGGTTGTAAACAGGTAGTGAAAGACAGTCTGCAAAGTATCAACCACATAAGAGCTGGCGTTACCGCGATAGTTGTTAAATCGAAAGCTACCATATTCTGCAACCAGGTCACGGGTTATCTCGTGTAGCTCAAACCGGTTGCAACCGAAGATCGCCTTCTGCACCATAGTGCCGATAGCAATGCAGGCAGCATCGGACAAAGCATGGTTATGGGTCAGGTGAGCCTGTGCTATGGCGCAACGTGCCATTAAAGAGTCATCTCCCAAGGTGAAGAGAGCGACCGGGGCCATGCGCATGGCGGCGCCATTACCGGCATCCCACTCGTTGTATGGTGTCTCCAACTGACCTTTAAGCATGTAATCACGAATCCCGCGACGACAGGTTGAACCTATATCAACAGGTTTACTCTTCATCCAGGCCAGGAAATTGTCCGCAATCCGGGACAATTCCCATGTGCCGGTTGTTAGTAGTGCTCGCCCAAGTGCCAGCGACATTTCGGTGTCATCTGTAACATGCCCAGGCTTGAGATAAAGCCAACCACCTCCGATGATCTTGCGATGTACCTTGTAAGTGGCTTTGATCTCACTAGGCATCATGAATTCGGTGGTTGCTCCCAATGCATCGCCGATAGCAAGACCCAGATAAGCAGCACGAGCTCTTTCGAAAACGAGCTCAAGGGATGTGGAACACGGGGCGCGGGACGGGGAAATCTTTAAACCTGTCCAAATGGCGCATTCATCACTATCTCTGAGAGTATCCTTCAACTTGCCATCCTTGCCGTTTAGCTTTTGACTTTCGTGTCCCTCATCCCGGCGTCGCTTTACCCCCCGATAAGAACCTTGACTTCAAATTCACCACCTATCACCAGAACCTCGCCCTCACCTTTAAAGAGCGATTTCGGTAGCAGGCCTCCCATGAAAAAGATCTTTGTTGTCGGCACGTCCACTTCAAGAACCCGACTACCAAACTCCCAGGCCCTCTCAAAGTCATCAGTAAAGGAATTCAGGTTGTTAAGGCGCAAAAGGTAACGACTTTTGCCATACTCTTCGATTACCTGATGTTCATCAAAATCATAAATACCCCGATAGAGTTTCAGGTGCGTCCGGGTGGAAAACTGTCGCAAAAGCTCGTACTGAACAAACTCATATAGCAGGTCGAACTGCGACATAATTGCGCTGGTTCGCTCAGAACCCTTCATCCTGTCAACCGTATAACGGAAATAGGCTTCCGAGTGAATGTCGTTGATTGCCTTGTAATGAAAAGTAGGGGGCAGGCCAAGCCGGGATTCCACCCACCCCTTGAGGACCGCGCCCTCGACCGAGTTGCTGTCAAATAACCAGCCGCGCAAAAAACGCAGGTAACTGTTTTTTAGACTTTTTCGGCTGTTCTTCGTCTCCTCGCGCTGCCACTGATGCAACTGGTAACGAACATCCATGAAGTCATGGAATATCAATCCACGTATTTCGGGGTCTTCTTCTGTCTCAAGCTTTTCAAAAAGCGGTCGCCCATTATGACTAACACCCTGGATTTCGATGGCCTGAGGATGGCTGTTGTAATGTTTCGAGGCAATCGCCCACGGTGGCAAATTGCACCTATTCATTGATGTCGGATAGACCATAACAACCCTCAAAAACCACTATAATTCGACAAGTCCGCGCTTAATTATCAGAAGCAGGTGCCTAATTTTTTTGCTTAGTAGATCCCAAACGTAGCTCGACATACGAATGAGCGACTCGACTTTGAGTTTAAAATATGGAGATATTCCGCGGCGTTGCGGAAGAGAATGTAACTATCATTGTGTCGGGTTTCCCTAAGAACAACAAATTAATGCATTGAGGATGCCAACTGTGGCCATGGTTACAGTCAGAGGCTCAGATAAATTTCTTGCATCGAAACTGGGGGAACACTTTGGAAGAGAGGCTATTTTCTCCCAAGCCTGACACATAGGAATGTTTACGAGAAACATCCCTGGGCTCTCGCAAAAGACCGTGCCCTATTTAAGCCGATAACCATAAACTCTTTAAGCTGCTTGATTCCTTTGTTACGTGAATGGCTGTCTGGTAAAGTTCATGTGACACTTTTGCAGTTAAACGCGTCCGACTCTAGATTTCTCATTCTGCACTTCGCACTTAGATCCAACTTCACTGCCTAGTCAACTTATGCTACATTGCCACACCTTTTAAAAACGATTCCCTGAAGGAGAAGTATATATGACATCCAACGATCTGAAACGCGGGCTGGTCTTCCTGCTTGATAGCGCTCCCTGCCTGGTTCTTGACCTCAGCAGCCAGAGCCCCTCAGCCCGCGGCGGCAGCACCCTGATTAAAACCAAGTACCGTAACCTGCTCACTGGGCAAGTGCTAGAAAAGACATTCAAAGCCGGTGAGCGTGTTGACGATGCTGATTTTGAAAAGCGTAAAGGGCAATTCCTTTATGCCGATGGCGACAATGGCGTATTCATGGACCTTGAGAGTTATGAACAGTATGAACTGGGCGATGATATGTACGGCCCGGTGAAAGGCTTCTTGCTTGACGGCACCGAAGTTGTTATGGGTGTCTTCGAAGGGCAGGTTGTCTCTATCGAGCCGCCGATGATCGTGGAGTTGCTGGTTACGGAGACGGCACCTGCGATCAAGAATGCCACTGCCCAGGCGCAAACCAAGGAAGCTGTTTTAGAGACAGGCCTGAGGCTTCAGGTTCCCTCCTATCTTGAGACGGATGAAAGGGTCAAGGTCGATACGCGTGAGGGAAGATTCGTCTCCAGGGCGTAGTCCTGTGGCGCGTGGCGTTTAGCGCATAGCGGGGAAAAATATTATTTGTAATGGGGCCGACTCAATTGAGTTGGCCCTATTTTTTTGGGTGTGCCAGGCATGGCGCACGGCGCGAAAGCGCCATCCGGTT
>Ga0224513_10000331_pt1 | contig 17667 bp, 13 predicted proteins | sample SF_May12_sed_USG_5_FD_169109 | JGI IMG/M metagenome (GOLD analysis project Ga0224513, IMG submission 169109) | Sediment microbial communities from San Francisco Bay, California, United States - SF_May12_sed_USGS_21 | ecosystem: Environmental > Aquatic > Marine > Sediment | place: USA... | reverse complement strand
CAAAGACTGGCGCCTACGGTGGCGCCGAGGCGACCTGCCCTTCCTGTGGGTGCAGCTCGCCAACTACATGGCGGTGGCCGGCCAACCCGGCGACAGCAACTGGGCCATGCTCCGCGAATCACAGTCAGCGGTGCTGGCGCTCCCGAAGACCGCCCAGGCGGTGATCATCGACATCGGCGACGCCGACGACATCCACCCGAAAAATAAACAGCAGGTTGGCCGCCGTTTGGCTCTGGCCGCGCGAAAAATGTCCTTCGGCGAGGATGTGGTGTTCTCGGGGCCCACCTACCGTGGATACGAGGTGAAGGAAGGCCGCGTCACTATCGACTTCGATCACGTCGGTGGAGGTCTCGTCGCCGCGGGCAACACGGATGGGAAGCTGGCGGAGTTCTCCATCGCGGGAGCCGATCGACACTTCGTGTGGGCCGAAGCGACCATCCAAGACCACCGCGTGGTCGTGTGGAGCGACGAGGTGAAAGAACCGGTGGCGGCGCGCTACGCCTGGGCCGACAACCCGGCCGGCGCCAACCTCTATAACCTGGAGGGCCTCCCCGCGTCGCCGTTCCGCACCGACTCCTGGTAGGGAGAGGGGACGACAGATGCGCGTTCTATTCATCGGCGGCACCGGAATCATCAGCTCGGCCTGCACCCGACTCGCCGCGGAGCGCGGCGTCGAGCTCTACGTCATGAACAGGGGCCAGAGCTGGCGGCCGATCCCTGACGAAGTTACGCGCCTGGTGGGAGATATCCGCGATCCGAAGTCTGCCCGGGAGGCGATCGGCACCCTCGACTTCGAAGCCGTAGTCGATTGGGTGGCCTTCACCCCCGAGCATGTCGAGACCGATCTCGAGCTGTTCCGTGACAGTGCTCGCCACTACATCTTCATCAGCTCGGCATCGGCCTACCAGACGCCCCCAACGAGCCTACCGGTGACCGAGTCGACCATCCTCGACAACCCGATCTGGCAGTACTCACGGGACAAGATCGCGTGTGAAGAGAGGCTCGTCCGTGCCTACCACGAGCAAGGGTTCCCGTGCACAGTCGTTCGCCCGTCGCACACCTATGACTGCACGCTGTTGCCGCCACACGGGGGATGGACGGTCGTCGACCGCATGCGCCGCGGCGAGCCGGTTGTGGTCCACGGCGATGGCGCGAGCGTGTGGACACTGACCCACCACCGCGACTTCGCCAGAGGCCTCGTCGGGCTGCTGGGTCGCGATGACGCCGTCGGCGAATCGTTCCACATCACCTCGGACGAGTGGTTGACCTGGGATCGGATTCACCACATCCTCGCGCGGGCGGCCGGCACCACGGCCGAAATCGTCCACGTTCCGTCGCAAGTTATCCACGATTACGATCGGGAGTGGGGGGAGAGCCTGCTCGGTGACAAGACCCACAGCATGATCTTCGACAACTCCAAGATCAAGCGCTTCGTCCCAGACTTCGCCGCGACGATACCCTTTTCACAGGGCGCTGAGGAGATCATCGCCTGGTACGACGCCGACCCGTCGCGCAAAACCATCGATGAAGAGCTCAACAGCACCATGAACCGGCTCATCTCCGACTGGCGGCGTACCCTCCCAACCTGACAAAAATTGATTGACCGCTCCCCTACGCATACCTCGACAGGGGTGGGCGGGAATTCCTCATTCCTAATTCCTCATCTCAGATCGTCGGCATGACGCTGCCGCCGCAGACCGGGATGAAAGCACCGGTGATGAACTCGGCGAGGTCCGAGGCCAGGAAAGCAACTGCGTTGGCGACATCCTGATCAGTGCCCCGCCGGTTCAGCAGCACCTTCGCCTCGTAGTCGGGCTGACTTTCCGTACCGTCAGCGCGGACCTGGTCAGAAATCATCCACCCCGGCGCCACCTGGTTGACGGTGATCCCGTTCGGACCGAGCTCCCGTGCCAGCACCCGATAAAGGCCGTCCATGCCGCGTTTGGCGCTGGCGTATGCGGCCTGGTTCTCGAGGCACTGCATCGCGCACTCAGTGTTGATGCCGATCACCCGTCCCCATCCCTTGGCGATCATCCCGGGGGCAAAGGCTTTGACCATATGGACGTTGTGCATGACACAGGAGCGAAATTGGCTCTCGAAGTCTTTGAGTGATTGCTCGAGGACCGACACCCACGTGTATTGGATGACCGCGTTATCGACGATGATATCGGCCGGACCGAATTCGGCCTTCACAGCCTTGTGCATTGCAGCAACGGACTCCATCTCGGTGACGTCGGCCTGCGCCGTCATCGCTGCCACCCCGAGCGATTGCAGCTCCTCGAGCAACGCTGCTGCCCGGTCCTCGCCGCTGAAGTAGTGGAGGGCAACCTTGGCCCCGGCCGCTCCGAGTGTGCGGGATATGACGCGTCCCAGCTCACCGCTCGCCCCGGTGACGACACAAACACGATTCCTGAGATCAATGTCCATCATCTTCTCCCGATCAATGGACGGAAGGATCGGCCGGCAAGCCGAGCTCGCGGTACAGCTCGCGCCGTCCCGCCTTATCGCCATCGAGGATCTTTCGAGCGTAGCCAGCCACCTCTTCGGCCTGCGCTCGCGGCACCACCACCACGCCGTCGCCATCGGCGACGACAACATCTCCGGGAATCACCAGCACGCCGCCACAGACCACGGGCCGATTGACCGATTCGATCTCGTTGCGGCCCGGCCGGATCCCGCGCCCGACGCCGCGGAAGTAGAGCGGCACGCGCTGGGTCTCGATCTCGTCGGTGTCACGGGCGGTGGCGTTGGTCACCACCCCGACCATCCCACGCTTCTTCCAGGCGAGGATGTTGTACGAACCGATCGAGCCGACATCCGCGGAGTTCGCGTCATCGAGGACCAGCGCCGAGCCCGGGCGAAGCAGGACGTCAAAGGGCTCCGGCGACACCTTCCAGTACCAGTTCCCAACCCATGAATCGAAGTCTTCGGTCGACATCCGGCCTGCCGACGGACGGTTGGTCGGCACGTAGCGCGCGGTGACGGCGATGCCCACGAAACGGTGGAGGTAGGTCTCGGCGTCCTTCCACAAGGGATGGATTACCGGATCCATCAACCCTGTATTGGGGAGCCCGACGGCGTCCATGCCGTCCGAGACATCGGCCACCCGCAGCCCGTCGAAGAGAGCAAGCAGCTGCTGGTCCTCTTCCGCGGTGAACACGGGCGTCGTAATGAAACCTTTACCGGCTTGCAGTTCTTCGATGGCTTCTCCGGGAGCTGTCTGGGCCGCCGCCACGACTGCCGCGAACACTACAAAAACCGCGAAGATGGCTCGCATGTTGACCTCCTGTCATTCCTCGATGTTGAAGAACAGCCGGGGTGCGTCGTCCTCTCCAGTCGAGAACGCAGCGTTGATCGACCCCAGTGGTGTGACAGCGATGCCGAACGTCCAACCATCGATCAGCCGTTGCAGGACCGGCCTTGGAATCGTGAATAGGGTCTTCGCTCCCGCCGCTTCAATCACCGGCCAGTCGATGATCATCTGCGGGTTGAAGACCTCGTCGAGGGTCTCTCCCCGCAACAGGCTGGAGATAGTTACCGCCTCCTGCACCCACGCAGGATCTCCGCCCAGAATCTCCACCACCCGAACGAGGCCGAAGTCCTTCATTTCTGAAGCATTTCTCTGAACCGAGTGGGTCGTCAACTCCAGCAGGCCGCCATCGGCCGCACGGCGACCGGCGAACGCCCCGAGGTCCCACCGGAGGATCACCCACGTCGTGCCGGCGACCGTCAGCAGGCGGCGCCTCGACCCGCCTTCCAACACAGACCATCCACCCAGGTTGACCTCCGGATTTGCAAAGTCGACCACTGCGTTCTCAGCCACCGAAATCGCATGCTTGAAGTTCCTGCGATCAGGGATCGGCGGATGGTAGGGCAGCGGCTCGCCGAGGTCGGGTCCCATGCGCTCGACCTCGACCACATCCACCTTGAAATAGTCCACGTCCAACCGGTACCTTCCGAGTCCCCAGTCCATCAGCGCCATCTGGGCGAAGACGGTGTCGCCAGGTTTACCTGAAAAGTCGCGGGTCGTCATGCTGATGGTGTGCCAGCGCTCCGCTTCGGGGATGTCGAACTCCATCAGATGACTGTGGAAATCTGTTGTGCGCTGCGTGTTGACGTGCAGGTTGACCCGCCGCGGTGCATGGCTGGACCGGACCCTCGCCTCCACCCGCAGCTCCCATCCAGGTCGGGCAAGCTGCTCCAGGCCCATACCTTCAGAAACCCTGTGTTTGACCAGTGCCCACCATATATTGCGGCGGTCTCGGGTCGCATCGACCAGGATCGAGGCGTAGCCTTTCCCCGAGGTGCGAAAGTCGATCGTCGCCTCACCGTCACCGGTGAAGAAGGACCAGCCCTCGACACCGCTCGGGTCCACCCGCAGCTCGGGATCGTCGAATGTCTCGAGGAACTGGGCATCGGAAACGCCAACTGCCGCAAGCAGCAAAACACCAACGAGGAAAAGCCTCTTCACGGCCGACCCACCAACTGCATCTTGCCGGCAAAGTCCTCGAGGATCGACAGCGTCGAGGTGTCGGAGGCAAAGACCGAGTTGCGGCCCTGGGGCTCCTGCGGCGGATCGCCGGTGAATTGGTCGCCCCGCCGCCACACCGCCTCATCCGGATTTGACGCCTCGCCGTAACCTCCCCAGGTCCAGAAGTTGCTGCCGGCGAAGGGCCCGCCATCGGCGGCGTTGGCACGGATATGTTCGAAGACACGGGTGTAGAACAGGTCACGAGTGGTCGTGCCGGCCTGCGGTGAGTACGAGTGGAGGTCACGGGGGATCCCGAACTCGTCCAGCACCATTGGTTTCCCGATCTCCTCGGCAAACGCGATGTGCTGGTCGAGATACTCGATCGCCCTGCGCTCCGCCTCGCCATAGGTTTCCTCGGCCTTCATCGGGTCGTACCAGCTCCAGTTGAGGATCCACAGGTGGGCGGTCAGGTAATCGATGCTGGCGAAGCGGTGGATGTTGAGATAGGTCTCGGCCGACTCGATCGACCCCTTGAGGCCCTCGTTGCCGGTGGAGATCAGGTGGTTCGGATCGAGCGAACGGATGAAGTCGGCGGTCTCGCCCACCCACTCGGTGAAGACCTCGAAGTTCAGTTTCCCCGATTCGCCCTCGCCCGGTCGCGGTTCGTTGCCGAGCTGCCAGGCCATGATCGTGGGATCGTCCAGGTAGGGGACTCCCGTGTAGTTGTTCTCGCGGTTGATGAGCATCTCGATGTAGTTCCGATAGGCTGCGTTCGCCTCCGGGTGGGTGTAGAAACGGGCCGAGAACTCCATGAACTCGAGCCACGACCACTCTTCGAGGAACGGGTTCGGGACCGGCTCCGATTCGAACCAGGAGACGTACTGCGACATGCCGCCCGACCACACCCAATAGTTATTCAGGTACACGACCGCCACCATGTCGCGCTTCGCCATCTCGGCGAGCAGGAAATCGAGCCCGTCGAGGAGGCGCTCATCGTAGAGACCAGGCTCCGGCTGCAACGGCGGCCATACCGTGTTGTCCTGGGAAAGTCCTTCCGAAGCCCCGAGCACCCGGAGATTGTCGATGCCGAGGGACTTCAGAAGATCGAGCTCCCGGAGAAGCCGATCCCGATCGCCGCCCTCTGCCAACGCCCCGAGGTTGCAGCCATGCCAGAGGTTGGTACCGAGGAAGTGATAGGGCTCGCCGTTCCTGACGAACCGGGTCCCATCCACCTGGACGAAGTCCGGTGTTTCCGGCGCGGGTGACCCGGTACAACCCAGCACAAACACCAGTGCGATCAACCCTCGGGACGTAAATTTCATGTCCCACATTCTCCCCCCGCCGACACGCCCTGTCGACCGTAGTAGACTCCGGCCATGCAATACGGACACTTCGACGACGAGGCCCGGGAGTACGTCATCACGACGCCACGCACACCCTATCCATGGATCAACTACCTCGGCAACGAGGACTTTTTTTCGTTGATCTCGCACACCGGTGGCGGCTACTGCTTCTACCGCGATGCCCGCTTCCGGCGCTTGTTGCGATACCGCTACAACAACAGTCCGACGGATGTCGGCGGCCGCGCTCTCTACATCCGTGACGGCGACGACGTGTGGACGCCCGCCTGGATGCCGATGAAGTCGGAGCTCGATAGTTTCGAGTGCCGTCACGGGCTGGGAACAACAAAGATCAGGGGATCGAGGAACGGCGTATCGGCCGAGATGCTCTACCTCGTGCCCCTCGGAGAGACTGCCGAGGTGTGTCGACTCACCCTCACCAACGAGTCCTCTTCGGTGAAGACACTCAAGGTCTTCAGCCTCGTCGAGTTCTGTCTGTGGAATGCGTGGGACGACCAAACGAACTTCCAACGCAACTTCTCGATAGGTGAGGTCGAGATCGAGGGCAGCGCCATTTATCACGTGACCGAGTACCGGGAGCGGCGAAACCATTATGCCGTTTTCGGAGTCAACTCGCCGATCGCCGGTTTCGACACCGACCGCGAGACTTTCCTCGGCCTCTACAACGGCCTCCACGAACCCGAGGCCGTCCTCGAGGGCGCCCCGCGAAACTCCATTGCCTCGGGTTGGGCCCCAATCGGATCCCACTGTCTCGAGGTCGAGCTCGCGCCGGGTGAGAGCCGGAGCTTCGTCTTCGTCCTCGGCTACGTCGAGAACCCGGTCGAAGACAAGTGGGAACGGCCCGGCGTTGTCAACAAAGAGCCTGCCCGCGCCCTGATGGCGAGATTCTCAGAAACCGCCCAGCTCGAGGCCGCCGTGGCAGAGCTTCGGGACCATTGGTCGTCTCTGCTCGAGATCTCGACGGTCGAGTCCCCCGACGAACGCCTCAACCGCATGGTCAACACCTGGAACCCCTACCAATGCATGGTGACCTTCAACATGTCGCGCAGCGCCTCCTACTTCGAGAGCGGCATCGGCCGCGGCATGGGCTTCCGCGACTCCAACCAGGATCTGCTTGGTTTTGTCCACCTGGTCCCCGAGCGCGCCCGGCAGCGGATCATTGACATCGCTTCCACCCAATTCGCCGACGGCAGCGCTTACCACCAGTATCAACCGCTAACGAAACGCGGCAACAACGATATCGGCTCGGGCTTCAACGACGACCCGCTGTGGCTGATCATCGGCGTTGCCGCCTATATCAAGGAGACCGGAGATTTCGACATCCTCTCCGAAGAGGTTCCTTTCGACAACGACGAGGCCAACACGGCCACACTCTTCGAACATCTGCGCCGCTCCTTCCACTTCACGTTGGAGAATCTCGGTCCGCACGGGCTACCGTTGATCGGCCGCGCCGACTGGAACGACTGCCTCAACCTCAACTGCTTCTCGGAGACGCCCGACGAGCCGTACCAGACCACCGCCAATCGCGAGGGCCGCACCGCCGAGTCCATCTTCATCGCCGGCCAGTTCGTTTATACGACGCCCGATTACGCCGACCTCGCCGAGTACATGGGTTTTGCGGAGGAGGCGACGGCCGCCCGCGAGCATTCCACCCAAATGGAGGCGGCGATCCTCGAGCACGGCTGGGACGGCGAATGGTTCCTCCGGGCCTACGACTTCTTCGGCCAAAAGGTCGGCAGCCATGAGTGCGAGGACGGCCAGATCTTCATCGAGCCGCAGGGCTTCTGCGTCATGGCCGGAGTCGGTGTTGACGATGGCAGGGCACTCCGCGCCCTCGACTCGGTCGCCGAACGACTCGCAACCCCCTACGGCATCGTCCTGAACCAGCCGGCCTTTTCGCGCTACCACGTCGAATTGGGTGAAATCTCATCCTACCCACCCGGTTACAAGGAGAACGCGGGCATCTTCTGCCACAACAACCCGTGGGTGATGATCGCGGAAACCCGGGTCGGGCGCGGCGACCGCGCCTTCGACTACTACAAGCGTATCGCTGGGGCCTATCTCGAAAAGATCTCGGACGTCCACCGAACAGAGCCCTATGTTTATTCCCAGATGGTCGCCGGCCGGGACGCTGTCCGCGAAGGCGAGGCCAAAAACTCCTGGCTGACCGGCACCGCCGCCTGGAACTATGTCGCCATCGCCCACCATATCCTCGGGATCCGTCCCGAGTTCGACGGTCTGAGGGTGTCGCCCTGCATCGGCGCCGAAATCCAGAATTTCACGGTGAGCCGCCGGTGCCGCGGCGCCGTCTATCGCATCCGGGTCACAAATTCGCTGAAGCACGATGGGCCGTTACTGAAGGTGAACGGAGAAACCACCAAGGGAACGCTGGTGCCCTACGCACCGGCTGGCGAAACGGTCGATATCGACTGCGAAACCTAACGCTCAGTTGTCCCTTGAGACCGCGATTCCAATTCCCATGGCCACCGCTGCCAGCGTGTAGATCAGGGGCGCAACTGTAGCCGGCGCCAACGCGCCCAGGGTCGGGATCCACATCACGTTGAGGGCCAGGGAGACGAGGAGCGCGCCGCCGAGGACCCACAGCACTCGACGCTGCCGGCGCCACGCCGCATAGACCGAACCCATGACCGTCATCGCGAAAGCTCCCGGGAGGGCGAGGGACAGGCGCTGAAGGAGAGGCACCGCCGGCGCAAACTCGGCGCCGAATGCGAGACGCACCACTGGCTCACCGAGAATCCAGAGAGCCGCCGCACACACCACTCCACAGATCACACCTCCGAGACCCGCCAACAGACCGGCCCTGAGTGCGGAAGCACCGGCCTCGGCCTGACGGGAGAAGCTCGGATAGAGGGCGACTGAAATCAGCTGCGGTAAGGCCGCCAGTGCCCAGACGATCGTTCCGGCCGCTCCCCAGAAGCCGATCTCGCTGCGCGCCACTCCGAAGAGCTCGAGCAGGAAGCGGTCTCCGTTGGCAATCAGTTGTGACACCACCGCCAGTGCCATAAAGGGCAGACCTTCGGCGAGGAGGGACGAAGAACCGAGAGGGCTTTCTCCAGTTCCAAGCTCTCCCACCCGACTCCGAATCCAGATCAAACCCAGGGCAGCGCCGATCGAAAACGCAGCCCCGGTGGTCCACACTGGCCAACGGAGGATCGCGATGACAGCGATCAATGTGAGGGCGGCGATCGTCTCCAGACTTCTTGCTCGGGTCTCGATGTCCATCCGGTCGAAGCCTTTGAACGCGGCACCACAGGTGACGGTGGCCGTACGGAAAACCGCGTAGGGGAGAAACACCAACAACGCGAGACGGAGACCGGTTTCCGGCACCAAGAGCACACCAATGGCAGCCGCCGGCACCAGCCAGCGAGCCACGCGGATCTGGGCGAACCGGGAATTGGCGAGCAGGCCACGCGCCCCATCAGGGCTGCGGGCCACCTCACGGATGAGTACCTCCTGCTGCCCGAGCGCACCGACCAGGACTGCGATCAGGGCCGCCGAGTAGGCGATGGTGAAGGTGCCGACACCTCCCGGTCCGGCAACATGCGCAACGATCACAACCGTCAGCAACAGTCCGCCTTTGACGACTGCCTCTCCAACGCCAAGCCAAACCGCGTTGCGCAGTACGCGCGTGATCATCGACACCAGTCCTTGCGCCGCGGCTGCACGATTCCAAATGCATAATTGCTTCGAAAATCGAGGTCCCACAGCATTTCTTGCCGCCAGTTACCGGGCCACAACATGCTCATCGCACGGATTGCAGCGGCGGTTACGGGGCGCCAGATCAGCGTCCAGGTCAACTCCGGGTGACGCCTCACAACGTATCGCGATGCCGCGCCCCCGGTTCGCGCTCGCTGACGGAAGTCGGCGGGTCCCTCATACCGGTGATCGTGAAAGCACACGGACTCTGGCACGTACCGAAGCTGTCTGCCGGAGCGGAACAGCCGGTAGCCCCACTCACCGTCCTCCACCGCGAGAACGGGAAAGTCGGGATCGAACGGCTCCTCCAGCAGCCAGTCTCTCGGCACAGCCAGATTTGTCGCCCAGCAAGCATTCCACGGAGCCTGCAGCTCCGGGTCAAGGCGTCCATAGTTGAACTGGTGCCCCTCAGGTGCGAGCCATTTCATATAGGGGGTGGGTAACCGATCCGGGTCCCACTCGACCCGGCCGATGGCGACGCACGGCCCGAGTCTCGCCTGCGCCGAGGCGTGTGCGAGAAGACAACCGGGGTCCGGCCTGGTGTCGTCATTGAGGAGGACCACAAGCTCACCGCGGGCCGACGCCGCCCCCAGGTTCCGCGCTGGTCCAGGCCCGGCGGGCTCCTGGCTCAGCACGCGGACCGGGAACCCTCGAGGCTTGCCACACAGTTCCCGTGAGGTCGGATCTACTCCGTCGCATACCACGATGACTTCGAACGGAGGCGTTTCCGGGTCGAGACGCTCGAAGGCGTTCAGCGATTCGTCGAGCTGCGCCGTCCGTCCAACCGTGGCGATGATGACAGTGATTTCAACGTCTCGTTCGTTCATCTGAGCGGCAGTATAGATCGCGCGGGATGAGACCATGGTCTTTGGTAGGCTATGGCCGTGTGGTACACCCCAAAAACCGACGGGCCTTTCAACGGCCGGAGCCAACACCTTGGCGGTCCGTGGCCGGTGTACCTGGTTCTCATTCCCACCCTGTTTGCGTGCGTTCAGCCCACAACCCATGATCACGTCGCCCTGGCGGGCAAACCGGAGAGCCTCGAGCAGACGGCCCCGACCTGGGTCGAGGATTTCGCCCTCGCGGTCAGCGACGAAAGTGTAGCCGATGGACTCGTCGATGGTTTGCAGCCGACCCGGCGGCCACACGTGGTGTTGATCTCGCTCGACACGCTGCGGGCCGATCACCTGGGCGCCTGGGGATACGATCGGCCGACATCGCCATTCCTCGATGCGCTCGCGCGAAACGGGGTCCGATTCCAACGCGTCTACAGCCAATCGCCGAAAACCGCGCCATCACACATGAGCCTCTTCACCGGTGCCTACCCGTCCGCTCACGGCGCACACATCGCATACAAGACCAGCCCACCGACCGTCTATCCGGTGGCAAAACGCCTGGAACTCCTGCCGGAGACCATGCGCCGAGCCGGATACCGGACAGCGGCATGGACCGGGGGGGGGCAAGTCTCGAGCACAGCGGGATTCAATCGAGGCTTCGATCAATACAGCGAGGTTCTCGGCGACGTTGATTCCTGGAAGATGAACGAGGTTCGCGCCTGGTTCCGCCGCAACTCGGACGAGCCATGTTTTCTCTTCATCCACACGTATCAGATCCACGATCCGTACCTTCCACCATCGCCGTACAATCTGATCTTTGCTTCGGACTACAAGGGATGGGTCATCGGAGACGAGGATCGGTTGCGGACAATTGCCGGGGGAACCGAATATGAGGATCTCTACCATGCGTTCTGGCGCACTCCCGACCTCAACCCCGACCCTGCATCGGTTGGCCCCGACGATCTCCAACAGCTCGTGGCGTTATACGACGGGGGCATCCGATACACCGATGACGTTTTGAACGGATTTTTCGAGGATCTCCGCCAGGACGGTCTGCTCGACAACACGCTGGTGGTCGTCTTTTCAGACCACGGTGAAGAATTCCTCGAGCATGACGGTCTCCTGCACGAAAAACTCTACCGGGAGACCCTGCACGTCCCGCTGATCCTCTTCTGGCCCGCAGGCTTACCGGGCGATGTCGTCATCGAAAGCCAGGTGCCCCTCATCGACCTCGGGCCTACGCTGCTCGACCTGGCCGCTGTCGAAACACCCGGGCACATGGAGGGGAGGAGCTTGCTGCCGCTGCTTCAGGATCCCGTCGAGGTGAATCACAGGTTCGTGTTCAGCGAGGAACCCTGGGTGCACGACGGCCACCATCGGAGTATTCGCGATGGGAGCAGCACGCTTTACGATCACGGCGCGGGAGAGATCGAGCTGTTCTCGGTTGTCGAGGACCCGTTCGAACACGAGGATCTTTCCCTGACACATCCGGAATTAGCGGTCGAAATGCATCGCCGGCTCCTCGAGTTCATCACAGCTCACGGCCTGCTCCAGCGAGATCCACAAGAGGAGGCCCGCGAGCTTTCCTCCGACGAGATCGAGGCGCTGCGCGCCCTCGGCTATATCGAATGACCGGGAGTCTGCCGCGGTAACTCTCGCTTTTTGGTCTCATTCACCCGGTCCCACGACGCCGCCATGATCCAATCAGTGTCCAGGTCAGCAGTGCCAATGCCAGCGCCACTGCCGACGCCATCGGAATCCGGTATCGCTCCATCACTCCGGTGAGCAAGTAAGGCATGGCGTAGGCCAGTGTGAAGAGCAGTACGGCGCCCTCAGTGGCTGCGAGGCGCCCGCGGCGAACCACCACGAGCGCAATCAATGACAGAGCTGGCACCGCCCACATCGCCGCCTTGAGCGCGGACACCCACGGCGAGGAGTCCCACGGCTTCACCTCGTAGGCGAAGAAAAAATAGAAGCTGCGACGCACCGTATGGCGGAGGAAATCGAGGACTCGAAAATTCTCACGGAACCGGTGCTCGGCATCGCTCACGTACGCCAACTCACCAATCTCACGGTAGTAGACGAACTCGGTCGAGTTCTGGCTCGGGTGGTGGGCCTGGAAGGCGATGTTCTGGAGCACGCCACGAGCCTCTCGGGTGTTGCCCAGATAGAGCTCGAAGCCGGCATTCGACTTGACCGGCACGAAACCGCCCATCCGAACACCCTGGAAGACCATATAGGGTCCGAGGATCAGAATGTGTGCAAAGGCAAGAACCAGACTGAAGCGGGTGATCTCCCGGCGCGATCTCCCGCGCATCGCGAGCAAACAACCAACGGCGGTGCAGAGGAGGAGGCCCGGGTTGAAGAGCGCCGCAACCGCCGAAACCGCTCCGAGATCAAGCCCCGACAGGGGCTGGTCAGGATCCATCGCGCGAAGGACCGCCCACAGGAGGACTGCAAACCACAGCACCTGGAGATTGAAATCGAGATGCCCGGCGATTTGGAAGATCCATGCTTCATAGGGAAGACAGGCGAAGAAGAGTGCCGCCAGAAACCCCACATTTGGATCACAACCGACACGCTGCCCAATCCGAAACACCACCAGGGTGGTCATGAGAGAGACGACCAGGGAGATCGAAAAAACAAAGATGATTGATTTGAAGGTGAAGCATCCCCACAGGGCGAACGAAAGCGCATAGACGGAAACCACACCCGGCGCGATCCACGCCGTGGGTCCCGTCGCGCCGCCGAAAGGACTTGCGTACCCCTGGTCCGCGCACACCCAGGCATGGGCGATGTTCGAGGCTTCGAATCCGAAGGCATTCATATACGGCATTTCCGGATTCGAGATCTCCTCCTCGACCGTCTCGAGGTCCTGGAAGAAGAACCAGGGATGATCCGTGACGTTCCCTGCAAGCAGCGCCAGCCGTATGACCAGAGCAAGTACCAGCACCAGTCCCACACCGCAGGGCGACCCTGGGCTTGTAAGTGAGAATCTGTGGGACGAATTTTCCTTTTGAACTGGTTTTTCAGACATCGGAGCAAATCTTAGCAACGGCCTGCACGGTTATCGTCCTTGCACAACCCGGCCGACGATCGCGGCTCTCTCGCTATCAGCCTCGATATGGGCCCACGACCAGAAGACGACCCCGGCAGATGGGGGCTCGAGTGCAGATCTCAGCGCAGCTTCGAAGTCGGCGACCGAAAAGACCTCGTCCTCGCGATAGGCCGGAGAGACCTGGATGCTCGGCAGCACCGGGCAAACAGCCACCTCGTCGAGGTCCTCCACCACCGACGCAACCCAGTCGGGCGGACGCTCGAGCATGAATGAGTAGGCCATCGGAGACAGGTAGTCGGCGATCTCGCTCAGAGCCGCCGCGTCCTGGCCGGCAACGCGGGTGATGGCGCCGTCGTAGTCATCGCGTCGCCAGGGCACGATGTGGAGATTGATCAGGATATCGGGATCGATCGCCCGCACCGCGTCAACGATCTCGATTGCCATCGAGGTGATGGTCTCGGTTTTGAAGCGCACCCATTGGTCGGCGGCATTGGTTTCGATCCAGACCGCCGCGCGTCGAGGCTGTGGCGGTATCGAAAGCGGCGGTACCCCAAGAAATGTTGCGAAGGCCTGGAGGCAATGAACGCAGTAACAGGTATCCGGCAGTGTGGCCGGATCGCGGTCCGGCCCAACCATCTCCCAGAACACGAAGTGCCGAATGAAGTCGATGCTGAGCCCGTCGGGACGGAGTCGTTTGACGATCCCCCGCGCCTCCTCGACCCGGCGGTCACGGAAATCCGCGCGGCTCGGGCAGGCGAACTCCACCCAATCCTCCTTCGCCCGCTCGCCGTCCGCGGTGGTAGCCCATCGATCGGGGTTTTCAGCGAGCTCTTTGGGGGCATAGAAGACGGGGAAGATGATAAAGAGATCGGTGTCGTTCTTCTTGGCCAGGGCCCTGAATCCTCCCGCCGACGTCAGCTCTTCGCTGACAAAGACGGTGCTGATCCCAAGGGTCTTCCACTCCTCGAAGAGCCCCTGCAGCTCGCGCTCGGTTTCGTAGATCTTGGCCCCGATGATCCTGCGACCAATCGAATCGGTCTCCGCAACCAACCCTGTCTCGGTCTCCTCGGGGACGTCCCCGCAGCCCTGGACCACAACCATGCCCAGCAGCATGATCGCTAACAGTCGGAGCGATACCCGTTTCACCAAGGAGATCCGCCTTTGTCGGTTTCTGCCGCCTCGTCCGGCGGAGGCTCGTCATCGGGCCCGGGCGGGAAGAGATCAAGGACCGTGAAGTCCACCCAGTAGAGACCCTCGGTGTTGCGCACCCGGTCGAGGATCGCCCGCCCAATATCGCCGGGCGGATCCTGGAGCTTCGACCACCACGGCCGGTCGGATGGGTAACCGTACTGGAAGCCGACCGGGGCCGGCGCGAAGGCGCGTCCCCACTCGGCGAATTCATCCACCATTGCTTCCAGCGACGGCAGGATCTGGCTGTCGTCGATGAAGAGCAAACCCTCGCGCTCACTGGGAGGCATCTTGCCGATCTCCCAGTGCTTGAGGAAGAGCCGGTCGTCGGGGTCGTGCTCTCGCACCGCTGCGAGCCAGGCCCTCGCTTCGGCATCGGTCACAGCCCTGCCCTCCGGCTCTTCGGTCGACTCGAACCACTCGACGTCGACCCCGAATCCAACCACCGCAGGGTGATGGGAGTACTTCTCGAGAACGATGTGGATCAGATCCTCCACCGGCGCGTGGCCCGGCTCGACCTGAAGCCACACCCGGAAGCCGTGGCGGTCGAAGAGATCGAGAACGGCCTCGTTCTCATCCGTTTCTGAACCCAGGATCAGGGAATGGTCACTGTCGACCGGAAAGTTGAGGAGGGTCCCATCGTCCTTGAGGCGGCCGACGATCCACACCGTCTCGCCGACCGCGCCGGGGAACCGCGTCGCCATCTCCTGGCCGACCCGCAGCCAGTACATTGGCCCGGGATCGTAGTCCGGCCCATAGGCCGAGTAGCGGAAGCCCGCCCCGATGGTTTTTCCCCCGACCACATCTTTGCCAACCGTGGCGCAACCGAATGCGAGGACCAGCGCGCACAGTACCGCCGCCACCCCAAATGCACACTTCACATACTGCATCTCCGCCTCCCGCCTATTTGGCCGCGTCCACGTAGAGAGCCGCTGCGCCGAGAACTGCCGAGTTTTCCAATGTGCTCGGCGTCATTACAAGTCGCTCGATGACCCGCTGGTAGGCGAAGCGGCCGAGCCCCCGGCGCAAACCCGCTTCGAAGAGGTCGAAAGCAGAACTGATCGATCCACCGAAGATTACTGCCTGCGGGTCGTAGGCGTAAAGGGCGATCATCACCGCCTCCGACAGCTCGGCTCCGAATCGATCAAAGGCAGCAATCGCGTCAGGGTCGCCTGCACGGGCCGACCGATAGACTTCTTCCCCGGCCGCTCCGCACTCGCGTTCGAAGAACGGACCGGAGCAATGCTCCTCGAGCGTCAAACCCTTGTGGGCCATCATGCCGATCTCGCCGACCCCGCAATTGGAGCCGCTGTAAAGACGGCCGTTGACGATGACGCCGGTGCCCATGCCGGTGCCGAGGGTCATACCAACCATGTCTTCAAACTCGCGGCCCGCGCCAAAGACGTGCTCGCCGACCGCAAAGGCATTGGCATCGTTGTTGATCGAGGCCGGGACCTCAAATCTTTCCTCGAGGGCCGCTTTGAGATGCATTTCTTTCCACGAGGGGATGTTCTCAACGTCAAAAACGATTCCGCGTTCAACATCGACGACGCTTGGCACGCCGCAGCCGATACCGACTACCGACGAATCGAAGAGCTCGGTAACGGCGCCGGCGATTTCCTCGAGTACGACGTCGGCCGCCTCCTGCGACGGCACCTCACGCCGTACGACCCCGGTCACCACGCCATCGCTGACCGCACCCACGGAGACCTTGGTGCCTCCGAGGTCGATGCCGATGATCATCTCAGTCGGCCTTGCGTCCGGTCAGCGACCGCAGGAGCTCGCCGGGGCTGACGGTCGCGTTGTCGATCAACGGCTTCGCCCACAGACCGATCGAGAGGATATAGCCGAGCGTCACGAAGAGCAGGGTCATACCGACACGGAGGCCAAACTGATCGCCGAGCCAACCGACCAGGGCCGACACCACCGCTCCTCCGACAATGCCGGTGCAGAGGATCCCCGAGAAGGAACCGTGGTGCTCGGCAACCGAGTTGAGCGCGAGTGAGAAGATCACCGACCACATCACCGACAGGAAGAAGCCAACCATCATGAAGGCAATGTATGCGACATGTGTCGACCCGACCAGCGCGACACCGAGGCTGACCATCGAGGCAGCGGTGAAGGCGACCAGCACCTTGCGCGCGTCGAAGAGCTTGAGGAGCACGAGCCCGAGGAGACAGCCTGCCGTCAGTAGACCCCAGAAATAGGAAACTGCACGGGCGCCTTCGACCTGGGGATCGAGCCCGTGGTAGGTCTCGAGGAAGCGTGAGACCCAGTTGGCAACTCCCTGCTCGGAGCCGACATAGGCGAAGATGCCGAAGAAGAAGAGCCACACGTAGCGGTTTTTGAGGAGCTCGATATACGACGAGGCGGCACCCGCCTTCTCGTCCTCCTTGAGCTCGACCTTTGGCAGCTTCACCGCAAAGAGGACCACGATCATGGCCAGGGTCACAACCGTAAAGACCCAGTAGAGCGACACCCACGGCAACTCGGAGGGCACCACCCGAGCCAGCAGGCCGAGAATGCCGCCGGCCGGTGCCGGAGCGTCACCGCCGAGATTGGCCACGAGATAGGAGTAGACATGCGGGCTGAGGAACGAGGCGGCGCCGAAGACCAGCTGCCCCATCACCGAGTAGAAGGCGAAGTGCTCCTCGCCGCCGGCGACCCGCAGCAGCGGGTTGATGGCCACCTGGGTCATGGTCATGCCGATGCCGATCATGAAGAGCGACACCAGGGCGACGGTAAAGGTCGGTATCGACGCAAAGAGGAAGGAGCCGCCGAAAGCGAGGACAAAGGCCGCGATCAAAATCGGCTTCTGGCCGAAACGATCGAGCAGCACACCGGCCGGAATCGACATCACCCCGTAGGCAACGAAGAACGAGAACGGCAAGAATCCAGCCAGGGTGAGGCTCAGGGCAAAGCTCGAGATGATGTCGGGCACGAGCGGGCCGAGAATGTTGGTCAGGAACGAGACCACAAAGAAGATCAGAAAGACCAGTAAGACGATTCCCATGCTGCGTTTCATGCGGTGGCTCC
>Ga0224513_10000326_pt1 | contig 17762 bp, 19 predicted proteins | sample SF_May12_sed_USG_5_FD_169109 | JGI IMG/M metagenome (GOLD analysis project Ga0224513, IMG submission 169109) | Sediment microbial communities from San Francisco Bay, California, United States - SF_May12_sed_USGS_21 | ecosystem: Environmental > Aquatic > Marine > Sediment | place: USA... | reverse complement strand
GGTTCATCGTTTATAAGAGGAATATTTTTTTCTAAATTTATGGGCGGAGCAAAGAAACCAACAGCTGGAAACAAAGACAAATCAGCAGGTTCCAAAGACACAAAGAAAAAGAAAGACAAAGGTGAAGGCGGTCCAAAAAAGGCAGAGATCGTAGTGAAGGTAAATGAACAACAGGCAATGAAAATTATACAAAATTCCAAAGTCTTAACAGTTCAAGATCTTGCAAGACAAACAGGAGTTAAAATTTCTGCAGCAAATGCATTTCTAAAAGAATCAGCAAACAAAGGGATTGTAAAAAAAGTTGGCGGGTATTCAGGTCATCATCTGTATCAAACAGTTTCCTCATAGATGCAAAACACATCTCCAGATTTAACATCGTTTAATGCATCAATATTTCCATTCAATTTTCCAATAGGAGTCATAGTTTTTGTAAATATAGCATCATTTAAGAAAAAACAGATACTTCCAGCAGAAGGCAAGAATGCAACATCACCTTTTTTGAATTCGGACCTGGATCTTTCTATTCCACCATCAACATGAGTTTCAAAATATGAAATACTTTTTCCCAATAGATGAGCATGTCCTTCTAATGGCAACGATCTCATTATAGCCCCGACAGTTCTTGGTGACAAATGACGTTTAAGATCACATGAGATTTTTGCCTTTCCTCGAATTTCCAAAACAAGTTGTTTTCTTGAGACTGATGATGTACTCATTTCGTACTTTAAACTGATTAGATTATATAACGTTTTAAGAAAAATTTGGTGTCTTGTCTGAGGTTAAAGAATCCGAATTATTAGAAGCTTCACAAACTGAAGAAGGAATTAGCGAAGACATAGTAGAAGAAAATGCTGGACTAAACAAAGCATTAGACACTTATCGAAAATTAATCGATAGAAAAGATCTAGTAGAACCACTAACAGAAAAAGAACAAAACAGTCTTGAAGAAAGAATCAAAGAAATAGAAAACAGAGAAGTTGTTGAGAAAATTGAAGAACATGAAGCAGTAGAAATTCCATGTGAAAAAGGCAAAATTACAATTGGACCACCAACATTAACAAGATTTGAAAAAGCAAGAATTATGGGGGCAAGAGCACTGCAATTATCATTAGGAGCCCCACCGTTCATTCCAATCCCAAAAAATGCAAGAATTTCATTGGATATTTCTATGGAAGAACTTGAACAGAGAGTCATTCCCATTACAATTAGAAGAGTGCTTCCAAACGGAGATTATCAAAACATACCAATAGATTATTTTGAAAAATGAATCATTGGTCGATAAAACTTAAAAGAACACAAAATTGCTAACTATTGAACAATGCTCATGGAAGAGACAACAAAGTCGCATGGTCAAGAGCAGACCGAAAAGTCTGATGAAACCATAATACAAATTGGAAATTATCCGGTCATGGAATCAGCTCTTGATGTGTTGACAATCCTAGGTAAAAAAAACAAAGTGATTCTTAAATCAAAGGGAAATTCAATTCCAAATGCGGTGGCAGTGGCAAACATCATAACAGAGAAAATGCTAAAAGGCAATTCTAAGGTTGAGAAAATCACCCTAGATACAGTAGCTGCTGCAGGCATAGGAGATATGACATCAACGATTAAAATTATTTTAAATAAAATTTAGTAAACGCTTCCCGGACCCTTTAGAAGCATGTTTTCACATTCTTTACATACTTGTTCATCAATGTTTGATTCTAAATTGTGATGTATCTCACAAATTAACAAACTTGATTTAATGTAGTTACAAAGTCCTATGAATTTTGAAAGACTAGATGGAGTATATGCCATATCTGAAGAAAGACTGTCAGTTAATTCATTAATCAAGATTGCAACTTGTTTTTCTGATAAAAGTTTAGCAATTAAAGATGGATCACCTCTTGTTCCACGAATGTAATTACTGATGGCTGCTTGAGTAACACCAAGCATTTTAGAAATCTCATCTTCTCTAATATCGTGATCTTCTGCAAGTTTTTTGGCAAGAATAGCTCGTAATGCAGGAATTAAAGTTTTAGATTCAATTTCAGCAGGAAGCAGCATTAATCCACATGATATGGATAATGAATTTAAAGTTTGCAATAAGATACGGAGTTGATCCAAACAGTGCTATTAGGCATAGCTATTTTAATTTCAAAACTATGTCAATAATGTTGGAAGAATTTTCCAAGAAACTATACAGTGCTTTAGAAGAATCATGTAACTTATCCAAATCAAATTTGATTTCACTGTCAGGGGGGTTGGATAGTTCAGTTATTGCATATTTTCTCAAGCAAAGAAGACCAAAAGCGGTGGCAGTGATTGCAGATGATTTTGTTTCAACAGATCTGACATACTGCCAAATGATTTCAAAAGAAATGCAATTGCCATTGACAATACATAATGTGAAAACGGATTTAATTCTTGAAGCAGTAGAAGAAACAATTAAGATTTTAAAAAATTTTAACGACATAGAAATTCGAAATAATGTTGTAATGTACCTGGCAATAAAATGGGCAAAAGACAATAATGAAAAATCAATCATTACCGGAGACGGGGCTGATGAATTATTTGCAGGATATAGTTTCCTTATAAATAAACCAGAAGAGGAATTAGAAAAAGAAATTAGAAGAGTTTGTTCAGTAATGCACTTTCCAACACAAAAAATAGGTAAAGCATTAGGAGTGAATGTAGAATCACCATTTCTAAATGAAAAAGTAGTAAAACTAGCTAATGAGATTCCCGTAAATTTGAAAGTCAAAAACGAGAAGGGAAAAAGACATGGAAAGTGGATCATCCGCAAAACATTTGAAAAATACATCCCACAACAAATTGCATGGAGAGAGAAGTCTCCGATGCAGGAGGGTTCAGGAACTTCAGGCTTAACTAATTTGTTTGAATCAATAATAGGAGAAGAAAAATTTGTTGAAAAAAAACTGATAGTTGAAAAAGAAGACGGAGTTGTAATTAGAAGTAGAGAGTCTATGCATTATTACGAAATTTTTAAAAAACTATTTGGATCTCCTGTAGATATCAATGTAGAAAAAATATGCCCATATTGTAAACACAGTGTTGGAAAATCAAAATTTTGTAGAATGTGTGGGGCTTTTCCCATCTAGATGTTCTTTTTGTACTTGCGAGGTTTTTTGAGAAAAATTCTTCTACACCCATCACAGCAAAAATAAATTTTTTTTCCATCATGATCATGAATTAACGCTAAATCTTCATCTAGTTCAATTCCACATACAGGATCTACTGGCACAGACTTTCCACTTTGTAAATTCTATTTATACATTCAGCTATGGAGGCTTTAACGTTAATTAGCTTAAAGCATTTTCTGGACACATCTCAAAAAATCAAACAATTAATGATTAGTTTCAGATGTAATCAAGAATGGATTATTTTGAGGATTTGCTTTGGAAGCATGCCATAATCAGTATCAGGTTCAGATACGACATACAAAATATCATTATTGATTATGACGCTAATTGCCAATGCACGTTCACGAGATGCCATAGCAAAATTTACTGGGCCAAGTTGCTTGTCAAACTCTTTTCTCATTTTGACACGTAATGCAAGTTCCATGAAAATCATTTCGTCATCTTTTTCGCTCTCTAAAGGTTCAATGTTTTCTTTCATTCCACCTGCCACCAAGCGTCCTCTCTCATTGATTACACCTGCAAATCGGATTTTAGGATCAATGGAGTATATGGAATTACAAATTTTGCCATAATCATAGATTTTTCCAGACAAATTACTCAGTCATACTAAAAATCACTTGTTTATTATCTTTCTACAAATTACAACCGAATAAACAAAATAATTACGAGGTCAATGTCTTTACCAATGCAAGAAATTCAGATTCGGACATTGGGGGGATTTTCATAATTTCAAGATTTTCTGAAACATGTTCAGCAGATTTCTGGCCTACCAAAGGAGCCAATACACCAGGAGACGAGCGAATAAATTGCAAAGCACGTAAAGACGGTTTTAGATTATTGAAATCAGGCATCGTTCCAGGAGTTAGCAGTCTTCCTTGCATGAAAGGAACGCTAGTGAATACACCAATACCCAATCTCACAGCTGCCTCCAAAATAGAAATATTTTCAGTTCCAAATAATTGATTTTTTCCAAGTAATGCTTGATCATAATTCATGTTGTAAGGCAACTGAATAAACCTGAATCCGTGATTTTCGCCCCCAATTTCTTTGGCCATATTTACTACATCTTCAAGTGAGAGATACTGCAAATTATCATGTGGAACTCTGAAACATTCCCAAGTGGCCATACCATAAAATTTGATTTTACCTTCTTGACGTTTTTGCTCATAAAATTTAAAAACAGATTTTAGATTTTCCAAGAATTTTTCTTTTGGAACGTCCTTGATTTGTCCTTCAACAGCATTATGAAGATACATTAAATCAATACAATCCAATCCCAAATTTTTCAAGCTACGATCCAGTTGATCAGAAAGATATGCAGTAGTCATACAGTGATAACCAGATGTGACATCACCCTCTGTGATGACTCCTTTTTGAGAATATTCCTCTTTTACGTATTCCCAGAAACCCAGTTGAACATCAGCATCATTTGTGACATATCCATTTTTAGAGCTGACAAATATTTGATCACGTGTAATTTTACCCTCTTGAATCAATTCCGAAATGGCCTTACCTACAGAACGTTCTGCCTTTTGAGATCTATAATTTATTGCAGTATCAATTACATTTACCCCAGATAAGACAGACTGTTTTACAGCATTAGTTACTAATTCATCTGTTTTGGAATCGGCATCACCAAGGTAAGTTCCAACACCCACATTTGAGAGATACAGACTTTGAAATTCTTTAAAATTATCTTTGTTTACGCCTGAATTTTCAGCAAATTTTCTAGTTTCCTCAAAAGTTGCAAATCCAGATATCATGAAAAATATCAGTAATTACTAAATTTATGTCTAAAGAACTATAGTCCCATCAACAAGCTAATCACAAACAATACGCCAGTAATCCTACCAAACATCAAAGTCGAAGACATGTAAGGTACAAGGTCTTCAACAGAGTTAAAATTTTTCTGCAACCCCATTCCAGATTTTATCATTAATGGAATACTCAAAAAAACAATTAAAGAAATCATTGGAAATAGATTTAACCACACACCAACCACTATTGCAAAATAAGACACCAGAGGAAAAATCCAGAATAGCTTTACAGCATTTTCTTTTCCTGCTACAATAACCAAAGTTTTTCTGCCTTTAGACTTGTCAGCATCATAGTCTGGAAAAGACGCAATGAAAAGGACCAAGGATGACAAAGAGCCAACAACTATGCCAGCAAGAACCGATTCAACAGATATTTCCGCAGATTGGATAAAAAAAGTTCCAATGACTATCATGCAGCCCTTTACTGCAACAAAAAATTCTCCTAAACCAGAATCGACAATTTTCGTAGAGTAAAAATAAATTGATAGAATTGCAAAGCCCAAGATGACTGCAATGATTATACCATCAGTAATTACAAAATATCCGCCAATTATAGAACCAATGATTAAAAACGCAACTCCTGCACGATATACAGAAGATGGCCGGAGTAATCCCTCAGGCAATACACCAGTGCCACCACTCATCTTTGTCCTAGTCGTTTTAGTATCAATGCCTCTTTTAAAATCCCAAAAATCATTTAGCAAGTCCACACTTGCATGCAGTGCCATTACACCAGCAAATGTCAAAATTGCATCAAAGGGCTCAATAGAAGAATTTTGCCACCAATTTAATGCCAAGCCAACAGAGACTGCAATAATTGATGCTAAAAGAAACCTCACCCTGATTACTCTAAACCATACAGATAACATCAAGTAAAGTATCAGTTTTTCAGTATAATATTCATGAGTTTTATGTTTCAGGATATTTTTTATATGAAAATTAGATAAAACATGCCTATGATAATAGGTAAAATTTCAGAAAATGAGAAAAAAGTGGAATTTAACATCAATATTCATTGTACTAATTGTGGGAAACATGTTCCAGGGGGATTAAAAGCTGGAGAAAAATATTATCAAACTAAAGAATTTAAAATAGAACTTGAGGAATTTCTGAAAAATTATCTTTGCGGCATTTGCAGAGATAAAAAAAGACAAAAAGCATAGGAAATTACTTATTTTAAAACAACTTCATTATCAAAAAGAATCTAGCATACGAATGAAGAATTACAAATTCATATAATGTGGTTTCAAATCAGAAATCATAAAAATGTTCAAAAATATCACTGTTGCCATAATTACTCCCACCCACACAAAAAAATCATTTGATTTGGGACTTGCTTTGGCAAAGAAATTCGATACAGAATTGTCTGTAATTGAATGTGTCTACAAGGATCAACCCAAGTTTTATTTTTTTGAAACAAAATCAGATAAGAAAGTTATGCAAGAACAAATTTCTAAACTCAAAGAGGAACTGAAAAAATGGAAAGATCTAGCACAAAAAGAGGGTATTAAAATCAACACCAAATTTGCTTTGACGGATTCAATTGCTCATTGGGTGATTGACTATGTCAAAGAACATAAAGTAGGCTTGTTGATAGTGGACTATCCTAAACTTTCTATGATCGAGGCAAATCACTTTGATGACATCATTAACACTATTCATCATAAGGCACATTGTCATGTTCTTACTACGAAAAATTAACTGATGTTAACCTACGTTTCTAAAATGTTTCAGAATTAAACTAAAAATTTCTTTTAATATGTTCTTTTTTTAATTCATGAATTTCCACGTGAGCATTATTTTTAATGCCTGAACTTCATCCCCATATACATGTGATGAGGCATAAGACTAAGGAGGAAATTTTTTTGAAACGTACATCATTGGGGAAAATACAACCATGTACTAAGTATTATTTTTTTGAAAGAACCATCATTTCTTTTGTGATGAAAGTATGAATGCTTGGACTATAATTCCTAAAAGAGTGTTAGTTTTTCCATCATTATTTGGCTGAGACAGATTATCTGGGATCTTTGTAAAATCTTCATTCACACAATATCTAAAATTTTTTTTATCTATAGAATTGTTTTTTTCACACCTGCCTGCATCGTTTTTAATTCCCAAAATAATTGACGAGTCTTAGGATTTGTACATAAATAGAGTAAATGCACAATTACATCATGAAACATTTCATCCTTTTCGGAATTCTAATTCTATCGATAATTCTAGTTGTAAACTATGATCCAATTTTTGCATCCCATGAAGGAACTCATCATGACGAACAAATGGGACAAAATGAAATGAAAAATAATATTATGGAAAATCATCATACACCGCATAATGGAATGTGTGCGCCAGGATTTGCATCGCTTGGACAGATATGTGTATTAGATGATAGATGCGGTCCAGGCGCTTATGCAGGCAAAGTGTGTGTCATGGATGGTGTCATGAAGCCATACCTAAAACCGCTCCATCAAAAACATGCAGGAATTTCAGTAGACAACATTATTTGTGCCGAAGGAAAAGAATTGATGTTCAAATATCATGATGCATCTCCTGCTTGTATAAAATCCGATTCTGTTGAAAAACTCAAACACAGGGGATGGCAAACAGAAAAACCTGCAATATCTTGTACGCTGGAATACAGTCCCGTATGCGGAGTGGATGGTATGACATATGGCAACATGTGTAGTCTTAATTCACAACACATGGCAATGAAGCACCAGGGAGAATGTCCCATGTCATCTTCAATTAATAATTTTGATGAATGTGTTGCTGCAGGAAATCCTGTCATGGAATCTCATCCACGGCAATGCAGAACTACTGATGGAAAACATTTTGTAGAAAAAATTACGATGCAAGAAGTAGACGGAATTTTTCCTGAAACTACGATGTACATAAAAAATGCTCCAACCATCGAGGAGCAAAAGGGATATTTTGTAGACGAGATTGCAGACGGAATTTACTGGCTAGTCAGCAATGGCTATCAGGTAATGTTTCTGACAACAGGTCAAGGGGTAATTGTCATTGATGCACCTCAGCCGATTGGAGAAAAATACATTCAGGCAATTCAAGAAGTGACAGATGAGCCAATCACACACATGGTTTATTCTCACTCTCATGCTGATCACACAGGTGCAGCAGGTCAAATTTTCCCATCAGACATCGAATACATTGCACACTCTGATACTGCAGATATTTTGATTTCTGAAAATGATCCAAACAGGCCCATTCCAACCATAACATTTGATGATAGATACACACTATTAGTTGGAAATCAAGTCTTGGAATTATCATATATTGGAACATTTCATTCCCAAGGCGATATCGTGATTTTGGCACCAAAACAAAAAGTTGCAATGGCAGTTGACTTGTTTCATCCAGATGCTGCACCATACAAAGGATTCGGGGTTACAGTAAACATGGATGAGCATATCAGGGCACATGACACCCTGGTAAATGACTTTGATTTTGATGTGCTAATTTCAGGCCATGAAAAAATACTTGGAACAAAACAGCACATCAAAACTGACAAGGAATTTGTGTTCAGTGTGATGGATAACGTAAAGCAGGCAATGAATAAGACTGAATCTACCAGTGAAATAATCGAAAAATGTGTAGAGAGCACCATTGATCAGTGGAGCGGAAAACTGGGAAATCTCGAGCAGTTCATGACAGAGAATTGCCTAGCAATGAATGATTACGTTTCATCAAAGTAGAAATTAGTGCAAAATCTTTGCTGCTAATCATATACCCATGCAAATTATTCGGGGAACATAGTTAAGAAGGTGAATAATGCACCTGCGTGGAAATAAAAGTGTGATTTAGAATTATTTTTAGAATATGTTTGAAAGAGCGATAGGTCTCAAATATTCTTGATGTCCTTATTTTTGATATGGCTATTGAACTAATTCAAGAAATGTTGACTTTTTGTTTTAATGCAAAACGGGTAAAAATCATACCAATACTTGTTGCAAACCATATTGTTGCAAGTCTTGTAAATATGACTAGTGATGATGCAACCGAAATGGTCAACCCTTGCTGCACTAGCAAGTAATCGGCAATTCCTTCAGTGACCCCAATTCCTCCGGGTATCAAAGACAAAACCCCATATCCCAACGAAGTAAGATAGATCTGAGATGTCAGAACATATCCCAGGTCAACACCCAACGCCAAGAATCCAACATAAACTGCCAATGAGTCCAACCCCCATCCCGCTATGCTTATCAGCCATCCCTTGGTCATGACCTTAGGTCTGGTCAAAGCAAAAAATGATTTGTTGGGACCTATTTCAGGCAATCTTTCTGCCAAGAATTTTATTTTTAACAGCCTGTCGTGAACAAAAGAAAATACATCCAAGCGAGTAATTACAAGATACACCCCCAGCAGCAGAAAAGATGAGATTGCCACCAAAGTTGCAGATATCCAGCTAAATGATATCAAAAGGCCAATCAGAACAATGGTTGTAGCCGCAATCAAGTCATGATAGCGTTCTAGAAAAATAACTGGAAATGATTTACTGTTTTTGATACCAAACTTTTGTTTTAGAAAGTGGGATTTTATGAAGACCCCAACCCCTCCGGGTGTGAAAACCAATGACAAACCAGCCAGGTAAATAATCAAATTTTGTTTTAACTGTATTTTTTCATTAACAATCTCAAGAAAATATTTTTGACGGAAAATCTTCAAAACATGGGATGAAATAACAATGACAAAAACCAAAAAAACCAGTTCGATTCTAATGTGAATAAAATGATCCGAAATTTTACCAACATCTGAAAACAGAATTAATGCAGCATACAAAATTAGACTTGCTAATACTATCCAAACAACGTTCCCTTTCATAAGATCTATGCCTTTCATTTCTTACTAGATGTAAGTAATCAAGCTAAAAAAACCCACATCAGCAAAATCCAACCGCAATTCCAATACCATTCGTGTAGATGAGTCAAAGAATAATTTTCCTAAACTCTAACTCCTATTTGTCAGCATATTAGAAATTGGTAATTATTCTCTTGTTTAGTTGCAATGTTTTAAGATCTGTTCAACTTTGCCTTTCGTATGATTTTGTGATGGAAGTTAATCTTAGTTATAATGATGCAAATTATTTTTAATCAAATGGTTTTAGGAAATTTTTACAAAATACTTTTAATGAGAAAAAACCGTAACAAATAATTGGCAAAAACAATGGAATTATTTTCTCATAAAATAAAGACAGTTCCCATAAAAGATGTAGAGATTTGGGATGAAGCAGAAGCACGATCGCTAGATAAAGAAGGCTTAAGAGAACTTGCAGAGAGCATCAAGAGGGAAGGATTACAGAATCCGCCAATTGTTCAAAAGAGCAAAAATGGAAAATACAGACTGATAGCTGGCCAGAGAAGACTCAATGCTCTCAAGAAAATAGGTGCAAGAAACATTCCAGTACTTGTCGTACAACACCCATATCAACTCGAAGACGCCCAAGCAGTATCGATAATAGAAAATTTACACAGAAAACAAATGTCATCAAAAGAGATGGCTGAAGCCTGTAATTTCTTAGCAAAATCCACCGGTTCCAACAAAAAGGCAGCATCAGCCTTGGGAATAAGCCAAAGTACGTTTAGAAGCTACCTGGGATTCAAAGGGATTCCAGAACAACTCAAAGAGCTAGTACCAAAGACCATCTCAAGAGGTGATGCAGTGAGATTATCAAAAATCGCGCCTAATGTCACACAGGCAGTAGAGACGGCCAAGACAATCTCGAAATATTCTCATGCTGCAAGAAAGCGATATCTTGATGCGCTATCTGAAGATCCCACAGCACCCCATTCAGCAGTCAAGCGTATGGCAAACTATTACAAACAAAAACAAAAAGTTCGTCTTCGTCTTTCATCTCCTGAGGCCAAGGCACTTGCAAAAGCATCAACTGAAAAAGCAATGGAGCCTGAAGAGCTTGTTCATGAAATAGTAAGCAAGTGGCTTGCAAGAAATACAAAAAAATAATTTCAAAAAGTTATTCCATTCCTGTTCCACCTGTTTTATTTTTCTCAAACTCAGTCATTTTTCTAGAACATATCAATATCTCTTCATTGGTGTGTTTACCTTTTTTCTTGTTGCATATTGGACATACATCGTCTCCTTCTTTTGGCTTGGGGGATCCTGACATCATATCAAATACCATAAAGAACACCTCCTTAAAAAAATTCCAGTGAAATTGAATTTGCTGTAAAAAAACATCGCAGCAGGGAAAGGGGCCCAAAACGATTCAGAACTTTGAAATTATTTTTTTATGCATACTGCTATCTTCTTCAGATTCAACAAATATACTTGCAATGAGGATGTATGTTTTTGTTGAATGTATTCAGACAAAAAATTTATTTTAATCACTGTGTACTACGTTTTTCTTTTTATTGAATTTGTTGTATCCTTCTTGGTTGTATCCTTCTTTGTCGTAACCTAGGTGATCATATCCTAGTCCATCATACCCGATACTATCATATCCGTTACTATCATACCCGTCTTTGTCATATCCGTTACTATCATACCCGTCTTTGTCATATCCGTTACTATCATACCCGTCTTTGTCATATCCGTTACTATCATACCCGTCTTTGTCATATCCTTTTTTATCATAACCGTTTAGGTCATAACCGTTTTTGTTAAACCCGTTTTTGTTAAACCCGTTTTTGTTAAACCCGTTTTTGTCGTATCCTTTTTTGTTATATCCATCTTCGTCATACCCTTTTTTGTTATATCCATCTTTATCAAAAGCACTTTTTGTATCGATGTGAATTCCATCTATAGAAAAACCCCGATTGTCATACCCGTCTTTGTCATATCCTTTTTTATCATAACCATTTTTGTTATACCCATCTTTATTGTAACCCTTGAAATCAAATCCATCTTCGTCATACCCGTCTTTGTATCCTTTTTTGTCATATCCTTTTTTGTCATAACCATTTTTGTTAAACCCGTTTTTGTTATATCCATCCTTATCATACCCTTTTTTGTTATATCCATCCTTATCATACCCTTTTTTGTCATATCCTTTTTTATCATAACCTTTTTTGTCATAACCGTCTAGGTCATATCCATACTTGTCAAACGTACGACTAAATCTATCTAACAGACCCATAACAGAATTTCATGAATTCAATTCAGATAAGCATTTTCACGCCTATCTGCGTCCTTTTTATCCCAAGATGGTGGGTCAGTCCCCAGGAGTTGAATCAAAACTATTTTCAAAACTTAAGCATTACGAGAAGCGTTGGATTTCAACTCACAAACTGAGGGATTTCTATTTTTATGCTTTATCGATAAATTCGTTAACACCTGGTGGTTCTGGCGCAAGTCCCTTTCTCTTTCTAATGTCAGCCACCCCTGCAGCTAAGAGTGATTTTGGAACTTCAGTCCATTCCTTAAAGGATGTATTCCATGTTGCACGTCCTGCAGTTTGTCCTCTCATGGCTTCAGACAAAGTAAACGTTTCAGAAGCTGGAATCTCACCTACAACGATACTTGATGCACCTTTTTGGGACATGTCAAGTACCTTACCGCGTTTACCAGAAAGGATGGTCGCAACATTTCCGACCAAATCAGTTGGAACACGAACTTCAATTGCCAAGGTTGGCTCCAAAACAGCAGTACCTGCAGTCAGTAATGCTCCCATACATGCACGACGTGAAGCAGGGCCTAATTGAGATAAACCTCTGTGTGCGGTATCTTCATGAGGTACAAAGTGAGTAAAAATAAATTTGCAATCCCTCATCTGTTCTTTGCAAAGAGGACCTTCTCTCATCACTTCTTCAAAGCCAGAATTAATAGAGTCAGTTGACTCTTGAACAAACTGAACGCCCTTTGTTCCGTTAATCAAAACATTTCCACGTGAATCAAATTTCATGACTCTCTTAATAGTATCAGTGTCCCACCCAGCACCTTTTAGCAAATCAGAAACTACTTTTTTATCTTTCAAATCACTGATTTCACCAGTCCTTAGCATGTGTGCAATTTCTGGCTCTAGTGGTTCTACTTTCATGAAAATTTTATTGTGTCTGTTTGGTGATTTTGCCATGATTGGCTCACATCCGCCCTTTACAGTTTCTCTATAATTAATCAAAGGTTCTGAGGTTATAATATCACATTTGGCATCTTGAATTCTGTGTACTGCAACATCCAAATGCAATACACCCATTCCTGCAACAATTGTCTCCCCACTTTCTTCATCAATTTTTACAACTAGATTAGGATCCTCAATTGTGAGCTGTTTTAAAATCTCTACGAGTTTAGGTAAATCTTTAGGATGTTTGGGCTCGATTGCAATTTGAACAACAGGCTCTGAAACATATTTCACACCTTCAAACATTGGAATTCCTTTTACAGAAGATAGTGTATTTCCTGCCCTACACTCAGTTAATCCCAGCAATGCAGGAATGTTTCCAGCCCCAAGTTCGCCTACCTGTTCTCTTTGGTTACCCATAAAGAAATTAACAGATTGAACTCTTCCTTCTCTTTTCTCATCTATGATATGGAGAGTTTGACCATCTTTGATTGTTCCAGAAAACAATCTTCCAATTGCAACAGGACCTGCTGCAGGATCTAACACCATGTTTACAACCATCATTATTGTCGGGCCATCATCCTCACCTGCAAGTAAAGCCTTACCAACATCAGATTCCAAATCACCTTTCCAGATTTGTGGAATTCTGTATTTTATTGCCTCATGTGGTGCAGGATGATGTCTAACGACCATTCCAAGCACTGCATCAGCTAACGGTGCTTTTTCTACAAGGTCTGAAACTTTTTCATCATTATATGCATCAATAACATCTTTGAAGGTGATTCCTCTTTCTTTCATTAAATCAGTGTTTATTGCCCACCTGTCTTTGGCAGAACCAAATGTCACACTTGCATCTTGAATTGATACTTTCCATTTTTCTTTGTATTCTTGTTCAGCATAAGTCTCAACCAATTGATTGAAGTTTGAAACCACTTCTGCTAACTGTGCCTGCATTTTTTCTGGAGTTAACCTTAGTTCTTTGATTAGTCTGTCCACTTTGTTGATAAATAAAACAGGTTTTACTCTTTCTTCAAGTGCCATTCTAGTTACTGTTTCAGTTTGGGTCATAATACCCTCAACAGCATCACATACTACTACTGCACCATCAATTGCCCTAAGGCTTCGAATTACCCTTCCGCTAAAGTCTACGTGTCCAGGGGTATCAATCATGTTAATGACATATTCTTGATCTTTTTGAGAATAAAGCAAAGTTACATTTGCCTGATAAATTGTAATTCCTCTTTCTTGTTCTTCTTTATCAAAATCCATTGCAAGTGCCTTTCCAGCAGCTGATGGGGCGATAATTCCAGAGTATGCCAAAAGGCTGTCACTCATTGTAGTCTTTCCATGGTCAACATGTGCAATAACACCAAAGTTACGTATGTTAGCCTTGTTCTTGATAATTTTCATGACTTCTGAAGTTGACTTGAATTTTGCCATATTCGCAAAAATTTGTTTTCAGGTATTAAACCTTAGCCTTGCAAAAGATCAGTAAATCATTTGATTAGAGACCTTGCGAATCTCTTTTGCGGTAACAAAATGACACTCTTTCTTTCTTTTCTTTTTAGCTTCATAAAGTGGAACCAGCTGAGAAACGAAAGTACAATAAATCATTTGGGATAGTTTCTCAGAAGGGATGTCAGGATGAATCACATTGATGCCAATTTTTTTGAGATTATTTCCTAATTGTTTTGTATGGGAATTTTTCTCATCAAAGATTATTACAGTATCTCCTTTTTTAGCAGAAAATAATTCCATGTGCGAGAATTGTTCAATCCTAGAATAGTGCACATCATAACCTAGAATTTCATAAAACTTTGCAGCACAATACATTGCCAATGGAAATGTGTGAAAAGTTCCTAAAACAAAAATCCTCTTAGAGATTTCGGCTTTTTTTGCAAAGGAATCAGCTCTTGCAAATAATGTTATTTTTGGAATTTGAATATGCTTCACCAAAGAAATGCAAGTTAACGCACTTTCCAAAAATGAGATACTACCTGCGGTGAATACGCCGCTATTTGGAGAAACAAGTGGAATTATCCTGTCAGATGCATGAGCCAGTCTACTTTGAGGCTGAGATGTTATGGCAATGGCTTTTTTTGCAACTTTTGCGACTTTGATGTTTGTAATGGTGTTTCCAGAAATTGAAACAAAGTAAACATGTTTTGATTTTACCAATTCTTTATTTCTATACAAATCTAGTGGGTCCATTGCTTTTACCACACCACCAGAAAAGGATTCGGCAAGCAATGAAGACACCAAAGAATCACCACTGCCAGAAAACAGGATATTTTTTTGTTGATTTGCAGGCAGTGTCTTTTGCTTTCTAAATGATTTTAAAAAATTTAGTTGTAGATGAATGTCTCTTTCGTATGCCTCAATTGAATTCATAATTTCAAATAAATTTAGACACATATTAGAAAAACTATTCCAAGTAGGTTTTGGTATTTATTACGAGAATTGAGGAAATAAATATGGAAATTTCGGTAGGACATACTCCGGATTCAGATGATGCATTCATGTTTTATGGAATGTTTACAGACAAAGTCCCATCCCCAGAATTCAAAGTAAATCATGTTATTGAGGATATTGAGAAATTAAATCGCAAAGCAACTGATCCAGAACTTGACGTTACTGCAGTTTCAGTTCACGCATGTGCATTCATTCCAGGGTATACAATCTTGAGAAGTGGTGGGAGTTTTGGAATTAACTACGGTCCAATAGTTACAGCAAGAAAACAGATGACAATAGATGAGATAAAAAAATGCAAAATTGCCATTCCAGGAAAAATGACATCAGCGTTCCTACTTCTCCAATTAATGATTGGAAAGTTTGACTATGTTGAAATGAATTTTAGTGACATTCCAGAAGCTGTCAGAACAGGCAAAGTGGAAGTAGGCCTTGTAATTCATGAGACTCAATTGTCATATGAACAAGAAGGAAATGTCAAAATTCTTGATGTAGGAGAGTGGTGGAACAAGACAACAGACGGCCTGCCAGTGCCACTGGGAATTAACGTAATGAGAACGGACCTAGGTATGGATGCAATTGTAAAGTTTGACAGATACCTTCAAGCATCAATTGAATATGGATTAGAGCATTTTGATGATGCGTTAGAATATGCAATGCAGTATTCCAGAGGAAAAGAACGAGATTTGATTGAAAAATTTGTAAAAATGTATGTTAATCAGGTGACAGTCAACATGGGTGATCCAGGAGAAGAATCAATCAGAAGATTGTTCAAGATGGCAAAAGAAAAAGGACTCGTTCCAGACTTCGAAATTAGTATTGCCACCAAGTAATTATAGAACAGAAAAAATTTAGTAGTTATGGGAGATGGAATCGGTGGCGCAGTAATTGCAGTTCTTACAAACAATGCTTTTGAATTACTAGTAAGCCATACACGAAAAGACAACCAAGGTGATTATGGAAAAACTGAAAAAATAGTCATTGGGAAAATTGATGATCCTAATGAGCCGCAATACGAAGAGAAAACAAAAGAAGACTTAGAACGAGCACTCAAAGGAAAATTTGTCTCATGCAATGTTCAATACAGAGACGCTAAAACAGATGCGCTAGTTTGCAATGTCTTTGTTCAAAGACCACCAGAAGGATTTTAGCAAATAATTACACAAAATACCTAATATACTTATGTAAACCGTAACCAAACTTTTAAAATAATTAACCAAGATCGAACCAGTTTTCAAGTAATAATTTCAAATCCGCTTGACTTCAAGCTTGTACTTTGCATCCTTGGATTTGCATTTCAACTGCAGCCCGCAGCATGGACACCTGATGCCATCCCATTTCATAAACAACGCACAGTGCGAGCAGTATTTCTGGCCAACGGCATATCTGGATCCGATTGGAGGTTTTATCGCCTTATGCTGATGGCAGCGGTCTATGCAAAGCATTTGAACCAATGAAATCTCAATTTTAATTTGAATTGTAAAAGTGAACGTTTGTATCGATCAATGTGAAAAAAAACAATTTACCAAGATCGAACTAAAATTTTACAATGTGTAATATGATTATGTGTATACACATTACTTTATCATGATAGGATTATGCCAGAAATGCTATTCCTCAGGAGTTAAAGTGACACTGACTGCAATCAGTAAAAACGAGATCGGGATAACTGAGATTCCCCTTTGTGATGACTGCAGAGGTTAGTAACTGTCTGCCATCAAATGCATTGCCAGATTTCAGGTATCCTAGTCCGACTTGCAACCCCACACCGATTATGGTGACAATGATTGTTGCCTGTATTGGCTCGAGTCCGAATACGTTCATGAATCATCGCAAGAATTATGGTTTAAGGGAAGTGTTTAGAACTTTATGCAATCAATTAATTATTTTCATTACTCCTATTGAAATGAAATTATAGTTTTGAGATTACAATGTTTAGAAAGCCAAAAGTAAACAAGAAAAAATCTACAGCATCTAAGAAAGGCTGGGAGACTAGAAGAAAGAATGCAAAGAAAACAGTAAAGAAAGTAAAAAAATCTACAAAGAAAGTATCTAAAAAAACGAATTCTGCATCATCTAAATCCAATGTAGTGTCGAAATCAAAAACTAAAGGACCAATAAAATCAGAAGTAAAGAAAGTAAAAAAGAGATCAAAGAAAGGATCACCTGTCATAATAACATCTGTTAAAGTAACAGCACCACCTGCACCATTTGTTCCAACTCCTGTACCTGTACTTACATCAGAGGGCAAAAAAGACGTAAAGAAAGCAAAAAAGACAGTAAAAAGAGCAAGGAAAA